>Ga0157377_10000273_pt1 | contig 25132 bp, 22 predicted proteins | sample M55metaG_FD_121116 | JGI IMG/M metagenome (GOLD analysis project Ga0157377, IMG submission 121116) | Miscanthus rhizosphere microbial communities from Kellogg Biological Station, Michigan, USA - M5-5 metaG | ecosystem: Host-associated > Plants > Roots > Rhizosphere > Soil | place: USA: Michigan...
GGATCGAGACGCTGCGCGGCTCGCACGACCCGCGCGTGCAGCGGATCGTCCGCAGCGTTCAGGAAGGATCGCCGAGCAGCACGAAGGCCGCCCAGTAGAACGGATGCCGGCGCGCCGGATCGCGCAGCATCTCGCGCTGCGCCGCGCGCAGCGCCTCCGCCTTGGCGAACGGCGTGCGCGCGCCGCGGGAGAGACGGCGATGGAAGGCGATCATCAGCGCCGCGGTGTCGGGCGAGCTGACCTTCCACTGGGTGGCCACCGTCGACGGGCAACCGGCGGCGAACAGCGCCCACGACATCCCGATCAGCCCCTCCCCCGCTCCGAAGCGCCCACGCGCCGTGTCGCAGGCGGAGAGCACCACCAGGTCGGCCGCGAGATTGAGGCGCATCACTTCCCACGCCTGCAGCGCGCCGTCCTCCGGCGACCGCTCGCCCTGGGCCAGGACGATGTGCGAGAACATCGGATTGTTGTCGTCGAAGATGCCGTGCGCCGCGAAGTGGACGATGCGCGCGCGCTGCATCTCGCGCTTGGCCGCCTCCTCGCGCGCCGCGCGGCCGGTGTAGACCGATGAGCGCGCGCCCCACAGCCGCGCGATCTGCTTCGCCTCGCGCTCCGCGTCGGGCAGCGGCGCCAGGTCGATGGAGCGATAGACGGGCTGGACCCGCGCGCGCGCTCCTTCCACCGCCGGATTGCCGAACGCCGCCAGCATGTGCGCCGGCGGCGCGCCGCGCTGTTTGCGGCGTCCAACGACGTCGCGATAGACACCGATCGACGGCGCGTAGAAGAACGACCGGCGCTCGACCGCGAAGCGTCCGTCCGGCGCGAGCAGCGCCTCGAACGGCAGCCGCCACAGCACGCCGTCGGGAACCACGCAGACCACGCGCTTGCCGGCGAGCTCCCGGCGCGCCGGCGCCAGCAGGAGGTCGTACAGCGCGCGCGCCGGCGCGCGGTAGCGCACGCTCCCGCCGGCCAGGCCGGCGTGGAAGGCATCGACGCGCGCCGCGAGCGCGGCGGCGTCGACGTCGATCGGATGTTGCGTCACCGCCACAGCGTCGCCGCGGCGCTCGACCACCAGCAGGTGCGTGGCCTTCTCGCGGACCACGAATTCGACAACCACCATGTCCGGCCGCGACACCACCTCGCGCAGCGCCGCCGCGTCGATCGCCGCGGCGCCGCCGCCCGCCGCGCGCAGGGCGGGATGGCGCCCGGCGAGATCGCTCTCGAACGTTTCCAGTGCGAGCTGCGCGGCGCGCTGCCGCGCCACCTCCGCGGCCAGCGCGGCCGCCGAAGTCTCGGAGGCGCGGAGCGCGATCACCTGCCTGTTCGCCTCGCCGAGGGCGGCCACGCGGGCGGCGAGCGCCTTCCGGTCGGCGTCGCCGAGCGCGTTCTCCGCCTGCTTCCGCTGGCGGCCCATGGTGTCGCGCAGCACGCGGGCTTTCCCGCGCTCGGCGTAGACCAGGGCCTCCTCCACCCTGCCGCTTTCGATCAGCAGCGCGGCAGCCTCGGCGTAGGCGCCGTGGCGCGGCTCGAAGAAGAGACGCTGCTCGCGCTCGTTGCCGGCCACCGCGCCGCGCGCCGCCTCGATGACCTCCACCACGCTGCAATAGGCCTCCAGAGCCCGCGCGCGATTCCCGAGAGCGCGCTCGACGTTCGCGATGAGCATCAGCGCGACGTAGCGTTCCGGGCGCGGAAAGTCCGAGCGCGCGGAGAGGTCGAGCACCTCCTCCCCCGCCCGGCGCGCCTCGGCGAACCGTCCTCGGCGGAAGTGAAGATCGCCGAGGACCAGCAGCGCTTCCATGAGCGAATCGATCTCGCCTTCCTTCTCGCGCGCCGCGGCGATCGCCTCGGCCAGCGTCGTCTCCGCCGCGGCGACGTCGCCGCGGTCGCTCTCGAGCTCCGCGCGCATGACCAGCGCCTGCGCGATGAGGTCCTTGAAGGGCGTGGTACGCGCCAGCTCCAGCGCTTTCTCCGCGGCGGCCCGCGCCTCGCTGCCGCGGCCGAGCGCGCGGCTGGCCCGCGCGATGCCGAGATAGCCGCCGGCCAGAAAGAGCGGCGGCGCCTTCCGCTGGCTGCCGCGGCGGAAGTACTCCAGGGCCAGCTCGGGATCATTCTGCGCGAGCAGCAGATCGCCGAGCTTGAATTCGATGGCCGCCGCCTCCTGCTCCGGCCCGTTCGCGGCGAAGAACGCGAGCGCCGTCGATAGATCCCGGTAGGCGCCGGCATAGTCGCCGCGCGCGAGGAGAATCTCCGCGAGGTTGGAGAGCATGACCGCGACGTCGAGCGGGGGCAGCCGGTCACGCAGCGCCAGATCCTCGCGCCAGACGCTCTCCGCCTCGACCGATGCCGCGTCGATGGTCAGGTGGACGAGGGCGAGATTGTTCGCCGCATAGGTAATCGAACCGATGTCGTCCGCCTCCCGTGCGGCGCGCAGCGCCTCCTCCCCGATCGGCACCAGAGTGCGCGCATCGACGTCGGGCAGGTTCATCCGTGCCGTGACCTGCGTGGCGAGCGCCCTGGAGAGGGAGTTGCGGTCGCCGATGATCAAGGCGACGTCGCGGGCGATGTCGGCGATCCGCGGGATGGGCCGCCCGGCGCCGGCGCGTCCGAGGGTGATGGCGCGCACGGTCAGCTGCCGCACCAGCGCCGGGGTGAGCAGGTCGGGATGCGCGGCGAGCAAGGCGTCGACTTCCTCGCGGCTCTGCGTCTTGACCAGCGCGTCGATGAGCGCTTCCTCGGCCAGCGGCATGGACTGGATGCGCCACGCCCCCTCGATCTTGACCACGGTGAAGGTCCGGCGCTCGACCTCATCCCCGGACCATCGCCCCGTCCTTCCCCGCCGAAACAACCGCACCGCGACTTCGATCGTCGCCTTGGCGTCGTCCTGCGCCACGGTCCTCAGATGCAGCGAGCGCACCTCGATGCAGCGGAGGATGGGGGCGCTGCGGATCTGCGAGCGGAGCACCGGGTCGAAGTTCGCCGTCAGCAGCGACATCGTGCGCTGCGAATCGTCGTTGCCGTATGCGGTGTAGAAATCGCGGATCGCGTCCGACGGCGTCTGCGCGTGCAGCGGCGCGGCGAAAAGTCCCGCGCAGGCGAGGACGAGGGCCCGAATTTTCACGGTGTACGGCGCAGCTTACCGCGTCCTACATACAGCAGCAGCAGCGCCGCGAGCGCGGCGAGCACCCACGGCCGGCGCTTCTTCAGGTCGCCCGCCGTGCCGCGCAGGAGGCTCTTCGCATAGGCGTGCGCGAGCGCGAACGTCGCCGGCTTGCGCAGGACCGGTTGCAGCACATCGAGGTCGGTGAAGACGCGGTGCGGATCGAAGAACTGCTGCAGGTCGCTGCCGCCGTCGAGCGCGCATTCCACCGCGCAGCGCGCGGCGAGCACGCTCCACGGGATGCCGGCCGCGCAGCCTGCGTAAAAGTGCGACGGCCGCTTGGCGTCGGGTCCGGCCAGCGGCAGCAGGTCTTTCGTCACGCCGATCAGGCCAGACCAGAGGTTCGTGAAGCGGACGTCGGCCATGACCGCCACGCGCTCGCGCAGATAGGCGCGGAAGTCCTCCACCATCACCGCCGGATCGGCGGGAGACGCGTACGTCTTGCGCAGCAGCCCGCCGCCAAGGAGCAGCCGGTCGTCCGCGGTGCGGCGGAAGTAGTGGTAGATGAGGCCCGTGTCCCACACCAGGAGATCGCCGTCGGGAAAGAGCGCGTCGAAGCGGCGCGCCGGCAGCGGATCGGTCGAGGCGAGGAAGGTCTGCGCGTGATACGCCGCCGCGCGGGCGTGGCCGAGGTTCGCGAGGTGGCGATCGGCGCAGAAGAAAATCATCTTCGCCTGCACCGAACCGTTCGCCGTGGTGACGCGTTCGCCGTCCGCCGCGGTCACCTCCGACTGCTCGTAGACGCGCACCCCGCGCCGGCGTAGCCGGTCGCGCAGGCCGACGGCGTAGCGATACGGCGTGATGGCGAACGTGCCGCCGTAGCGCACGCCGCCTTCGAAGCCCTCGCGCGAGACCAGCGCCGACTCCAGCCCCAGGCGGCGGCGCGCCTCGTGTTCGCTCTCCACGGTCGATCGGCCGCTCGCGTCCAGCGCGGCGTAGAGGCTGTCGCACGGCAGGTAATCGCAGTCGATGCCGTCGTCTTCGATGGTGCGCCGCACGTGGTCGCAGGCGGAGGACGCCGCGCGCCAGAGCATTCCGCCGTCGTGGTCGCCGAAGCGCCGCGCCAGCTGTTCGACCTGCAGCTCGCTGTCGGGGGTCATGAAGCCGGAGCTGCGTCCGGTGGCGCCGCTGCCGCAGGTATCGCGCTCGAGCACCACCACGCCGAGGCCGCGCGCGGCGAGCAGCTGCGCGGCGGTCAGGCCGGCGACGCCGCCGCCGATGACCACGGCGTCGGCGCGCGTGTCGCCTTCCAGCGGCGGCAGCGGCTCCGGGGGCGTCTCCAGCCAGTAGGGCATGTCGAACGGCATGCCGCGAAGATGCCATGTGGAGCGCCGCCGTCTCGGCGGCTGGCCCGGCGGCGTCTCGCCGCCGCGCGTGGGCGCCGGGACGGCGCCCGGCCAGCCGGCGGGACGCCGGCGCTCACGGTTTTCGGTCGCTGCGCGGCGGCTCGGGCTCGAAGCGCGTGTTGCGCGCGCGCCCGCTGCCGCGGACGTGGAATTCGCACCGGCCGTCGCCGTCCTGGAAACGCCGTTCGCGCACCACCTCGCGTCCGGTGAAGCGGCGCAGCGCGCTGACCGTGGTGCTGCAGATCGCCGGGTGGGCGATGGCCACGTCGAGAAACGGGCAGTTCTTCTCGATGACCACGCAGGTCTCGCCGCGCTGCTCGACCGAGGTGAATTCGTCGGCGTCGAAGTAGATCTCGCGCGCGGCGGCCAGCCGCTCGGCGATCGACGTTCCCTTAGCGCGCTGGCGAAGCCGCTGCACCGTGCTGTCGGCGATCCGCGCCAGGCCTTCGGCGCCGGCCTCGTCGAGCAGGCCGAGGGTGAGCGCCGCGTAGTTCTTCGGGAAGAGATTCTCGCCGGCCGGCGTCAGGCAGTACTGCGCGGCCGGGCGTCCCGCGGAGACCGGATCGTCCCCGTCGTCGGCGCAGACCGTCGAGATCCAGCCGGCGCGCTGCAGATCGAGCACCTGCTTCCGCGCCGCCTCGTGCGAGACCTTCAGCGCCCGCGCAACCTCGGAGATCGAGGCCGCACTCCGCTCCTTGATCGCCAGCAGGATCCTGCGCCGGCTCTCGCTCAGCTCGTCGAGCATCGAAACGGTCGGCTGCTGAAACCATGCCGCGGAAGCAGCCACGGCGGTTACACAACCCGCGAGTTGGATAATGCGCACGAGACTTGCTTCGCCGCATTCGGAGGTGAACCCGCCATGAAAACGATTCGAGTCCCGCTCTTGCTCGCCGTCGCCCTGCTCCTCGTCCCGAGCGCCACCTACGCGCAAACCAGGCAGGGGTTCCACGACGCCATGCGGAAACTGTGGGAGGACCACGTCACCTGGACGCGGCTCTTCATCGTCAGCGCCGCCGCGAACCTTCCCGACAAGGACGCCACCACGCAGCGCCTGCTGCAGAACCAGGCCGACATCGGCGACGCGGTGGCGCAGTTCTACGGCCGTGCCGCCGGCAACAAGCTCACCGCGCTGCTCAAGGACCACATCCTGATCGCGGCGAACATCGTCACCGCGGCCAAGGCCGGCGACAACGCCAAGGTGGCCAGCGAGAACAAGCGCTGGCGCGACAACGCCACGGACATCGCCAACTTCCTGCACGGGGCCAACCCGAAGAACTGGCCGGCAGCCACGCTGCAATCCGCGATGTTCATGCACCTCGACCAGACCCTCGACGAGGCCACGCACCAGCTGAAGGGCGATTACGCCGCCAGCGTCAAGGACTACGACCGCGTCCACCAGCACATCCTCGGCATGGCCGACGTGCTCAGCGACGGGATCATTAAGCAGTTTCCGTCGAAGTTCGGCGGAGCATAGGCTCGAGGTTGCGGGGTTGCGGGGTCTCGGGGTCGCGTGGCGGAGCGCCGCGAGACCCCGAGACCTCGATACCCCGCAACCCGTTCGCTGCATGAATCGCGCTTTTCGCTGCACCGCACGCCCATCCGCGACGCCCTGAGGCACACTACGCGCGTGACTCGTCGCCGTTCGTGGCAGCTCGCCGCCGGGTTCTGGTTCTTCTTCGGCCTGATCACCGGCATCCAGGTCTGGATCAGCATGCTCGAGCACCATCACTCGGTGCCGCGCCTGCTCGGGCACTACATCCTGATCTGGGAGGGGTGGCTGCTCCCGACCGCGGCCATCTGGTGGCTGGCGCGGCGCTTCCCGATCATCCCCCTCCGCCTCGGCAACCTGGCGATTCACCTCCTGGCGGCGGCGGGGATCGCGGTGGTGCACATCCTCTACTGGATCGGCCTGATGCTGTTGATCAAGCCGTTCGACCGGATGACGGCGCCGGCGTCCGAGGTGAGCGTCGTCAACTGGTTCCTCTCGCGGTCGCCGCTCGAGCTGATCCTCTACTGCCTGGTCCTCGGCGCGGTGCTCGCCGCCGGCTACTACCAGCGCAGCGCGCAGCTGGAGGCGTCGCTGGCCGATGCGCGCCTGCACGCGCTGGAGCTGCAGCTGCAGCCGCACTTCCTCTTCAACACCATGAACGCCATCAGCAGCCTGGTGCGCAACCGCCGCAACGACGAGGCGGTGTCGATGATGGCCGGCCTCTCGGAGCTGCTGCGCTACACCCTCGACCACGCCGGCGAGCAGCACGTTGCGCTGGAGGACGAGCTGGCCATCCTGCGGCGCTACCTCGAGATCCAGCACTCGCGCTTCCCCGACCGGATGTCGTTCGCCATCGACCTGTCGCCTGACGTGCGGCGCGCCGCCATCCCCACCCTGCTCCTGCAGCCGCTGGCGGAGAACGCCGTGCGGCACGGCATCGCGCTCAGCGCGGCGCCGGGTGTGGTCGAGGTGCGCGCCTTCCGCGAGGGCAACAGCCTGCGGATCGAGGTCTTCAACAGCGGCGCGCTCGGCGCGGCGTCTGGGCGCGGCATCGGCGTGCGCAACACGCGCGAGCGGCTGCGCCAGCTCTACGGGGATGCGGCTCGCTTCGATCTGGCTCAGGACGACGGCGGCGTACGCGCCTCGGTCTCCATTCCGTGGAAAGAGGTGGCGTGAGCGAGCCGCTGCGCGCCCTCATCATCGACGACGAGCCGTTGGCCCGCGACGCCATCCGCGCCCTGCTCGAGGACGACGACGAGGTGCGCGTGGTCGGCGAGGGCAGCGGCAAGGACGGCGCCGCGCTCATCGCCCGCACCCGCCCCGACCTGATGTTCCTCGACATCCAGATGCCCGAGGTCGACGGCTTCGCGCTGCTCGACCAGGTCGGCGCGGACGCCGTGCCGGCGGTCATCTTCGTCACCGCCTACGACCGCTACGCGCTGCGCGCCTTCGAGGTGCACGCCCTCGACTACCTCCTCAAGCCGTTCGACGACACGCGCTTCCGCCAGGCGCTCGACGCGGCCAAGAAGCGCGCCCGCGGCGGCAGCGACGCGCGGCTGGTGGCGCTGCTCGCCTCGCGCACGCGGTTCCTGATCCCGGCGCGCGAAAAGAGCATCGTGGTCGACGCCGAGCAGATCGACTGGATCGAGGCCGCCGACTACTACGTCTCCATCCACGCCGGCGCCGCCACCCACCTGCTGCGCGAGACCATGGACGACATCGAGCGCCAGCTCGACCCGCGCCGCTTCTTCCGCGTGCACCGCTCCGCGATCGTCAACGTCGACCGCGTGCGCGAGGTGCACCCGATGTTCCGCGGCGACTGCGCCCTGGTCCTCGCCGACGGCACCCGCCTGAAGCTGAGCCGCAGCCGGCGAAGGGACTTCGAAGCGCTGTTCGCGCGGCCGGGGCGGTAACCTCAGCGCCCCTCTCCCGCATTGCGGGAGAGGGTGGCCGAAGGCTGGGGGAGGCGCCAACTGGCTGCACGCTTAATCCACTTGGCCGCAAACCCCGCGACACAAATCCGCGCAAAGCCCATCCTGACCAAAAAGGAGGCTCCCATGCATCTCATCCTCACCCTGCTTCTCGCCGTCGGCGGCGCGCGCGGCTCCCTGGTCGTCGACGCCGCCTGGCTGGCGCAGCACCTCAACGATCCCGACCTCGTCCTGCTCCACGTCGGCGACAAGGCCGGCTACGAGGCGGCGCACATCCCCGGCGCGCGCTTCGTCGCGCAGCAGGACGTCTCCGTCTCCCAGCACGACGCCAAGGGGCTGATGCTGGAGATGCCGCCGGCCGACGACCTGCGCAAGCGGCTCGAGACGCTCGGCATCTCCGACAACTCGCGCGTGATCGTCTATTACGGCAAGGACTGGGTCTCGCCCTCCACGCGCATCATTTTCACCCTCGACTACGCCGGCCTCGGCGCGCGCTCGTCGCTCCTCGACGGCGGCATGGACGCCTGGACGCGCAACGGCGGCGCGACGACGAAGGACGTGCCCGCCGCACGCGCCGGCAAGCTGAGCGCGCTCAAGACCCGGCCGATCGTGGTCGACGCCGACTTCGTAAAGTCGCACCTCGGCAAAGCCGGCTTCGCCGTGGTCGACGGCCGCGACCCCGCCTTCTACGACGGCGTCGACACCGGCGGCCAGCACGACGAAAAGCACCGCACCGGCCACATCGCCGGCGCCGCCAGCATCCCCTTCACCGAGATCACGCAGGAGAACCTGGTGCTGAAGTCCCCCGCCGAGCTCGAGGCACTCTTCACCAAGGCCGGCGTCAAGCCGAGCGACACCGTCATCGGCTACTGCCACATCGGCCAGCAGACGACGGCGATGCTCTTCGCCGCCCGCACCCTCGGCCACCCGGTCTTGCTCTACGATGGCTCCTTCCAGGACTGGTCCCGCCACGCCGGCTACCCCGTCGACAACCCCGCAGAAAAAACCAAATGAGCGAAGCGCTCACCAGCGCCCCTCTCCCGCGTGAGCGGGAGAGGGTGGCCGAAGGCCGGGTGAGGGCCCGCGCTTACTCCGACCCCTACCTCGCCGGCACCGCGCTGGGCCTCGTCCTCCTGGCCTCGTTTGCATTGGCCGGCCGCGGCCTCGGCGCCTCCGGCGCCTTCACGACCCTCGCCGCGAAGGTGACGAACAGCCCGGACCTGCACCAATCCAGCTGGCTCCTGCTGGAAATCGCCGGCGTGGTGATCGGCGGCTTCGCCTCCGCGCTCCTGGCGAGACGACTGCGCTTCACCGCGGTAAAAGCGTCGCGCGCCACCATCGCCTTCGGAGGCGGCGCCGTGATGGGCCTCGGCGCGGTGCTGGCCCGCGGCTGCACCAGCGGCCTGGCCCTGACCGGCGGCGCGCTGCTCAGCGTCGGCAGCTGGCTCTTCATGATCGCCGCGTTCATCGGCGGGTATGTGCTCGCGCCGCTGCTGCGGAGAGCGTGGCGATGATCGCGCTCGCCATCGGCATCGCCTTCGGCTTCTGCCTCGAGCGCGCGGGCCTGGGCGATTCGCGCAAACTCTCCGGCCAGTTCTACTTCACCGACTTCACCGTGCTGAAGGTGATGTTCAGCGCCATCGTCACCGCGGCGCTCGGCGCCTTCTGGCTGGCGCGCCTCGGCGTGCTCGATCTCGCCGGCGTCTACGTCCCCGAGACCTACCTCCTGCCGCAGCTCGCCGGCGGCCTCCTCTTCGGCGCCGGCTTCGTCGCCGCGGGACTCTGCCCCGGCACGTCGTGCGTCGCGGCGGCCAGCGGGCGCGGCGACGGCCTGATGGTCGTCCTTGGCATGTTCGCTGGCGTCGCCGTCACCGGCCTCGCCTTCGCCCCGCTGCGCCACTTTTACGAGAGCACCGCGCGCGGGCCGCTGACCTTCCCGCAACTGCTGCACGTGCCGTACGGCGTCGTGGTCTTCGCCGTGGTGGCGCTCGCGCTGGCGACGTTCGCCGCCGCCGAGCGCTGGGAGCGCCGCGCGTGAGGCGCGCGCTCGCGATCGTCGCGGCGACGGGCGGCGTCCTCGCGCTGCTGGCCGGCAGCCCGTATCCGCTCGACGTGCAGCGGCTGGCCACGGCCGTGGCGCGCGAGGACGATCACGTCACCGCCGTCGAGCTGGCGGCGTGGCTGCGCGGCCGCAAGCCGGGACTGCGGATCATCGATCTCCGCACGCCGGCGGAGTTCAACGACTTCCACCTGCCGCGCGCGGAGAACGTGGCCATCGACGCGCTGCCCTCGACGCCGTTCCGCTCCGACGAGACCATCGTCCTCGTCTCCGCCGCCGGCGGCCACGCCGCGCAGGGCTGGGTCTTCCTGCAGGCGCTCGGGCATCGCAACGTCTACTTCCTGCGCGGCGGCGTGCAGGAGTGGACCGAGGCGTTGAAGCAGCCGGCCATCGGACGGTACTTCGGCGGCGCGCGGCGGAGGGACGGCTGTTGACGCTCTTCGACGATCTCCGCGCGCGCGAGTTCGCCCGCCTCGGCGACCACGCCTACCTCGACTACACCGGCAGCGCGCTGTACGGCGAGTCGCAGCTGCGCGCGCACCACGCGCTGATGAGCGCGGGGCTGTTCGGCAATCCGCACTCGGATTCCGCGCCGTCGCGCGCCAGCAGCGAGGTCATCGACGCCGCGCGCCGCCGCGTGCTGCGCTTCTTCGACGCCGACGAGTCGACGCACGACGTCTGCTTCACCACGAATACCAGCGCGGCGATCAAGCTGGTGGCCGAGGCGTATCCGTTCGGATCGCTCGTGCTCTCCGCCGACAACCACAACTCGGTCAACGGCATGCGCGAGTACGCCCGCCGCGCCGGCGCACGCGTGCGCACGCTGCCGCTCGACGGCGAGCTGCGGCTGGATGCCTCGGCGCTGGGCGACGGGCCGGGGCTGCTCGCCTTTCCCGCGCAGTCGAACTTCTCCGGCGTGCAGCATCCGCTGGCGCTGGTGGCCGAGGCGCAGGCGCGCGGCTTCGATGTGCTGATCGATGCCGCGGCGTTCGCGCCGAGCCATCCGCTCAGCCTGCGCGACTGCCCGGCCGACTTTGTCGCGCTGTCGTTCTACAAGCTCTTCGGCTACCCCACCGGCATCGGCGCGCTGATCGCGCGCCGCGATGCGCTGGCGCGCCTCCGCCGCCCCTGGTTCGCCGGCGGCACCGTCCTCTTTGCATCTGTGGCCAACGACCGCCACCTCCTCCGCCCGCGCCACGAGGGCTTCGAGGACGGCACGCCCAACTTCCTCGGCCTTGCCGCGCTCGACGCCGGCTTCGACCTGCTCGACGAAGTGCAGATGCCGCGGCTCGCGGCGCACGTCACGGCGCTGACCCGCGACCTGCTCGACGGCCTCCGCGCCTTGCCCGACGTCACGATCTACGGCCCGTCCGACGCCACCCGCCGCGGCGGCACCGTCGCCTTCAACATCCGCGGCATCCCCTACTGGGACGTGGAGACCCGCGCCCGCGAGGCCGGCGTCTCCCTGCGCGGCGGCTGCTTCTGCAACCCCGGCGCATCCGAGGCGGCTTTTGGCCTCGACCCCGCCCGCGTCGACCAGTGCCTCACGGCTCTCGGCGAGTCGTTCACCCCCGCCCGCCTCGCCGGCTGCCTCGGCGCCCCGGTCGGCGCGGTGCGCGCCTCGGTCGGCCTGGCCAACACCGACGCCGACGTCGCCCGCGCGCTCGACGTCATCGCCTCGCTCGTCGCGGAGCGGCGGTGGCGGCGGTCGGCGTAACCCACGAACCGCACTGCGGAACCGCCGGTTCGCACGCACGCTGTGCTACCTTCACGGCGGGATGCTTCCGCTCGATACGACTCCCGCCGCGGCACGGATGCAGGAGGAGGTCTACCGCCAGTTGGGCGAGGCCGGCCGTTTCCGTGTGGCGCTCGAACTGAGCGATCTCACCCATACGTTTGCCGTCGCCGGCATCAGACTTCGCCACCCAGAAATGTCCGAGGAAGACGCCCGGAGAGAATTGGCGTCCATCCTTTACGCCGGCAAGCGCTGAAGCGCCATGATCGGCGAGTTTCTCCGCAAGCTATCGGCCGCGCTTCAGAGCGCAGGCGTACCCTACATGCTGACGGGCTCTCTCGCCAGCTCCCTGTACGGCGTGCCGCGAGCGACGAACGATATCGATATCGTTGTGTTTCCAACTCGCGAGCAATTGCTTTCCTTGCTCCAGTTTCTGAAGCGATTGGGGCTGTTCGTTCAGGATGAGCAGGCTCTTGCCGCGTTCCAAAACGGGACGATGTTCAGCGTGATCGATTTTCAGCGCAGTTGGAAGGTTGATTTCATCGTTCGAAAGAGCCGAGAGTTCAGCTTGACCGAGTTTGAGCGGCGCCGAACCCATGAAATCGACGGGATTCGTCTTACGCTCGCTACACCCGAAGATGTCATTATCGCGAAGCTCGAGTGGGCTCAGTTGAGCGACTCCGAACGACAGATCGACGATGCGGCTGGCATTCTCCGCCTACAGAGGAAGACGCTCGATCTGCAGTACATTGAAAAGTGGGTTACGGCGCTTCGGCTCGATGACCAGTGGGAGCGTGCGCTTGTCGCGGAGATGATGAACGAGTGACGAGTGTCCCGCCGGTGTCTGGAGCGGTATAAAATGACGTCCATCCGTCGGGCCTCGGAAACTGGCGATGCCCCGTCGTGGGAGAGGATTTCGGCACATGGCATTCCGGCTCATTTTCGAATCCGACCAAGGCGAGATCCGGCTGGCGCGGAGGAGCCGGGTGGAGATGCTCGCTCCCGAGCAGCCCGCCGGCATGGACCAGCGCGGTCCGGGCGTGTTCGCGGAAGTGCGGAACGACCGTGAGGAAACGCTCTACCGGGCGAACATCTCCTCCCAGCTCGATCCGACGGTCGAGGTCTTCGCGCCGGATGGATCGATGCAGCGCGTCGACGCCCCCGGGCAGACGCGCGTGTTCGTGGTCATCACTCCCGACCCGCCGGAGGCTCGTTCGCTCGTGGTGGTCCGCCGCGGCGGTGAACCGCAGGCCGGCGACGAGAGGGTCCAGACCGAGGCGGTAACGACGGAGCAGGAACTCGCGCGTGTCGATCTCACAGGCGGTCTCTCTGAATGAGCACCGCCGACGGAACGGTCCTGGGGACGCAGAGAATCGTCGATAACGGTCCCAGTGCCAAGCGGTGGGATCTCGTCATCATGGGCGACGGATACCGCGCCGACGAGATTCCGAAGTACGAGGCGGACGTGGCGAGCATCATCGCGGCGATTTTCAGGACGCCGCCGTTCGACGCACTGCGGCCGGCGATCAACGTTCATCGCGTCGACGTCGCGTCTGCCGACAGCGGTGCCGGCGATCTTTGTACCGGACTTCGCCGCGCGACGTTCTTCGGCTCCAATTTCTGCTCCGGAAACATCGACCGCCTGCTGGTGTGCGACACCATGACGGCCCTCGACACGGCCATTACCGCCGTCCCTGAGATGAATGCTTCTCTGGTGCTCGTCAACAGCACCACCTATGGCGGGTCCGGAGGCTATGTGCCGGTGTTCTCGCTTGCCGCCAACGCGTTCGAAATCGCTCTTCACGAGATGGGACACTCCCACTTCGGGCTGGCCGACGAATATCCGCTCCTGCAGAATTGCCACGAAGGTGGACATGAACGATACGCCGGCCCCGAGCCCGCCGAGCCGAACGTCACCTCACGCCCCAATGCCCTGAAGTGGAGCAGTCTGGCCACGGCCGGAGTGAGCGTGCCGACCACACTCAACGCGGACTGCAGCGACTGCGATGGGCAGCCGAACCCCGTCGCCGCGGACGCCGTCGGGGCGTTCGAAGGTGCACGTTACTTCCGTTGCGGCTTGTTCCGCCCGCAATACGATTGTCGGATGCGTACGCTCGGCAGTCCATTCTGCGCCGTATGCCAGCAGACGATCCGACGCGTGCTCGGGCCGTTCATGCCCGCCTTTACCGTGCCGCCCGTCGCCGTCCCCCGCCCGCCCCTGCTGGGGTGAGCACGTACGCGTGCTGCTCGCCTTTGTACAGGCCGTAGCCGACGATCTGGCCGGTGTCGTCGATGCCGGTGGCGGTCACCAGGGTCCAGCCGGAGCCTTTCGGCAGGAGCGTGTTGAGGTTCTGCATCCGGCCGTCGCTGTAGAGAAAGGCGCTGTGGTCCGGGTAGCCGGAGTAGCCGACGATCTGCGTGCCGGTTGAATTCACGGCCAGCGCGTTGCTGTAGGGGGCGCCGCCGAGCGTGCCGAGGTCCTTCATCTTGCCGTTGCTGTAGAGGAAGGCGTGCGCCTCCATGTTGCCCTTCGTGTAGGCGCGGCCGACCACCATGCCGAGGTCGTTGATGGCGTTGCCTTCGCTCCAGTCGCCGCCGAGCGTGCCGAGGCTGGTCATCGCGCCGTTCTGCCAGACGAAGGCGAGAAAGTCGCCGGACGCGTTGTAGGCGTAGCCGGTGACCTGGCCGCCGGCGTTGATGCTGCGCGCGGTGCTCTCGTCGCCGCCGAGCGTGCCGAGGTCGATCATCTGGCCGTTCGTGTACAGGAACGCGTGCTCGTCCTTCTTGGCCGTCATCGAGCTGCCGGCCACCTGCCCCGCGTTGTTGAGCGCCAGGGCCACGGCGTAATTGAGACCGAGGTTGCCGAGATCGGTCAGCTTGCCGTTCGAGAAGAGGAAGGCGCGGTAGCCCTTGTCGTAGTAGTAGCCGGCGATCTGCGACGCGCCGTTGATGGCGAACGCCGAACTGTGCTCGCCGCCGAAGGTGCCGAGATCGTGCATGGCGTGGCCGGACCAGACGAAGGCGTGGTAGGTGTCGTCGGCGGTCTCGGAGATGCCGACCACCTGGCCGAGGCTTCCGATGGCGTTGGCCTGGCTGTACGGACCGCCGAGCGTGCCGAGGTCGGTGACGGTGTAGCTCTGCGCAGCGATGCGCGGCGCCGTCACGATGAGGACGAGTGACGTCAGGAAAGCGATGCGCCGGTATGTCATGACGGAACCTCGGAGCAACAGTCGTTCCTGAGTTATTAGCAGAGCCTGCCATATGTGACCGGGATCATCAGCCGCGCGCCACGTGTCAACGACAATGTCACCTCGCCGTCCAACAGAGAGAAGGGTGCACACTCCATGAAGATCCGCCTTGCCGTGGCGCTGGCGTTGCTCGCCGGCGCGATGCAGACGTTCGCCCAAGTCGTCTGCCCGCCCAACTCGCAGGCGCCGGTGGCGCAGTCGCCGAAGAACACCAACGCCACGCCGCCGGTGACGTTCACCTGGACGGCGAGCACCGCGGCCAACGTCATCGGCTACGACGTGCGCGCGGGCCAGACCATCGGCAACGCGGTGACGGTCTGCTCCACGGCCGCCGCGGCGACGTCGTGCACCGCCAATTCAGCCCCGCCGGGCGTCTACGCCTGGAAGGTGGTAGCGAAGTTCGCCAACAACTGCACGCTCGACTCGAACGTCAACGCCTTCTCCGTCGGCTGCCCGCAGTCGGCGCCGGCGCCGCAGTCGCCCGCCAACGGCGCCACGAACACCTCTCCCACGCCGGCGCTGCAATGGAGTCCCGTCGCCGACGCCACCAACTACGAGATCTTCCTCGGCGTCTCCGGCGGCGGCGCCTGCACCGGCAATCCGGTGGCCTCGGTCACCGGCACCACCTTCACCCCGCCGCCGCTCGCCGCGGGGACGCGCTACGAGTGGCGCGTGGCGGCGAAGCGCAACGGCACGAACTGCGCCGGCCAGCTCTCGGCCTGCCAGACCTTCACCACCGCCAACGTCTGCCCCGTCGCGCCGAAGCTGCTGACGCCCGCCGACGGCGCGACGAACGTCGCCTCGCCGGTGAAGTTCGACTGGGATCCGGTCAACGGCGCGACCGAGTACCGCGTCAACGCCATCATCGGAAGCTCGGCGCCGGCGGTGCTGGCGACGATCAAGGAGACGGAGTACATCGCCAGCGTCCCGGCGGGCCCCGTGGAGTGGTGGATCGATCCGATCGGCAACGGCTGCCCGACCATCACGACGACGCACTTCAGGTTCACCGCGGCGGGCGGCTGCGCGTCGAACGCCGGCATCCCGACGCCGCTCTCCCCCGCCAACAACGCCACCGGCCTGACCTCGCCGGTCACCTTCCAGTGGACGGCGGTGCAGAACGCGACGGGCTACCGCGTCTTCGGCTCGACCTCGCCCAGCGACATCTTCCTCATCGGCTCCACCACCGGCGCCGCGCAGCTCACCGCGCCGGTGCCGAAGGGGACGATCACCTGGCTGGTGCAGGCGCTCTTCCCCAACAACTGCCCGATGACGGTCTCGCGGACGTTCACCTTCACCACCGCCACCGGCGCGGCGTGCAGCACCGCCGCGGCGACGCCGGCCTCGCCGCCGAACAACGCCACCGGCGTCGCCTCGCCGGTCGCCTTCACCTGGACCGGCGTGGCCGGCGCCAGCGGCTACGAGCTCTACGTCAACAACGAGCTGCAGGGATTCACCACCGAGACGACGCTGACGCGGCTGGTCGGCGACGGCAAGAACACCTGGCGCGTCGACACGCTCTATCCCGACTGTCCGCGGGTCCGCTCGGCGGAGCTCACCTTCAACGCCGGCGCGCCGGCCAACTGTGGCGCCGCCGCGGCGATCACCGCGCCGGCCGCCAGCGCGACGGTGACCTCGCCGGTGAACGTGACGTGGAACGGCGTGACCGGCGCGATCACCTACCGCCTCTGGGCCTCGATCGACGGCGCGCCGGCGGAGCTGCTGGCGCGCACCGCCGACACCTCGCGCATCCTGCAACTGCCGAGCGGCGCGATCGAGCTGTTCATCGAGACGCTCTTCGCCAACTGCCCCTCGACCTTCTCCCCGCACGTGAAGTTCACCGTGTCGAAGAATGCCACGTGCGACACGCACCGCGCGGTGACGCTCACCGCGCCGATCGGCGGCGCCGTCACCGGCGCGGAGGTCACCTTCAAGTGGGTGGCCACCGATCCGACGGCGGTGCTCCACCGCATCTGGGTGGCGCAGGGCTCGCCGGCCTTCGAGGCCATCGGCACCACCACCGGCACCGAATTCGAGCGCCGGCTCCAGCCGGGCGGCGGCACCTGGTTCGTGGAGAGCTTCTTCGAAGGGTGCCCGTCGGTCTTCTCGAACAAGGAGACCTTCACCATTCCGGCCACGGCGCGCTGCAACCTCACCGCGCCGCTGCTGGTGTCGCCGGTCGACAACGCGCAGAACGTCAACTCGCCGGTCACCTTCGTCTGGACCGCGTCGACGGGAGCGGACGCCTACCGCCTCTTCATCTCGCTCGACGGCGGCGACTTCGTGCAGATCGCGGAGGTCGACGACGCCACGTCGATCACGCGCCCGCTGCCGTCCGGCTCGTACCGCTGGTTCATCGAGGCGGTGGAGCCGGGATGTCCCTCCGCGCGCTCGGCGGTCAATCGCTTCACCATCCCGCGCGCGCAGAACTGCGCCACCGACGCGCCGCAGCTGCTGACGCCGGCCGACGGCGCGACGCTCACCGACTCACAGGTTACGCTCTCCTGGTCGCCGGTCAGCGGCGCCATCGGCTACGTGATCGTGGCGCGCGTCGACGATGGCACCTTCGCGCCGGTCGGCGAGACCATCGCCACGCGCTTCAGCCGCCACTTCCCCGAGGGACGGATCGACTGGTTCGTGATCGTGCTGTTGAACGGGTGTCCGTCGATCGAGTCACGGCGCGCCAGCTTCACCATCCCGTCGCAGGCGGGCTGCGACAACCCGAAGCCGATCCTCTACTCGCCCGCGGAACGGGCGGTCGGCATCACCTCGCCGGTGCGCTTCGTCTGGAGTCCGGTGCCCGGCGCCACGCTGTACAAGGTGTGGGCGGCGACCGGCACCGACGACCCGAGCGTCATCGGCACCACCACCGACAACAAACTCTCGCTGACCGTTCCAGGCGGCGTGATCCGCTGGTTCGTGCAGGCCATCTTCGCCAACTGCCCGCCGGTGCAGTCGGCGGTCAGCGTCTTCGTGGCGCTGAAAGATCCCCCGCCCTGCTCCACGCCGGCGCAGACCGTGGCGCACGCGCCGCGGCAGGTGGCCTCGGGGAGCGCGTACAACGTCCGCTGGACTCCGGTGGCGAACGCGAACAGCTTCGAGGTGCAGGAGTCGCAGAACGCCGACTTCACCGGCGCGACCTCGCAGGTGGTCAACGAGCTGTTCGCCGCCTTCACTCACAGCACCGGCAGCACTCCGCAGAAGTGGCTCTACCGGGTGCGCGCCGTCAGCAATTGCAGCGACGAGCGCGGCGCGTTCTCCGGCGTGGTCACCGTCATCGTCCTCCCCGACGCGCCGCAGCAGGCGGTCTCGTTCGAGGCCGGCTCGAAAGCGGTGGCGCAGAAGATCTTCATCCCCGGCAAGGATCCGGCGCTGCCGTTCACCGCGACGGCGGACAAGCCGTGGGCGCACGTCACGCCGGCCTCGGGCACCGTCGGCCCTGCGGGCATCACGCTGAGCGTCACCTACGACGACGCGGCGCTGAAGCTCGGCACGAACACCGCGACGGTCTCCGTCACCTACGGCACGCCGGCGAACAAGGTCGGGATCGCCGAGGTGGCGCCGAAGACGACCGTGCCGGTCTCGGTATCGACCGTGACGCCGGTGACGTCGACCGGTAAGAGCGGGCCGCCGCAGAACGCGCTGATCATTCCTGTCATTGGACACGCGGGCGGCCAGAACGGCTCGCTCTTCGAGTCCGACGTCCGCGTCGCCAACACCTCGGCGACGACGGCCAAGTACCAGCTCAACTTCACCGTCTCGGGCACCGACGGCACACAGTCGGGGCAGTCGACGACGATCCAGGTGGCGCCGGGCGAGACCCTCGCGCTCGACGACATCCTCAGCAGCTTCTTCGGCGTCGGCGCCGACGGCTCCGGCGCCACCGGCGTGCTGGAGATCCGCCCGCTGACGTCGACCACGTCGACGGTCACGTCGTCATCGTCGGTCAACGTGCAGACCACCACCGCCGCGTCGAGCCGCACCTACAACTCCACGCCGACCGGCACCTTCGGGCAGTACATCCCGGCCATCCTCTTCTCGCAGTTCATCGGGCAGTCGAGCGGCCGCCTCACGCTGCAGCAGGTGGCGCAGTCCGCCGCCTACCGCACCAACCTCGGCCTGACCGAGGGCGGCGGCGAGCCGGCCAACGTGAACGTGCACGTCTTCAACGCCGCCGGCGCGGAGGTCGGCGTGGTCCCCGTCTCGCTGCTGCCAGGCGAGCACAAGCAGCTCAACAACTTCCTCTCGACGAACAACATCGCGCTGGAGGAAGGACGCTTCGAGATCGAGGTGACGTCGCCCACCGGCAAGGTGACGGCGTACGCCTCGACGGTCGACAACGGCACGAACGATCCGCTCTGCGTGCTGCCGGTGCTGAAGGGCGCCATCACGTCGTCGCGCTACGTCATCCCCGGTGTGGCCGACATCAACAGCCCCTTCGCCAAGTGGCGCAGCGACATCCGCGTCTTCAACTCGGGGACGTCGGACGTCACCGCCACCCTCACCTACTTCCCGCAGCCGGGCAACGCCGGCGCGAGCGGGCCGCAGCAGATCACGGTAAAGGCGGGCGAGGTGAAGGCGATCGACAACGCCATCAACGCGCTGTACGGGCTGACCAACAGCGGCGGCGCGATCGTGCTGTCGACGCCGGCCGCCGCGCCGCTGGTGGTCACCGCGCGAACGTACAACCAGACCGACACCGGCACCTTCGGGCAGTTCATCCCGGCGGTGACGCCGGCGGAGTCGGCGGGCGCCGGCGAGAAGACGCTACAGCTCCTGCAGCTCGAGCAGTCCGACCGCTTCCGCACGAACATCGGCCTGACGGAGACGACGGGCAACCCGGTCACGGTCGAGCTGTCGGCGGTGCTCCCCGACTCGAAGACCGCCATCAAGGCGCAGTTCACTCTCGGCGCCAACGAGTTCCTGCAGACCACCCTCGGCACCGGCGGCTTCAGCCTGACCAACGCCTACAACGTGCGCGTGACGGTGAAGGTGCTGAGCGGCGCGGGGCGGGTGACGGCGTACGGCTCGATGATCGACGCGCAGACAGGAGACCCGACGTTCGTGCCGCCGCTGTGAGGCCCCTCACCCGGCCTTCGGCCACCCTCTCCCCGCTTCGCGGGGCGAGGGGCACTCGGCACGCTCATGGCGAGAGCCCTTCTCTCCGCTTGCGGGGAGAAGGTGCCGCGAAGCGGCGGATGAGGGGCTAGCGCGACACCCGTCGCACCCGCGCCGAGTACATCCGCGACTCGAGCACCCACAGCTCCCCGTTCGGCGCGAAGGCGCCGCCGTTCACGCTCCACGTCGTGGCGCCGTGCGCGACCTCGGTGACCGTGCCGTCCTTGGCGATGCGCTTCACCACGTTGTGCTTGGAGTCGGCGGCGTAGACGTTGCCGGCGCGGTCGGTCCAAAGGCCCATCACCTGATGATGCGCCGGGCCCGTCTGGATCAGGTCAGCGGTGCTGAGGCCGCGCGCGGCGACGCTCATCCGTCCGTCCGGCGTGACGCGCATCAGGTCGAAGGTGTCGATGAAGTAGACCGTCCCCTCGGGCGTGGCGGTCATCCATCTGATATCGCGGAACTGGCCGCGCGCGAGCACCTTGTCGTTCTTCATGATCGCGTTGTGCGCGCGGTCGGCCCAGTACTGGTTGCCGGCGCGGTCGCGCACGAACGACGGGTCGCGCTCGTTCTTGAACGGCTCGTGCGCGGGGACGATGCGGTCGACCTTGCCGGCGGGCGAGCGGCGCCAGTAGTAATGACCCCACTTCTTCGTGGCGTCGCCCTCGTACCAGAGGTGCTCGCCGTAGAGGTTGTCCTGCGCGTCGATGTAGAGCTCGTGGGTGTGGACGTTGGGGACGATGATCGACTGCGCGCCGGCCGGCGTCACGCGATAGACGTGCGTCAGGTCGCTGAAGTAGACGTTGCCGCGCGAGTCGAAGACCACCGAGACCGAGGGATGGGCGCTTGCGGAAGCCGCGACGAGCAGAAGCAGGAGTGCGGTTCGCATGTGCATATAATTCGCGCCGTTTCATCGGAGGTTTCAACTTGGCAGACCAACCATACGACGTCGTCATCATCGGCAGCGGCCCGGGCGGCTACGTGGCCGGCATTCGCGCGGGGCAGCTCGGCATGAGAGTCGCCGTCGTGGAGAAAGACCCCGCCATCGGCGGCACCTGCACCCATCGCGGCTGCATCCCCACCAAGGCGCTGCTGGAGAACGCCGACATCTACGAGAAGGTGCACCGCGCCAAAGAGTTCGGCATCAAGGTCGGCGACGTGGAGCTCGACTTCAAGGCGGGCCAGGACCGCAAGCAGGCCGTGGTAGACAAGAACGCCAAGGGCATCGAGTTCCTCTTCAAGAAGAACAAGGTGGAGCGGATCGCCGGCTTCGGCAAGGTGGTCGACCGCAACACCGTCGACGTGGACGGCAAGCAGCTCAAGACGAAGAACATCATCCTGGCCATGGGCTCGGTGCCGCGCGACCTGCCGCACATCAAGTCCGACGGCAAGCGGATCATCAACTCCGACCACATCCTCCAGCTGACCGAGGTGCCGAAGACGATGCTGGTCATCGGCGCCGGGGCGGTGGGCTGCGAGTTCGCCTCGATCTTCTCCCGCTTTGGTACCAAGGTGACCATCGTGGAAGTGATGCCGCAGCTCCTGCCGATCGAGGACGACGAGGTGGCCAAGGAGTTCACGCGCATCTTCAGGAAGAAGGGGATCGAGGTCTTCGCCGACGCCAAGGTCGACGCCGCCGAGGTGCACGAGAACGGCGTGAAGGTCACCGTGACGGCGAAGGGCAAGCAGCAGGTCTTCGACGTGGAGGTCGTCCTCTCCGCGACCGGCCGCCGCGCGCTGACCGAGAACTGCGGCCTGGAGAAGACCAAGGTGCAGCTCGACCGCGGCATGGTGCAGGTCGACCAGTTCATGCGCACCGGCGAGCCGGGCATCTACGCCATCGGCGACATCGTCCCCACCCCCGCCCTGGCGCACGTCGCGTCGGCCGAGGGGATCCTGGCCATCGAGCACATGAAGGGGATGGACCCGCGTCCGCTGAACTACGACCACGTGCCGAACTGCACCTACACCGATCCCGAGGTGGCCTCGGTGGGCCTGACAGAGAAGAAGGCGAAGGAGCGCGGCTACGAGGTGAAGATCGGAAAGTTCCCCTTCACCGCCAACTCCAAGGCGCGCATCCTCGGCGAGGCGGGCGGCCTGGTGAAGTTCGTCGCCGACGCCAAGTACGACGAGCTCCTCGGCGTGCACATCGTCGGCCCGCGCGCCACGGAGCTGATCGTCGAGGCCTGCGCCGCCCTGGAGCTCGAAGCCACCAGCGAGTCGATCGCCAAGACCATCCACGCACACCCGACCCTCTCCGAGGCGCTGATGGAAGCGGCCGAGGACGTGCACGGGCATTCGATTCATCAGTAAGCGAAGTCCTGCGTGCCGGGTCCTGCGTCCTGCGTAGGAAGAAGCTCGCAGGACGCAGCACGCAGGACACAGGACTTGGACCTTTCCAAAGAGCAACTGCTGGAGATTGACTACTTTCTCCGCCTGACGCGCACGCTCGAGGAGCGCCTGGTCGCCCTCTTCCGCCAGTCGAAGGTGATCGGCGGGCTGTACCGATCGTTGGGGCAGGAGGGGGAGTCGGTCGCCGCGGCGTACGCGCTCGACTACGCGCAGGGCGACGTGGTGCAGCCGCTGATCCGGAATCTCGGATCGATCCTCGTGGCCGGCGCGAAGCCGGCGGACATCATCAAGCAGTACATGGCCAAGGGCGACTCGCCGACGCGCGGGCGCGAGCTCAACATCCACTTCGGCAATCCGGCCACCGACGGATTCATCGGGCAGATCTCCATGCTCGGCGACATGATCCCGGTCATGGCCGGCATCGCCCTCGCCGGGCGGATGCAGAAACGCAAGCTGGTCACCCTCGCCTTCATCGGCGACGGCGGCTCGTCCACCGGCGCGTTCTGGGAAGGGCTCAACTTCGCCACCGTGCAGAAGCTGCCGATGGTGGTGATCGTGGAGAACAACGCCTACGCCTATTCGACGCCGACGGAGAAGCAGACCGCGGCGAAGCGGCTGGCGGACAAGGCGGTCGGCGTCGGCGCACGCGGCGAGACCGTCGACGGCAACGACGTCCTCGCCGTCTACGAGGCGACCAAAGCCGCGGTGGAGCGCGCGCGGGCCGGCGAGGGCGTCACGCTCCTCGAGGTGCTGACCTTCCGCCTGAAGGGCCACGCCGAGCACGACAACCAGTCGTACGTGCCGCAGGAGATCATCGACGAGTGGCGCGGCAAGGACGCCATCGACCGCTTCGAGCGCAAGCTGCTCGAGGACGCCACCGCCACGCGCGCGGAGCTGGACGAGATCCAGCAGCGCGCAAAACGCGAAGTGGACGCCGCGACGGACGAGGCGGAACGGGCGCCGATGCCCGACGGGCACGAAGCCGGTCTCGGATTGTTAGCGGGGGATGGGTATTGGGAACGGTGAGTCCTGAGTGCTGCGTCCTGCGTGCTGCGTAGGAGAGCACGCAGGACACAGGACGCAGGACACAGGACTTTCATGGCAGAAACCACCTACCTCGACGCCATCACCCAAGCCATGTCCGAAGAAATGGCCCGTGATGAGCGCGTCTTTCTGATCGGCGAAGACGTCGGCCTCTACGGCGGCGCGTTCGGCACCAGCAAGGGGCTGATCGAGCGCTTCGGGGCGGAGCGCGTCATCGACACGCCGATCTCGGAGATCGCCATCACCGGCGCGGCTTCGGGCGCGGCGCTGATGGGGATGCGCCCCATCGCAGAGATGCAGTTCATCGACTTCATCACCTGCGCCTACGACATGCTGGTCAACTTCACGGCCACCAACCGCTACCTCTACGGCCGCGCCTGTCCCATAGTGGTGCGCGGCCCGGCCGGCGGCGGCGTGCACGGCGGGCCGTTCCACTCCAGCAATCCCGAGGCGATGTTCATGAACCGGCCGGGGATCAAGATCGTCTCGCCGGGCACCGCGTACGACGCCAAGGGACTGCTCAAGGCCGCCATCCGCGACGACGACCCGGTGCTCTTCATCGAGCACAAGTACCTCTACCGCCGCATCAAGGAAGAGCTGCCGGCGGAGGATTACATCGTGCCGATCGGCAAGGCCAACATCCGCCGCAAGGGGAAGGACCTGACCATCATCACCTGGTCGGCGATGATCTACGTCGCCGAGGAGGCGGCGGACGTCCTGGCGAAGGATGGCGTCTCGGTGGAGATCGTCGACCTCCGCTCCATCATCCCCTTCGACGAAGAAGCCATCCTCTCCTCGGTGGCCAAGACCAACCGCTGCATCATCCTGCACGAGGCGCCGCTGACCGGCGGCGCGGGGGCCGAGTTCGCGGCGCGCATCGCGGAGAAGGCGTTCGATTACCTCGACGCGCCGATCAAGCGCGTCGCCGCGCTGGACGTGCCGACGCCATACTCGCCGCCGCTGGAGGCGTTCGCGCTGCCGAATCGGGATAAAGTTCTGGCGGCAGCGCGCGAGCTGCTCGCCTACTGATGCAGAAGACCATCACCCGCGACCCTCTCGCCACCACCTTCCATCGCCTCGACGATGACGGGAGGCTCTACATCTCCCCGGCCATCCGGGAGTGGTCGCCCATCGCGGCGCTCGGCGTCGACACCGTCATCGACATGGAGGGCGGGCTCGACGACTGCATCCCCACCACCCCGGAGGGCTGCGTCTACGTCTACTTCCCGATCTACGACGAGGAGCTGCCGCCGCTGGCGCGCCTGCACGCCATCGGCGCCATGGGCGCGCACCTCATCCGCCACGGGCACGGCGTGCTGTCGCACTGCGGGATGGGCTTCAACCGCTCCGCCCTGGTGGCCGGGCAGATCCTCTACAACCTCGGCATGCGCGGGCCGGAGATCGTGCAGCGCATCCGCGAGCGGCGCCCCGGCGCGCTCTTCAACGACGTGTTCGCCGGCTACCTCGGCGCACTGTGATAGAAAGCGACCACTATGGCCACTGACGTCGTAATGCCGCAGATGGGCGAGTCGATCGCCGAAGGAACGGTCGTCCGCTGGATCAAGAAGCCGGGCGACAAGGTCGAGCGCGACGAGCCCCTGCTCGAGATCTCCACCGACAAAGTCGACGCCGAGATCCCCTCCCCCGCCGCCGGCA
>Ga0157377_10000279_pt1 | contig 24436 bp, 18 predicted proteins | sample M55metaG_FD_121116 | JGI IMG/M metagenome (GOLD analysis project Ga0157377, IMG submission 121116) | Miscanthus rhizosphere microbial communities from Kellogg Biological Station, Michigan, USA - M5-5 metaG | ecosystem: Host-associated > Plants > Roots > Rhizosphere > Soil | place: USA: Michigan...
CCTGTTCGCCGCGCACCTGCTCGGGCGACATGTAGCCGACCGTGCCGAGGACCATCCCCGGCTCGGTCGCCGCCCCCTGAAACGCCCCCTCGGCGCCGGCGCTCAGCTTGGCGATGCCGAAGTCGAGGATCTTGGCGCGGCCGTCGCGGGTGAGGAAGATGTTCTCCGGCTTGAGGTCGCGGTGGATGATCCCCTTCTCGTGCGCGGCGGCGAGCCCCTGCGCGATCTGCAGGGCGGCGTCGACGGCGCGGCGCGGCGCCAGTGGCCCGCGGTTGAGACGGTCGCGCAGCGTCTCGCCTTCCAGCAGCTCGCTGACGATGTACGGCGTGCCGGCGTCGTCGCCGACGTCGTAGATGGTGAGGAGGTTGGGATGGTTGAGCATCCCGGTGGCGCGCGCCTCCTGCTCGAAGCGCTGCAGCCGCTCGCGGTCCTCGACCGCCACGTTGGTCAGCACCTTGATGGCCACGTCGCGCCCCAGCCGCCCGTCCTTGGCGCGGTAGACCACGCCCATCCCTCCCTCGCCGATGACGCCGGCGACGCGGTAAGGGCCGAGCATGCTGTCGGCTTTCAATGGCATTTTTCAGAATGATAAGTGATGAGTGAAGAGTGAGGTTCATCCGTCATCCTGAGCGCAGCGAAGGATCTCCGCCGGCGCACGGGAGATGCCTCGCCGTCTTCGCGGCTCAGCATGACGGGGGAGGGGCACGGCTCATCACTCTTGACTCGTCACTTTCCTGCAGTACGCCAAAGCGGTCCGTGCATCGCTGTTGGTTGGATCGAGGCGCAGCGTCGTTTCGAATTCGGGCGCGGCGTCGGCGTAGCGGCGCTGTGCGAATAGCGCGAGGCCGAGGAGATGGTGCGCGCGCGGCAGGTTCGGCGCGATGGCCACCGCGCGGCGGAAGAAGGACTCGGCGAGATCGGGCGCGTTGAGCTGGCCGGCGCGCTTGCCGAGCTGCAGCCAGGTCTCGACGGGCGTGTCGGGTGGCATCTGCACCGCGCGCAGCGCCTGCGCGGCACCGGCGAGGTTGCCGCTTTGCTGCAGCGCGACGGCGAGGTCGTAGCCGGCCAGCGGCGCCGCGCTGAGGCCGTGCTGCAGGTGCTCCACCGCCTCGGACGAACGGCCGCCGGCGAGCAGCGCGCGGCCGAGGAGGTACTCGGTGCGCGCGTCGCCGGGATGGCTTTCCAGCGCCAGCCGCGCCCAGCGCTCGGCCTCCTGCGCGTCGCCGTGCTCCGCCGCGTGCTCCGCCATCCGCAGCCGCTCCTCGGCGCGGCCGTCGCCGAGGTGCAGCGGCCAGTTCACGGCGACGAACAGCAGCGCCAGCGCGGCGGCCCGGCGCGCGGTGAAATGGCGCAGCAGCGCGTCGACGCCCGCCCCCGCGCCGATGGCCAGCGCCACGAACAGCGGCAGCTTGTTCCGCTCGGTGACGAAGAAGAGCACCACCGACGCCGCGTACGCCGGCACGAACGCCACCCACGCCAGGTAGTGGCGATTGCGCGGCGCGGCGACGGCGAGCCCGAAGAGCCCGAGCGGCACCAGCAGCCACGGCCCGACCACGCAGAATCGCAGCAGCGTCCCCGCGTCGTACGCGTAGAAGGTGTAGCTGAAGGGGATGGAGACGTGCGCGGCGTTGATGGTGCCGTACGCCTTGCGCAGCAGCAGCGCGATCCACTGCATCGGGTGCGCGCGGATGTGACTCCACGCCCGGCTCGAGTAGTACGACGACTCCTCGGTGTCGATCGCCAGTCCCTGGATCGTGGAGCGCATCCCCGGAACGTCGTGAAAGTAGCCGGTCGCGCCGGGGCCGTTGCCGATGTAGAAGTTGATGCCGCCGTGCGACGAGACGAGCGCCCATTGATGCGCCACCACGACGTTGCGGATGGTGACCGGCGCCAGCGCAAGGAGAACGCCGGCGAGCAGCAGCCCCCCGTCGCGCAACCGCTTCACCGCGAACAGCGCCAGCGCGACCCCCACCGCCGCGACGAGCATGTTCGGCCGGTTGAGCGAGGCGACGCCGAAGGCGAGCCCGGCGAGGATCCCCCCGTCACCCTGAGCGATCGCGAAGGGTCTCCGCCGCGGAGATCCTTCGCCGTCTGCGCGGCTCAGGATGACGGTGAGCAGCCAGAGCGCGAGCGCGGTCAGCACCACGTCCAGCGACGACTGCAGGATCAGCGCTTCGTACCAGGTGAAGATCCCCGTCAGCGCGGCGAGCGCGGCGGAGATCCACGCCGCGCGCCGCCCGAACCACTGGCGCGCGGTGAGGAAGATCAGCAGCACCGCCAGCGTCCCCAGCGCGGCCTGCAGCAGACGCACCGCGAGGAACGACTTCGTCACGCCGTAGACCGCCGCCAGGAAGTAGATGTAGAGCGGCGCGACGTAGTAGAGGCCGGGTCCGAGCGCCACGTCGCCGGCCAGCACGCGCTGCGCCAGCTCGACGTACGCCGTCGTATCGAGGCCGGTGTTGGGCTGCAGCAGCGGATGCTTGTCCAACTGCAGCGCAACACCGGCCTTCAACAAAAATACTGCGACTAAGTAACCGCCCCGCTTCACCGCATCATCGTGACACGCGCGGCGTCGCCGCGGACCAGACGTTCACCGGCCCAAGGCTGAGGTTGAGCAGCGTCACCAGGTAGTTGCCGCCCTGCGTGACCGGCACGTCGAGCGTCACCAGCCCGTTGCCGTCGGAGCTGCCGAGCAGGACTCCGTCAGGCGTGACCAGGCCGACGCGGATGTTGACCGGCGCCTCGGCGACGATCGAGATCGACTCCGCGTTGTCCGGCACGGTGATCTGCTGGACCACCTGCTGGCCGAGGCCCGCGTTGCTGGTGCTGCTGGTGGTCTGCCCCGGGCCGCTCGACGCCTGGCCGGTGGTCGAGGCGCTCTCCAGACAGATGCGGTCGACGTAGACCGCGTCCTTCATGTTGCGCAGCTCGAGGGTGTGCGCGCCCGCGGTGATGCCGGCGATGGTCACGCTGGCGCCGAACACGGGATTGTTGGTCGAGCCGCTGGAGCCCACGTAGCTGACCACGCCCTTCGAGACGCCGTCGAGGAAGAGCTCCGCGGTGCCGCCCTTCGGGGCGGTGGCGTAGTAGTAGGTCACCTTGCCGGTCTTGCCGGCCGGGACGTCGAGGCTGACGCGCGCGAAGTGGTTGGGCGACTTGCCGCCGTGCATGGCGAACTTGCCGCCGCTGGCGCCGGTTGCGCTGAGGTTGTGCCAGCCGTCGCTGTAGCTGATGCTCGGGTCGTTCTCCTCGACGCAGACGATGGTCGGCGCCAGGCAGACCGCCCAGTGCGCGCCGCTCGATCCGGCGTTCGGCGCGCGGTCGGCCGGCTGGACGAAGCGCACCGCCTGCTCGTTGAGGATCGTCAACGCGTACGGCTCGATCACCGCCGGAAGCGTGTTGGCGTCGGTGACCGGGATGATCGGGTTGCCGAGGAGGCTGAGCGGCACCTCGACCTTGACGGTGCCGTTCGGGCCGGTGGTGTTGGAGCCGGTGACCGCGGTGGTGGTGCCGACGAAGGCGTCGTTCACCGGGTCGTACTGGCCGAAGGTGTACGTCACGCCGCCGGTGGCGGTGAGGCTCATGCGCGTGGCGAAGCTCCGCGTGGCGGTGGTGCCGTCGGTGTTCTTCCGCGCGGCGGTCCAGGCCACGTAATAGAAGGTGCCGAGGGTGCCGGTGACCGGCTGCAGCGACAGGTTCTTCAGCGTCATGGTGGTGACGAGCTTGTCGCCGTTGACGGCGAACTTCACGCCGGTGATGTCGACGGCGTCCATGTTGCCGCCGTTGGCGCCGAGGAGCGGATGGGAGGCGTCGCCGGCGGGATCGGTGGCAACGTTGCCGTCGCACGAGGTGGCGTGCGGCGGCGCGGCCGGCGGCGGTCCCGGATTGACGTCCGGTCCGGCCTCGGCATCGTAGGCGGCGAACATCCGCTTGCCGCTGGCCTGCCGCGCGATGACGCCCTTTGCCGTGAAGTCGTTCTGCGCGATCATCCCGTACGAGCGCTGGCCGGAGATGCAGGTCTCGCTGATGCAGCCGTCGTCGTAGCCGATGAGCACGCGGCCGCGCTTGTCGATGCTGGCGTCGAAGAAGTCGAGGAGGTTGCGGCAGCCGCCTTCGCCGCAGATGCCGCCGCGCTGCACCGGATCGCCCGGCGTGGCGTTCTGCGTGGTCCAGCTCTGGCCGCCGTCGAAGGTGGTGGCGATGTAGAGATACCAGACGCCGGGGAAGTCGGCCGCGTCGTAGTTCGCGCCGCCGGTCTCCGTGCCGAAGAAGCCGATCGCGGCGCGGCCGGCATCGCCGGCCACGGCGACGTGGAAGAGGCTGTTCTGCACCCCCATCGCCGCGCCGACGTCGGTGTCGCGGATCCAGGTCAGGCCCTTGTCGGTGGAGACGGCGATGCGCGAGTGGCCGTCTTCCGCCTGGTAGGCGAAGTAGACCGTGCCGTCATTGCCGATGGCCACCGCCGGGTCGCGGTCGGTCTTGGTCGAGCCGGTGATCGGCGAGCCGTTGATCCGCACCTTGCGGATGCTCCAGGTGATCCCGTTGTCCTCGGAGACGATCAGCGACTGGCGCGCGTCGGCGCCGGTGTGGTTGGGCAGCGCGCCGCCGCAGGCGCGGTCGGGGACGTACGCCGTGCCGTCGGGGCCGATCTTGATGTGGCCGTGCAGGCCGGAGCAGTCGGCCAGGGTGAACATCGGGATGGCCGGGCCGAAGGTGACGCCGCCGTCGACGCTGATGGAGCAGACCGCGTCGACGATCGACTGCGAGCAGTACCAGACGCCGTGCGGATAGAGCGGATTGAGGCCGGTCGGAACCGGCGCGTGGAACGGCCCGCCGCCGACGGTCTGGTGGTCGACGCCCGACGGCGCGCCCGAGCCCGTGCTCGGCGTGAACGACAGGCCGTCGTTGTCGGTGAACTCCATGGTGCTGCCGAGCGGCGTGAGGCCGAGCTCCTGCGAGACGAAGGTGCGGCCGGTGCGCGAGTCGGTGAAGAGGATCGGGTCGCCGTAGAGGCGCGGCGCGTTGGCCACGGTCAGCGGCGCCTGCTCCCACGTCACCGTGGCGGGGTTGGTGCGGTCGTCGAAGGTGGTGCGCAGCATGTAGGGGAGGAAGCCGCCGAAGTACGTCACGGTGCCGCCGTTGCCCTTGCCGCCGAAGACCTTCTCGCTGTTCCAGTTGACGCCGACCGACGGCTCGCCGGCGTCCTCCGCCACGCCCGACGGCGCGTGGTAGTTGTAGAAGCGCGGCGTGCCGGCCGGGAAGGCCGGGTTCGGCCGCGCGGTCGGCCACGGCTGCGCCGACTGCGACGCGTTGATCAGCGTCACGTTGGCGTTGAAGGTGACCGTCGGGGAGACGTCGAAGGCCTCCACGTAGATGGTGTACGAGCCGGTGCTGACGTCGAAGGTCGTCACCTCGGGGTTGTCGATGCTGGCGGCCGTGGCCACCTGGGTGCCGGTGGCGAAGTCGCCGCCGGAGTAGACGTAGACGTCGAAGTCGCTGTCCGTGCCGCCGGTGGTGGTGGAGCCGTTGTTGGTCCACCCGACCGTCAGGCGGGCGCGGTAGGTGTTGAAGTCCGACGCCGGCAACTGCACCGTCAGGGCGTAGACCCCGCAGTTGGAGTTGGTGCAGACCGGATGGGCCTCACCGGCCGGGACCGGATTGCCGATCGAGAACGGCCCCCCCGAAAAGTTGGCGGTGGGGCTGGCCGGCGAGACGGTCCCGCTGGCCGGGTTGGTCGCCGCGAAGGCGGCGGAAGTGACAAGGAAGACGGCAAGTATCGACAAGCACAGCAGTTGACGGTTTTTGCTCACGCTCTTCTCTCCTAACCCTCGGATAACCGCCGGTTGGTAGCAGCATGCGTGCCAATTGGTAGTGACACTTCCAAAGGTGGGGGTGCTACCGCCATGAGTTGAGGTCGTGGGACCTCGACATCGAGATTGCGGACCTCGACATCGAGATTGCGGACCTCGACATCGAGGTTGCGGACCTCGACATCGAGATTGCGGACCTCGACATCGAGGTTGCGGACCTCGACATCGAGGTTGCGGACCTCGACATCGAGATTGCGGACCTCGACATCGAGGTTGTGGACCTCGACATCGAGGTTGCGGACCTCAACCTCGAGGTTGCGGACCTCGACCTCGAGGTTGTGGACCTCGACATCGAGATTGCCGACCTGATGAGTGAGGTCCCGGACCTGATGAGTGAGGTCCCGTACCTGATGAGTGAGGTACCGGACCTGATGAGTGAGGTCCCGGACCTGATGAGTGAGGTCCCGGACCTGATGAGTGAGGTTGCCGACCTAATGAGTGAGGTCGCGGACCTGATGAGTAAGGTTGCGGACCTGATGAGTGGGGTTCCGGATCTCAGCCTCGGACAACCGGTTTGGTAGCGAGACTTCCGAAAGTGGTGGTGTTGCCACCAGGTCCGGTCGTTCATGATGCAATCTCCTGCACAACATCCGCGGGATGGATGGCGCGGTAGCCGCGAACCCGCTCCTGCCGGACATTCGCGCGCGCGCGCAGCTGCGCGGTCCACTTGTCGACTTCCAGCTGGAGTTGGCGGGAGCGGATGAGGGTGCGGATCTCCTCGCGCACCTCGCCCAGCGGCGGGATCGGCAGGCCGCGCTCGCGGCGCTGCTGGGACCAGGTGCCGGCGTAGGTGCTCTCGATGTCTTCGTTGGAGACGAAGATCATCGGCGCGAAGCGTTCCTGGATGTAGGCCTCGACCTGCAGCTGGCGCTTGATGAGCGCGCGCAGCTCGTCCAGCGACAGCTCGGCGGTCTTCAGCGCGGCGGTGAGATCCGCGGGCGAGCTGAAGCGGCGCTCGATGTCGCCGAGGCGGGTCTCGATGGTGTCCTTGGGGATGTCCTGCGTGACCGCCGCGACCAACGAGATGCTCGGCGGGAGCGAGATGCGGCCGGCGTGATGCCGTCGCACTGGCGACTCAGTAGGCAACTCGGCTGCCGGGCCGGACACCAGCCCGCCGACAGCTTCACACCAAAGTTAGCCGCCCGATTCGCTTTCTTCGCTTGTACCAACAGCTATAGGACGACGAGGAGGGAGAGTTACAAGCCTTTCCGGATGCTCGAGTTCACGCTGTTTCAGAAACTCAATGAGCTTGTCTAGGTCATTCCCTACTTCATCCATCAATTGCTGGCGCAGCGCACGAGTTTCAGCGACTATCGGATCTTCCCAAACCATTTCAGCCTTCCATTAGTGCAGCACGAAGCCATTCGCGATGTGAGTGCAGTTCCAGGTAAGCAGAAACGCCATTCCGTTCACCGCCGCCAGCGCGATGTGAAGTGCATCGGCCGCAGCCTTCAACGGTAGCACGGCTCTTCGTAAGATGCTATCGGCCAAGCTACGCGCGACCGGACTGATCTGAAGGACGGGATACTCCGCAATCGTGTCGAGACGTGCGCGGGCTGCCGTCGGGTCGCCACGTCCTGCTTCTTGGACGACAAGTTCCGAGACGTACAGTTCGAATCTCGATCTCCGATGTTCCCACCATTGCCGCGTAAGCTCCTGATGGCCAGATGCTAAGGCGTCACGGCTCGGCCGTGCCGTCAGGTAACTAATGACGCTCGTCTCGATGTAGGCCTTCGGTTGCACCGCCCGAGGGTATCGCAGCTCTTGGCCAGCCGAAAGTCGCGCTCATAAGTTGCTACGCGGCTCGTGGTCAGGACCGGCGGATCATCGGTCGTCGGCCTCGATGAATGCACGATGATCGAGACCGTCAGGTGACGAACGCGCAGAAGCGCGGCGGTTCTTACGCCGTTACAACTTGCGAAGAGCGGCGTTCGGTGCGGCCAACGTCCTTTCACTCAGCCGATCGCGGCCTTCACAGCCGGGCCGCGCGACGCGCAGTGACGCGCAAAACGAGGCGCGAAAGCGCCGGGCTAACGAACGGCCGCGAGTCGGCTGCTGTGCGTTGGGCGGCGTCGCGAGCATAATATCGATATGCAGCGAACAACCACGCGACATGCTCCGGACGACCAGTTCCGGCGACCTGACGATTGGGGCGCCGACGAAGTTACGCATGTTCTGAGCAAGGTCGCAGAGAACATGTTTTATACCGCGAACCGCAATCGTGCCCGGTTGAAACGACTGCGTACGGCAATGCGACTCTTTTCGGATGGCTCCGAAGCATATTCGAGAGCTCGCGGGAAGCACGCACTCAGCGACCGGCGCTTTGAAACTATTGACTGCGTGTTTCCGTTTTTCATGTCATGCCGGACGAGCTTGTATGGCGGTGCGACTCTCACGTTCGGCCATCAGCTTTCCGACGCGGCGAAGTGTTTGCGAGGCGCATTGGAAGCGGCATTCTATGCGTATCGGGTGTTTAGCGAGCCTGCCGCTTGGGAACGATGGGCGACGCGCCCGTCCGCTTCTCGTCTGAGAACATCCGCTGGTCTGGGCGAAGCGCGAAAGCAGCGTAGCGCCGTTGGACGAGAATTCAGCGTGCCTACGATAGCGCGTAACTTCCCTTCCGACGCTGCACGACTTGCGTCTGCTGCGATCGATCTCTACGAAGAGTTGATCGACGTCGGCGGACATTTCAACGAGCCTGTATTCCAGGCGAGTACGGAGATGATAGTTCACGAGCGCGTCGCCGAGATCCGATACCGGCTGATCGGTGGCGATGATCGGGAGATCGGGGAAGCGCTTGATCGCCTTGCAACGACTGCTGGCATGTGCCTGCGGATCTTCGCGCTAGCGTTCGCGGAATTCTGGGATGAACGGCTAATAGACCGCATCGGGTACTTCACAACGCGAAAGTAGATTGCGTCCGCCCCACGTCCTTGGTGTAAGCTGTGCGGCCGGTCCCGCGTGCCGAGGTTGGAGCGGCGCGGCAGTTGCCGCGAATGACGTTCGCAGAACCGAGTCGCGACCTGCAACTGCCGCGACGCCGTCAAGTTGGCGATAATGTAGGCAGCGGCTGCCGGGCCGAAGCCGGGCCGCATCAGCTTCACACCAAAGTTAGGCCGCCGCCTACGCAGGGTATATGCGTCTTCGAGTTGCTCGTTTTCTTCGGATGACCGGCGGAAGAAATGACCCATAAAGCATGCCTGTATCGTGAGCGACGCCAAGCGCTATCAGTTCGCCTTCAAATTCTGCGACCGCTGCGCCGCCCAGCGGAGCGCCCGTCTTGTCTGCGAGGAAGAACGTTTCCGAGATTGGGACGCGGTTGATGACTCTGCGTGCGACGCCGGTTATCTCGACCGTATCGATGCGTATCTCTTGACGGCCGAGCCGCAAGTGCGGATGGTCCGTGATTGCGAGTCTGATGGCCACAGGGACCGGCTCCTCGGTTAACTCCGCACGCAATTCGGCGGATGCGATCATTCGGCGCTGTAGCTCGTCTACCGTTATTGGCGCGGGACCACCGGGAGGATACACGACGATGGTTTTCTTCGTAAGAACGGCCCTCTCGGCTGGTGTGGGATTGCGTTCGGTGATGAACTTTACGTGCGGCCCATCTGTCCATTCAGGTGTTCTGATTTCGATTTCCTTCAGTCGCGACAGGTTGGTACGAAACGGTGGCAGCGTGCCGCGTTTGAGATCGAGGCAGACGACGCCGTGGGACTCCGCTTTCTTGACGGCAGGTGCAGTGAAACCGGACAGAGATACGATCGCTTTAGTCGAAACGGTGGGCATATCACCCAATTTGCAGCACAGGCCTTCGACGATATCGGTTCCGAGCGTCCGGCCCTTTGCCTTAACTTCGACGGCGAGAATCTCCATGCGATCCGTCCGGATGACCGTCACATCCACATCGCGATGCTCTCTCGCTTTGGCGTCGAATACGCGTTCGCCTTCGATGACCTCCTTAGGAAAGTCGCCCATTGCCGCGTAGATGGCGGCGACCACATGCTGAATATCGTTCGCGGATATTGTCATTGAGAGAAGGCTACGCATTACGTTGTCGGACGACAAGGGATTCGCTGTCGTCCCCGGGCGGGAGCAGCGGCCGTCAGGTGTGAGCGCGCCGAATTCACGCGCCCAGCCGTGGCGCGGCTGCCGCCGCGACCAACGTGACGCCGGCGGGAGCGACCTGCGACAGACGTGTCACGGCTGGGCGCGTGAGTTCGGCGCGCGAGGGCGGGGGTGCGTTGCTGCCAGGGCTGATGGCGAGCGTTCCCGGCTTTGCCGAAGCATTTCATTGGCCGAACACGGTCCCAACGAGCATGGTGTCCCGGTCGGCTCATCGAGAGCGGGGCCGGGCACCAGCCCGCCGTCAGCTTCACACCAAAGTTAGCCCGCGGCACCACTACTCGTCGCGCTGGGCACCTTGTGATGCCTTGTGCGATGAGTTCTCAAGCTCGCGCAGCACCGCAGCCGCGACCGCAGTTACTATCGCTGTGGTGCGCTCCGCGTCAACATTGTGACGCTTCAACTCCGCATCGATGGCTTCCGGTGGTAGAAGGCGTGCTCGGTCTAAATCGAAACCACGGCGCCAATAAGCCCACTCATCACGATACTGGATAGAGAGCTCATGCAGTTCAGCGGCCTGGCGCCTAAAATACCGCGAAACCGCAAGCAACAGGTGTGCAACGAGTATGATGGCGTGAACCGTGGTGCTGATGAGAACCACCAGCACAAATGTGCCGACCAGAATGGGATGGTCGGCACCGGCATCTGAGATAGCCGACAGCGAGTCTTTCACCCAGTCTGTACTCACGCGCACGATCTCCGTATCGAGTACCGGTCATAACTCGCGTCCCCCGTGCGGACTTTGAGGCCCACGTCAAGCATCGCTCCTCGTTACGCGACGCGTTGAATCCAAGTCGTGCCGAATCAGTTCATCGATAACTTGTGCCAAATACATGAAGACCGAAGTGTCGGTGTCGGGCGGAAGTCGCCGACCCTCGAGCACTACATGAACAGCCTCCTGCACATACTCCTCTGGTGTTCTGGTAGCGCGGCGGCCGACGCGGTGGCGTGAAGTTCGATAGAGCGCGTACGCTAGAAGACGCGGTGTTAGTTCGCGCCAATCTGCGGCCGCGATATCCGTCGCGAACGACGTGTTCTGTTTAGCCATTCTCTTCGGAAGTTGTTAACGGTAACGGCCTTTATCGTCGAAACAAGACCCACGCGATGATAAGAATGCGCAGGCCCCGAAAATAGCGGAACGATTGGCCGAGCGAACCCGAGTCACTGTATGAGGTCGACTATCTTCGCCGTGGGCGGCGTCGCCAGTCGTCGAGACGCTCGATCACCAAGCGCTTCACCACTTCAATCGTCGGCCTCGGGTCGATCCCGTACCTTGCGAGTTCAGTGTGAACTTCTTCGGCCGTCATCGCTTCGTATCTGGTGATTTCGGGATCGAGACCCTCAACCGAGTAAGAATTCGAGATCATGGCGTCGCACCTGTGATGATGCATGCTACCACGGAATATGGACGATGACGGGGCGTCGGCGACGCACCAAGAATGTTTGGTAACACTGTCGGCGCCTCCGGTCGGGCTAACGCATGTTGAAAGCACGCCCCTTCCTGTAAGTTTGGAGTTGCGAAACGACAAACGAAAGGAAGGGACGGCTGCCATGAAACAACAGGCGGTTCAGTATCTCGCGTTCGATGTCCACCAGGCAACGGTGGTTGCCAGCTTGCGCGACGAGCACGGCAAGGTCGTGATGCGAGCGACTGTGGCCACCGAGGCGAAGGCGATTCTCACATTGGTGCGGAGCGCTGGCAAGCGTGTGCACGTGGCTTTCGAGGAAGGAACACAGGCGCAATGGCTGCACGACTTGCTCGTCGATCACGCTGAGCGCGTGATCGTCTGCAATGTCCGTGGGCGAAGTGAGACGACCAACAAGAGTGACCAGATCGATGCCGACGGGCTGTCCGAGTTGTTGCGGGTCGGCGCCCTCAAGCCGGTGTTTCACGGTGCCCCAGAGGTGCTGACACTCAAGGAACTGGTTCGCAATTACAGCGATCTGGTCAAAGACTCCACGCGAGTGATGCTGCGCATCAAGGCCATCTTCCGTGCGCGAGCCATCCTAACGCCCGGTGTGTCGGTCTACCGGCCCTCGCAACGCAAGCAGTGGCTGAGCAAACTCGAGGGAGGTGCCAAGGTGCGCGCGAGCTCGCTGCTCGCGCAACTGGATGTGCTGCTCGAACTGCGGCCGAAAGCCAAAGCCGCGATGATCGCTACGGCACGCCGGCAATCGGGCTGGAAGATCCTTCGGACGATTCCATTCCTCGGTCCGGTTCGCGTGGCGCAGATCCTGGCCATCATGCGCACGCCGTTCCGGTTCCGGACCAAGCGCAATCTCTGGCCGTACGCCGGATTGGCCGTGGTCACTCGATCGAGCGCCGATGAGGAACTCCACGAGGGCAAGCTGCGTCGGAAGCGGAGGGCACCGCTCACCCGCGGCCTGAATCGGAACCACAATCCGATTCTGAAGGCCATCTTCAAGGGTGCGGCAACTGCAGCGACGGTCAAGCCAGGCCCACTTCGGGACTACTACGACGCCTCGCTTGCGCGAGGCGTGAAGAACGATCTCGCCGTGGTGACACTGGCGCGAAAAATCGCCGCCATCACATTGCGGCTGTGGAAGAAAGGAGGGCTCTGGGATCCGAAGAAACTGACGATGCAAGCGACATAGCGCTCGGATTGGGTGACGATCGCTCGAGATGTGAATGACCACTTCGGTGACTCCTGAATCCGGGACGAAGGTTCGAGGATGAGTCTCAGCAAGGACGTTCTGCCCGACAGTCAGTCGCGTCGAGGCACTCGGCTAACCATAGGCCCCCTCGGATGACCAGAAGAAGCGACAGGCCGCGCTACAGCGCGAGTCTCAGATAGAACCATGGTCGACACCCTCTCTGAGGAGTGATCGCCGGTACGCTTGAAATCGTCTCACTGCGGATGACGGAGGCCCTGAAAATGAGTCAGCGGCGTAAGACTGCTCCGCCCACCCACGAGTCCTCGCGATCGCCGCATTCCGGTCGGTCGGGGCTGATTGCAAGAGAGAAGGTGAAAAAGCAATCAGCAAAGGAGAGATCCGCCCTTGACAATCGCTTTCATAGAACGTCCTTGGTGTAGGCTGTGCGGCCGGTCCCGGGTGCCGAAGCCGGGGCGGCGTGGCGGTTGCCGCCAACGACGTTCTAAGAGACGAGAGGCGAACTGCAACCGCCATGACGCCGTCATGCTCGAGACATCGTAGGCAGCTCGGCTGCCGGGCCGAAGCCGGGCCGCATCAGCTTCACACCGAAGTTGGGCGGCGGTGTTGTCTCACCCTTTCTGTGGTGGCTGTGGCAGTTCCAGACGAAGCTCGGTCAGTACGCGTCGGACACGCGGGTGAGCGGCGATACGTGGATCATTCGCAAGGTGCTGCACTTGCTGCTGAGCAGCATGCATCGGAAGCGCTGAAGCGAGATACAGAACAACGACCGCACGAATCTCAGCAACGCTGTCATGAATACGCCGCGCGAGCTTCGTAGCACCGCGCGCTTCCCTTATGGCACGCGAGTGATTGCCAGCCGCCAAGTACGCTTCAGCGAGCGAGGCGAGAGAGTCGACCTCTAGGCTGAGGTGCAATTCGCGGTTACGCCGTTTTTCCCACCACGCATGACCTGAAAGTGACTCCGAGATTCTGGCGAGACGCGTTGCTGCTTCAACTGGCGAGTAGGATGTCTCGACAGAGCCAAGTTTAATCTCGCTCGCGTACACAGCCAGTTCCGGAAGCCATTCGAGGTGAGACTTCAAGGCGAGACTGCATTCAAAGGAGAACGATGCTCGCGGCCAATCTTGTAGCACCTCGTACGCACGGCCTTGGATGTGCTGCGCCCATGATACAAAGTACAATGGTGCATCAGTGACGTACGGAGATTCCGAAACCGCATCCAAGACTTGTTGGGCACAATGGATACTGTGCTGCACGGCGCCCGAGAGGTAGGCGTTCTCGGCCGCCGACAGAGTAACGATGAGGCTGTGATAAGACCCGGTCGCTTGCCATATTTCCGGAATAACATGTTCGCCCTGTGAAGGACGTATCGCTTCGATAGCGGTGATAACCTGCTGACGTTCTTCAGGTTTAGGCAAGTAATGCGACAGAAACACCTGCACGGCGCGGCGCACGTCGGCGACGTTTGAAACCCGAGACATAGCCGACGGCTCAACGAGGACGATATCCTGCAGGCTCTCGACGCCAAACAACCTTCGTGCTTTGTCTTCGCCGATCCGAGCGGCTGTTCGACGCATACCCCACGCAACTTCCCTATTCAACGCGCCGGCATATTCGACGTTCGACAGAATTCGACCGTCCAGCAGGTACTGCAGCCGCGCGTGTTGCGCATCAAGCTCCGATTGGATCGCCGCAACATCGATAATTTCGCTCTCAGTTACATCCGGTGCGAATGCTTGGAACATCGCACGTAACTCGTGCATGCGAACTGGGTCGGCTTCGCTCGATTGCTCACCATGAGCCGCCGACGGCTGGCTCAGCAAAAGAGAAGCGAAGTGAGAATGTGACGACATTGGGCTAGTCATGCGTGTGCTTGGCTCGGCAACTCCTCAATTCCGGCCAAGGGTACAGGATCGGGTGGTAACGTCGGCCGGTACCGGCTTCCTTGCCAAACGTGCCGTACATGAAGAAGGACGCGCCTGCACCACGTGCGTCGTCAACGGTGATGCCGGCCGGTGACAGGATCCGGTTAGCTGTCTGATGGCAGACGCCGGTCCTTCCGTAATCAATACCTGCTTTGGAATTTACTTGTGACAGGCAATCCGCTTGAGACACGCTTCCTGATCCGCCGCAAATGCTTGAGCCGCCTGTGCTTCGACCCCAGCACGGCCACAGATGGCCCTCGCTGCTGGTGACGTAGGTGTGATCTGCCGGCACCCCGACCATAGCCAGCGAGTATCCCGTCAACGATCCGTCTGCCATTCCACTCCTCCGGCGTCAGTCACACAGATGCGCACTAATTGTGCACGAGAGCAACGCTGAGACCAAGTCTCGGCAGCCGTCATTCCGTCCGCCCAACGTTTCCACGCTAAGCTGTGCGGCCGGTTCCGCGGCGCCCGCTCCGGCTTCGGCACGCCGGTTGCCGCCAATGACGTTCGGAGAACCGAGCGGCGAATTGCAACCGGCGTGACGCCACGACGCTCGCGACGGGGTAGGCAGCTCGGCTGCCGGGCCGAAGCCGGGCCGCACCAGCTTCAGCGTGAAGTTAGGTGTGATGTGTCAGGACGTTGTTCCTTGAAGCGGGTTGTCCATCCGGGTGTGCCTGGTCTGTTTTGTTACCCATGTTCCCGGCCGATCAGAAGAGTTCTATGAAAGCGATTGTCAAGGGCGGTTCTCTTCTTTGCTGATTGCTTTTCGGTCTTTTCCTGTGCAATCAGCCCCTTCCGTCCCGAGGGGGACGATCGTGAGCGCTTCGGGGTGGGCGGATCAGTCGTTTTCCGCTGGCTCATGTTCGGTGCCCTCCATCGATCCTAGTCAAGACAATTGCAAGCGATTCGGTGATCACCACGAGGGTGTCAACCACGGTTCTATCTGAGACTTACGCCCGATGGGCGTGGCCTGTCGCTCATTCTGGTTATCCGAGGGGGACTATGGTTAGCCGCGTGCCTCGGCGATGACTGCCGGCTGGGCGAAAACTCTTCGTTGAGACTCACCCTCGAACCTTCGTCTCGGATGCGATGGACGGCGCCGCATGAGCTTCCTCACTCGACGTCGTCACCTCATCCGAGAGTTGCTGTTTGCATCGTCAGCTTGTCAGGATTCCAGAGCTCTCCTTTCTTCCAGAGCCGAAGCGCGATCGACGAGATCTTGCGCGCCAGCGTGACCTTGGCCAGCTCCTCACGTACGCCACGACCGACGCACGCGTCATAAAAGTCTTTCAAGGGACCGGGCTTGGCGGCGGCCGCATTCGCCGCCCCTTTGAAAACGCTCTTGAGCGCCGGGTTGTGATTGCGGTTCAGACCACGGGTCAACGGCGCCCGCCGCCGGCGCCGCAGCTTGCCTTTGACGAACTCCTCATCGCCGCTGCTTCGCGTGACCACGGCCAGCCCAGCGTATGGCCACAGCTGCCGCTTGGTTCGGAACCGGAACGGCGTAGCCATGATCGCCAGCAGCAGAGCGACTCGCACCGGGCCGAAGAACGGTATCGAGCGCAGCGTCTTCCATCCCGGCTGTCGCCGGGCCTCCGCGATCATGTCCGACTTGGCCTTCGGCCTCAGCTCGAGCAACGAGTCGAGTTGCCACAGCAACGACGCGGCACGCATTCGTGCCCCGCGGCTCTCGACCTTGGCCAGCCATGCTCCCCGGTTCGAGACTCGGTAGACCGACGTTCCCGGCGTCGGGATCGCTCTGGCCCGGAACAACGCCTTGATGCGCAGCATCACCCGCGTCGAGTCATCCACCAGGTTCACGTAACAGCGCACCAGTTCCTTCAGCGTCTGCATGCCGCTTGCGCCGTGGTACACGCTCTTCACTGAGCCGACGCGCAACATCTCCGAGAGCCCATCGGCGTCGATCCGATCGCTCTTGTTCGTTGTCTCGCTCCGCCCTCGCACGTTACACCCGATCACGCGTTCGGCGTGTGGCTCCAGCAGATCGTGCAGCCACTGGGCCTGCGTCCCCTCCTCGAACGCGACATGTACGCGCCCACCCAGACCGCGAACCAACGCCAGAATCGCTGACGCCTCGGTCGGCACTGTCGCCCGCATTCGAATCGCTCCATGCTCGTCGCGCATCGTCGCCACCGTCGTTGCCTGATGAACGTCAAACGCGAGATACTGAATCGCCTGATTCTTCATGGCAGCCGCTCCTTTCCTGCTCCTGGTTTTTCCCAATTCCAAGGTAGCAGGAAGGGGCGTGCTTTCAATGTGCGTTAGGTGTGATGTACCAGGACGTTGTTCCTTGAAGCGACTGCTACGGCGCGCGGTCGGCTGCTGTGAAGAGCGAGCTCGCCGACGCTATTGCGCTGGCTCTTCGAGCAGCGTGCTGAGATCGCGAGACTTATGAAAACCAGTAGAACGACTTTGCTGGAGCAAACCAGATAAATCAAGCGGTAGTTCGCGACGGCCAGTTCTCGGATATCAGGATCGTTGAACTCGCCTACCCTTCGTCCTCGGTGCGGAAACTCTTGCAGCGAGATGGCGGCACGTTCTGCGCGAACAGCCAAGGCAGCAGCGTAACTGGGGGAGTCGCGCGCGATGTAATCGATTGCGTCGAGCAAGCTCGCGACTGCCGATTCGGACCATTCTATTTCGTAAGCCACTTAGCCAATCGTTGCTGAACCTCAGCGTGGCTGACGACACGGCCGGCCTCGACGTCGTCCAGTCCCTGCTGGATCTTTTGGCGAACGTAGATGTGATACTGAATGTCCTCCAGAGAGGCATCTTCAGGAAGCATCTGGAGAATCTGTTGAACCTGATCCTTCGCGGTTTCCATGGCAAGGCATTCTACCGCCACGCGTAAATGTCGACATTCGCGCGCGCGCGCAGCTGCGCGGTCCACTTGTCGACTTCCAGCTGGAGCTGGCGGGAGCGGATGAGAGTGCGGATCTCTTCGCGCACCTCGCCCAGCGGCGGGATCGGCAGGCCGCGCTCGCGGCGCTGCTGGGACCAGGTGCCGGCGTAGGTGCTCTCGATGTCCTCGTTGGAGACGAAGATCATCGGCGCGAAGCGCTCCTGGATGTAGGCCTCGACCTGCAGCTGGCGCTTGATCAGCGCGCGCAGCTCGTCCAGCGAGAGCTCGGCGGTCGTCAGCGCGGCGGTGAGCTCCGCGGGCGAGGCGAAGCGCCGCTCGATGTCGCCGAGGCGCGTCTCGATGGTGTCCTTGGGGATGTCCTGCGCGCCGAAGCGCTCCACGTCGCGGAAGCGCAGCGCCTGCGCGATGAGCGCGTCGAGGATCTCGCGCCGGTCGTTGGTGGGGAAGAAGCGCACCTGCACCATCTGGTTGATCTCGCTGACGGTGAGGACCTGCTGGTCGACGGTGGCGGCGATGCGGTCCACGGTGACAGCGGCGAGCGGCGAGCGGCGAGCGGCGAGCAGGAGAGCGAGCACGACGATGCGCGCGACTTTCCCGCTCGCCGCTCGCCGCCCGCTGCTCGCTATTGACACTCTCATCGCAATTCCTACATTCTGCTGGACGTTAGCACTCCCAGCGCGCGAGTGCCAGACCGATGGTTTCCAGGCTCGAAGTTCACGACGACGATCTCGACATCCGCGCCCGCGAGGTGCTGCGGGAGATCATCATCGAGCATGTCGCCACCGGCGAGGCCATCAGCTCGCGCTCGCTGGCCAGGTGCGGCCGCTTCCAGCTCTCCCCCGCCTCGCTGCGCAACGTGATGGCCGACCTGGAAGACCTCGGCTATCTGCAGCAGCCGCACACCTCGGCCGGCCGCGTCCCGACCGACCGCGGCTACCGCTTCTTCATCAACTACCTGATGAAGTCGCACGTCCTGACGCAGCACGAGCGCGACGCGATCGACGATGAAGTCAGCCATGGCAACGAGATCGAAGAAGTGCTCCACCTCGCCTCGCGCGTCATCTCGCGTTTGAGCGACCAGGTGGGGGTGATCTTCATGCCGACCCTGCTGCAATTCGCGATCCGCAGCATGGACTTCGTCCTCGTCGCCGAGAACCGCATCATGTGCATCATCGTCGGCACCAACGGCGTGGTGGTGAACAAGCTGGTGGAGACGCGGCTGCCGTTCACGCGCGACGAGCTGGAGAAGATCTCGCGCTACATCACGGTGGAGTTCTCCGGGCAGACCCTCGACGCCATCCGCCGCCGCCTGGTGCGGATGACCGAGGACGAGCGCGCGCAGCACGACCTGCTGATGCAGAAGACCATCGCCCTCGGCATCGACGCGGTCAACGACGTCACGCCGGTGGAGCACGAGCTGGTGGTCGAAGGCGCCGCCTCCATCCTCACCAAGCCGGAGTTCGCCGACGCGGCCGCGCTGCGCAAGACCTTCCTCGCGCTGCAGGAAAAAGAGAAACTGGTCGAGATCTTGAACTCCTGCCTTGTGGAAGACGGCCTGCAGATCCTGGTCGGATCGGAAAGCGACTTCACGCAGATGCACAACTTCAGCATCGTCGCCCGGCCCTACGGATCGGCGGCGTCGCCGCTGGGAATGGTCGGCATCCTCGGGCCGATGCGGATGGAGTACGCTCGCCTGGCCCCCCTGGTCGACTACCTCGGCCTCGCCCTCAGCCGGAAAATCGAAGAAAAGGAGCAGCAGAGTGACCGATAAGAACGGCCCCAACGACCAGGCCGACGACGACAGCTACGTCCTGGAAGATACCGGCGCCTCGGTGGAAGACATCGAGCACGAGATGGAGCTCGCCGCGCAGCAGGCGGCCGGGCAGACGCCCGACCGGCCGCCGGCGGTCGACAACGAGATGCAGAACCGCTATCTCCGCACCCTCGCCGACTTCGAGAACTACCGCAAGCGCTCCGACCGCGAGAAGCAGGAGTTCTTCAAGTACGCGCTGGCCGGCACCATCAAGGACCTCCTCCCGGTGCTCGACAACTTCGACCGCGCCCTCGAGCACGCCGAGGAGGGCGACGATTTTCACAAGGGTGTCCTTCTCATCTACAAGCAGTTGTTCGACGTGCTGCAGAAGCACGGACTGAAGACCATCGAGGAGCAGGGCGTGCCGTTCGACCCGAACATCCACGAGGGCGTGGTCACCGAGGAGAACCCCTCGGTGCCGGCCAACACGGTGGTAGCGGTGCTGCAGAAAGGCTATTTCCTGCACGACCGCCTGCTGCGGCCGGCGATGGTGAAGGTGTCGGTGGGAGGGGTGGAGTGACCCCTCACCCGGCCCTTCGCTGCGCTCAGGGCCACCCTCTCCCCGCTTCGCGGGGCGAGGGGCACTCGATATCAAGCCGTCGGGTACCATAACTCGAAAAAACCCATGTCGAAAATCATCGGAATCGATCTCGGGACGACCAACTCCTGCGTCGCCGTCGTGGACGTCACGACGCCGCAGGTGATCCCGAACCGCGAGGGGAGCCGCACCACGCCGTCCGTGGTCGGCTTCACCGAGGACAGCGAGCGGCTGGTGGGGCAGATCGCCAAGCGGCAGGCCATCACCAATCCGTTCAACACCGTCTTCGCCATCAAGCGGCTGATCGGCCGCAAGTACGAGTCCGATGAAGTGTCGCGCGCCAAGCAGGTGCTGCCGTACCAGGTGGTCTCCGCCTCGAACGGCGACCTCAAGGTGAAGATCCGCGACCGCGAGTACTCCCCCGAGGAGATCTCGGCGTTCGTGCTGATGGAGATCAAGGCCTTCGCCGAGGAGTTCCTCGGCGAGACGATCACCGAGGCGATCATCACGGTGCCGGCGTACTTCAACGACTCGCAGCGCCAGGCCACGCGCGACGCCGGCAAGATCGCGGGGCTCGACGTCCTCCGCATCATCAACGAGCCGACCGCCGCGGCGCTGGCCTACGGCCTGGACAACAAAGAGAACCAGATCATCGCCGTCTACGACCTTGGCGGCGGCACCTTCGACATCTCCATCCTCAAGCTGGAGGACGGGCTCTTCGAGGTGCTGTCGACCTCCGGCGACACGTACCTCGGCGGCGAGGACTTCGACAAGCGGATCATGGACTGGCTGATCGAAGGCTTCCAGCGCGACAGCGGCATCGACCTCCGCCAGGACCGCATGGCGCTGCAGCGGCTGAAGGAAGCCGCCGAGCGCGCCAAACACGAGCTGTCGGTCAGCCCCGAGACGCGCGTTACGCTGCCGTTCATCTCCGCCGACGCCTCCGGCCCGAAGCACCTGAACAGCGTGCTCTCGCGGCACGAGTTCGAGCGGATGGTGGAGGACCTCATCCAGCGGACCATCGACCCGGTGACGGACGCAATGAAACAGGCGAACGTCACCGCGCGGCAGATCGACGAGGTGGTGCTGGTCGGCGGCCAGACGCGCATGCCGAAGGTGATCGAGGCGGTGGAGAAGGTCTTCGGCAAGACCGCCAACCGCAATATCAATCCGGACGAAGTGGTGGCGGTCGGCGCGGCGATCCAGGGCGGCATCCTGCGCGGCGACATCAAGGACATGGTGCTGCTCGACGTCACGCCGCTGTCGATCGGCATCGAGACGCACGGCGGCCTGTTCACCAAGCTGATCGACCGCAACTCCACCATCCCCACCAAGAACTCGCTGATCTTCACCACCGTGGCCGACAACCAGAGCAAGGTGCAGGTGCACGTGCTGCAGGGCGAGCGCGAGTTCGCGCGCGAGAACGGTTCGCTCGGCAAGTTCGACCTGGTGGGCATCCCGCCGGCGCCGCGCGGCGTGCCGCAGATCGAGGTCACCTTCGCCATCGACTCCAACGGCATCGTCAACGTCACCGCGCGCGACCAGGCCACCGGCCAGTCGACTGGCGTGCAGATCAATCCCGCCGGCGGCCTGTCGAAGGACGAGATCGATCGGCTGGTCAACGAGGCGGCCGAGCACTCCCGCGCCGACGCCGCCCGCCGCGAGATCCGCATGCTGCAAAACAAGCTGGAGGGAATGATCTACACCAACGAGAAGGTCTTCAGGGAGTTCGGGAAGCTCCTGAACGACGAAGACCGCGAAAAGGTGCAGAAGATCATCAACAACGCCAAGGAATCGGTGGCCGCCGAGGAACGGCAGAAACTGCAGGACACCATCTTCGACCTCCAGGGCGCATCGCGCATCCTCACCAGCGTGATGTTGTACAACCCGCTGAAAGTGAGCGCATCGACGGATATACCGACGTAGCTCGCAGCTCTAAGCTGTCAGCTCTCAGGCCGCCCCCCGCTCTCCTGAGAGCTGACAGCTGATAGCTGACAGCTTGTTATGGCCACCACTGAAAAACGCGACTACTACGAGATCCTCGGCGTCGCCCGCGAGGCGGGCGTCGAGGACATCAAGAAGGCCTTTCGCCGCCTGGCGGTGAAGTACCACCCGGACAAGAACCCGAACGACGCCACCGCCGAGGAGCGGTTCAAGGAGGCGGCCGAAGCGTACGAGGTGCTGTCGGACCAGGAGAAGCGCGCGCGCTACGACCGCTACGGCCACGCCGCCACCGGCGGCATGGGCGGAGGCTTCGATCCGAGCCACTTCTCCGACTTCACCGACATCCTCGGCGACCTCTTCGGCTTCGGCGACTTGTTCGGCTCCGGCCGCCGCCGCGCCAACCGCCCGGCTCGCGGCAACGACCTCCGCTACGACCTCACCCTCAACTTCGAGGAGGCGGTCTTCGGCAAGGACGCCGAGCTCGACGTGCCGCGCGTGGTCGGCTGCGCCACCTGCAACGGCAGCGGCGCCAAGCCCGGCTCGCAGCCGGTCACCTGCAGCGGCTGCGGCGGGCAGGGTCAGATCCGCTTCACGCAGGGCGGCTTCCTCACCGTGCAGCGCACCTGCCCGCAGTGCGGCGGCGCGGGGAAGGTGATCAAGGATCCCTGCCAGACCTGCGGCGGCGCGGGACGCGTGCGCGAGTCGAAGTCGATCGCGGTGAAGATCCCCGCCGGCGTCGACGACGGCTCGCGCCTGCGCGTGGCCGGCGAGGGCGAGGGAGGCCACAACGGCGGCCCGGCGGGCGACCTCTACGTCTTCATCAGCGTGGAGGAGCACCCGCGCTTCACCCGCCGCGACTACGACATCCACTCCGAGCAGTCGGTCACCTTCACGCAGGCCGCGCTCGGCGCGGAGATCGAGATCGAGACCATCGACGGCGCGGAGTCGCTGCGCATCCCGCCGGGGACGCAGCCCAGCCAGGTCTTCCGCCTGCGCGGCAAGGGCGTGCAGTTCCTGCAGGGCCCCGGCCGCGGCGACCACTACGTGCACGTGACGGTGAAGATCCCCACCGTGCTGAACGACGCGCAGCGCGAGCTGCTCGAGCGCTACGCGACGCTGGAAGGGGAGAAGCCGCCCGAGCGGGGGTTCGTCGACAAGATGAAGGACCTGTTCGCCGGATAAGAGCCGGCGGGGACGCCGGCGTTCCGATCTGCTACCATTCCGTCCCGGTCCGATGATCAGTTTTCGAGTGCGTGTTTTTGCCGGCGTATCCGCCGCCGCACTTGTCTCTGCCGCCTGCTATCTCGTGGTGTCGGCGGGACGTCCGGTCGGCGCGGTGCTCTTCGCACCCGCCGCGCTGCTGTCGCTGCCGTTGTTCGCGGCGAAACGCCCGCCGCGACTCGAGGACTGGCCGCTGCTCGACGAGAACGTCACCCGCTTCCGCACCGCGGGGCTGGTCTGCTTCTCCATGGCCATCCTGACCAACGCCGCCACGCTGGCGCTGCGCCTTGGCGCGACGGCCACCGAGCAGGTTGCGGCGTTCGGCGTGGCGTGGTGGGCGGTGGGGTTCGGGCTGGTTCCGTTCGCGCTCTACTTTGCGTCGCGCCGCGCGATGCTCGAAGACGACTCGATCGACTGAGGCACTTCCCATGTTCGGATTCGAAATGCTCGACGTCGCGATCGGCATCGTCTTCGTCTACCTCCTGGTCAGCCTCCTCTGCTCGGCGATCGTGGAGGTGATGGAGTCGGTGCTCAAGCGGCGCTCCACGGACCTCGAGCGCGGCATCGGCGAGCTGCTGCAGGATTCGTCGCTGCTGGAGCGGCTCTACAACCATCCGCTGATCAACGGCCTGTTCCGCGGCGCGTACCAGCCGGGGAACCGCAACCTGCCGTCGTACATCCCGTCGCGCAGCTTCGCCCTGGCCATCCTCGACATCCTGGCCAGCCCGGACGGCAAGCAGCACGCGGGGGTGTGGGGCACGACCGCGGCGGCGCCCGCGACGCTGAGCACCGAGGGGCTGGCGAGCGGGATGACCGGCAACGCGCCGGCCGACCAGGCGCGGCACGCGGTGATGACGCTGGTCAACGCCGCGGCCGGCGACGCGCAGAAGGCGCGCGAGAACATCGAGCTCTGGTTCGATGCGGCGATGGACCGCGTGTCGGGCGGCTACAAGCGGCGCGCGCAGCGGGTGCTGTTCATCGTCGGGCTGGTGGTCGCCATCGGGATGAACATCGACACGGTGCGCATCCTGCGCGAGCTGATGATCAGCAAGGCCAAGCGCGCGGCGGTGGTGACCATCGCCGCCAATTCGGCCAGGCAGAACGTCGCCGGCGATCCGCAGGACAACTTCGTCGTGGCGAGCAGGGAGCTCGACCGCCTCGGGCTGCCCATCGGCTGGCCGTCGTGCCGCAAGTGCGATCAGGCCAAGCTGAAGATGTACGACCAATGCTGGCGCGCCTGCTGGCGCGTGAACATCGGCGCCGCCGGCGGCCTGACCATCCTCGGCTGGCTGCTCACCGCCTTCGCCGTCTGCTTCGGCGCCCCCTTCTGGTTCGACCTGCTCAACAAGTTCATGGTGGTGCGCTCCACCGTGAAGCCGAGGGAGAAGAGCGGGAACGAGCGGCCGAAGTATCCTCCGTGCCGTTGACAACCTCCCCGTGCGGACCTATGTATGCTCGGCATTAGGGCGGAATGGC
>Ga0157377_10000282_pt1 | contig 24313 bp, 20 predicted proteins | sample M55metaG_FD_121116 | JGI IMG/M metagenome (GOLD analysis project Ga0157377, IMG submission 121116) | Miscanthus rhizosphere microbial communities from Kellogg Biological Station, Michigan, USA - M5-5 metaG | ecosystem: Host-associated > Plants > Roots > Rhizosphere > Soil | place: USA: Michigan...
ATCGGGAGTAATTCGCCGAGTTGGATCGAAGTACTTCCACTTCACGGGCTTGGGCTGTTCGTTGTATTTGCGGATGTAGCGCATGAGCTTTCTCTTCAGATCTGGCACCGAGGTGAACACGCCGCGAGCGATCACGTCGCGTTCGATCTTGGCGAACCACAACTCCACCTGGTTGAGCCAGGACGAGTACGTCGGGGTGAAGTGCATATGGACCTGCGGGTGCTCGGCAAGGAACGCATCGACCTGTTTGGTCTTGTGCGCCGAGAGGTTGTCGGCGATGACGTGGATCTCCTTGCCGCGCGGCTGATTTGCCACGATGTCGCTGAGGAAGGCCACGAACTCCGCCGAGGTGTGCCGAGTGGCGGTCTTGCCGAGGACTTCGCCGGTCTTGGTGTTGAAGGCGGCGTACAGCGACAGCGTGCCGTGTCTGAAGTACTCGAATCCATGGCGTTCAGCGCGTCCGGGCGACAGCGGCAGCACTGGGTCCTTGCGATCCAACGCCTGGATGGCGGTCTTCTCGTCCACGCTGAACACCGCCGCATGCTGCGGCGGGTTCAGGTACAGCCCGATCACGTCGGCCGCCTTGGTCTCGAAGTCCGGATCGTTGGAGGCGAGATAGCCTTCGAGCCGATGCGGCTTGATGCCGTGCTTCGCCCAGATGCGCGCCACCGTCATGTGCGAGATGTCCCCGCCCAGTTCAGCGGCGAGCTTGCGCGTGGACCAGTGCGTCGAGCCATCGGCAGGCTTGTGCTTGGTCGTGCGAGCCAGCACACGCGCCTCGATGCGATCGGTCACCTTGTAGCGCTCGCGCCCTGCGTGGCGAGCGAACAGTCCGGCCAAACGGTCCGCCGCAAATCGCTTGCTCCATCGATCGATGAAGCTGTCGCCGCAATCGAGCTTCGCGCGGATCTCCGCCCAGGTCAGGCCTTCGGCCAGCAACAGAATCAGCCGCGCACGGCGAACCGAATCGGCCCGATCGCCTCTTGCATTGGCTCGTCGCCGCAATTCCGCAAGCTCCAAATCGGTCAGCTGCATCGATATCTCCTTCGATGCAATTCTGCTCCCAATTAAGCGTTACAGTCCACTAGGACGTGAGGACGACCTGATTTGAAGTCCGCCGCCGGAACCACGAAGACACTGCGCTTCAACTCCGGCACCTTGCGCTCCCACGCCCACTGCAGCTTGCACACGTTCTCGTCGCGCGCACCGCAGTTGACGGCGAAGAGCACCATGCGCTGCAGATGCGCTGGCAGGTGCTTCAACAACTCTGCCTGCTCCGACAAGGTGATCGGGTAGGGCAGTCTTCTCTGCGCTCGTTCGTCGAGCATCTCGATCAGCGGCGGCGTGGACAGCCATGGCTTGCCGTCCGTCCGCCAGACACGAGCCGCGCGGTTGAGCACCGTGCGGACGACTTCAAGGCTGTGGTTGATCGTCGACGCCTTCACCCCGTCGGCCATGCGCTGCTTCTTGAACCCCTCCAGGGCGTCGTTGCAGACGTCCCTGAGGGGCAGCCGCCCAATGTGCGGCAGCAGCAGGTTCACATGTCCGGCGACGAGGTCAAGTGTCCGGATCTCTCGCTGCTTGCACTCCGTCTGGTACTTCTGAGCAGCAGCTGCGAACAGTTGCTCATCGCCCTTTCGAAGTTCGTCTTCGCGTCTGGCATCGACTTCGGCCTGCCGCGCCCTGAGCCATGTCTCGGCTTCGTCCTGGCTGACGCGTCCGAGGCGGGCAAAGATCCGTTCGCCTTTGTATTCCTTGTTGACCGTCGCTTGGCTGAGCGATCACAGAGGATGCCTGGTGTCCGAGTTCGCATGGAACTGCTCCTTTCGTCGTGTTGCGACTCGGGCGCCCTCGCGCACGAATATACGCGTCGGCCCAGGCGTCGAGCTCGATGCGGTCGAAGGCGATGCCCCGGCCGCCGATCGGGATCTCAGTGAGCGCCGGCCGGATCTCGGCGTCGAAGCGATTGCGATCGACGCCGAGGTAGGCCGGGGCATCCCGGTGGCGGATCAGGCGGGGCAGCATGGCGCGTGACCTTCATCGTTGTTGCCGTCCTCGTCGTCGCCCTTCTTGGCGGGGAGCACGCTGGCGCGAGAGCCGATGTAGAAGGACGCCGCGCGTTCTCGCGCGTGACCCAGCAAACGAGCGACACGATGGCCCGCGTCGGCCATCACCTCCGGCGGCACGTGGCCACCGCGGACAGGCGAGGGCACGCCCGCGTGTTCTTCGAAGTGGTCGTTGGCAAGCTGGTGGCGCAGGCCGTGCGCGACGATGCCCAGGTCTTTCCTTGTGATGCCGTGCCGCCGGAGGACGTAGTAAAAGCGCTGCTGGTTCTGCTTCGCAGTCTTGTCAGGCCGACCGACGTAGCCGCCGGGCGGCACCAGGAATCTCAGCCGCCCGAGCAACTGGCTCTGTGCGTCCGTCGTCACGGGCACGTCTCGAGCTCGCCCCCCCTTCGTGCCATGCTCGAAGCGGACGAATGTCTTGCACTCCAGATGCGCCGCAGCGTCGGCCGGATTGGCTTGTCCCCGCGTCCGTTCTGCATCATGCGGCCGGAAGTGGCGCGCCTCCTTTGGACGCAGGCCGAACCGATGGCACAGCTCCAGTTGCAGCCCGACCCACATGTCCGTCTGCGCCACCTTCTCGATCAAGGCCTCGATGTCGATGCCTTTCTCGGTCCAACTCTTGTCGGTGGTTGCGACCTGGTGGCGGTGGGCATGCGGCGAATCCGAACCGACGTAGAACGCGGGCTCGCGCACCATGCCTGCCTTGCCGAGCCACTCCGCGAAGGTGCGCAGAAAGCTGAGGTAATTGTGGATCGTTGCCGTCGCCAAGCCACGCTCCACCCAGCGCTTGACCATCTCCTCGATGTGTCGGCCTCGCAGCTGCCGCGGCTCGACTTTGAACCGGGTTTCGCGGCGCAGTTCGGCGAAGAAGCTGAAGTAGAAGCGCCGGCGGTCTTCCATCGTCTTGAGCGACACGCCCTTGTCTTTTGTGCTGTGCTTGGCGTTGTGCAGCTTCACCAGTGCGGCGAGAACGGACTTCCAGTTCTTCGTGCCGTACGGCAAGGACGACAGGACATCCTCGGGTGTCGATGGCATGCGTCGTCCAGGCATGTGCGCTTGGCGAAGGGACGGGGTGAGTACGTGTTCTTCATTGGCTTTCGTGGACATACGGGTTCTCCGAGTTGCAGTGGCTGCTTGAGTCAGGGCGGCCCGTTGACGGCGCGACGAGGACGGCCACGTCATGCGCCATGGGACGTGGCCGGTGGAGGTCGAGCGTTCACGCGGCGACCGACCTCCAGCGTCGCGGCGTGCTTCCTGTTGACGGCCGACGGGCCGTCTCGCAGTCGTAAAAAATCAGTCCCCAGGGTCCATGCGGCGTGTTTCCGCGTTGCATGGCCTGGCGCGCTTCGGGAGCGCACTGCGCGACCTCTTCGGATCGCGCTTGATGGATGGGGCGAATCTGGAAACCCGCTGCCGCCGCTGGAAGCCCTCCCTGCGAACGGGAGGAGCGGGGGTCACGTCTTTGGTCAACGCAAGGTGTCGGCAGTTCGGCGCAATGCGTCAAACAGCGTCTCGACATTGGGATCATGCAGAACGCGTTCGCGCATGGGCTTGTCGACGGTCGACAACTCCTGCTTGAGACCCGCGGCATCATGACCGGTCGCAGTCACCTTGCCATTGCTCGCCGCCACCTTCGCCAGGGCCACAGTTTCCGCATCCGGCTTGATCGACTGATTCCGCTCAGCATCCAGTTGGACCGTTTGCTTGCGGACGTTCTGCTTCTTCAGTCGTTCCTTCAGCTTCCTTTCGATCTCGTCGGCATCGTCTGGGTTCGGCGGGACGAGTTCGATCACGAGATGTTCGAGCGACTTGAGGCCAAGGATCTCATCCAGCGCATCCTTCTCAGGCTCAGCAGCGTCTCCTCGTTCAGATTGACCAGGCTCATGGTTCCTTCTCCGGGACGTGGGCTGCGAGAACCGGATCGTGGCGAAATCGCGGTGGAGCGGCATCAGCAAAGAGAAGGATGACCTGCGAACGCTGGTGCCTTCCAATGGTCCGCGCGCATCGGAGGGACTATGTTCAATTCGGAAACGCTAGAGGTCGGCATCGGAATGGCTTTTCTGTTTCTGCTGATGTCGTTGATTTGCACTGGCATCAAGGAGTGGATCGAGGGCCTGCTGAAGTGGCGGGCTATGGATCTCGAGCGCGCGCTACGCACCGTGCTCGACGACGAGGGCGGCCACCTGACGGCCTACCTGTTTTCGCATCCGCTCATCTCCTCGCTTTACCAGGGCAAGTACGACCCCTCCCAGCTCACTGCCAGCACGATGACCAGCTGGATGACCGGTGGCGCCAACGCCAAACACATGCTGCTGAGAGCCCGCAGGAATCTCCCGTCCTACATCCCGGCGGCCCAATTTGCCACTGCACTCATCGACCTTGTGGGCCGCGGGCCCGCCAACGTCGATGGCGAAAGCACTTCGCATGCACCGCTGACCATCGCGCAGCTGCGCGAGCGTGCCGCAGCGCTCTCGTCGCCCTTTCTTCGCCGAGCATTCCTCAGTGCCATCGATCACAGCGAAGGCGACTTGAAGCAGCTTACGGAGAACCTGCAGCGCTGGTTCGACGGCTCGATGGACCGCGCATCGGGCTGGTACAAGCGACGAACGCAGTCCGTGCTATTCGTATTAGGCCTGGTCGCCGCCGGCGTCCTGAACGTGGACGCGATTTACGTCATGGGGCGGCTCACTGCCGACAAGACATTCCGAGAAACCGTGGTCAGTGCAGCGGCCAAGGCCGAGGCGCCGGCGTCATCTGCGGAATCGTCAAGAAAACCGCTTGACACCGCTCGAGCGGCCCGCGCGATGCTGGAACAAGTCGAGATGCCTATGGGCTGGTTCAAGAACCCCGACGGGAGGACATTCCCCCTGCGGGCCGTTCAGATGTGCAAGGCCGACAAAGCCGGAGACTGCGGCGATACCGGCTACTCGTGGTGGCGTGTGGCGCTCGGGTGGTTGATGACCGCGTTTGCCGTGATGCTCGGCGCGCCGTTCTGGTTCGACGTGCTGAACAAGTTCATGGTCATCCGCTCGACCGTGAAGCCGCGTGAGAAGAGTCCCGAGGAGGGCAGTGAAGACCGCCCCGAGGCCAAGTCCAAGGATGCGACTGCCGCGGCGCCGACCGCTGCAGTCGCACCGGTCGCACTGTCATACGCGGCTGCCGGAGAGACCGTCGCAGCCCAGGCGCCACCACCGCCTCAGGCGTTCATCCCGAACGAATGGCGCGATGGCGTCGTCAACCCAAAGGAGGTGCCGCTGTGAGCGCAGGATCAAACGACTCCGAACTGATGGTCAACCGCGACCCCGGCCGCCTCGCACCGAAATTCGCCGAGGTGGTGCAGCGCGCGATCGCAGAGTGCAATGACGAGGTGAATGCACTGGATGCCATGATCTATGAGGGCTATCGCTCCCAGGCGCTGCAGGCGATGTACTTCCAACGCGGGCGCACTGTGAAGCCGCCGTTCAAGCCCGTCACCAACGCCGCTACCAACCTTCACAGCTGGCATGGCTTCGGCTTGGCGGTGGACGTTGTTCATCGCACGAAATTCTGGTCACCGCCGGAAGGGGACGCTTGGTTCCAGAAGGTCGCGGCCATCTTCAAGAAGCACGACTGTACCTGGGGCGGCGACTGGAAGATGGCCGACCTGCCGCATTTCCAATGGGGCCGCTGCCCACCTGGGCCGTCCGACATGGCTCGTGAACTGATCACAAGTCAGGGGATGCAGGTGGTATGGATGCACTTCGGCGCGGTCGACGGCACACCTGTCGCGGCCACGCCGCTCGCGCTCGCGCCCGCGCCTGCGGCGCCTCCCTCGCGGACGCTTGGCACGATCGCGGGGAAAGGTTTCACTTGCACCATCTTCGAAGACAGCGGTGGCAAGGTCCATTTCACAGCGGACGCCGACATCGACGCCGACGGCGCCAATGGACAATCGGGCGCACCGGCGGCCTACAAGGTCGACAACAGCGGCTCGGAAGCGCTGGCCAACGGCGGCATGCGCACGGAGGCAGGCCGGGTCATTTGCGCCGAGCCTTGGGCGCGAGACATCGTGATCCTCGATGCCGACAATCAGCCCAAGGTATTCGCGGGCGGCGTTATCGCGTCCATGACGTGGTACAGGCATCCCGGCAAGGCCATGGACGATCCCACGGCCTACGTCGACGCGGAGACCGTGCCCTACATGGTGGTGCCTCCGCTCGTCGTGCAACGCACGGCCGGCATCGTGCGCGGCTGCAAAGCGCGCGTGACATGGCGCGGACGCAGTGTCGACTGCGTTGTCGCCGATCGCGGGCCGGTGAACCGGATTGGCGAGGTCAGCATTGCTGCGGCACGGGCCTTGGGACTCAATCCTAGTCCACGCAACGGCGGCACCGAGGCAGTGGAAGTGCAGTACGAGCTGTGGCCTGGCATTGCTGCACCGGGTTTTACGCTTCAGAAAGCCTGAACTGGCCGCCAGTGGATTTCACGAACAACCGGTCCCGAAAGATTTCTACGACAGCAACGGGTCCGAGTGCGTGAGTTGGCGCGCGACGAAATCGGCCATTGGAAGGGTAGGTGACGGAACACGTCGCGCCCCGCACGTTAAACGTCAGCAGCACCTCCGGGACCGGCCGCTCGCCCGGGGACTGTCTGCGTGGATGGAATGACCGGTGGGTGTCCAAGACCGCTCGTACCAGGCTCAGGGTCGGTCTACCGCAACCACTGCACTGCTGACCCATCCCATAGGCCGAGAAGTCCAGGCCGGTCGCTTACCAACGGCGCTACGGCTACGAGCCGGCGTGACCTTTGCACGGCTGCAAGCGCTCCAGTGCTCCACTCACGCCCTGCCTACGCACCAGGTCGAGCAGTCGGCCCACGGTGCTCGCCGTCGGCTCGCAGCGAAGAGATGTTTTAGCCGATGATTTCTTGATCCTATTGATAACTCTTATTATCACCGGTCAAACAATGCGCGAAAGAGGGAACGCGCTCCTCGGGAGATGTCATGGACGACAAGGTGATGGGCGCGCTGATCGGCGTTGTCGGGGTGGTCCTGGGCCTCGGCTGGGTGAGCGTCAAAGAATTCGCCGTCCACTGGGCGCAGCGCAAGCGCGACCCGCAATACCTCGCCGTGCGCATCGTGTGCATCCTGGACGCATTCGTGAGAGCATGCGTGGACGTCGCAGAGGATGACGGCGAGCCGGACCAGCAGGGGGGCTTCTATTCATCGACCGAAGCCCCATCACTGTCGTTCGACTCACTGGAAGTGGAGTGGAAAGCTATCCCGGTGATGCTGACCTACGCCATCCTTAATTTGCCCGCTCAGGTCGACCTCGCGGGGCGCGCCATCGCCGTCGCCGCTGAGTATTCGGACGATCCGGACCATGTCACGTTTTTCCGCAAACGACAGGAACGCCACGTGGCTCTGGGTGTTGCCGCACTCTAGCTCGCAAACCGGCTGCGATTGATGGCTGGCCTCCCCGCCGAACAAAGCGATTTTCGCGAGCGCCTCAAGGCGCGGCAGGAGAAGCTCGCCGCGCGGGAACGCCGACGCGCGGCGGCCCATGTTCCTTGGGACCCTCCTGCCGTCGAAAAGCCCACCCCAACGCACTCGGACACGTGACGTGATCGCCATGCTGCCACATCAACCCGCCGCCCGATCAGCGGGCGTGCCGGCGATCGCCGCCCCGGAGGGACGGCCTGGACACGACGCGCCCATCGCGGCCTCGCTGGCGACAAGCTGGGGCGCTGGGGCTTTGCGCGTGCCATCGACCGGGTGATCGACTCGGCCCCGCAAGGCTGATCTACCCGCATCGGCTTGTACGGTGAATGGGGCGGCGGCAAGAGCTCAGTGCTCGCGCTATTGCGCACCATGAACGAGGCACGCGGCGACATCATTGTGGAATTTTCGGCCTGGGACGCACGGGGCGACGAGGGCATCTTGCATTCGTTCCAGCCGGCGCTGGAGAGCGTTGCCGACATCCAGTCAGACGTCACGACTGCGACGCTCGGGCGGACCATCGCTGCTTGGGGTAGGGGATGCGAAGCGAATTCGCTCGACCATCGTTGCACGCGTGAGGAGCGCGCGCAACGATGCGCGGATTCTTGACACGCGGGACAGGGCGCTGGTGCACTGAGCGATAGTCAGCAAATCAACCTCTGCGACACCTCGACCTCGCGCGATCCTCTCGCGAATGGACGTCAGCTTCTTGCCTCGTCTGTCAACGAGCCGTCGGAAGTTGTCCTCTGACGTCTGGCGACTCCACTCGTACTTGTCCAATGAGTTGTCCGAACCACCAAAAGCCTCAAGCTCCTTCAGAAGCCACTCAAGTACCCACGAAGGCTGCGCCTCCGAAGAAGCGTCGCCGTCGGGAGACACCGCAAAGTAGTTTCCGCGGCCAAGACAGAGCTCGGTGACCGCGAGCGTGATGTCGGCGCCAACTGGCGTCTCGGACCACCAAGCTTCGACAGCGGCAACTTCGGCCTGAAATTCCGCGCGAGCCCGTTCCCAGCTCTGTTCTTTCTGGTCGGCGCGTTCTCGGCAAAGCGCATCGAAGTCGGCTCCTCGCTTCGATGCGTACCGACATCGGTTCGCGTACACAGCGGCCTGCTGCAGTGGGTTCCGTCCGTTGAAGGTCTTTCGTTCCACGAACAGCCAGTCGGCAAATCCGTCAACGGCCCCGCCGTTTTTGAGCAGATCTCCGAGCGACAATTGTCGGGCAATCTCGCCTGCATGTGCGCGGTCGCGAATCGGTAGTCTGGTACAAGTCAAAGGGGTCATGTGCGGTCAAGTCGTTGTCGCGAGGAATGTCGTGCACCGCTGGGGATGAGGCGATGCGAAGGCCTTGTCACGACAACGGCATAGTTGGCCACCAATGAATACCAACTGGCCCGACGAAGTTCAAGGGCTCGCGGTGCCGCGGCTAGCCTTGCCAGGCTACCCGAACCTCCTCTCAAATTCCTGTCACATGCGAGCTATACGGAGCGACGACGACCAGGGAAGGCTCAGTCCACGTATTCCGGGGGGGGGGCGCATCGAACGAATTGACCTGTCAGAATCCGACCCGGTCTAGTCAAAACAAATCAGGGAAGATCAAGACATGCGAGGGAGGACAGGGGAGGGGGGCGCTCGCGAGCGTGCCGGTAGGGGCTTTACGTTGCTGGAGTTGCTGGTGGTGATGGTCATCATCGGCCTACTCGCCAGCTACGTCGCGCCGCGTTTCTTCGATCAGGTCGGCAAGTCCGAAGTCAAGGCGGCCCGGGCCCAGCTCAACGCCTTTGAGAAAGCGCTTGGCACCTACCGCCTGGACACCGGGCACTTTCCGCCCACTGACCAAGGACTCAAGGCGCTGGTCGAGCGGCCCAGCGACGAGCCGAAATGGTCTGGCCCTTACTTGTCCAAAGCTGTTCCCTTGGATCCTTGGGGGCATGTGTACGTCTACCGGCAGCCCGGCGAGCAAGGGCATGACTACGAACTGAAGTCGCTCGGCAAGGATGGCCAGCAAGGCGGCACCGCCGAAGCGGCCGACATCAGCGTCTGGGACGCCAGCCGCTGAGGCTTGCTGCTCATGGAGTTTCGAGCCAACGTCGTGCAGGGCCGAGCGTCGCCGCGGACGATTGCCGTGCAGGCCCGCTCGCACGACGAGGCGCGGGCCGTCCTTCGGAACCAGGGCTACACCATTCTTTCGATGTCCGCAGCCTCTCGCGGCTGGCTGGTTCGCGTGGCGCCGCTCGTCGATCGGCAACGCATCGACGTGGACTTGTTCGTCGAGCAACTACATGATCTCCTACAGGCCGGCCTGAGCCTCGTGGAGGCGCTCTCGACACTTCATCGAACCGCCGACAACTCAGCCCATTGGCTCTCCCCCGTGCTGGAGCGACTGCGTGCAGGACACCGATTTTCGGAGGCGCTGGGTGCCGATCCCCGCTTTCCACCGCTGTTGATCGCCCTCGTGAAATCGTCGGAGCTGACCTCGGATCTGGGGCAGGCGCTGGAAAGATTCCTTGATCACCGACGCAAGTCGGCCGAGGTGCGCGATCGCCTCATCTCAGTCGGTATCTATCCCTTGCTGTTGACGGGCGTGGGAACAGCCGTACTGCTGTTTCTTTTGCTGTATGTCGTGCCCAAGTTCGCTCGGGTGTTCGAGGGCATGACGGGCTCGCTACCCTGGTCCGCCAAGGTCATGGTGTGGTGGGGCCAATGGCTTGGCGCCTATGGGACCGTGTTCTACCTTGTGCTGGCGGGGCTGCTGGCGGCCTGTGCGGCGGTGTTGTTGACGCCTGCGCTTCGTACGAAGGGGCTGTCCCTGCTGCTGGGAACGCGACTCCTTCGCGACCGCCTTCGAACCTATTTCCTCGCGCGGTGGTATCGCGGCACCGGCACGTTGCTCGATGGGGGGATTCCGTTGGTCGATGCGTTGGCCTTGTCTCGCGACTTACTGCCTGCTGCGATGTACGAGAACGCGGACGAGGTCCGAGACGCCGTGCGCGGCGGACTCAGCCCATCGCAGGCCCATGCACGTGGAGGCATGCTGACACCGGTGGCCGAGCAACTCATGATCGCTGGTGAACGCACGGGTGACCTCGGTGCGGTCCTGCTGCGCATCGCCCGGTTTCATGAGGCCGAACTTTCGCGATCCCTCGAACGGCTCATGAAAATCCTGGAGCCGGCAGTCATGGTGTTTATTGGCGTGGGCGTCGGCGTGGTGGTGGTCCTGATGTATCTGCCCATCTTCGAGCTGGCCTCGGCGATCCAATGACCGCGCGTCCCATGGCCTCGCTCGACAAGCGTCTCATCGAGCTGGTGGCGTCGTCCCGCGAGCGGGCAGGTGCTGACGCCTGGAACAGCATTCTCGCGTCGGCGGATGATCCTCACTTGCTGCTGGACGAACTTGCGCATGGCCTCGCATTGCGCGTCGTTCGGATGCAGGAGTTGCTCGGTTTGCAGCCTTGCTTCGATCTCATTTCCTTCGTCGATTGCGCCCGCCGACGTTGCGCCTTGCTCCGTTCGGGAAGCGGTGAACTGCTGTTCATGCTTGCGGATGCATTTGACACCGACCTCCAAGCATGGGCCCTGACGCGCTTCGGACGCCACGAGCTGGTATTGGCCAGTAACCAGACTTTCGATGCCTGGATGGCGCACTGCGAAAGCGGCCTGACGGCGTTGGCGACTATTGGCCACATGGGGGCTGACGCCTCCGGCGGCGGTGCCCAAGGCGTTGCATCTGGTGAGGTCCTCAGCCTGCGCGACATCGGCAGCGACGACAGCCCCGCAGTGAGGTTCGTCAATTCGACGCTCTACGACGCCCTGAAGACCGGCGCGTCCGACGTCCACCTGGAGAGCGACCCCAGCGGGCTAGGCATGAAGTTCCGGCTGGACGGCGTCTTGACCGCCATCCGACGCATCGACAGCCCTGATCTCGCGGCGCAGTGCATCAGCCGCATCAAGGTCATGTCGCAGCTTGACATCGCCGAGCGGCGCGTTCCCCAGGACGGGCGATTGCAGATTGCCTACCTCGGGCGGTCAGTAGACGTGCGCGTCTCAATCATGCCGAGCATCCATGGCGAAGACGCGGTGCTGCGCATCCTCGATCGGCAGCACCTGGCCGAGACCCTGGCCGGGCTCACTTTGGCCAAGCTCGGCTTCAGTGAAGGACTGGCCACTGGCTTGCGTGGCCTGTGCCGTAAGCCGCATGGCATGCTGCTGGTGACCGGCCCGACCGGCTCCGGCAAGACGACCACGCTGTACGCCGCTATTGCCGAGACGCACGAAAGCCGGGACAAGATCATCACCATCGAAGACCCGGTGGAGTACCAGCTCCCCGGCGTGCTCCAGATTCCGGTCAACGAGCGCAAGGGCCTGACCTTCGCGCGGGGCCTGCGTTCCATCCTGCGCCATGATCCCGACAAGATCCTCGTCGGCGAAATTCGCGATGCCGAGACTGCCCAGATCGCCGTGCAGTCCGCCCTGACCGGGCACTTGGTGTTCACCACGGTGCATGCCAACACGGTGTTCGACGTCATCGGGCGGTTCGAACAGTTCGGCATCGACGCCTACACGTTCTCGTCGGCCATCAATGGCGTGCTGGCGCAGCGCCTGGTTCGTCGCGTCTGCCAACAGTGCGCGGTGCCGGTTCCGATGGTGGAGCCGGAGCTGGCGCAGGCAGCGGCAGGTCGGCCGGCCACGCCCGTCGTCCTTCGTGCCCAGGGCTGTGAGCATTGCCGCGGCACAGGGTATTCCGGCCGACTCGCACTGGGCGAACTGTTGACGCTCACGCCCGCCCTCAAGTCGTTGATGGCGGCCCGCGCACCGCACGCGCAGATCCAGGCCGAGGCCGCGCGCTGTGGCTGGCGTCCGCTGCGAGACACGGTTCTGGAGGCCGTCCTGGACGGTGTCACGACCCTGGAGGAAGCCGACCGTGTGGCGTCCTAGCCTGCGCCGAAAACCGCGTGCAGTCCTGAAGCTTTGCCGGGACCGCGTGGAGTGGTGGACCCCTGGCCGGGAGCTACTGGAGTATCGCGGCGCCTGCCTCATCGAAGGCAGCTCGTGGCCCGACCTCGTTGCGCTGGAACAGGCCTTTCGTTCGTTGCTGGAGACTCACCGGACCGAATTGGCCGGCGGCCGCCTCGATGTCGTGATCGAGTCGGCGTGGCTGCCCGTGATCGCCATCGACACACGGCGGCAATTGCTGACGCCCGCGGAGCTCGAAGCCTTGCTGAAGCACAGGCTCGAGCACACCTACCTGGACGGATCGGCGGATTCGCAAGGCTGGGAAACACGGCTGTCGCACCGACCGGGCGACGATGTTGGGGTGGGCTACGCACTCGACACGCGGCTTAGGCGCCTCATCCTTGCCCAGCTCGCGTCCTGCCATGTACGTGTCCTGAGCATCCAGCCGGCGTTCGCCTGGGGCTGGGCGCTGTCGGCGCAGGATCGGCGGCGGGTCTGCGCCGGATCTCCGGCCAAGTCGGTGTGGTGGTTCTGGGAAGAAGGTGACCGCCACTTGGCTGCTCTGGCTGACAAGACGCGGGTGCGAGTGCTGAATGTCGCTGCGCCGCGGTCGGTGGAGCACGACGCCGCGTCCCTCGCGAGCCGCGAGGCTTTGCGTCATGGGATTGTCCAGGCGGACCTACCTGTTCTGACGTCCAGGCCAGAACAGTCACCAGTGGGCACACTGTCGCGAAAACCCGTCCTCGACTTCCTCCGTTCGCCGGGCCAACCAGCCTTGGGCTGGCTGTTGCTGCTCCTCGGCGTGGCTGCGGTCGCCGGCGTGCTGGCGTTCAACCATCACCGGCAAGAAATCCAGGCGCGCGAAGACATGAAGATCGAAGCCCGTGCCGAGGCCCAGCGTCGGGAGCGCGAGGCCGCGCTGCGTCCGCATGTGATGTCGCCGGAGGAAAAGCGCCTGCGTCACGTGCTGCCGGCGCTGAACCAGCCGTGGCTGCCGGTGATGCGATCGATCGAATCGGTCACCGATTCCCCGGTGTTCCTGCTGGGCCTGTCGATAGATCCTTCCAGCGGCAAGCTTCAGATCGAGGCGCAGGCGCCGGACTTCGACGAAGCCATGGGCTATGTGCAGCGCCTGGCCGAGGTCGATCTCCTGAAGTCCGTCCAGATCGTGTCGCACGACAACGTGCTGGATCCGTGGGGACGTCCTTCGGTGAAATTCAACGTAACCGCACGCTGGAGCGCCTTGTGATGCATAAAGCCAGCGCGTCGTATCAGCTTCGGCGAGCGTTGCTGCGCATTCACCGGCGCCTCGGATGGAGCGGGGTTGGAGGCTTGGCCCTCCTCGCGCTGGCCCTGCCGTACGGATTGAACATGCTGCTGCGACCGGTCGACGTCGCCCCGGAGGTCACCTCCTCCATCGCACCGGCCGTCGCTGCGGCGCCATCGCCGTCTGAGGGGCTGGCCCTGCCCACCATGTCGGACGCGCCGTTGGTGCTCAACCGCATCCGCCGCAGCGCCGAGGCGCAGGGATTGGGCTGGCCGCGCGCCGAGTACCGACAGCAGGCGGCCACCGATGAGGTGCCCGCGAGTGTCGAAGTGCATTGCGCGTTGAAGGGCAGCTATCCGCAGATCCGAGTCTTCCTCACAGAGGTGCTGCTCGATTCGCCTTCAACGGCGATTCGCAACCTTAGCGTGACACGCGCCACCAGCGAATCGGCTGAGGTCGAAGCCAAGCTCGTCTTTGTCACCTACTTTCGCGAAGGCCAGCCATGAAGGCAACTCGTCTGCATGGCTTGCTGGTGGTCATGGCCGCGCTCGTCGCCGCGCGTGCGTGGGACCTGCATGGCAATGACAAGGCCGATGCCGTGGCACAGGCGGTGTCGCGGCCTCCGGCGACGGGCGCATCCGGCACGCCATCCCCCAGGCCCGAACGTGAACGCGATGGTATTCGCGAGCGTGATGAGGCACCGCCTCGCAACGCATTCGCCGTTCGGACCCCGCCGGCACCACCGCCTCCACCACCCGCGCCTCCAGTGGTGGTTCCCAAGCCCTTCGTCGGGCCGCCCTTGCCCCCGCCACCGCCCCCACCGGTGCCGCCGCCACCGTCGCCATTTCAGGTGGTCGGGACCTGGACGGACGACAAGGGCTTGAGCGTCTTTCTTGCCGGCCCGAGGTCGACCTTTCAGGCCCGCTCGGGGGAGGTGCTGATGAACGAATACCGAGTCACACGTCTGACGGCCCAGGAGGTCGTCATCCACCAGATCGCCTCCGGCCAGGCCTGGACGCTGGCACTGCCGATATCCGCATCGAATCGCCCATGAACATCTTCCAATGCCATCTTCGCAGCGTGTCAGTGCGACGTGCGCCGGTGCTCGCCGCGGCCTTGGCCAGCGCCTTGCTCGCCGGCTGTGCCGGCTACCAGGCTTTCAGGGAGGGGCAATTGCAGGTCGCGGACGGTCACGTCGAACCAGGACTGTCCAAGCTGAAAGAGGCGGTGGATCGCAGCCCTCAGAACGTAGAGTATCGGCAGACCTACTTTGGCGAACGCGAGGCGGCGGTGAATTCGCTGATTCACCAGGCGGAGGTTGCCACTGACAACGGTGACTTCGATACGGCGCGGCAAGCGTATGAGAAGGTGCTTCGCGTTGATGCAGCCAATGCGCGTGCGAGCCAAGGCGTGGTGAGAGTCGATGTGGCTCAGCGCCATTGGTCGGCATTGCAAGCCGCTCAAGCACTAGCGAAACAGGGTGACTTTGATTCAGCCATCTCCAAAACGCAGCAGGTTTTGTCGGAGAACCCCAACCATGCGCGTGCCGCCAGCATTTTGAAGCAGTTCATGCGGCAACAGGCGGACCGAACGGGCAAGGAACTGGGGGTGTATCCGCGCCTCAAGGCAGCTTATCGGGCGCCCGTGTCACTCACGTTCACGAATGCGTCTTTGCTGCAAGTGTTCGAGGCGCTCAAGCTCGCGTCCGGCCTGAACTACGTCCTCGATAAGGACGTTCGTCCTGATGCGCGCGTCACCTTGTCGGTTACCGCCAAGCCTGTCGAAGATGTTCTTCGCCTTTTGCTGGCGACCAACCAACTTGACAAGCGCGTGCTCGACGAAGACACCCTGCTCATCTTTCCGAATACACCTGCGAAAGCGGCCGAGTACAAGGAGATGGTGGTGCGGACCTTCTACCTCAGCAACAGCGAGGCTGCGAAGGTGGCAGGCTTGCTGCGCACCATCGCCAAGGCGCGAGACATTGTGGTGGATGAGAAGCTCAATCTCATCACCATGCGCGATTCGGCCGAAGTGATTCGCCTCGCGGAAAAGCTCATTGCGACGCAGGACATGCCCGAACCCGAGGTGATGCTGGAGTTGGAGGTTCTGGAAGTCAGTGTCACGCGCTTGCTGGAGATGGGCGTGAGCTGGCCTTCGTCGGTGACAGCCAGCGTCGTGGGCGCCGATGGCGTGCCGGGCCAGCTCAGGCTGGACGAATTACGAAACCGGACGTCGAGCATGGTGAAGCTCAAGATCAGTGATCCGGTCATCGCAGCGCAGTTGCGCAGCACGAAGGGCAGCGCCAACCTGCTGGCCAATCCGCGGGTGCGCGTGAGGAACAAGCAGTCCGCCAAGATCTTGATTGGTGAGCGCGTTCCCGTGTTCACGACGACAGCCACCGCGAACGTGGGTACCTCCGAGTCGGTGAACTACCTCGATGTCGGTTTGAAGCTGGACATCGAGCCCACAGTGTCGCTGGACGATGAAGTCTCCATGAAGCTTGCGCTGGAGGTATCCAACATTCTAGACACCATCACCCGCACGAGCGGCACGCAGGCCTACCGGCTCGGAACACGCAACACCTCGACCACCCTGCGTGTGCGAGACGGCGAGACCAACATCCTCGCCGGGCTCATCCAGCGTGACGAACGCCGCTCAAATACAGGAGTGCCGGGCTTGAATGAGGTGCCGTTGCTCAGCAAGCTGTTCGGAGCGGCACAGGACAGCGACAACCGCACGGAGATCGTGCTGCTCATCACCCCGCGCATCGTCCGCAACATCGAGCTGCCTGGGACGGGCCTTCAGGAGTTTCTCTCCGGCACTGAGTCCTCGGTCGGAGCTTCGCCGATTCAATTGGGGACGCCGTCTGGTCGAGCCGGCACGCCGGCACCTGCTCCTATGCCTCAGCCAGTTACGATCATGCCTCAGCCTGTCGCGCCCGTGCCGGTCACCATACGACCCGTGACGCCCCCTGGCATTGCACCGGCTCTGGTCGCGCCTGCGGGATTGACACCTCCGCCGTTGGTCCCGTCCTCTCCCAACCTGCCGGTTGTTGCGCCGCCCTCCGCTGCTGCCAGCGCGGCGTCGGGTGTGGGAGGGAGGTGAATGCTTCGACGGGGCTTTACGCTGGTGGAGATGCTGGTGGTCGTGGCGATCATGTCCATCCTTGCAACCATTGGATTTCCTCTGGCTGAACTCGCGCATCGTCGCGGACAGGAAGAGGAATTGCGCCGCTCGCTTCGGGAGATTCGTTCCGCGATTGATGCTTACAAGCGCCTAGTCGATGCCGGGCGCATCGTCCGCGCGGCCGATGCTTCCGGCTACCCCGCCAGTTTGGAGGTGCTGGTCGAGGGGGTGCAAGACGCGCAGTCCCCGCAGGGCACCAAGTTCTATTTGCTGCGGCGATTGCCCCGCGATCCGTTTGCCCCTGAATCGATTGCCGAACCGGTGCGAACCTGGGGTGTCCGCAGCTACGCAAGTCCGCCAAACGATCCTCAGCCCGGTCGCGATGTATTCGATGTGTATTCACGCGCACCAGGAGCCGGTCTCAATGGCATCCCTTACCGGCAATGGTGAGCGTGTGAAGCAGTTCCCCACGACCCCTGTGCGCGGCTTCACGTTGATCGAGCTGCTGGTGGTGATGGCGATTCTGGCCACGCTTTTGTCGATCGCCGCGCCACGCTATTTCGAATCCGTCGATCGTGCCAAGGAGGCCGCCCTGCGGAGTGACTTGCGCATCTTGCGTGAGGCCATCGACAAGTTCAATGCGGACACCGGACATCTGCCCAATTCTCTTAACCAGCTGGTAGAGGCTCGTTACCTGCGATCGATCCCTGAGGACCCTGTCACCGAGAGTGCGACGAGCTGGATCGTTCAGGCACATCCTGATGGAAAGACGCCCGGTGTGTACGACGTTCGTAGCGGCTCAAAAGGGGCGAGTCGTGACGGCGCCAATTTCGCAAGTTGGTAGGCATGCGAAAGCAACGCGGGTTCACCTACCTCGGCGTCCTGATCGTGATTGCCATCCTGGGCATTGGACTGAGTGCGGCATCCGAAGTGTGGGTCACTCAAGCGAGGCGACAAAAGATCGAGGAGTTGGACTGGGTCGGACAGCAATACGTGCAGGCAATCCGCGGCTATTACGAATCTTCGCCTGGGCAGGTCAAGGCATATCCGCGAACCTTGCAGGATCTGTTGGAGGACCGGCGCTTCGTGACAATGAGGCGGCATCTGCGGCAGGTTTACGTGAATCCGCTGACTGGGAAGACCGACTGGGAGTTGGTTGTGACTCCAGACGGCGGCGTCAAGGGAGTGGCGATTAGATGCCGCCTGGGCGATGGCGTTTTCACGATAGAGCGAATGTTTGTGTATGCGCCGTGACGCGATGGTAGTGCGCGCTATGCGTATGTTCGTAGTGGTCATCGGACCGCCTCTAGGCGATGATCCCCTGGCTGCGAATCGTGACTGAAGAAGCTTGGTCTGTTTTTGGGGGGAAAGATGAGAGTTGCCGAGGGAGTGTCTTGGCGCAAGGGCGAATTTCAATTCGCGTGGCGCATGTTCCGAGCTTTGTTGATATCGTGGACTGCAGCGATGTTCGCTGTTCCCGCGCATGCCGATGGTGAGGTTACCAATCCTTGGTGGTACGACTCCTACGGTGACGGTTCGGGCGCCAGTTGTCAAAAGTCCTGGGTGGCCTCATCCGCGGATGAGGTCTGGAAGGGGTGGAGCAGTTGCGTGCAAGGGCTTGGTACTCCAACCGGGGCGACTTCGTACACCTTCGTGCTGGACAACTGCACCTTGCGCCAAGCCGCCACCCCGACGACCTATGGCATGACGCAGTGTCACTTTCATACTGTCGCCGTTTGGAGTGCCGGCGGAACAGACCTCATGTACCACGATATACCCGTTAACCAATGCCCTACCAACTCGCGCTTCGTACCAAAAGACAGTTCCAATGGGAAAATTGGTGGCTGCGCTCCGTTCATTGACCGCTTCTGGTACAAGCCCGATCGATGCGACGGAATTGGCAATCCCATCTACCCGCTGACCGGCGTAAAGCAGCAGCCCCAGCCACTTGGTGTTCAGATTGGCGGATCCGAAGTTGCGTTGACTTTCGACAGTCATGATCGCATTCCCGAGATCAACTCGCGGCCCACTTGGATGGTGAAGGGCGCCCCGTCCTTTGGTGAACTATGGCGCAGCAGTCTGCATCGATCGTTGGTATTTCAACAGGCCTCCGGTGCGGGTGTGGGTTCCGCGAATACAGGTGTGGCCATGCACCGAGGCGAAGGCCAATGGGTCACCTTCACGCCGGATGGGGCTGGTGGCTACGTGTCCAACATCGACCCCAGCGACAAGCTCCTGCCGATGTCAGGAGGCTGGAGATTCTGGTCCGCGCGAGGTCTCGTTCAAGAGGACTATGACAGTGTAGGCAAGGTCAAGTCGATCGCAACGGCTTCGGGCCTGAAGGTCAATCTGGCCTACAGCGACACCTCGACACCCGTGTCTTCTGCGCCGCTGCCGGGCCTTCTGATCGGTGCGACCGACAGTTTCGGCCGCTCAATCGCGTTCGCCTACCAATCGTCGACCGGTTCGACCGCACTGATTAAGTCGTTGACCGCGCCTGATGGTGGTGTGACGACGTTCGCGTACGACGCGTTGGACAACCTGAAATCTATCGGTTGGCCCGACTCCCAGGTGCGAGCCTTTGCGTACGAACGGTCAGACCTTCCCTGGGCGTTGACGGGCGTGGTCGACGAGAACAATCGCCGCTTCGCGACGTTCAGCTATGACACGAAGGGCCGCGCCATCAGCACGGAACATGCTGGTGGGACCGACAAATTCGTGGTGGACTTCGGCAGCGTCGTGCCGGGCTGGAACATCGTGGAAACGTACGACGTTGCTCATGACGTCATATGGCGAGACCACTACTGGCAACTGCCGTCAGCGCCCTCAGTGATTGATCCAATGTCCCAGCACAGTGACTGGGTCGGCGTCAATGTGGCTGGACGTCCTCGGGTGAGCAAGCAGTCGCAGCCGGCTGGCGCCGGCTGCTCGGCCGCCACGAGCCAGCGAACTTTTGACGTCACAGGCAACGTCGCCAGCCGCGACGATTTCAATGGCTCCCGTTCCTGCTATCTAAACGACCAGACTCGCGGCTTGGTACTAGCCAGTGTCGAGGGACTCTCGGCCGCGACAGCCTGTGAAAGCGTTTTGGCGGAGGGTGCAACGCTACCTGCTGGCAGCCGTAAAACCAGCATGAAGTGGCATCCAGATTGGGCGCTGGTCACTGCCAAGACTGAGCCAAGTCGATTCACGACCCTTGTCTACAACGGTCAGGCCGACCGTTTTGCCGGGGGCGTGGCAAGTTGCGTGGTGGGGGGCGCCGTCCTGCCGGACGGAAAGCCGATCGCGGTGTTGTGCAAGAAGGTCGAGCAGGCCACGACCGACGTCAATGGCGGTAATGGCCTGATGTTGGATGGTTCTCCTGGCACGCTCGCAGACTCGAGTTTTGGCAGCGTCAGTCTCCTTCTGCACGGCGACGGCACGGATGGCAGCAGTTCGGTTGTCGATTCGTCCTCACGTCCGAAGTCAATGATCGTGGGAGGTTCGATCCAAAACGTGGCCGCGGGTGCTCGGTTCGGCACGTCACTGTGGAAGCCGAGTGGTTCATCGTACGTGCGCACACCAACCACCGATGACCTGCTGTTTGGCACGTCCCCGTTCACGTTTGAGACTTGGATCAAGACCGGCCAGGCATACAGCGGCCAACCGTTCCGAGTTTGGGATGCCCGCAGTGGGTCCAGCGGAATGGCGTGGGTCATCGATGCGACCAACAACATGATGCTCTTCGGGCACAACGGCGTGTACTGGGGTTCCGCTGCAACTGCCACGGTCACACCAGGTGTCTGGAACCATATTGCGGTCACCTACGACGGTTCGACTGTGCGGACTTTCGTCAATGGTGTCGTGGCGAGTTCCGATGCGGCGAGCATCAATCACACGGTGGCGGGAGATGCGTACATTGGGTACTCGGGAGCCATGTCTTCCCCTGGTGGCGAGTTCTATGTCGACGAATTTCGCATCACCAAAGGTGTGGCTCGCTACACGAGCGCGTTCCCAGCGCCCACTGCCCCATTTGCAAATGGGGCGGTCGGCACGCCGGGAGTGCCTTCCCAGATGGACACAAGCGTGCCGAACCGGGTTTGGACGTACACCTACAACCAATACGGCCAGGTGCTGACGGCCAAGGGACCTCGCACGGACGTGAACGACACGACGACGTACGTGTACTACGGGGACACGACGGCCGACCACACGCTGGGTGACCTGCAGACGGTGACCAATGCGGCAGGGCACCAGACGAAGTACACGAAGTACGACAAGGCGGGGCGGGTGCTGCAAAGCATCGATGCGGCGGGAGTGACGACCGACATCACGTACAAGCCGCGCGGCTGGGTGGAGAGCGTGAAGGTGACGCCTGCGGGCGGCGGCACGGCGCAGTTGACGACCTACAGCTACGACGCGGCGGGCCAGTTGAAGCAGGTGAGCATGCCCGATGGGACGAGCTTGCAATACAGCTACGACGATGCGCACCGGCTGACGCAGGTGACGGACCAGGCGGGCAACACAGTGACCTACACGCTGGACAACGCGGGCAACAAGACGGGTGAGAGCCTGAAGGATGCCAGCGGCACCCTGGTGCGCAACATCACCCGCGTCTTCGATGCGCTCGGACGTGTGCAGCAGGCTGTTGGCGTCTCAAAATAGTTCAGTCGATCTGCGCAAATGGGACGAATTCGAATGGGCGCCAGTACGCAACATTCGCGTGGTCGACGCGCTTGTGCGTACGCTGCGATCGACAAGGTGACCAGGCAAGAAAGTTGCTTCGGTCGGAATCGGGAGGAAAATTGAAAACTCATACTAGCGCCAAGCGCCCAAGCTTCTTTGCCCGAGTGCTCGCGCCATTGTTTTGTACTTTCTGGCTCTTATGTTGCGCTTCGCCTGCAACCGCGGACGAATTGAGGTGGGCGAACTGCTATGAGTGGGGCAACGCACCACCAAGTCCAAAGTGCACCCCGTGGAACAAGACGACCGAAGCTGCATGTGTGGCCTACAAGAGCGTCTTTGCGGCGAATCTGAGGATGGACTCCGGATGGGTCCTCGACGGCGTCAATTCGTCGACGCCCAATGGGTCAGGCTGCTATGTCGATTTCGCGATCCACAATACGAATACCGGCGAGTCTTATCCTCACGACAGCATCTCGAACAGTGGATATTGGATTGGGCGTCCCGTGGTGGACGTTTATCACGGAAGTGACAGGTGTACGCGTCTGGGAAATCCGATCTTCCCGTTGTCCGGCGTGAAGCGACAAGACGAAGTCCTTGGTCAGTGGTTCGGGCTGGATATTTCCATCAACTATGACAACAGTCGCCTACTGCCTTCGCGTGACGATATATACGGGATCGATGCCTTGGCCCCCCCATCCATGGGAAACTGGGCAAGCAGTGTTCATCGCAGCTTACAGCTCCAGGCAGTTGCAGAGAGCCCGTATGCGAGCATGCACGCTTCGCGAGGGCTGAACCTCTGGGTTACGTTCAAACGAGATGCATCCGGAAAGTTCATTCCTGGATTGGACAATCCGGACCGATTGAGTGCTGTTCCCGCAGGCTATCGGTACATCGACGCCACGAGCAGCGCAATCGAGGAGTACAGCAGTGACGGATTTCTCCAGAAGGTGTCGAACGCAAGAGGCGGGAGTCAGAGCTACTCGTATGTGAATGGAGTGCTGGCCCGAATCAGCGATCAGTTTGGACGTTTCGTCCAGTTTGACTATGAACAGCCCGCTGGGCTCTCGCCAAGAGTGGTGCGGATCACAGATTCAGAAGGCAAGACCATTTCCTTTGCTTACGGCACCCAAAACGAATTGACTCAGGTGACTTGGCAGGACGGTATGTATCGGCAGTATCTGTACTCAGGAGGAATCTTGCTGGCGGGCGTCGTGGACGAGAACGCTCGCCGGATTTCCACCTATGGTTACGATCTGAAGAAGCGCGCGGTCAGCACGGAACGGGCCGGAGGCGTAGACAGGTATTCCGTCACCTACACATCTCCGCCGCAATGGAACCTGCTGGAGGAAGATGATTCGGCGAACAACATCATTTACCGGCATCACTATTGGGATTCGCCGGCGGGGACAGTGGTAGTCGGCCCGAGTGGGGACTCCAATGTGATCTCAACACTGGTGCAAGGTGTTGCCCGGCTGACTGCTGCCAGCCAGCCTGCGGGGTCCGGATGTGCCGCTGCCAATCGGTCCATCGGCTATGACGTGAATGGTGACATTGCGGTGGCTGACGATTTCAACCGCAATCGAACGTGTTTCGTCAACGACTTGGCGCGCCATGTTCAAGTCAGTCGGGTTGAGGGCTTGGCGAACTCCGTGGACTGCGCCTCCGTGACCGGGGCCACTTTGCCTGCCAACACTCGCAGAGTGAGCAGTGAGTGGCATCCTGATTGGCGCTTTACAACGCGTCAAGCGGAGCCGCTGCGGCTTACCACGTCCGTCTACAACGGCCAACCTGATCCATTCAACGGTGGGGTGGTAGCCAACTGCGCTCCTGGTTCGGCGGTGTTGCCGGACGGTAAGCCACTTGCCGTGTTGTGCAAGAAGGTCGTTGAGGCGACCTTGGATGTAGCGGGCGCGAATGGCTTCCAGCTCAGCGGACAACCTGCGAGCGCCGCAGACCCGGACTATTCATCGGTGAGTCTTCTGTCCCATATGGACGGCTCGATTTCAGACTCCTCGTCGAGAGCAAATTCGGTGCTTGTTCATGGGACGGTTTCATTGAGCACGATGTCGCCCAAGTTCGGGACTGCATCGGTTACGCTGGACGGGAACGCGGGGAACTATCTGACTACTGCTTCTGCCGCTCTTGCGGTCGGGGCCAGCGACTTCACGATTGAGGGCTGGGTCAAGCTGAACCAGTGGAAGGGCAACGCAACGATCATCAGCAACTATGGGGCAGGTGGTCAGCGAGGCATTGAGGTACTGACTCTGGCAGATGGAACCATCAGCGTTCGTTATTCGGTCGACGGCAGCAGCGATGCTGGCAGCGTGACCCATCCGACCGCGTTGAGTCTCGGGACCTGGCATCACTTTGCTGCGGTACGCAAGGGCACCGGTTTGACGATGTACCTAGACGGGGTGCCCAGTGCGACGGCCGTCATCAATCAGGCCATCTATGGTCCTTCGACGGAGACCAATCTCGGTCGCACTCCGGATGTGGGCGCAGGCGTGTGGTACCTCAATGGCAGTCTTGATGAACTGCGAGTGAGCCTTGGCGTGGCGAGGTATTCCGGGTCCTTCTCTGTTCCGACCGCCGCCTTTGGGGACTCGACGACGGCGCATCCGGCCATACCTTCCTTGCTCGATGCAACAGTTCCGGCGCAGACGTGGACGTACACCTACAACCAATACGGCCAGGTGCTGACGGCCAAGGGACCTCGCACGGACGTGAACGACACGACGACGTACGTGTACTACGGGGACACGA
>Ga0157377_10000291_pt1 | contig 23834 bp, 25 predicted proteins | sample M55metaG_FD_121116 | JGI IMG/M metagenome (GOLD analysis project Ga0157377, IMG submission 121116) | Miscanthus rhizosphere microbial communities from Kellogg Biological Station, Michigan, USA - M5-5 metaG | ecosystem: Host-associated > Plants > Roots > Rhizosphere > Soil | place: USA: Michigan...
ATGCAGATCGACGCGCGCGTCGGTTATCGCATCCCGGTGCACGGCGCGCGGGTGGAGCTGATCGGCGAGGTCTTCAACCTGACCGACCGGGCGAACTTCGCCAACCCGACCGGCAACCGCGCCTCGACCAACTTCCTGCGGCTGACCGCGCTGCGCGCGGGCGGCGTCCCGCGCACGATGCAGTTCGGCGTGCGAATGGCGTACTGATCTTCCGGGCGGCGGGGATAATGGCGGCATGAAGCGCGCCGTCATCCTCGCCGCCCTCCTCCTCCCACCCGCCGCCCTCGCCTCCGACCTCGGCGCGCTCGTCGACCGCGTGATCGACGCGCACGGCGGAGCTGCAGCCTGGGGGAAGGTCACGCGCATCGAGGCGACCGGAAAGGTCACGCCGGCCATGCGCAGCGGCACCGGCGCCATGACGCGCACCTGGAGCGGCGCGAACAACCTGCGCGTGGAGATCGCGTACGCCGACAAGACCGAGGTGCGGGTGCTGGAGAACGGGAAGGGGACGAACAACGGGCGGGAGTCGAACGCGATGGAGCTCTCCGCGATGCGGCTGCAGGCGGCGCGGCTCGCGCTGCCGCGCCTCCTGGCGGAGAAGAAGTCGTCGCTGCGCGATCTCGGCACGAAGGACGGCATCCAAAGCGTGGAGATCCCCGTCGACGCGGGGCTGACCGTCACCGTCGACATCGATCCCGCCACCGCGCGCATCGTCCGCTCGGTCGGCCGCGCCGGCGAGATGGCCTTCGCCACCGCGTACGGCGACTACCGGAAGGTCAACGGATTGCTGGTGGCCTTTCACGAGGAGAACAGCGCCATGGGAATGAAGACCGCCGACATTGATCTCGACAAGGTCGAGATCAAATAGTCGTTCCTTACCATGCGCTCGTTCCACTCCGTCTTCGCCGCCGTCGTCATCGCCGCCGCGCTGATCGTCGCCGCCTTCATCGTCAACAGCCGCCGCCCACGCGTGGAGACGCAGCAGCCGAACGCGGCCTCCGTCCGCGCCACCGGCAAGTGCGCCGAGTGCCACGAGCGCGAGACGCCGGCCATCGTCCACGAGTACGAGATGAGCCGCCACGCGGCGAAGGGCATCACCTGCTTCGACTGCCACCAGGCGGTCGAGGGGCAGCAGAAGATCGACCACCGCGGTTTCGCGCTGACGAAGACCCCGACCTCCGCCAACTGCGCGCGCTGCCACGCCGCGCAATACCGGCAGTTCCTCCGCAGCCGGCACGCCGCGCCGGCCTGGGCGGCGGTGTCCGGCCCGAAGGACTTCACGCCGGAGCAGGTCGCCGCCGCGGAGCTGGTCCATCCCGGCGCGGTCAACCGCGCCTCAAACGCCATCGGCATGGTGGAGGGCCCGGTGGCGCAGGGCGGCGGCTGCAACGTCTGCCACGCGGTCGGCAAGCCGAATCCCGACGGCTCCATCGGCACCTGCACCAACTGCCACGCGCGCCACACCGCGTCGATCGCCCTGGCGCGCCTGCCGGAGACGTGCGGGCAGTGCCACATGGGTCCCGACCACTCGCAGATCGAGATCTACCACGAGTCGAAGCACGGCGTGCTGTTCAACGCGCAGCGCGCGTCGTTCAACCTCGCCGCGCCGGCAAAGCAGCTCACCGCCCGCGACATGCCGGTGCCGACCTGCGCCACCTGCCACATGTCGGGCCTCGAAGGTCAGGCCGTCACGCACGACACCAGCGAGCGGCTGTCGTGGTACCTCTTCGCCGAGGTCTCGCAGAAGCGGCCGGGGTACCTGCAGGCGCAGACGAACATGAAAGAGATCTGCCTGAAGTGCCACACCAGGACGCGCATCGACCCGTACTACGCGCAGGCCGAGGCGCAGATCGCGCGCACCAACGGACTGGTGACGGAGGCGAAGTCGGTGATGGACGGCCTGCGCGCCGCCGGCAGGCTGACGCCGGCGCCGTTCGACGAGCCGATCGAATACCTCTACTTCGACATGTGGCACTACGACGGCCGGACCTCGAAGCACGGCGCGTTCATGGGGGGCGCCGACTTCGTGCAGTGGCACGGCAACTACGAGCTGGTGAAGAAGCTCGCCGAGCTGCGCCACGCGGCGGCCGAGCGCGGCGCGGCGAAATGATCCGTAAGCTCCCTGCGCCGCGGACGATGGTCGAGCTGTTCGCCGCCGGCAACCTCGCCTTCCTCGCCATCGACGTCTACGTCGCCCACATGGTGAATGCCTTCGAGCGTGCGCCGGAGTGGATCCCGTTCGGCCTGTCGCTCGCCGCGCCGGTCATCCTGGCGATCGGCTGGATCTCGAAGCGCGACCGGCTCCCGGGCCTCGTGGTCGGATGGGCCAGCGTCGCCGTCGGCGTCGCCGGCATGGTCTTCCACCTCGAAAGCCATTTCTTCGAGGAGCAGACCATCCGCAATCTCGTCTACACCGCGCCGTTCGTCGCGCCGCTGGCGTACGCGGGCATCGGGCTGCTGCTCATCCTCGACCGAAGCGTGGAGGTGGGACTGGAGTGGGCGAGGTGGGTGGTCTTCCTGGCCCTCGGCGGTTTCGCCGGCAACTTCGTGCTCAGCCTGGCCGACCATGCACAGAACGGATTCTTCCAGCGCAGCGAGTGGATTCCGGTCGTGGCGAGCGCGCTGGCCTGCGCCTTCCTGCTGATGGTGGTCCTCCGCCCGCTCGACGCGGCCCTGCTGCGCGCCACCGCCTGGCTCCTCGGCCTGCAGGCGCTCACCGGCCTCGCCGGCTTCGCGCTGCACGTCCGCGCCAACATGACGCGGCCCGGCGAGAGCCTCTGGACGCGCTTCCTTTACGGCGCGCCGGTCTTCGCGCCGCTGCTGTTCGCCAACCTGGCGCTGCTCGCCGCGATCGGCCTCTGGGCTGTACGCTTAGCGCGATGGAGCCCGGGCCAGACGAGCAGCGCAGCTTCGGCGAGTACGAAATCGAGCGGCTCCTAGGCAAGGGGTCGATCGGCAAGGTCTACCTCGCGCGGCACCGCCGGCTGGGCCGGCGCGTCGCGCTGAAGATGATCCGCCCGGAGCAGCGCTTCGACGACGACGTCGACCGCGCCGAGTTCCACAAACGGCTGCAGCGCGAGGCCGAGCTCTGCGCCTCGCTGCATCACCCGAACGTCGTCACGCTGTTCGAGGCCGGCTACGACGGCGACGTAGTCAACTTCCTGGCCACCGAGTACGTCGAGGGCGAGCCGCTGCAGGCGCGGCTGAAGCGGACGCGCCCGCTGCCGCTCCCCGAGGCGCTCGGCATCGCCGCCGACGTCCTGCGCGCACTGGCGTACGCGCACGGCAAGGGCGTCATCCACCGCGACATCAAGCCGGCCAACATCCTCATCGCCTCCACCGGCGAGGCGAAGATCACCGACTTCGGCATCGCCCGCCCCGTCAACTCCAGCCTCACCGGCACCAACTCGCTCCTCGGCACGCCGAACTACATGTCGCCGGAGCAGGTGAAGTCGGGATCGATCACCACGCGCGCCGATCTCTTCTCCGCCGGCGTGGTGATGTACGAGATGCTGACCGGCGTGAAGCCGTTCGCCGCCCCCGACATCAGCGGCATCCTTTACAACGTCGTCAACCTCGACCCGACGCCGGTGGACAAGCTCAACCCGACCGTGCCGCGCGCCGTGTCGAAGATCGTGTCGCGGCTTCTCGAAAAGTCGCCGGTGACGCGCTACAAGTCCGCCGCCGACGCGCTGGAAGATGTGGGACGGGTTCTCAACCCGTCCGGTTCCTCCGTTCCCCTCCAGCCGACCGAGGACGGGTTGAGAACCCGTTCCACATTGGACGACGCGACGACGCCGCTGAACGCAACGTCGCCCGCGCGCCGCCGGCGCGGCCCGCCGCTGCTGGCCTGGGTCATCATCCTGCTGCCGTTCACCATCCTCGGCGGGTCGGCGTGGTTCTTCCGCGCCCGCGCACGCGCCGAGACGCCGCAGGGCGAGATCACCCGCGAGCAGCGGGAACGATTCGAGGCGAAACGCCGCGAGCTCGACGCCGCACGCGCCTTCTACGCCGCCGGCCATTACGAGGAGGCGGTGAAGCGCTACGACGCCTTCATCGCCCGCTATCCCGACAGCCCCGCCGCCGTCGCCGAGCGCGACGCCGCGCGCCACAAGCTCATCGTCGACATGCCGATCGACGACGAGATCACCGTCACCAAGCCGCGCCCGAAGCCGAAGCCGGCCGAGCCGCCGAAGCCGCCGCCCTCGCGCTGGGAGCGCGTGAAGCGCTGGTTCCGGGAGAAGTGATGCTCGACGAGACGCGCATCCGCCTGGAGGCCATCCAGCACGTCCGCGCGGTCCGCGAGCGCTGGCCGGCGGTGCCGGCCGCGGAGCTGCGCGACGTTCGCGTCATGGGCGAGCGCGTGCTGCTGCGCGGGCAGCAGGGGATCTTCAAGCCCGCCGCGCTCTCCGATCCGCTGTCGATCACCACCACCATCAACTCCGACTACACGCACGACACCATCGAGGGAAGCTGCGTGCTGTACGACTTCGTGCCGGCGTCGCGCGAGCACGAGAACGAGGCGCTCAAACGCTGCGCCGAGGCGGTGCTGCCGCTCATCTACTTCCTGCAGCTGAAGAAGCGGCCGACGGAGTACGCCGTCTTCGCGCCGGTCTTCGTGGTGGGATGGGACGACGAGCGGCGCCGCTTCCTGGTGGACCTCTCCGAGCAGCGGCCGGGCGAGGCCGCCTCGCCAGCGCGCACCACGAAGCAGCTCAAGCTGCCGACCATCCGCTCGCCGGACAGCCCGAGCGAGATCCGCGAGCTGACCCGCCGCTACGTCGTGGCCGGCGTGCAGCGGAGGCTCTACGACGCCCGCTTCCGCAATGCCGTGCTCGACGCCTATCACGACCACTGCGCCGTCTGCGAGCTGCACGTCCGCCCGCTCCTCGACGCCGCGCACCTCGGCAGGCGCGACCCGCGGCCGGAGATCGACGTCCGCGACGGCATCGCGCTCTGCGCCACGCACCACCGCGCCTTCGACACCGGCGTGCTGACCTTCGACCGCGACTACAACGTGCACATCCACGTCGACGACCCGACGCTGGCAGCGTACGAGGGCAAGCACCTCGCGCTGCCGTCCGAGGAGGCGCAATGGCCACGGGTGGGAGAGCAGACATGACGGCGGCGGAGCTCGCCGAGCTGTATCTGAAGCAGTTCGACTTCACGTACGAAGAGCACGTGCTCTCCTACGGACCGTACGCGCTGACGATCTGGGAGGAGTGGATCTCCGACGATCCGGAGCGCGCCTGGCCCGTCTTCACAGAGATCCTCGCGCGCCGCCGCGACGACGAGATCCTGGCGCAGGTCGGCTACCGCCTGCAGCTGCTGATCGCGCGGCACTGGGACGACTTTCACGAGCGCGCCGAGGAGCTGGTGCGCGACACGCCGCGATTCGCGCGGATCGTCGGCGACGACTTCTTCGAGCCGCCGCGGGAGATTCCGCTCGACCTCGACGAACTGGTCGAGGCCTACCTGCTCATGACTCACCACGCCCACGACGCGCATCGCGTCCGCGACGTGGTGCAGGCGGACCTCGCACGCGGCCTGTCGCTCGCCGTCGAGATCATCCACCGCGGTCCGCGGCACGGCTTCGGCAGCTTCGACACCTTCGATGTACTCCGCGACGTGCTCGAAGCGCACGGCGCGGCGGTCATCGACGCGGTGGAAGAGCTCGCGGCGACCTCGGTGCTGGTACGCCGCTGCCTCTGGCGGCTGAAGCCGGGCGAGAACGCGCGGCGGCCGCGCGAAGGCGCCGTGGCCGAGGTGTGGCGTCGCGCCATCGCCGCGCACGGAACGTCGACCGACTACACCGATGACGACGCGCCACTGCCGGAACCGCGCACACTCCCAGACGAGGACGAGGCATTGATCCGCGCCTGGTTCGGATACCAGGAAAACTTAGCCGCCTTCGAAGCGATGCGCTCGCTCGACGCGGAGACGCTCTGGACGGTCATCCTCCGCCTGCTCGACCGCGCGGAAGGACAGACCATCTTCAACATCGCCGCCGGCCCGCTGGAAGACCTCCTCGCCGGCCAGGGACTGCAGTTCATCGACCGCCTCGCCGAGGAGGCGCCGCGCAACGAGAAGCTCCGCACCGCGATGACCGGCGTCTGGCTCAACGAGGGCGACGAGGTCTATTCGCGCTTCACGGCACTGCTGCAGGAGCTCAATCTCGACGCGACGTAATGCCGCGGTTCAGGTGAGTGCAGCGACCAAAATCAAGCGTTTGTGCGGTCAGGAGTGACGGATCCGGCACAAATATCCCCTCATTAGTCGCGTGAAAGTTCCTTCTTGACAGACTCGCTGATGGTATTACCTAATGCTCTGCACACCCCCCCAAAAAATTCTATCGGTATGGCGACAGGAGCGGAGGAGTTCTATGAGACGGGATCCGATTGCGCGCCTCTTTATATTTACGTTCGTCATCGCCTTTGCCGCCGGGCAGGCGTCCGGCGGCGACTTCTGGCGAACGCCCGGCGAAACGATGCGCGATGCATCCGGCAAGATCATTCGACAGGAATTGAAAGACCCGGCCACGTACACCATGCGTGTTTTCGAACGCGGCCAATGGCTCACCTATCGTTTCCAACCGAACACCGACCGCGTCCTCCGCGTCGAGGGCAACGACACGGCCGAGGATTACCTTTACGACGCAAAAGGCGGGTGGAGCGGCATTCGCGTACACGGTTACGGCCGTCCGCTCACGGTGCGGGCGTCGTCCGATTCCGTGTCGACCGATGGGCTGCCGGCGGTCACCATCGACACGGACGACCGCGGACGTCACTCCATCATCCGCTACGGCTCACAGACCGTCGCGGCGATTCAGTACGCGACGTCAGGCGAGGTCCGGCAGTTCGCGCTCGGAAATCTGACGCTCGGCCTGTCCCGCACCGCGGATGGCTTCCGTGAAGTGCTGAGCGCCGACGAGCGAGTGATCAGAGAAACGACGGCGCTGGCGTCGGGGCAGCAGCGAAGCGCTTTCCCTCTCTCACTCGACGCCGTCGCCGACCGGCTGCATCTTGGCCCCGACTGGTCGACCACTGTTCGCACCCGTCACAGTGACACGGGGACCATCACCGAAGTGCACGATGGCGCCATGGTGATCGCGCGCCTCGTCAAGCAGGGGCCGATGCGAGTGGCGTTCGACGCCGCCGGCGATCCTCTGTTCTACGAGGTGCGGCTGAACTACGGCGTCATCGGCGGCGATACCGATCCCGAGCTGACCCGCATCTCCAACGCCGTGTTGCCGACGCGGGTGATCATCACGCGCGACGGCGTGGTCAGCGCTTATGTCGAGCGCCCCGCCGACTCCGCCTTTCAAATGCTGCAGACGTCGCTGACAGGATCCGCTCCGCTCACCTTCAAGATCTTCAATGCCGGTAAGAGCTCCGCGGCCAATGCACGCCGGGGGTCACCGGGCCAATTCGCTCTCGTCTCCGCAAGGGCCGGAGTCAGTCGAGCGATCTCCCCCCTCATGATTTGGCAATGCGGGAGCACGGAGACGTGGCAATGCGTCGACCGCGGCGGGAATTGGTACTGCGAGAACAACTACACGCCCGTCTATTGCAACAGCGGCGACGGCGGCGGTTACACGCCTCCGCCGGACGACGGCGGTGGCGGCGGCGGCGCCAACTATGACTCGAATGACGTCGTCAGCGATCCGAACCTCACCTTCAAAGTGAACAGCGGGTTGACGAACGCGAACAACAAGCTCGCCAACACCCGGTGCAGTGAAGAGCTCCTCAACGCCATGCCCGTCTACGGCGGACGAGGAACGGCGCTACAGACCCTGCAACGTTCGGGGCTGAGCGCCACCGACTGGATCAACCAACACATCTCCTTCGTCAATGGAACGGGCGTTCGAGACAACAACGGCACCGACGTCTGCGCGTACTACAACCCGAATGCCTGGACCACGCCCTACAACACGTCCGTCAACGTCTGCTCGTCGTTCAAGAACCTGGCGAGCGCCATGGCGGGGACGATCCTCATCCACGAGATGTTGCACACCCTCGGTGTCTCAGAAAAACCTGCCGATGGCTCGGCGCTGTACACGTCGGCGGAGATCACGGCCAAAGTAGCCGAGTACTGCCCCTAATTCGCGTTCCAAGCTTCAGCGGTCCCCAACCCAAACAATTGAATAGTTCGCGATCTCGAGCGATGGCTCGGCAGCGGAACTGCGTCTCCGCGTCACCTGGGCGCCGCCCGCCGCTGCGCCACCGTGGCGATGAAGGCGAACATGATCGCCGCCACGCGGATCATCTGCTCGATGCCGAGGCTGGCGCGGGCGCCGACGGCGTCGCCGCGCACGGCGAGCCAGATGTCGTAGAGCATCCAGAAAAACTCGCAGAGCGCGAGGTAGAGCCAGGTGTGCATCAGCAGGCCGCCGCGCAGCGCGAGCGCCGACGTCGCCAGCGGCACGATCAGCGCGATCCCCACCACGTCGCCGAGCGTGGAGATCAGCAGCACCGTGTCGGCGCCGGCGCCCTTCCACCCCTGCACGAGCGGGTAACCGCCGACCACCAGCGCCACGGCAATGCCGAGCGCGGTGAGCCACGGCCGGTGCCGGCTCAGGCCGGTGGCGTTCCAGGCGAGCACGAACATCAGCAGCGCCACGGCGATGGCCACGTTCTGCAGGATGAGCAGCGCGTCGAGCGCCGGCCGCGGCAGCAGGTCGCCGCCGCCGCGGATCATGGCGATCAGGCGCAGCGAATAGCGGACGGTCGACAGCGTGTATCCGATGCCGACGAAGAGCCACGAGGCGAACAGCCGGTCGCCCGGCGCAAAGCGCCTGGTGGTGGCGAACGCGCTCACCGCCGTCACCAGCGCGGCGGCGATCAGCACCGCGCGGTAATACTTCGCGGCCGCCGGTTCTTCGAGCAGCATGCCGGCGGCGGCGATCGCCGCGCAGACCAGCGGGATGAGCAGCAGTCGTTTCACAGCGCCAGCTCTCGTTTGATTTCAGCGGCGACGGTCTCCGCGCCTCCCTTGCCCATGAGCGTGCGGAGGGTGGGGCCGAGCGCGTCGAGCAGCGCCGGCACCTGCTGGCGCGTCACGCTGTCGGCGTCGACGCCGAGCTTCTGCTTGGCCATCATCTGCACCGCCGTCTTCGCCGTGAACGGCCCGAGGTAGCGCGCGATGTGCGCGCGCACGACCTCCGCGGGCGTTTGGGTCCCGACCATCATTCGACCTCATACTCGCTCTGCACCAGCCCGCTCGGAAAGGAGCGCGTCTCCACGTGGCGCAGCTTGACGTCGTGCGGCAGCGCGCCGAACAGCGGGATGCCGTCGCCGATCAGCACCGGTACGCGCGTGACGACCAGGCGCTGGATCAGCCCCGCGCGGAGGAACTCCTGGATGGTGAGGCCGCCGTCGACGTAGAGATGCGTGGCGCCGCTCGCGGCGAGCCGCGCGACGATCTCCGCCGGAGTGCCGCTCATCTGCTCCACCACGCCGCCGCGGGCGCGCGCCACGCCGAGATCGAGCGCGCGGCTGCTGAGGACGACCACGCGCTTGTCGCCGTACGGCCACACGTCGAACGCCATCACCACTTCGAACGTGTTGCGGCCCATGACGATGGCGTCGACCGCGGCCATCAGCTCCTCGAAGCCGTGCGGCTCGGGCTCCGCGGGGAGGAAGTCGAAGCGGCCGTCGCGGCGCGCGATGAAGCCGTCAACGCTGGTCCCGACAAAGACCGTCGCCTTCATATCGTGCGGATGCCCGGCGCGTACGACGGCTTCCGCCGCGCCTTCGTCGCCTGCTCGAACGCGTACGCGAATTTGATCAGCGTCGCCTCGGAATTCGCGCCGGCGAAGAACGAAATGCCGACCGGCAACCCGAACACCTGCCCCGCCGGCACCGTGACGTGCGGATAGCCGGCGACGGCCGAGGCGGTGGAGAAGCCGCCGGTGAAGTGGTCGCCATTGACCAGGTCGGTCGGCCACATCGGCCCGCCGGTCGGCGCAACCAGCGCATCCAGTTTGTGTTTCTTCATCACCGCATCGATCCCCTCGGCGCGCGACATCCGGTGATTCTTCGCCAGCGCCTTCTTGTACGCCGCCTCGGTCAGTGGCCCCTTCTTCTGCGCGCGCTCGAACAGCTCCTGCCCGAAGAACGGCATCTCTCGCGCGCGATTCTCCTCGTTGAACTTGATCAGGTCGGCGAGCGTGCGCGACTTCACCGCCGGCGAGAGCGCGGCGAGGTACTTGTTGAGGTCCGCCTTGAACTCGTAGAGCAGCACCTCGAGCTCGGTGTCGTCGTACTTGCCGGTCGTCTCCATGTCCGCCGGATCGACCAGCGTCGCGCCGAGGCCTTTGATGGCGTCGAGCGCGTCCTTCATCAGGTCGTCGACGTGGTCGTTGAAGCCGAAGTACTTGCGCGCCACGCCGATGCGCGCGCCTTTCAACCCATCAGGATGTAGGACGGGCTTCAGCCCGTCATCCTCGCTCATCGCCGCCAGAAGAATCGCCGCGTCTTCGACGGTGCGCGCCATCGGCCCCGCGGTGTCCTGGCTGTGCGAGATGGGGATGATGCCGCTGCCGCTGATCACGCCGAGGGTCGGCTTGATGCCGACCAGCGCGCACGCGGACGACGGGCAGACGATGGAGCCGTCGGTCTCGCTGCCGACGCCGGCCGCCGCGAGGCTCGCCGCGATCGCCGCGCCGGTGCCGGAGCTGGAACCGCAGCAGTTGCGGTCGAGCGCGTACGGGTTGAGCGTCAGTCCGCCGCGCCCGCTCCAGCCGCTGGTGGAGTGCGTTGAGCGAAAGTTCGCCCACTCGCTGAGATTGGTCTTGCCGAGGATGATCGCGCCGGCACTGCGAAGGCGAACGACCAGGCCGGCATCGCGCGCGGCGATGTTCTCGCTGAGCGCCAGCGATCCGGCGGTGGTGTGCATCCGGTCGGCGGTGTCGATGTTGTCTTTGATGAGGATGGGGATGCCGTGCAGCGGCCCGCGCATCTTGCCCGCCGCGCGCTCGGCGTCGAGCGCACGGGCGATGTCGAGCGCGTCGGGGTTCAGCTCGATGACGGAGTTGAGGCGCGGGCCGTGCTTGTCGACGGCGTCGATGCGCGCCAGGTAGGCCTGCGTCAGCGCGACGGCGCTGAACTTCCGGAGCTCGGCGATGGTCAGCTCTTCGAGCTCGATGTCGCCGGCGGCGTCCAGCGAACGAGGCAGAAGGGTAGCCGCCGCGCCGACGGCGGCCAGTCCCAGAAAACGGCGTCGATGCATGCGGCGATAATAGTACGATTCGTACTAATGCGCGCCATCCGCATGACCGCCGGCCGGACGCCGCTCGTGAACCAGGTCGTCGACGATCCCGTCGCCGCACCGGGCGAGGTGCTCGTCGACGTCCGCTGCGCCGGGATCTGCCACAGCGACGCGCACTACCGCGCCGACGCCTCGCGCGTCCGCCTGCCGATCACGCTCGGCCACGAGATCGCCGGCGTGATCGCAGGCACGAACCAGCGCGTGGCGCTGCACTACCTGATGCCGAACGGCGACATGCTCGGCAAGGAGCGCGACGGCGGCTACGCCGAGCGCGTCGCGGTGCCGGCGGCGAACGCCATCCCCGTCCCGGACGAGGTGTCGTTCGAGCAGGCGGCGATCATGATGTGCTCCACCGCGACGGCGCTGCACGCGCTGCGCGTCGCCTCGTTCCGCGCCGGGCAGTCGCTCGGCATCCTCGGCTTCGGCGGGCTGGGGATCTCCGCGCTGCAGCTGGCGCGCGCGCTCGGCGCGTCGCGCGTGGTCGCCGCGGACATCGTGCCGGAGAAACTGGCCCTCGCCCGCTCGATGGGCGCCGAGACCGGCGCGCTCGACTGCGACGTGGTCGTCGACTTCGCCGGCCACACTCCCGCCACGCTCGCCGCGCTCCGCGCCCTGAAGCCCGGGGGCACGCTGGTCCTCGTCGCCATCAACCTCCGCGACTTCGCCTTCGACGCCTACGCCGACGTGCTGGCGAAGGAGCGCCGCATCATCGGCTGCGCCGACCACACGCGCGAGGAACTGGTCGAGCTGATGGAGCTCGCGCGACGCGGGGACATCGATCTATCAGGGGCCATCACCCGCCGCGTGCCGCTCGACGCCGCCGCGATCAACACGGTGCTGGATGAGCTGGAGCGCGGAACGGCGCACGTGCGAAGCGTGATAACGCCCACGCCGTGAGCGCGGCGAGCGCCGCGGACGCCACCACGTCGCCGACGTAGTGGTCGTTGAGCAGCACGCGCCCGATCGAGATCAGCAGGGGCAGCAGCAGCCAGCGCCAGCGCGGAAAGAGCAGCGCGAGCGGGAAGAAGAGCGCCCACCAGTGGATGGCGTGGCCGGACGGCATCGAGCCGCCGCCGGCGAACCAGACGTCGACGCCGTGCGTCTCGTACGGGCGCAGCCGCCCGAAGACGTTCTTCAGCACGCCCGCGATCAGCCGCGCCGTGAAGTGCGTCAGGCCGACGTAGAGCAGCGGCCAAGCCGCCGCACGCCAGCCGCGCACCGCGTACGCGACGATGCCCGCGGCGATCAGCGCCGCGCCGAGCGCGAACTTCGACAACGTCATCCCCGAGGCCACCTCGGACACGGACGTGAACGAGCGCACCGGGCCGGCGACGCCCGGCGACGGCACGCCGATCATCCGCGCCACTGGCACGTCGACGGCGAAGACTGCGACGATGGTCAGCGCGAGCGCGACCAGAGCGGCGATCAACAGTTGTCGTGGAGTCACGCCGTGTCGTACGGCAGCGCACGTTGAAAGTTCCTCCCGCGTGTTAGATTGCTCGAAATGAACGACTTGACGTACGAGCTCCAACGGATGATCAGCCGAAGCACCGAGATCAAACAGACGACGAAAGCTGACGGCGCCCAGGCGGCCTGGGAGCGGTACAGCCGCGAACACGGGCTCGATCAGCGGCGATTCAAAAGCGAACTGGGAACGCTGCGCGACCGCTTCGACGGCATCGCATCCGGCGAGTAGCGTCACGCGATGAGGTGCACGTCCCCGAACTCGTGCCATAGATATCCGCGCTCGATCGCCTCGGCGTAGGCGCGCTCGATCGCTGCGCGGCCGGCGATCGCCTCCAGCATGGCCAAATGCGTGGCGCGCGGCTCATGGAGCCCGGTGAGCAGGCCGTCGACGACGCGCACGCCGCGATCGGGCGTGACCACCACCTCCGTCCAGCCGCGTGACGCGACGACGTCGCCGTTCGCGTCGACGCTGCTCTCCAGCGCGCGCACCACCGTCGTCCCCACCGCGATCACCCGCCCGCCGCGCGACTTCGCCGCGCGCACGCGCTGGGCGGTGCGCAGCGGCACCTCGTACCACTCCTCGTACGGCCGCTCGTGCAGCTCGAGCGAGGCCACGCCGGTGTGCAGGACGAGCTTCGCCAGCTCGACGCCGCTCTTGCGCAGGCAGGCCAGCATCGGACGGGTGAAGGCGCGGCCGGCCGACGGCATCTCCGCCGACCCTTCGCTGCGTGCGAAGACGGTCTGGTAGGCGTCGATGGGGAACGGCCGCGGCACGTACGAGTAAGTGATCGCGCGTCCCCAGCGACGGAGGTAGTCGGCGATCGGCAGGTCGAGCTCGAGCTGCGCGATCCAGAGCCGGCGCGAGTCGCGGTACGGCGCGAGGAGCGTGGCGCGGCCGTCGCCGGGCAATGTCAGTCGTTCGCCTGCACGCGCGTCCGGGACGCGCGGCTCCACCACCGCCAGCCCACCCGGCAGCGGCGTCGACCAGTGCAGGGCGATGGCGTCGCCATCCTCGCGGATGGCGGTCAGCGCCGCGGGGAGTGTGGCCGAGGTGTTGAGGACGAGGAGGTCGCCGCGGCAGAGAAAGCGCGGCAGATCGCGAAAGTGCGCGTGCGTCACGGCGCCGCCGGCGCGGTCGGAGACCATCATCCGCACGTCGTCGCGGCCGCTGCCGCGCAACTCCGCCGGCTCGCGCGCCTCGAGCTGCGGCGGGAGCGTGAAGTCGAGCGCGGCGGTCATGCCACCGCCTCCAGGACTCGCGGCGCGACGCTCTCCGCCGACGGCAGGTGCGACAGGTCGACGCCCGGCTCCGCCAGCGCGTGCATCTCCGTGTTCATGTCGCCCGGATCGAGGACCAGCACGCGCAGGCCGGGCTGCTCCGCGGCAAGCGTGCGCGAGGCGTGCTCCAGCGCCGCCTTGCTCGCGCCGTAGCCGCCCCAGCGCGGGTAGGCGTTGGACGCCGCGTCGGAGGTGATGTTGACGACGGTCGACGGCCGCAGGAGCTGGATGAGATGGATCGGCGCGACGACGTTGACGCGGAAGACGCGCTCGAGCGACTGCCACGGATGCTCCGCCAGCGGCACCATCGGGCCCAGCTCCGAGGCGTTGTTGATCACCACGTCGACGCGCCCGAAGCGCTCGACGGCCTTCGCCGCGATCTCCTCGGCGATCTCCGACACGTCGCCGGCGACGGCGAGGACTTCCGTTTCGCGCGACAGCTCGCGCGCCGCGCGCTCCAGCGCCTCCGCGCCGCGCGCATTCACGACCAGACGATGCCCGCGGCGGGCCAGCAACTTCGCCATGGCGAGGCCGAGTCCCTTCGAGGCACCGGTGATGAGGACTACGTCATGTGAGTTCATGCACCGATGATCGGCTCGCGCGCCGCGCCGCGCATCGTGCGGAAGGGCGGGTGGGGAGCTGTCCGAACGGACAGGTCAGAGCCGCGCCAGGCGCAGCACGATGCCCACCACCGCCAGCGCCGCGCCAGCCGTGCAGAGGCGGAGGTTGAACGTCAGCATCCCGATGACCAACAGCGACACCGCGACACCGTAGAGCAACCATTGCAGCCTCGACCCGGTCACCACCGCCACCTGTCGCTCGCACGCCGTGCAGGCGTCGCGGCCGGGCGGGAGGGTGCGGAAGCAGATCGGACAGTAGGGGTCGGTCATAGGAGGTACAGATTCAACGGCGCGACTTCCAGTAGTCACGGAAATGAACAAATAGCGCACGCCGTGGCGACCGAACGCCTCTCGGATCTCCTCGGCCTGCGCATATTCGAAGCGGTGAGCCACGATTAGGTTTCGCGGCTGTAGCCGAGCCACGCCGGGAGGTTGCGTTCGCACCAGTCGCGGTAGTCCGCCATCGTGTCGAAGGCGCGAAACGGCGCGTCATCCAACACCGGCTTGTAGGTGTGGATGAATGAATATCGAAAACGCTGCTCGAGCGGCCGGCGGCGGTTCGCCTCGAACTCGGCAATCCACTCGCGAATCTGGCGGTCATCCACGGCCATGACGGCGAGCCTAAATCAAACGGCGTTCTTTCGCCACGGCTACGGCCTGCGCGCGGTTCTCCGCCCCGAGCTTGTCGAGGATGGCGGTGACGTGAAACTTCGCCGTCCGCTCGCTGATGCGCAGCGCCGCGGCGATCTCCTTGTTCGACTTGCCCTCGGCCACCAGCGCGAGCACCTGGCGCTCGCGCGTGCTCAGGCGGCGGCGCGGGGCGAGGGCGCGGGCGGTGATGCGCGGGTCGAGCACGGTGTCGCCGCGCGCCACCGCGGCGATGGCGCGCTCGATGTCGTCGAGCGGCGCACCTTTGAGCAGGTAGCCCTTCGCGCCGGCGGCAAGCGCGCGGTCGATGTCCTCGTCGTTCGCGTAGGCCGTCAGCACCAGCACCGGCGCGGCGAAGCGCGCGATGGCGTCGAGGCCGGAGAGTCCGGGCAACTCGAGGTCGAGGATGACGACGTCCGTCCGCAGCGGTGACGCCAGCGCCTCCTCGGCCGAGGCGAAGACGCCGACCACCTCCGCGCCGAGCGCGGCGACGAGCCCCTCGCGCACCACCGGATGGTCGTCGACGACGATCACGCGCGTCATAGCCGCCGTTGCCGTACCAGCCAGTCGACCAGGTCGGTGTCGCGATAGGCCGGATCCCACGCGTTGTGAGTGACGCCGGCGAACTCGGTGTACTCGGCGCGCGCGCCAAGTTGCGCGGCCATGCGGCGCGACTGCTCGACGTCGATGACCGGGTCGGCGTCGCCATGGAAGATGCGGTACGGCACGTCGGGCAGCGGACGGATCGGCTCCATCCAGCCGCAGACCGGCGCCACCGCCGACCAGCGCTCGGGATACGCCGCGGCGAGCGCCCACGCCCCGGCGCCGCCGAGGGAGATGCCGGTGAGCGAGATGCTGTCGTCGTCGATCGCATGGTCGCGGCGCGCCGCGTCGAGCGCGTCGATCGCCCGTTGCATCTGCGACACCCACGACGAGCCGAGCGGGCACTGCGGAAAGACCACGATCGCCGGCGGTGCGAGCGCGTCGAGATGCGGTCCCAGCCCGACGGTGAGCTGCTTCTCGTTGTCGTCGCCGCGTTCGCCGGCGCCGTGCAGGAAGAGGATGGCCGGCCAGCGGCGCGACGGGTCGTAGCCCGGCGGAATCCAGAGGCGGAAGCTCATACGGTCGCGATCACGCGCGTTCCCTTGCGCGATGACACGATGCGCAGCCTACCGCCGATCGCCGCCGCGCGCTCGCGCATGCCGCGGATGCCGTGGCGGTCGGCGGCGACGCGGCGGACGTCGAAGCCTCGGCCGTCGTCCTCGATGGTCAGGGTCGACTTACGGCTCGTGCAGGCTAGCGAAAGTCGCACGCTCGTCGCCCGCGCGTGCTGCCGCACGTTCGCCAGCGCCTGCTGCGCGATGCGGAACAGCTCCCCCTCGGAACGCGAGTCGAGCGCGCAGGCGCCACTCGTCTCGAAGGCCACGCGAATCCCGGAGTCGGCGGTGAGCTCGCGCGCCAGCGATGCCAACGCCTGCGCCAGAGGCTTGCCGCGCGCGGGGCCGCGGAGGTCGGTGACGGAGCGGCGCGCCTCGTCGAGGTTCTCGCGCGCGGTGGCCAGCGCCTTCTCCAGCCGCTCGCGCACGCGGTCGGGATCGCGGCCGGCGCTGCGCAGCGCGGTCTCGATCTGCAGCGTGAGCGCGACCAGTCCCTGCGCCAGCGTGTCGTGGATCTCGCGCGCCAGGCGAGTCCGCTCGTCGGCGCGTGCAAGCGCGGCACTCTCCTCGGCCAGCCGCGCGCGCTCGATGGCCACGCCGACCTGCAGCCCGATGGTGCCGAGCAGCCGCAACTCCGCCGCGGTCAGCCGGCGCATCGCCGGCGCGGTGATGTTCATGATCCCGAGCGGCTTGCCCTGAAATGAGAGCGGCACCGAGGCGTGATGCGCCAGGCGCGTCTGCCGCGCGCGCACCGCCGGCGCGAGCCGGCTGCACTGCACCACGTCGACGTTGCGCGGCGCCAGCGCGCCGTCACGGAACTCCTGGATGCAGAGGCACCAGGCGTCGCCGCTCATCCGCACCGGCTCCTGCAGGTACGGCGGCAGGTTGCGCGCCGCGGCGTTGTACATATGATCCGTTTCGGGATCCGTCAGCCAGACCCAGCCGGTCTGCAGGCCGAGGAGGCCGGTGACGAGCTCGAGCGTGCGCTCGAGCGCCTGCTGCACTCCCGGCGAGCTGTTCAGCGCCTCGGCGACGGCGCCGACGATCTCCAGCTCACGGCGTGATGACGAGCCCGCCATGCAGCGATTGTAAGGCCCCCGACTTGCACAGTTTCCAAGGCATGAAGAAGCTCAGCTTTGCACTCATCTTGTTGTTGATCCCGATGCAGCTCGCGGCGCTGTCGACCGAGGATCTCGTTTCGCTCGTCGCGCTGCCGCTGGCCGTCGCCGCCGTCTCGGACATCGCCGGCGTGCCGCAGGATCAGTTGGCCGATCTCGTCGCCACGCTCAACGGCGCGAACGTACCGGTGGCGCAGGAGATCCAGATGATCCGATACGTGCCGGTGGCACTGGTGTCGGACAACGGCACGCCGTTCGTCGACTTCGTGCAGACGCAGGTCACACAGGGCGTGACCGGGCCGGCGCTGGTGCCGGTGATCGTCGAGCGCCTGCAGACGTTCTATCCCGGCGAGGAGCGCATCGTCGTCGTCGAGGCACCGCCGCAGCCGCTCCTCTTCGAGCCGGTCGTCGTGCCGCAGCCGATCGTCGTGCAGCAGCAGCCGCTGCAACAGCAACCGGTCATCGTCGAGACGCGCCCCGCGCATCCGCACGGCGGACCCCCGGGACAGTTGAAAAAGCAGCTCGGGCTGAAGACCGGCGCCGAGGTCATGCATGGAAAGCGGCCGGTCGTGGTGGTGCAACAGCCGCCGATGATCTCGTCCGCGCCGGTGGTCGTGCAGCAGCGCGACGACAAGGGTCACGGAAAAGGCCACGACAAGGGCGGTGAAGGCCACGGCAACAAAGGCGGCGGCAAAGGACACGGAAAGGGCCACTGACATGCGTAAGACACTCATCGCCATCGCGGCACTGACCGTCGTCCTCGGCTGCCAGCAGAAGACGTCCTCGACCACGCCGGCCGCGCCGGCGCAGCAGACGTCAGCGCAGGCGCTCTCGCCCGAGCAGCTCGGCGAGATCGGCGCGCAGATCCACCGCCATCCGAGCGACGCGCAGAAGATCCTCGCCGACCGCGGCATCACGCCGGAGCAGTTCGAGAAAGCGATTCGCGACGTGGCGCAGAACCCCGAGGCGTCGCGCCGGTATCGCGACGCCTACCGCAAAGCGGGATAGGCTCACCGCCGCGTGATCAAACGCACGCGGCTCTTCGCCGGCGCCTGCGGCGCGATGTTTCTCTTCGGGATCGTCCTGGCGATTCTCGGGACGATCCTCGGCCTGCCGGCGATGCGCGCGCGGCTCGGCATCGACCTCGTACAGCAGGGCGACATCCTCCTCGCCCTCTACCTCGGCGTCTTCCTGTCGACGGTCCTCACCGGCCCGGTGATCGACAGCTTCGGCAACAAGGTGGTGCTGGCCACCTCCGCGACGCTGGTGACGCTCGCGATGCTGCTCTTCTCCGCGGCGTCGTCGTTCGCCGCCGCGGCGGCGGCCGGGTTCGCGCTCGGATTCGGCGGCGGCGGATTGAACACCGCGGCGAACGCGCTGGTCGCTGAGCTCTATCCCGACGCCCGCGGCGCGATGCTCAACGTGGTCGGCATGTTTTTCGGGTTCGGCGCGCTGGTGGTGCCGCTGCTCGCCGTCGCCTTCAGCATCCCGCAGCTGCTGACGGCGACGACGGCGTTGGCCGCGGTCTGCGCGATCGCCTACCTGCTGCTGCGCTTTCCGCCGCCGTCCGGCGACGAGGGCTTCTCGCTGCTCGCCTCGATCAAGGCGGCGCGGCATCCCGGCGTGCTGCTGCTGGCGCTGCTGCTCTTCTTCCAGTCGGGCAACGAGTCGTCGATCGGCGGCTGGACGTCGACGTATGCCGGCGCGATGGGCGCGTCGCCACGCACGGCGACGATCATCCTCGCCGGCTATTGGGCGGCGCTGATGGCGGGACGGATGGTCGCGGCGCGCGCGCTGCGCCATCTCAGCAAGCCGCGGCTGGTGCTGGCCAGCGGCGCCGTCACGGCGATCGGCTGCGCGGTGCTGCTCGCGTCGCGCTCCGTGACGATGATGTTCGCCGGCGCGGCGATCACCGGCTTCGCCCACGCCGCGGTCTACCCGACCACGCTGGCCATCGCCGCCGACCGCTACCAGCGGCTGGCCGGGACGATCTTCGGATTCCTCTTCGCGTGCGGCCTGGTCGGCGGGATGACGTTTCCGTGGACCGTAGGTCACCTTTCGCAATCGTTCGGTCTGCGCGCGGCGATGCTGCTCCCGATGGCGGGCGGCGCGGTGGTCGCCGGGCTGGCGGCGGTCATCGCGCGTCCGGCGAAGTAATCGCAAGTTGGGAACCGCTGCCACGAACTTTCCTCATTTCGGCCGCACCGCCGCCCGATCGGATTTCGATCGTGTGGAGATCATGGGACGAAACGCACTCGCCATCATCGCCATCTTCCTCGCCACCACGTTCGCCTGGCTGATCCTCGGCGCGTCGATCAACGCGCGAACGCGCGGCTCAGGCAGCGACCTCGGGCCGCGGGTCGAGTCGAGCTGGGGCGCGCCGCAGCAACAGGCGCCGCCGCTGGCGTTTGCCACCGCGCCGCCGAACAACGCGCTGGCGCTGGAGCGCAGCCGCGTCACGGTCGACTTCGATCTCGAGCAGCGTCAGAAAGGGCTGCTCTGGTTCCCGACCTATCGCGTGGCGTATCGCGGCGACTACCTCTTCCGCAACACCACCATCTTCAACGAGGTCACACTGAAGCTGATCTTCCCGGTAGCCGACGCCGTCTACGACGACCTCGTCTTCCGCGTCGACGGCCAGCCGGTGCCGGTGACCACCTCCAACGGCGCGGCCATCGCCATCGTCAACCGCCCGCCCGGCACGCCGGTGCGCGTCGAAGTCGGCTATCGCTCGCAAGGGATGAGCACCTGGTGCTACTCGTTCGGCGACAACGTCTCGCAGGTGCGCGACTTCGTCCTCGACATGCGCACCGACTTCGCGCGCATCGACTTCCCGCAAGGGACGCTCTCGCCGACCATGAAGCGCAGCACCGGCGACGGCTGGCTGCTGACCTGGCGCTATTCGAACCTGATCACCGGCTCGAAGATCGGCATGGCCATGCCCGAGAAGATCCAGCCGGGGCCGATGGCCGGCCGCATCAGCTACTTCGCGCCGATCTCTCTGCTGTTCTTCTTCTTTCTGATGTTCATCATCACGGCCATCCGCAAGATCCAGCTCCACCCGATGCACTACTTTTTCCTGGCCACGTCGTTCTTCGCCTTCCACCTCCTGCTCGCCTACCTGGTCGACCACATCTCGATCCACCTGGCCTTCGCCATCTGTTCGGCGGTGTCGATTTTTCTGGTGGTCAGCTACCTCCGCATCGTGACCGGCGCGCGCTTCGCCTGGCGCGAGGCGGCCATCTCGCAGCTCGTCTACCTGGTGGCCTTCTCGTACGCCTTCTTCCTGCCCGGATTCACCGGGCTGGCCATCACCATCGGCGCGATCGTCACCTTGATCGTGGTGATGCAGATGACCGCGCGAATCGACTGGAGCGGCGGCGAGGTATAGTCATCCGAGCCCCATGGACCGCTTCCATCCCGTCATCGCACGCTGGTTCTCTGAAACGCTTGGTACTCCCACGGACGCGCAGCGGCAAGGCTGGGCGTCCATCGCCGATGGACGGCACACGCTCATCGCCGCGCCGACCGGCTCCGGCAAGACGCTCGCGGCGTTCCTCACGGCGCTCGACGAGCTGTTCCGCGAAGGCCTGGCCGGCCCGCTGCCGGACGAAGTGCGCGTCGTCTACGTCTCGCCCCTGAAGGCGCTCAGCGCCGACATCCACAAGAACCTGGCCGAGCCGCGGCGCGGCATCCGGCGCATCGCCGAGGAGTTGGGCCTCGACGCGCCGCGCATCACCGCGGCGGTGCGCACCGGCGACACCACGCAGTCCGAGCGTGCTGCGATGCTGCGCACCCCGCCGCACATCCTGGTCACCACCCCCGAGTCACTCTACCTCCTGCTGACCGCCGAGCGGAGCCGCGAGATGCTCCGCACCGCGCGCACGGTGATCGTCGACGAGATCCACGCCGTGATCGGCACGCGCCGCGGCGCGCACCTCGCGCTGACGCTGGAACGCCTCGAAAAAGTGGTCGCGCGGCCTCTACACCGGGTAGGACTCTCGGCCACGCAGCGCCCGATCGAGATGGTGGCGAACTGGCTCGCCCCGCGCGCCGAGACCACCATCATCGACACCGGCCACCGCCGCGAGATGGACCTCGCCCTCGAGATCCCGCGCTCGCGGCTGGAGACCGTCATGTCGCACGAGGTGTGGGAGGAGTACTACGACGGCCTCACCGAATTGATCGGCGCGCACCGCACCACGCTGGTCTTCGTCAACACGCGCCGCATGGCCGAGCGCACCGCGCGGCATCTCAGCGACCGCCTCGGCGACGACGCGGTCACCGCGCACCATGGCAGCTTATCGAAGGAGAAACGCCTCGACGCGGAGACGCGGCTGAAGAACGGGCAACTGAAGGCGCTGGTAGCCACCGCCTCACTGGAGCTGGGCATCGACATCGGCCACGTCGACCTCGTCTGCCAGATCGGGTCGCCGCATCGCATCGCCACCTTCCTGCAGCGTGTCGGCCGCTCCGGCCACACCGTCAGCGGATTGCCGAAAGGCCGCCTCTACCCCGTCTCGCGCGACGACATGGTGGAGTGCGCCGCGCTGCTGCGCGCCGTCCGCCTCGGCGAGCTCGATCGGATCGTGGCGCACGACGCACCGCTCGACGTCCTGGCGCAGCAGCTCGTCGCCGAGTCGGCGTGCAGCGAAGCCTCAGAGGATGAGCTGTTCGAGATGGTGCGGGGCGCGTGGCCGTATCGCGAGCTGACGCGCGAGAGCTTCGACGCCGTGCTGAAGATGGTCGCCGATGGCTTTGCCACGCGGCGCGGGCGGCGCGGCGCGCTGGTGCATCGCGACGAAGTGAACACGCGCGTCCGCGGCCGCCGCGGCTCGCGCATGCTGGCCATCACCTCGGGCGGCGCGATCCCGGAGGTGGCCGACTACCGCGTCGTCCTCGAAGGCGACGACACCTTTATCGGCACGCTCAACGAGGACTTCGCCATCGAGAGCGCCGCCGGCGACATCTTCCAGCTCGGCAACGCTTCCTGGCAGATCGTGCAGGTGGCCTCGGGAACGGTGCGCGTGGCCGACGCGCACGGCGCGCCGCCGACCATCCCCTTCTGGCTGGGCGAAGCGCCGGCGCGCAGCGACGAGCTGTCGCGCGCGGTGAGCGACCTGCGGAAGGAGTTCGTCCTGTGTCATCCCGAGCGTAGCGAGGGACCTGGGGGCTCGGGCGGCGCGCCACCCGCCCTTCCAGGTCCCTCGCTCACGCTCGGGATGACAGAGTGCGGCATCCCCGCCGCCGCGGCGCAGGAGATCATCGACTACCTCAGCGCCGGCTGCGCCGCGCTCGGCGCGCTGCCGACGCAGGACACGCTCATCGTCGAGCGCTTCTTCGACGAGTCGGGCGGCATGCAGCTCATCATCCACGCGCCGTTCGGCAGCCGCATCAACCGGGCGTGGGGGCTGGCGCTGCGCAAGCGCTTCTGCCGGCAGTTCAACTTCGAGCTGCAGGCGGCGGCGACCGAGGACGCCATCCTGTTGTCGCTGGGGCCGCAGCATTCGTTTCCGCTCGCCGACGTCTTCCGCTACCTACACCCGGCCACCACGCGCGACGTGCTGGTGCAGGCCTTCCTCGACGCGCCCGTCTTCCAGACACGTTGGCGCTGGAACACCACCATCTCGCTGGCCATCCCGCGCAACCGCAACGGGCGCAAGATCCCGCCGCAGCTGCAGCGCTCGATGGCCGACGACCTGATGGCGTCGGTCTTCCCGGATGCCGCGGCGTGCCTGGAGAACGTGGCCGGCGACCGCGAGATCCCTGACCATCCGCTGGTCAACCAGGCGGTGCGCGACTGCCTGGAAGAGGCGATGGACTTCGCCGGACTGGCGCGCGTGCTCGAGCGCATCCACCGCGGCGACATCGAGCTGATCGCGCGCGACACGCCCGAGCCGTCGCCGCTGGCGCACGCCATCCTCAACGCCGCGCCGTACGCCTTCCTCGACGACGCGCCGCTCGAGGAGCGCCGCACGCAAGCCGTCTACACCCGCTCCACCTCGGCCGAGTCGATCCTCGACACCGCCGCCATCGCGCGCGTGCGGGAGGAGGAGCGTCCCGACCCGCGCGACGCCGACGAATTGCACGACGCGCTGCTGACCGCGGGTTTTCTGCTCGAGGGCGAGGTGGACGCATCGCTTTTCGCCTTGTTGGTGGATGCGCGGAGGGCGGGAGTGATCGCCGCTGTCGATCGAGAGCCCCTCTCCCCGCTTCGCGGGGAGAGGGTGGCCGAAGGCCGGGTGAGGGGCGTCCCCAGGGGCGTCCCCTCATCCGCC
>Ga0157377_10000294_pt1 | contig 23613 bp, 23 predicted proteins | sample M55metaG_FD_121116 | JGI IMG/M metagenome (GOLD analysis project Ga0157377, IMG submission 121116) | Miscanthus rhizosphere microbial communities from Kellogg Biological Station, Michigan, USA - M5-5 metaG | ecosystem: Host-associated > Plants > Roots > Rhizosphere > Soil | place: USA: Michigan...
CCGCACGGCCTATGGCCAGGGCGTGGCTGAGGAGTTCGAGAAGGCCGTGAAGGCCGCCGGCGGCTCGATCGCCGAGCGCCAGTTCACCACCGACAAGGCCACGGACTTCACCGCCATCTTGACTGCCGTGAAGGCCAAGAAGCCTGACGTCGTGTTCTACGGCGGCATGGACGCCGTGGCCGGCCCGATGATCCGCCAGATGAAGCAGCTGGGCATCAACGCCAAGTTCATGGGTGGCGACGGCGTGTGCTCGGGCGAGCTGCCCAAGCTGGCCGCAGGTGCCATGGCTGACGGCCAGGTCATCTGCGCTGAAGCGGGTGGCGTCGAAGGCAAGCAGAAGGCGGGCATGGAGAAGTTCAAGGTCGACTTCAAGAAGAAGTTCGGCGCTGACGTCCAGATCTACGCCCCCTACGTGTACGACGCCGTCAACGTGATGGTGGCAGCCATGGTCAAGGCCGGTTCGTCCGATCCGGCGAAATACCTTCCGGTGCTCGCGAAGACCACCAACTATCACGGCGTGACCGGCGACATCACGTTCGATGAGAAAGGTGACATCAAGAATGGCGCGCTCACGCTCTACACCTACAAGGGTGAAAAGCGCGAGGAGATGCAAGTCGTCCGCTGACCCCTCCTAGGTAGCACTGAAAGGCCTTGGCCCCGCTCTGCGGGGCCTTTTTTTGCTTCGGATCGGGGGCCCGTCCGGGCGGCGGCAGGCGCTGGCACGGCGGCTGCTAAGCTTGCGGGATGACATTGCACCACCCCGCGCGATGGGGCTGGATCCTCATCGCCGTCTCGTTGGCCCTGGGTTCGGGCACCGTGTCCGCGGAGTCGATGACGCTGCGCAAGATCCAGGAGACCGGCGTCATCAGCATCGGCTACCGCGATGCATCCACGCCCTTCTCGTTCCTCGACACGCGCCAGCGGCCCGTCGGCTACTCGATGGACATCTGCCAGCGCATCGTCGATGCGGTGAAGACACGGCTGCAGATGCCCGAGCTCACGGTGCGCCTGGTGCCGGTGTCCTCGCCGACGCGCATCCCGCTCGTGGCCAACGGCACGGTGGACCTCGAATGCGGCGTCACCACCAACAATGCCGAGCGCCAGCAGCAGGTGGCATTCACCGTCACCACCTTCGTCGCCGAGAGCCGGGTGCTGTCCAAGCGCTCGTCGCCGGTGCAAAGCGTGAGCGGCCTGTCGGGCAAGGTGGTCGTCACCACCGCGGGCACGACCAGCGTTCGCCACCTGCAGGACCTGAGCCGCCGCCGAGGCATGGACGTCACCATCCTCGCTGCCAAGGAAGACGCCGAGGCATTCCGCATGGTCGAGACCGATCGTGCCGATGCCTACGCCATGGACGACGTGCTGCTGCGTAGCACCATCGCCGCCACCGGCCACCCGGAGGACTACGTCATCTCCGATGACGCACTGTCGGTCGAGCCCTACGGCATCATGCTCAGCAAGAACGACCCGGAGTTCAAGCGCCTGGCCGACGAAGCCATCGTCGCGCTGTTCACGAGCGGCGAGATCTTCCGCATCTACCACAAGTGGTTCCGCGCGCCGATTCCGCCCAAGGGCGTGAACCTGCAGATGCCGCTGTCGCCGGCGCTGGAACGGGCCTTCTCGCGCCCCACCGATTCGCCCGACCCTGCGGTCTACCGCTGAGGCGCGGGCGGCGCGCTAGTCGACCGCCGCACCGGTCGCCGGCCGGAATTCGTCGATGACGATGCCGTGCCGAGTGAGCTTGTCATACAGCGTCTTCTTGCCGATGCCCAGCGCATCGCTCGCCTGCGTGGCACGTCCGCGGTGCTGGCGCAACGCCTGCTCGATGAGAGCCTTCTCGACCTGGTCCATCTGCTGCATCAGCGTGAGCGGCGGACCGTCCTCGCGGCTCACGATGCCGTCGCCCAGCCGCAGCACGAAGCGCTCGGCGGCATTGCGCAGCTCGCGCACGTTGCCTGGCCAGTCGTGCGCCATCAGCTCTCGCATGTGCTGCGTGTCCAGCGGCCGCGGCTCGCGGCCATGGCGCGCCGCGGCCTCGAAGGCGAAGTGCTCGAAGAGCATCGGCACGTCCTCGCGCCGCGCGCGCAAGGGCGGCAACTCGAGCACCGCGACGTTGAGCCTGTAGTACAGATCGGCGCGGAATTTCTGCTGCGTGCTCAACTCGCGCAGGTCGGCCTTGGTGGCGGCCACCACGCGCAGGTCGACGCGGATTTCGTCGTTGGAGCCCAGCCGCTCCAGCTTGCGCTCCTGCAGCACGCGAAGGAGCTTCACCTGGAAGCCCATGGGCATGCTCTCGATCTCGTCGAGCAGCAAGGTGCCGCCGTTGGCATGCTCGATCTTGCCGATGCGCCGCTTGGCCGCGGTGGTGAAGGCGCCCATCTCGTGGCCGAAGAGCTCGCTCTCCAGCAGCGATTCAGGCAGCCCGCCGCAGTTGATGGCCACGAAGTTGCGGTCCCGCCGCGCGCTGTGCTCATGCAGGCAGCGCGCCACCAGCTCCTTGCCGGTGCCCGTCTCGCCGATCACCATCACGTCGGCCGAGGTGCCGGCCAGGTTGAGGATGTCGCGCCGCAGCGATTCGATCGCGGGCGAGCGGCCAAGCAGCATCGCCTCCACGCCGCGCGAGTTGTAGAGCTGGCTGCGCAGGCCCTGCACCTCCAGCGTCAATGAACGCCGCTCCATCGCCCGCGTGACCACGTCCACCAGCCGCTCGGGGGCGAAGGGCTTCTCGATGAAGTCGTAGGCGCCCGCGCGCATCGCATGCACGGCGAGCGACACGTCGCCATGCGCCGTGACCAGCACCACCGGGATGTCGGCATCGAGCTTGTGGATCTCGGCCAGCAAGGCCACGCCGTCCATGCGAGGCAGGCGCACGTCGCTCACGACGATGCCCTTGAGCCCCGGCACGATGTGCCGCAGCGCGGCTTCCGCCGAGTCGCATGCGAGCACCTCGAAACCGGCCAGGCTCAGCGTCTGCGACAAGCTTTTCCTCACCGACGCGTCGTCTTCCACGAAGACGACCTTGAATCCATCAAACATGCACTTCTCCTTGCGCCACCGGCAGCTCGAATTCGAACGCTGCTCCTTGCGGCGCGTCGACGGCGCGCAGCGCACCGCCGAACTCCATCACGATATTGGCCGAGATCACGAGCCCGAGACCCAGGCCTTCGCCGGCCGGCTTGGTGGTGAAGAAGGGCTCGAAGAGACGTTCCCGCAAGGCTGCGGGAATGCCCGGTCCATTGTCGTTCACGCGCACCACGATGCGGGCGCCCTCCTCCCGTGCCGCCACCGTCATGCGCTTGTCCGACTGGCCGCGCATCGCATCGATCGCGTTGACCATCAGGTTCACCAGCACCTGCTCGAGACGGTTGCCGTCGCAGTGGGCCAGCAGCGACTCGGCGGCGTCCACCTGCACGTCCACGTCCTCGCCCTTGAGGCGCGCCTGCAGCAGCAGCCGCGCATTGGCGATCGCGTTGGCGACCTTGACCGGCCCGTGCTCCCCCGGCGCCTTGCGCGCGAACGACTTGAGTTGCGCATTGATGCGCCCCATGCGCTCGGCCACATCGGTGATGGATGCGAGGTTGTCGGCCACCTCGTCGGCCTGCCCGCGCGCGAGCAGCAGCCGCGCGTTCTCCGACAGCGCGCGCAAGGCGGTGAGCGGCTGGCCGATCTCGTGCGAGATGCCGGCAGACATCTGCCCGAGCATCGCGAGCTTGCCAGCCTGCACGAGCTTCTCTTGCGCCTGGCGCAGCACGGCCTCGGCATGCCGGCGCTCGGCCACCTCGTGCACGAGCTCCAGGTTGGCGGACTGCAGTTGCGCCGTTCGCTCCTCGACCTTGCGCTCGAGCTCGTCGTTGGCCCGCTGCAGCGCAGCGCGCGTGGCGAGCTTCTGCGCGACGACGCGGCGACGCTGCAGCATGTACATGAGCAGCACGCCGGCGAACCCGGTCAGCGCCCCGGCACCCCAGGCGGCATAGCGCGCGCCGCGCCAGACCTCGTCCGCATCCGAGAGGATCAGCAGCCGCCAGCCGAACCGCGCCACCGGCCGTTCATGCACGACCTTGGGCACCACCGCATCGCCAGGCGTGCGGCGCAGGCTCACAAGTTGCGCGCCATGCACCAGCTCCCGCTGCAGCGTGATGCCCAGCGGCTCGCCGGCGCGCACCGGGTACAGGCCCGAGCGCGCGAGGCGGTCGCGCTCGGCGGAGGGCATTTCCTTCATCGCCTTGAACTTCCACTCCGGCACCGAGGAGATGATGACGATGCCGTTCTCGTCCACCACGAGCGGCTTCTCGCTGTCCGAGCGGAAGGCCGATGCGCCCCAGCTCGCCTCCATCGGCTCCAGGCCGCTGCATGCGACCACCACCGCCACCACGCGGCGGCCGCGCAGCACGGGCTTGGCGAAGCAGTATTCCGACGCCCCGCGTTCGAGGTTGGGCGCGAAGAGCGAGGCCTCGTCGCCATTCATCGCGTCGATGAAATACGGGCGCCTGGCTACGTTCTTGCCCAGCATGCTGTCCGGGCGGTACCAGTCGCTTGCCGCGACGACCAGCCCGCTGCTGTCGGCGACGAAGGCGGCGAGCGCCCCTGAACTCACGGCCACCTTGGCGAGCTTGCGGTTGGCCACGTCACGCGCCGCGGGCCGCACGGGCGGCACGAACAGCGTGTCGATGTCGTGATCGAGCTCGATCAGCGCCGGCAGGTAGGCCTGCTTTCCGAGCTCGTTCTCGAGCACCGCGGCGTACAGATCGAGCTGCCGCGCGGCCGTGTCATCCAGCCGCTCATAGCCGTTGCGCTCGCTCCAGAGGTAGGTGACCCACGCCGCGGCGGCGGCCACCACGGTGAGGATCAGCCAGCCTGTCCAGGTGCGGAAAGCATGGGCGAAAGAGGACGGACGGCGAAACGACAAATGATTCCTCGGCGCCCTGCGCTGAAGGCGCGGCCCCGGCCGCATCGCGCGAGCATATCTCGGCGCGGGGACGGCGGACAACCGCCGTCCCGCGACGGATGGCGCAGGCGCCGCGAGGCGTTCAGGCTGTCGAGCGCGCCGCTTGCGCAGATCCGGCGCCGCGACGCGGCAGCCTGGCCGAGAGGCGGCGCCCTAAGCGCACGAACGGCTGCTCGATGAAGTGATACGAGAGCGCAGCGACCGGCAAGGCCAGCAGCGGTGTGAACCAGGCGACGCTCGCATACCGCGCCGCGGGGCCGGTGAACACCTGCTGCCAGAGGTAGAGGCTGTATGAAATGGCGCCCAGGTAGCGCACCGCCCGCAGTTCGAGCAGCGCCGCCCAAGCCCCCGCGGCGTGAACGCTGACGAAGACCAGCCACGCCACGGCCGGCGGCAGCAGCAGGCCGTCGAGGGCGCTGCGAACGGGGTAGGCGAGGTGCAGCAGGTTGAGCCCGGCGATCCCGACCGAGGCGCACAGTGCGGCGAGCGCCACGACGAGCATCGAGCGGCGCGATGCGAACGCCAGAAGCTCGCGGCCGAACAGGCCGAGCACCACGCCCATCGTGATGCTGCTGAAGCGACCGAGGAACAGGCAGAAGGCTTGCGCATCCGCGTTCAGGCCGAGCGCCACGAAAGGCGCGGCCGCGGCCAGCAGATGAACCCCGAGCACCCACCGCCGCCGCATGCCGGCCGCCGCCACGAAGACGAGCGGGAAGAGCAGATAGAACTGCTGCTCGTACGCGAGCGACCATGTGTGGTTGGCAAACCAGCCGCACTCACGGCCGGGGATGTTGCAGCTGAATTGCGCAGCCCGCTGGATGCCATCCAGCGGCTGATCGATGGCGCCGGCAAGGCTCAACAGCGTGACGCCGACCAGGTACACGACGAAGGCCGGCAGGATTCGAAAGGCGCGCCGCAGGTAGAAGCGGCCCGCGTGCAAGCGACCGGCGTGTGCTTCCTCCTTGAGCGAAATGGTGGTGATGAGGTAGCCGCTGATGACGAAGAAGACCTTCACGCCCAGCTGCGAGCTGTACCAGGCGAAGCCGGTGATGTGTGGTTCGCTGATGCCCAGCCGATAGTTCAGCACGTGACCGATCAGCACCAAGACGATGCTGATCGCGCGCCAGCCGTCCAGCGCGGCGATTCTTGCCATGTTTGGGAGTCCCCCGGAAGTGTTCTTCTGCGGCCGCAGCAGGTGCTGGGCGTGAGGGGGCGATGATCTTCGCTTGCGTGCCGCAATGCACTCCCAAGCTCTTGGGGGGCGGCGACGTCAGGCAGGGGAGCGAAAGGTGACTGGCGGAGAGAGCGGGATTCGAACCCGCGGGGGGCTATTAACCCCCACACGCTTTCCAGGCGTGCGACTTAAACCGCTCATCCATCTCTCCGGAGCCCGCGATTCTAGCCTCGAAAATGATGCATCAAGGCGATGAGGCCGACAAAGCCGAGCGAGAGCACGAGAAGGATGGGAAGCGCGAGGCTGACGTAGCTGGACTTGCGATGGCGCGGGCGGACGGTGCTCGCAGGCCGCGAATCACGGACGTCGCCATGCATCGTGGAAAAACCGGTGGACGGCCACTCGCTGTTGCCGTCTCTGCGGTGCTCTCGCCCCCAAGTGTGTTGTTCATCTCGCGCCATGTGGCGGATTCTGGGCAACGAATGGATACACGACCAGCCCGTGAACGTGGGGTTCGTGTCGGCCGATACCAAGGGTTTTCTCGGATGGCGATGTGCGCCCAGCCCGTCGAATCCGTCACGCTCGCCCTCCACACGACTCGGCGGCCTCGGGTCACACTACCCATGCCGTTCCTTCATGAGATGCCGCCATGTCGTACCTGCGTTCGATATTCCGCCACCCCACCATGCGCCTTTACCTCGTCGGGCATGTGCTGATCCTCTTCGGCGCCTACCTGATGGAAGTCATGCATTCGATGCTGCCAATGGCGCTCGCTGCGTCGGCCGCGTTGATGCTGATGATGCCGCTCGTGAAGCAGCTGTCTGCGCGCTACGCTCGCGTGCGCTCTGACGACTCGCAGCAACGCTGAACGCGCCTGCGCCGATGTAGCGGCTGACGCTACATCGAAACCCGCCGTTATCGCGCTCTCGCCGGCTTGACGCCCGGTCGAGCCAGCGCCGACACTTCGACTCCGCCGTCCGCACCACGCGGGCTCCACGCCGCGGCGCCTCCTGCCGCGCCCCACTGAGTCGACCCTTTCACCCCATGCGATTTCCCCGCAGCAGCGGCATCTTGCTGCACCCCACGTCCCTGCCCGGTCCACATGGCAGCGGAGATTTCGGCCCCGACGCCCACCGCTTCATCGACTGGTTGGCTGATGCCGGCCAGACGCTGTGGCAGATCCTTCCGCTGGGCGGCATCGGCCCCGGGAACTCGCCGTACATGAGCAGTTCGGCGTTCGCCGGCAACGTGCTGCTGATCGACCTCGGCGACTTGCACCTGCGCGGCTGGCTCGATGCCGACGAGGTGCGTCCCGTGCCGGCGTTGAATGACGAGCGCGTCGATTTCTCGGCCGTGGCACCCTACCGCATGGATCGCCTCGCGCGTGCCGCGGCCCGTTTCTCGGCCAGCACCGACAGCGCAAACCAGCAGGACTTCCGCGCCTTTTGCAGCTCCCACGCCAGCTGGCTGGAAGACTATGCGCTCTTCATGTCACTGGCCGACCACTTCGATTGGCGCGACTGGAGTGACTGGGGTGCTGGCCTCGCCCGCCGCGACCCGGCTGCCTTGCGCGAGGCTCGCCTTCAACACGCCGAGCGCATCGCCTTCTGGAAGTTCTGCCAATGGCGGTTCTTCCGCCAGTGGGAAGCGCTCAAGTCGCACGCCGCGGCGCGCGGCGTGCGCATCGTGGGCGACGCGCCGATCTTCATCGCCTACCAGAGCGCGGAAGTGTGGGCACGGCCCGAGCTGTTCGAACTGGACGACGCCGGCAAGCCGACGGTGATCGCCGGGGTGCCGCCCGACACCTTCAGCGCGACGGGACAGCGCTGGGGCAATCCGCTGTACCGCTGGCCGGCGCACGCCGCCGAGGGCTACGCCTGGTGGATCGAGCGCTTGCGTCGCACGCTGGAGCTGGTCGACATCGTGCGCATCGACCATTTCCGCGGCTTCGCGGGCTACTGGGAGATCCCCGTCGCCGAGCCCACGGCGGAGAACGGCCGCTGGCTGCCCGGCCCGGGTGCTGGGCTGTTCGATGCGATCGCGCGCGAGCTGGGTGAGATCCCGGTCATCGCAGAAGATCTGGGCGTGATCACGCCGGACGTCGACGCGCTGCGCCGGCAGTTCGAGCTGCCCGGCATGCGCATCCTGCAGTTCGCATTCGATGGCGGCAGCGGCAACCACTTCCTGCCGCACAACCACGAGAGCGACACGGTGGTCTACACCGGCACGCACGACAACGACACCACCATCGGCTGGTGGGACAAGGCGACGGCCTGGGAGCGCGAGCATGCCAGCGCGTACCTGCGCACCGACGGCCGGGAGATCCACTGGGAGCTGATCCGCGCCGCCAACGCGAGCGTCGCCGACATGGCCATCCACCCGATGCAGGACGTGCTCGGGCTGGGCGGCGAGCACCGAATGAACTTCCCCGGCAAGAGCCAGGGCTACTGGGAATGGCGCTTCAGCTGGAGCCAGGTAACGCCTGAGCAGTCTCGGCGCCTCATCGACATGTGCCGCATGTTCCGCCGCGACGGCACGCCGCCCACGCCGCGGTGCTGAAATGAAAACGCCCCGCGCGAGGCGGGGCGTGTCAGCGGACGGGCCGAGGCCCCCGTGAGAAGGTCAAGCCGTGGCCGGCTCCGACTTGGGCTTGTCGCTCTTCTTCGCTGGCTGGATGTCGAGGATGGGCTTCTCGTCCTCGCCCAGGTCCACCGTCAAGCGGCCGCCGTCGACGAGCCGACCGAAGAGCAACTCGTCGGCCAGGGCGCGACGGATCGTGTCCTGGATGAGCCGCTGCATCGGGCGTGCACCCATGAGCGGATCGAAGCCCTTCTTCGCCAGGTACTTGCGCAAAGCGTCGGTGAAGGTGACTTCGACCTTCTTCTCGGCCAGCTGGCCTTCGAGCTGCAGCAGGAACTTGTCCACCACGCGCAGGATGATTTCCTCATCGAGCGCCCGGAAGCTCACCACCGCGTCGAGGCGGTTGCGGAACTCCGGCGTGAACAGGCGCTTGATGTCGGCCATCTCGTCGCCGCTCTCGCGGGCGGTCGTGAAGCCGATGGTCGCGCGGTTCATGGTCTCGGCGCCCGCATTGGTGGTCATCACGATGATCACGTTGCGGAAGTCGGCCTTGCGCCCGTTGTTGTCGGTCAGCGTGCCATGGTCCATGACCTGCAGCAGCACGTTGAAGACGTCCGGGTGGGCCTTCTCGATCTCGTCGAGCAGCAGCACCGCATGCGGCTTCTTGGTGATGGCTTCGGTGAGCAAGCCGCCCTGGTCGAAGCCGACATAGCCCGGAGGCGCGCCGATCAGGCGGCTCACCGCATGGCGCTCCATGTACTCCGACATGTCGAAGCGGATGAGCTCGATGCCCAGGATGTACGCGAGCTGGCGCGCCACCTCGGTCTTGCCCACGCCCGTCGGGCCGCTGAACAGGAAGGAGCCGACCGGCTTGTCCGGCTTGCCCAGGCCCGAGCGCGCCATCTTGATGGCCGACGCGAGCGCCTCGACCGCAGGCTCCTGGCCGAACACCACGCTGTTGAGGTCGCGGTCCAGGCTCTTGAGCTTGGATCGGTCGTCACTGGACACCGAGGCTGGCGGGATGCGTGCGATCTTCGCAACGATTTCTTCCACCTCGCTGCGGGTGATGGTCTTCTTCTGCTTGTTCTTGGGCAGGATGCGTTGCGCCGCACCGGCCTCGTCGATGACGTCGATCGCCTTGTCGGGCAGGTGACGGTCGTTGATGAACTTGGCCGACAGCTCCGCCGCCGCCTGCAGGGCGCCCAGCGCGTACTTGACGCTGTGGTGCTCCTCGAAGCGCGACTTGAGGCCCTTCAGGATCTCGATGGTCTGCTCCACCGACGGCTCGACGACGTCGATCTTCTGGAAGCGCCGCGACAGCGCCGCGTCCTTCTCGAAGATGCCACGGTATTCGCTGAAGGTGGTGGCGCCGATGCACTTCATCTGGCCCGAGCTCAGCGCCGGCTTGAGCAGGTTGCTCGCGTCCAGCGTGCCGCCCGATGCAGCGCCCGCGCCGATCAGCGTGTGGATCTCGTCGATGAACAACACCGAGTTCGGTTGGTCCTTCAGGTGCTTGAGCACGCCCTTCAGGCGCTGCTCGAAGTCGCCGCGGTACTTGGTGCCGGCCAGCAACGCGCCCATGTCGAGCGCGTAGACCGTGGCGGTGGCGAGCACCTCGGGCACGTCGCCCTGGGTGATGCGCCAGGCCAGGCCCTCGGCGATGGCGGTCTTGCCGACGCCGGCTTCGCCCACCAGCAGCGGATTGTTCTTGCGGCGGCGGCACAGGATCTGGATCACCCGCTCCACCTCGAGCTCGCGCCCGATCAGCGGATCGATCTTGCCGTCCTTGGCCATCTGGTTGAGGTTCTGGGTGAACTGATCCAGCGGCGAGCCCTTGCCTTCGCCCTCGTCCTTCTCGCCCTCGGCACCCTGCCCGTCCTGCGACTTGGCCGGCTCCGGCGGGTCGGACTTCTTGATGCCGTGGGCGATGAAGTTCACGACGTCCAGGCGCGTCACGCCCTGCTGGTGCAAGTAGTACACGGCGTGCGAATCCTTTTCGCCGAAGATCGCGACCAGCACGTTGGCGCCGGTCACTTCCTTCTTGCCGCTGCCCGTGGACTGCACGTGCATGATCGCGCGCTGGATGACGCGCTGGAATCCGAGGGTCGGCTGGGTGTCCACCTCGTCGGAACCGCCCACCGTGGGCGTGTTCTCCTTGATGAACTGCAGCAAGCTCTTTCGCAGGTCATCGATGTTGGCGGAGCATGCCCGCAACACTTCGGCCGCCGAGGGGTTGTCGAGCAGCGCCATGAGGAGGTGCTCGACGGTGATGAATTCGTGTCGTTGCTGGCGTGCCTCGACGAACGCCATGTGCAAGCTGACTTCTAACTCTTGCGCAATCATGCGGCCTCCATAATGCATTGCAACGGGTGGCCGCCGCGACGTGCGGCAGCCAGCACCAGCTCAACCTTGGTGGCGGCGACATCTTTCGAATAGACGCCGCACACACCCCGACCTTCATGGTGAATCTTCAACATGATTTGGGTCGCGGTTTCGAGGTCGCGTTTGAAATACTCCTGCAAGATCATCACGACGAACTCCATCGGCGTGTAGTCATCGTTGAGCAAGACAACCTGGTACATCGGCGGCGGGACCACCTTGGCGGGTTGGCGTTCGACGACGACAGCCCCGTCGCCCTGCTCGGGCCGGGGAGCGCCTCCGGGTGGGGGCGCAGGCGGTGAAGGTGGCTCCACTGGCATGGATTCATTCTATCGAGTTGACGGTTTGCAGTTGCACTGTTGCCATATTGAGCCCGCAGTGCAAACCACAAGCCCGGAAATGCGTCACGGGGATCTCGCTATTCGTTGGCCCCAAGGAAATCATGACCGGCCTTCGACTGAAATGCGAGCCCCATGTTGCACCGTAACCGATCGTCAAGCGGCGTATTGACAGCTTCCGGCAGAGCCCCACAGAATCCGCGCTGAAAACAACAGCAGGAGGTGGGGTCATGGCCCAAGGGACAGTCAAGTGGTTCAACGACGCCAAAGGCTTCGGGTTCATTGAACCGGAGGGAGGCGGCGAAGACGTATTCGCCCATTTCTCTGCCATCCAGATGGATGGGTTCAGGACTCTGAAGCAAGGCGGCAAGGTCACCTACGACCTGGTGCAAGGCCCCAAGGGCCAGTTGGCACAGAACATCACGCCGGTGGAATCAGGCGCCAGCGCTCGCCCTCAGGTGGCTGAGTCCAGCGCCCAGGCCGTCGCCGGCTGAGCGGGTTTCACCCCCGCCAGAGTTTCAGACAGCAAAAAGCCCGCCGATCGGCGGGCTTTTTGCGCTGACTCCAGCGAGCCTGACCAGCCGGTCAGGCCGGCAGACGTCACATGTGGTCGATCATGACCTGGCCAAATCCCGAGCACGAGACCTGGGTCGCGCCGTCCATCAGCCGGGCGAAGTCGTAGGTCACCTTCTTCGACTGGATGGATTTTTCCATCGAGCTGATGATCAGGTCGGCCGCCTCGGTCCAGCCCATGTGGCGAAGCATCATCTCGGCCGAGAGGATTTCGGAACCGGGGTTCACGTAATCCTTGCCGGCGTACTTGGGCGCCGTGCCGTGGGTGGCTTCGAACATGGCCACCGAGTCGGACAGGTTGGCACCCGGAGCGATGCCGATGCCGCCGACCTGGGCAGCCAGGGCGTCCGACACATAGTCACCGTTCAGGTTGAGCGTGGCGATCACCGAGTATTCGGCCGGACGGAGCAGGATCTGCTGCAAGAAGGCGTCGGCGATCGAATCCTTGACGACGATGTCCTTGCCGGTCTTGGGGTTCTTGAACTTGACCCACGGTCCGCCATCGATGAGCGCGGCGCCGAATTCGTTCTGGGCCAGGGCGTAGCCCCAGTCCCGGAAGCCGCCTTCGGTGAACTTCATGATGTTGCCCTTGTGCACGAGCGTGACCGAGGGCTTGTCGTTGTCAATGGCGTACTGAATGGCCTTGCGCACCAGGCGCTCGGTCCCTTCCTTGGACACCGGCTTGATGCCCAGCGCCGAGGTCTCGGGGAAGCGGATCTTCTTGACGCCGAAATCTTCCTGGAGGATCTTGATCAGCTTCTTGACCTTGTCGCTGCCCGACTCGAACTCGATGCCGGCATAGATGTCTTCCGAGTTCTCGCGGAAGATGACCATGTTGGTCTTGTGCGGCTCCTTCACCGGCGAGGGCACGCCGTCGAAGTACTGGATGGGGCGCAGGCAGACGTACAGGTCGAGTTCCTGGCGCAGCGCGACGTTCAGCGAGCGGATGCCGCCGCCGACCGGCGTCGTGAGCGGGCCCTTGATCGACACGACGTAGTCGCGCAGGACCTTGAGCGTTTCTTCCGGAAGCCACACGTCAGGGCCGTAGACCTTGGTCGACTTTTCCCCGGCGAAGACTTCCATCCAGTGGATCTTCTTCTTGCCGCCGTAGGCTTTTGCGACCGCCGCGTCGACGACCTTGATCATCACGGGCGTGATGTCGAAGCCGGTGCCGTCGCCCTCGATGTAGGGAATGATCGGCTGGTCAGGGACGTTGAGCGAGAAGTCTGCGTTGACCGAGATCTTCTGCCCGCCTTCGGGCACCTTGATGTGCTGGTACATGTGCGTGGGGCTCCGCGGATGGGTCATCCGGTTGAGGGTCCGTTAGGGAATCGCTACTAAGCCCAAGATTCTATTCCAACGCAGCTGTCAACCACCTTTCGGGGAGCCTCGTTGAGGGGCGGTCCCTCAGAAGGGGGGACAGTCCAAACTTTCGAAAGGTACTGACAATGAACAAGCTTCTGGCCGCCCTGATCGCTTCCCTGTTCGCCGCTGGCGCTTTCGCTGCTGACGCAGCCAAGCCCGCCGCTTCCGCTGCTGAAGCCAAGCCGGCTGCCTCCGCTGCCGCGAAGAAGGAAGAGAAGAAGGCTGAGAAGAAGGCTGCTGAAGCCAAGCCGGCCGCTTCCGCTGCCAAGAAGGAAGAGAAGAAGGCCTAAGCCTTGTCTCTACCTCGTGTGGCCGATTCAACCCGGCATGCACGTCGAAACGCCCGGCTCGTCCGGGCGTTTTTGCGTCCGCTCCGATAATCGCCCGTCCCACGTTTCGCTCAACGCATCGCTTCAAGCACGACACCACGACATGACGAACGCCCTGCGCACACTCACCGCCTTGCTGCTCGCCGCGGCCGCCCTCGCCGCAAACGCCGAGGACGGGCAAGCCAAGCTCCCCGTCGTCCGCATCAACGCGGGCATCCACAACATCCAGGCGGAAGTGGCGCAGTCCCCCGAGCAACGCGAGGTGGGCCTCATGTTCCGCAAGGTCATGGGCACGAACGACGGGATGCTGTTCGCCTTCGAGGAGCCAGGCACGCAGTGCTTCTGGATGAAGAACACCTTGCTGCCCCTGTCGGTGGCCTTCGTCGCGGACGACGGCACCATCGTCAACATCGACGACATGAAGCCGCAGACGCTGGACGGCCACTGTTCGGCCAAGCCCGTGAGATTTGTCCTCGAGATGAACCAGGGCTGGTTCGCCAAGCGTGGTATCAAGGCGGGTGAAAAGCTGCAAGGGCAGCCATTCACCAAACGCTGATCGAACGAAGTCCCAACATCGGGGGGAGAACCCATGTCTGCCGTGAACCCGTACATGCCGCCGCGTGCGGACGTCGCCGACATCGTCGACGAGAACGCCGAATTCCAGGAGCCGAACATCCTCAGCTGGCGGGGCCGCATCGGGCGCTTGAGGTACATGGCCTACGTCTCGGGCGCCTACCTGTTGTTCGCGGTGTTCATGGGCATCGTTGCCGCGGCCACCGGCGTGTCCTTCGGCCGCAACGGCGGCAGCGCCGTCTTATGGAGCGGCATCCTGGTCTTCGTGGCCTTCACGTTCATGGCGGCAATCCAGCGCGCGCATGACCTCGATTGGTCCGGGTGGTCGGTGCTGCTCATGTTCGTGCCTTTCGTCGGCGCGATCATGGCGCTCATCTGGCTCTTCAAGTCCGGCACTGACGGCGCGAATCGCTTCGGCCCACCGCCCACGCCCAACACCTGGGGCGTTCGCATCCTCGGTTGCCTGATGCCCGCGCTGTTCGTCATCGGCATCCTCGCGGCGATTGCGCTGCCCGCCTACCAGCAGTACACCAAGCGGGCCCATGCCGCCGAGCAGGTGAGATAGGTCTTCATCGCCGCCCAGCAAAAAGCCGCCCGAGGGCGGCTTTCTTGTTCGTGCTGAGGCGGATGATCAGCCGAAATTCTTCTCGGCAAATTCCCAGTTCACGAGCGAGTTCAGGAAGGTCTCGACGAACTTCGGACGCAGGTTGCGGAAGTCGATGTAGTAGGCGTGCTCCCACACGTCGATCGTGAGCAGCGCCTTGTCGCCGGTGGTCAGCGGCGTGCCGGCCGCGCCCATGTTCACGATGTCCACCGAGCCGTCGGCCTTCTTCACGAGCCAGGTCCAGCCGGAGCCGAAGTTGCCCACGGCGCTCTTGCTGAAGGCTTCCTTGAACGCAGCGTAGCTGCCCCACTTGGCGTTGATCGCATCGGCCAGCTTGCCCTTGGGCTCGCCGCCGCCTTGCGGCTTGAGGCAGTTCCAGAAGAAGGTGTGGTTCCACACCTGGGCGGCGTTGTTGTAGATGCCGCCGGACGACTTCTTGATGATCTCTTCGAGCGGAAGGCTCTCGAACTCGGTGCCCTTTTGCAGGTTGTTGAGGTTCACGACGTAGGCGTTGTGGTGCTTGTCGTGGTGGTATTCGAGCGTCTCGCGGCTCATGTGCGGCGCGAGCGCGTCGTGCGCGTACGGCAGGGGCGGCAGGGTGTGTTCCATGTTCGTCCTTTCGGTGCTTGTTGTGTGGTTCCTGGCAGGCTGCGGATTGTAGGCAGTTGTGAAGGCCCTCATGCGGCTGCACGCATCACAGCTGCAACACGCTCGTCACCCGGCGCCATCGCCCTCGATGTGCTTGACCACGACCTGCGCGCTGCCATCGTGCAAGACGGCTCGCAAGGACTGTCCAGCCGACAAGCTCGACACCGATTGCACCGGCGTGCCCCGGTCGTCGGCGAGCCAGGCGTACCCGCGCGACAGGACGCGGCTCGGGTCCAGCGCCGCGAGCCGGGCCGCGAGCGTGTCCAGCCGCATCGTTTGGCGGGAACGCAGCAAGGCCAGGGCCGGGGGAATGCGTGCGGCGATACGCTGCACCGTGACAGTGCGCGACTCGATGCCGCGGTGAACGGCCCGCGCCAGCCGCTGCTGGAGCATCTCGAGTCCATGGCCTTGTCTCTGCAAGGCGCGGGTGGGCCTGGCGAGGCGCAAGGCGCTGGCATCCAGCCGCTGGGCATGCGAGTCGAGCATGCGTGCCGCGCGTTCGCGCATGCCGCGCTCGAGCACGTCGAGCGCCATCCGGCAATCGTGCGCCGCGAGGATGACGAGCTCCGCCGCGGCCGTGGGCGTGGGTGCACGGACATCCGCCGCGAAATCGGCCAGTGTCACGTCCGTCTCGTGCCCCACGCCGCTGATGATCGGGATGGCGGACGCGACGATGGCGCGCACGACGCGCTCGTCGTTGAAGGCCCAGAGGTCTTCGAGCGATCCGCCGCCGCGGCAGACGATGAGCACATCCACCGACGCGTGCGCCACGGCGCGGGCGATCGCATCGACCAGCGCCGCGGGGGCCTCGCTGCCCTGGACCAGGCTCGGATAGATGACGATCTCCGCATGAGGCGCGCGCCGCATGAAGGAACTCATGACGTCGTGCAGCGCCGCCGCGCCGAGCGACGTGACGACCCCGATGCGCCTCGGGAAGCGCGGCAGCGGCCGCTTGCGCTCCGGTGCGAAGAGCCCTTCGGCCGCGAGACGGGCCTTGAGCCGAAGGAATTGCTCGAAGAGCGCGCCCGCACCCGCGCGCTGCATCGATTCCACAACAAACTGCAACTCACCGCGCGGTTCGTAAACCGCGATCCGCCCGCGCACCTCGACGAGCTGACCGTCACCCGCCGCAAAGTCGAGCAGGCTGGCGGCGCGGCGGAACATCGCGCAGCGGATGAGCACCGACTGGCCGTCCGCGTCTTTCAGGCTGAAGTAGCAATGCCCGCTGGACGCGCGAGAAAACGCGGACAGTTCGCCGCGAACGACACATGCGGAAAACCGCGCTGCCAGCGTGTCGGCCACCGCGTGGACGAGCCCGGAAACGCTCCAAACGAGGCGCTGAGATGCAAAGGCGGCGGGGTCAACCACGCGCAAACCCAGCAACGGCGCGGGCCGAGAACTCCACAACCGCGCCAATGCTCGCTTGGACGCCGATGATTGCTGTCACGGGCCTTTCACAATCGCGCAAGTTATTGATTTTCAAGGAATTCTTTCTGCCTATTTTTTTAGCAATCCGTTGGAGGCCTTGAGTTTTCGTGCTTCCGCGAATCGCGAAGCGCAGTTGCCCACAAAGTTATCCACAGTTGCAGTGGATTGCGAAAGCCGCACCATCGTGTCGAACTCAGAACGGGGTAGAACACGCCTTGTCCGCGGGGCTCAAGGGGCCATAATCGCGCGTCCCAAAAAACGCTTGACGCCCGAAAGGACCGGATTGTTTTCGATCATACGAGACGCTGGTTGGCCCATCTGGCCCCTGCTGCTGTGCTCCATCGCCGCCATGGCCCTCATCATCGAACGGCTGGTCAGCTTGCGTTCGGTGAAGGTCGCGCCCCCCAATCTGTTGGAGGAAGTCATCTCCGTCACGCGGGCGAGCCTCCCCGGTGCAGACGTCGTGAACAAGCTCGCGCACAACTCGATGCTGGGCCTCGTGCTCGCCACCGGCTTGCGCGCTGTGATCGCCGAGCCACGCATCACCGAGGAAGCGCTGCGCAGTGCCTTCGAAGGCGCCGGACGCGTGGCCGTGCACCGCCTGGAACGCTACCTCAACACGCTGGGCACGATCGCATCGGCCGCGCCGTTGATGGGCCTGTTCGGCACAGTCATCGGCATGATCGAGATCTTCGGCTCGCCCAATGCCAGCGGCGGAAGCAACCCGCTCATGCTCGCCCACGGCATTTCCGTGGCGCTCTACAACACCGCCTTCGGCCTGATCATCGCCATCCCCGCTCTCATGTTCTACCGCTATTTCCGCGGTCTGATCGACACCTACACGCTCGAGCTGGAACAGTCCAGCGAGCGGCTGGTGCCGCACCTGATGCGATTCGCGGTGCCGCGCTCGGCCGCGCAGTGAGACGTCTGCCATGACGATGAACTTCCGCAAGCCGCGGCCGGAGGAGCCGGAGATCAACCTGATCCCGTTCATCGACGTGCTGCTCGTGATCCTCATCTTCCTGATGCTGACCACGACGTACTCGAAGTTCACCGAGCTGCAGGTCACCCTGCCCACCGCCGACGCGGACAAGGCCCGCGACCGCCCGAAGGAAATCATCGTCGCCGTCTCGGCGGACGGGCGCTACTCCATCAAGGGCAAAGCGGTGGACGGCCGAAGCGTCGAAGCGCTGACCGCGGAGCTCTCCGCCGCGGCGCTGGGCGCGGAAGACTCGGTCGTCATCATCTCCGCCGACGCGACGACGGCCCACCAGTCGGTCGTCAACGTCATGGACGCGGCCCGTCGCGCAGGCCTCGCCAAGCTCACCTTCGCCACGCAGTCCTCGCAAGGTGGCGACGCCCACTGAGTCGCGCGCACCCTCGCAAGGCGGCGGTGCGCAGCGGCTGCAACAGGCCTGGCTGACACGCGGGCCGTTGGCCTGCGCGCTCCTGCCCATCGCGTGGATCTTCGGCGCACTGGGCGGGCTGCGCCTGCGGCTGTACCGCGTGGGTCTCTTCAAGATCATCCGCCTGCCCGTGCCCATCGTCGTCGTGGGCAACCTGATTGCAGGAGGAGCGGGCAAGACGCCGACGGTGATGGCGGTGGTCGAGCTGCTCAGGTCGCGGGGCTTCGTGCCCGGCGTCATTTCGCGCGGCTATGGCCGGCATGGCGATGGCGTGGTCGATGTCAGCGAGGAGGTCGACGCACGCATGGCCGGCGACGAGCCGCTGCTCATGCGGCTTCGCCTTCGCGCGCCGGTCGTCGTCGGCCGGGACCGTGTCGCCGCTGCGCAGGAGCTGCTGCGGCGGCATCCCTCCACCGATGTCATCGTGAGCGACGACGGCCTGCAGCATCTTCGCCTCGCGCGCGACGCCCAGGTGCTCGTCTTCGACCAACGCGGCGCGGGCAATGGGTGGTTGCTGCCGGCCGGACCGCTGCGCGAGCCCATGCCCGCTCGCGTGCCGCCGCGCAGCGTCGTCCTCTACAACTCGCCGGCCCCCTCCACGGCCTTGCCGGGTTCGTTGGCGTCCACCGGACTTGCGGGCGCTGTCCCACTGGCCCAATGGTGGCTCGGCCTTCCTGCCTCGCGGGCCGCGCTGGATGACCTGCGGCGCAAGCCCGTCCTCGCCGCTGCCGGCATGGCCCATCCGGAGCGCTTCTTCGAGATGCTCAGGGCGGCCGGTCTCACCGTCGAGCCGCTGCCCCTGCCCGACCACTTCGACTTCGCCGCCCTGCCCTGGCCGGCGTCGGCTGCCGACGTGGTCATCACCGAGAAAGACGCGGTGAAACTGAAGCCCGCACGCACCGGCTCGACACGCGTGTGGGTGGTGCCGCTAGACTTCCGGCTCGGCGCGGACGTCGAACGCGCGCTGCTCGCCTTGCTGCCCCCTCCATCGAACAGGACGACCCATGGACACCCGACTTCTTGAACTGCTGGTGTGCCCGATCTGCAAAGGTCCGCTCGACTACCAGCGCCCGCCGATCGCCGAGCGGGCCGAACTCATCTGCAACGCCGACCGCCTGGCCTTCCCTGTGCGCGACGGAATGCCCATCATGCTGGAGAGCGAGGCTCGGCAGCTCGACGACAACGCCAACGCGGTCGGAGCGAAGTGAGCTTCACCGTCCTCGTGCCGGCACGGCTGGCGTCCACCCGCCTGCCGCGCAAGCCGCTTGCCGACATCGCCGGCCTGCCGATGATCGTGCGCGTGGCACAGCGCGCTTCGCTGTCGGGTGCTGCACGCGTGGTGGTGGCGGCGGATCACGCCGAAATCATCGTCGCCTGCAAGGCACACGGCGTCGATGCAGTGCTCACGCGAGAAGACCACGCCACCGGCAGCGATCGCCTGGCCGAAGCGTGCACGCTGCTGAACCTGGCCGATGACCACATCGTCGTCAACGTGCAAGGCGACGAACCGCTGATCGACCCAGGCCTCGTGGATGCCTGCGCCGCCCTGCTGGCTGCACAGGCTGACTGCGTGATGAGCACGGCCGCCCACGCCATCGACGACGCCGACGAGTTCAGGAACCCGAACGTCGTGAAGCTGGTGTGCGATGCGCAAGGCCGCGCGCTGTACTTCTCACGCGCGCCGATTCCGTGGTGGCGCGATGGTTATGGGCAGGGCATCCAGTCGCTGAGCGAGCCGCTGCCGCTTCGGCACATGGGGCTGTACGCGTACAAGGTCCGCTTTCTCAAGCGCTTCCCGAGCTTGCCCGCCAGCCCACTGGAAGCCATTGAATCGCTCGAGCAATTGCGGGTCCTGTGGCATGGCGAGCGCATCGCGGTGCACGTGAGCCAGTCCCGTCCGGGGCCGGGCGTGGACACGCCGGAAGACCTCGAGCGCGTGCGCCGGCTCTTCGCGTGAAACGTGCGATGGAGGCCCCTGATGCCCACGCGCGTCACGTCAGTTTCACGAAGAAGGCGCGTGCTATTCTGAGATAAAGCGTCTGGACCGCCTGCTCCGCGGGACCACGCACGAGACACCGACAACGAGGACCACTGATGAGACTGATTCTGTTGGGCGCCCCCGGCGCCGGCAAGGGCACCCAAGCTGCGTTCATCTGCCAGCGCTTCGGCATTCCGCAGATCTCCACCGGCGACATGCTGCGCGCCGCCGTCAAGGCCGGCACGCCGCTCGGCCTGGCCGCCAAGAAGGTGATGGACTCCGGCGCTCTCGTGAGCGACGACATCATCATCGGCCTCGTCAAGGAGCGCATCGCCCAGCCCGATTGCGCCAAGGGCTTTCTCTTCGACGGTTTCCCTCGCACCATTCCGCAAGCCGACGCCATGAAGGCCGCCGGCGTCAAGCTCGACTACGTGCTTGAGATCGACGTGCCTGACGAGGCCATCATCGAGCGCATGAGCGGCCGCCGCTCACACCCCGCCTCGGGCCGCACCTACCACGTGAAATTCAACCCGCCGAAGGTCGAGGGTCGCGACGACGTCACCGGCGAAGAACTCGTGCAGCGCGAGGACGACAAGGAAGAGACCGTTCGCACGCGCCTGAACGTCTACCAGAACCAGACCCGCCCGCTGGTGGCTTACTACTCCAACTGGGCCAACACAGGCGACGCCGACGCGCCGAAGTACCGCAAGATCAGCGGCACCGGCACGGTCGACGAGATCACCGCCCGGGCACTGGCCGCCCTGTCCTGATCCATTCACGACGACGAGGAATGCCGCTCCACCGGGGCGGCATTTTTTTGGCCGTCTGTTTGGGCGACAATTGACGTATACGTCAACCAACGGAGAACTCTTCACATGGACATCGCAGGCAAGGTATTCATCGTCACCGGCGGCGCCTCGGGGCTGGGCGAGGGCACGGCACGCATGCTCGTTGCCAATGGCGGCAAGGTTGTCATCGCCGACCTGCAGGCCGACAAGGGCGAAGCGCTGGTCAAGCAGCTGGGCGAGGACAAGGCCGCTTTCGTCAAGTGCGACGTGAGCCAGGAAGCCGACGGCCAGGCCGTCGTGGCCCGCGCCACCGCGTTGGGCAAGTTGATGGGCCTCGTCAACTGCGCCGGCATCGCGCCCGCGGTGAAGACGGTGGGCAAGGACGGTGCGCATCCGCTCGCGCTGTTCAGCAAGGTCGTGACGGTGAACCTGATCGGCAGCTTCAACATGATTCGCCTGGCCGCCGAAGCCATGGCGAAGAACGAACCCGAAGCCACCGGCGAGCGCGGCGTGATGATCTCCACCGCCAGCGTCGCCGCCTACGACGGCCAGATCGGCCAAGCGGCCTATTCCGCCTCCAAGGGTGGCGTGGTCGGCATGACGTTGCCCATCGCCCGCGACCTCGCACGCAACGGCATCCGCAACATGACCATCGCGCCGGGCATCTTCGGCACGCCGATGCTGTTCTCGATGCCCCAGGAAGTGCAGGATGCACTGGCCGCCGGCGTGCCCTTCCCCAGCCGCCTGGGCACGCCTGCCGACTACGCCAAGCTCGTGCACCAGATCATCACCAACGAGATGCTCAATGGTGAAGTGATTCGCCTGGACGGCGCGATCCGCCTGGCGCCGAAGTGAAAGCCGACCGGTCGCTGCGGTACCCTTGATCGGCACTCACCCACTCGCTCACCATGACGGCATCTCCGCCTTCGCCTGATCTCGACCGTCGCCTGGAGCAGGCGCGGCATTTGGACCGTTCGGGACAAACCCTGCAAGCCATGACCGTGTACTCGGCTGTCTTGCGAGACCATCCCGACAACATCGAGTCCGCCGTCCGGATGGCGCAGTTTGCGGCCCAGGGCGGCCAGACCGGGCGGACGCTGGAGCTGCTCGAGGGGGTGCTGCGGCATCACCCCGGGGACAATCAGCTCTTGCTCGAACTGGCGATCGCCCATGCCAACGCAGGCGATCTCGGATCGGGCATCCAGGTCCTCGAATCCGGGCTTGCCGCCGACCCGAGCTTCTACAAGGGCTGGCTGCTGCTGGGGGAGTTCCGCGACGCGGCGGGCGACGACGCCATGGCACTGCGGGCGCGGTTCGAGGCCGTCACCCGCGCCAAGCGGGCGGGCGCCTGGAACAGCGAGGACACGACGCCGCGTGAACTGCTAGATCCGGTGGTGCGGGCGATCGAACAGGTGCGGACTCGCAGGCGCGAGATCTTCTACGGCGCCTATGAGAACCTGCGCCGCACGCATGGCGCCAACGCGCTCAGGCGGGTCGACAAGGCCCTCGCGGGCTATCTGCGCGAATGGGACGCGACACCGCCCGACCCGCGCCAACGGCCCAAGTTTCTCTACTTTCCCGACATCCCCTGCCCGCCTTACCACGACCCGTTCCTGCAGCCGTGGGCGCAGCAGCTGCAGGATGCCTATCCAGTCCTTCGTGAGGACGCGCTGCGGGTGCTCGACGAAGACAAGCACCTGCCCAATTTCGTCGACTTCCGCGAAGGCGACCCTGTCGAGAACGTGTTGAAGGGCAACGGCCCACAACCGGCGTGGGAAGCCTTCTTCTTCTATCGCCACGGCAAGCGGTACGACAAGAATCACGAGCGCTGCCCTCGAACCAGCGAAGTGCTGGAATCGATCGAGCTGTGCCGCATTGCCGATGAGGCGCCGGAGATCCTGTTCTCAGTGCTGACGCCTGGAACACACATCCAGCCGCACTACGGCGTCACGAACACGCGCCTGGTCATGCACTTGCCGCTGGTGGTGCCGCCGGATTGCGCGCTCAATCTCATCGACGCCGGCGAGCATCACTGGAAGGAAGGCGAGCTCATGATGTTCGACGACACCTTCAAGCACGAAGCCTGGAATCGGTCGTCATCGACCCGCATCATCCTCTTGATGGACTGCTGGAACCCACACCTGACCGATGTGGAGAAGGCCGCTGTCAAGCAGATGATCGAGACGATCAGCGCGCTTCACTTGTCGGAAAAGCCGCGCTCGGCACGCGTGGGCGGCTGACGCATCGCGGAGCCCTCCCGGGCCCTCGCGATGGTCACGCCACGATCACTTGCGCTTGGCGTACAGCGCCCAAAGCCGAGCCAGATCGGCCGTCCCATCGGCGCCACCCACCGTCTTGAGCGTGGCCTGCGCCTTGGCCGCCTCGCCGGCGGTGATCTGGGCGATCGCCAGATGCAGCTTGGCATCCTCGGGGCGCTTGAGGCTGTCCTTGGCAATGCCCTCTTGCATCAGCTTCAGGCCACCCGCCTTGTCGCCGGCGAACACC
>Ga0157377_10000296_pt1 | contig 23341 bp, 23 predicted proteins | sample M55metaG_FD_121116 | JGI IMG/M metagenome (GOLD analysis project Ga0157377, IMG submission 121116) | Miscanthus rhizosphere microbial communities from Kellogg Biological Station, Michigan, USA - M5-5 metaG | ecosystem: Host-associated > Plants > Roots > Rhizosphere > Soil | place: USA: Michigan...
GTCCCAAGGGTTCGGCTGTTCGCCGATTAAAGCGGTACGTGAGCTGGGTTTAGAACGTCGCGAGACAGTTCGGTCCCTATCTGTTGTGGGCGGAGGAGAATTGCGTGGAGGTTTCCTTAGTACGAGAGGACCGGGAAGCACTGACCTCTAGTGTACCAGTTGTCCTGCCAAGGGCACCGCTGGGTAGCTAAGTCGGGAAAGGATAATCGCTGAAAGCATATAAGCGAGAAGCCAACCACAAGATGAGTTCTCCCTGAAGACCCGTGGTAGATGACCACGTTGATAGGCCGGGTGTGTAAGGCGCAGTGATGCCCTCAGCTTACCGGTACTAATCGGTCGTTTGACTTGACCATAAATGCCTTGATTTGATGCTGTCTGCAGCGTGCACTCTCGACGCTCAACCCGTATTCAATTTCGAACTCTTACACCAGAACTCAAGTTTCCGGTGGTCATAGAGCGGAGGTCACACCCGTTCCCATTCCGAACACGGCAGTTAAGCTCCGCATCGCCAATGATACTGCGCGGGCAACTGCGTGGGAAAGTAGGACGCCGCCGGGATAATATGAAAGGCCCTCGGGGAAACTCGAGGGCCTTTTTCTTTGTATGCGTCCCCGCGAGCGCATTGAACGCGCACATTGGATCCCTCCATGGCTGCGCCACCAGCATGAGGCCCGCTACGCCTGGGCCGCAGCGCGCGCCGCCGGCGTTTCCGTGCTCGACTGCGCCTCCGGCAATGCATACGGGTCCCGCACTCTCGTCGACGCAGGCGCGGCGCGCGTCTGTGCCCTCGACCTCTCCATCGAGGCCATCCACGAAGCGCAGCTGCTCCATGGCGCCCCCCGTCTCGGCCTGGCGCTGGCCGACGGGGCCAGGATCCCCGCCGCGGACGGCGCCTTCGACCTGTTCGTCTCCTTCGAGACCGTCGAGCACGTGGCCGACGACGCGGCCTACGTCGCCGAAGCGCGCCGCGTCGTCCGGCGCGGCGGAACGTTCCTCTGCTCGACCCCGAACCGCCGCCTCACCAATCCCGGCACCGCCATCGGCGACAAGCCGTTCAATCCGTTTCATTTGCGCGAGTACACCCTCCCGGAACTGCGCCGGCTGCTCGGGACGGCGTTCGAGACCATCGAGTGGCTCGGCCAGAGCATCTTTGCCGGTGCATACGCGCGCGCATTGAACGCGCTCGGCCGCCGGGTGCCATCGGCGGCCGTACGCCTGCATCAGTTGCGCAAGCTCGCCGGTGCGGCGTTCGACTCCCGCCGGCGCCATTGGCCGCAGCCGCTTCCCCCTCACGGCGAGGTGGAAGTGTTGATCGCAGTCTGCAGGTGAGCTGTGCCGCGCGTCTCCGTCATCATCCCCGTTCACGAGCCGAATGAAGAGTGGCTGCGCGAGGCGATCGACAGCATCCTCCGCCAGACGCTCGCCGACCTCGAGATCCTGATCGTCGAGGACGCGAGGCGCCATCTGCCGCTCTCCTCGGACACGCGCGTGCGGCACCTCTTCAATCCGACGCGCGGCCTCGGAGCCGCGCTGAACTTCGGCGTTCGGGCCGCCGCCGCGCCGCTGATCGCGCGCCTCGACGCCGACGATCTCGCCGAGCCCGACCGGCTGGCGAAGCAGGTGGCGATGTTCGACGCCGATCCGCGGCTCACGGTCGCCGGCTCGCAGCTGCTGGTCATCGCCGAGAACGGCCAGCCGATTGCCGAGCGCCGCTACCCGACGACGCACGATGAGATCGTCGCCGCGCTGCAGCGCTACAACGCGCTGGCGCACCCCGCGGTGATGGTCCGCAAGGCGCCGATCGTGGCCGTCGGTGGCTACGCGCAGAGCGGTGCTGCCGAGGACTACGATCTCTGGTGCCGCCTGACCGAGCGCGGCGCGCGCTTTGCCAATCATCCCGAGCCGCTGACGCGCTATCGCTATCACGCCAGCCTGACCCGCGCCGACGTGCGTCGCGCGATCCGCGCCACCATCGACATCAAGCGCCGCCACTTCGGACGCTCGATGTCGCGTCGCGCGCGCCTCCGCCTCGCCGGCGAGCGGCTGCTGTTGCTGCTCCCCACTCGCCTTGTCAGCGCGCTTTTTCGGATGACGCAGCTTCGGCCGCTTCCTCGTCGCGAAGAGCGAGATGGCGAACGATCGTCGTGATCTCGCGCTCCAGGCGCTTGAAGCGAAGGTAGATGACGAAGAGCGCGATCAGCATGCCGAGGATGGCGCAGTAGAAGACGAGGTCGGCGCCGCGGCCGATGCCGAGAAAATGCGCGACCGCAATGGTGATCGATGGGCGGGCGATGGCGACGGCCGCCGCGATCCAGAGAGCGATCCAGGCGAAGGCGGCGCGGCGGTTGATGGCGCGCGCCGCGGCGGCGGCGAGCGTCGCGGCGAAGAGGATCGCCGCGAGGACCAGCGCGATGGTCTGAAAGTTCGTCACCGCACCCACCTGCCGACGAGGTAATCGAAGGCGACGCGCAGCGCATGCACGCCGCGCTGCCCCTTGCGCCGGGCGTATGGAGTATAGCGAACGCGCACCGGCACCTCGGCGTAGCGCAGGCCGCTGCGGCGGATCTGGTCCATCAGCTCACTGGCGTGCGCCATCCGATCGAGCTTGATGTCGATCGTCGCCGCGGCGCGGCGCGAGAAGGCGCGCAGCCCATTGTGCGCGTCGGTCACTTGCAGCCCCGAGGTGAGGCGCGTGAACAGCACCGCGAGCTTGAGCAGCGCGCGGCGCCGCGGCGGGATTGCGCTGCGCGGCTCGAGAAAGCGCGAGCCTAGGACGATGTCCGCATCGCGGCCTACGATCGGCGCGACGAGCGCGGCGAGGTCCGCGGCGTCGTGCTGGCCGTCGCTGTCGAAGGTGATGACGATCCGCGCGCCGCGGCGGAGCGCGTACGTCACGCCGGTCTGGATCGCCGCGCCCTGGCCGCGGTTGACGATGTGGCGCAGCACGATCGCGCCACCGTCCGCGGCGACGGTCGCCGTCGTGTCGGACGAGCAGTCGTCGACGACCACGACTGTCGCGCCGGTCGGCCGCAGCTCGTCGAGCACGGCGCCGATTGCCTCCGCCTCGTTGAAGGCGGGGACGACGACGAAGACGTCCGGCTGCAGCACCATATCGCCGCAGAATAAACTGAAGCGATGGATGTCGAGCGGCGCGGAGCCGTCGCGGTCGGGTGGCTCATCGGCGTCGCGGGGCTGCTGCGCCTGCTGCCGCTGGCGCGGCTGCATCCGATCGTTTGGGACGAGGTCGAGTATTTCCGCGCCACCGACTGGGTGTCGCGCGGGCTCGTGCCGTACCGCGATTTCTGGGAGCACCATACGCCGCTGCAGTGGTTCGTCTTCGCGCCGGTCGCGGCGATGACGTCGAGCCCGGGCGTGAGCGCGATCCTGACCATGCGCTGGGCGCAGCTGCCGCTCTGGATCCTGACCTTCGTGCTGCTGGCGAAGTGGATGCGCCGCGCCGGCGCGAGCGCGCCGGCCGCCGGGCTGGCGGTGCTCTTCGCGTTCTGCTCATCTCAGTTCATGCTCGCCGCGATCGAGTACCGCATCGACGCACTCGGCTGCGCGCTCTACGTCGCCGGCCTTTTCCTGCTGCAGCGCCGGCGCGGTATCGCGGCCGGCGCGCTCCTCTGCCTCGCCGGATTCGCCAACATTCGCCTCGGGCCGTTGATCGCGGTGACGATGGTGGCGACCGTGCTGCTGTCGCGCATTCGCTGGCGCGCCATCGCCGGCGCCACGACGGCGTTCGCCGCGGCCGCGGCATACTTTCTGGCCACGGGCACCGTGGCGCTCGCCTTCCGCCGTGTCTGGACGGAGAACTACCTCGCACAGCAACTCGCGCCGGAGCCGCCGCTCGCGCTGTGGCGCCGGCTTAGCACGCCGTTCGGATTCGTGCCGCAGGGTTTCGACCTCGGCTCGCTCGACGTCGGCACGATCGTGATCTTCGTCGCCGGCATCGCCGGCATGATCCACGTGCTCGCCACGCGGTGGCGCGCGCGCGACGAGCTCTTCGTCCTAGCTCTGCTGCAGATCGTCAACGTCACCTTCGTTGGAAGGATGGGCTACATCCACCACTACCACTTCCTGATTGTGACGTTGCTCGCGCTGCCGTTCGTGGCGCACGTCTGCGATCTGCTGCTCGCGTCCCGGTGCGTGGCCGTGATCGCGACCGTAGTGACTGTCGCTATAGCGGTCAGCGCCTTCGCCTCGGTATTTCGTGGCAAGGAGGCCGACCTCGACTACCAGGACATGATCATGCGCGAGGCCGACCGCCTCACGCCGCCCGGCGCGCGCGTCTTCAGCGGCGTCGGCTACGCGCTGCGGCGCGAGCCGGCGTACGAGTTCTGGTTCCTGGCGACGAACGTCGTGGCGCTGGAGAAGGCGGGCATCTTCAGGCCATACGACATCACCGCCGATCCGCCGGACGCGGTGATCGCCGACCAGCGGACGCGCTTCTGGCTGACGCGGCATCCGGAGCAGGCGGAGTACATCCGCCGGCACTTCCGGCCGGTGTGGCCGGAGCTCTGGCTGCCGGCGATGACCGCGCGCCTCACGCCGCAGAGCCCGTCGGCGCGGTGGATCGTGCCGGCGGAGGGCACCTATTTCGTCCGCGCGCCGGTGCCGTTGCGATTCGCCATCGATGGAAATCCACAGCCGCCGTCGGATAGGCTCACGCTCCGCAAGCGGCAGCGCCTGGACGTCGCCGCGGACATCATGCAGACGACCGACATCTTCATCATTCCCGCGGGGCAGTCGAGGCAGTTTCATCGGCCGCCGGAGGGCGTCACGCTCGACGCCGTGGCGCCTCCGCGCACGCACGTGCCGAGGTTGTGGTGAAGCGCGCGCTGTTCCTCGATCGCGACGGCGTGATCGACGCGCTGGTACAGCACGCCGACGGCGAGTGGGGTGCGCCGCTCGAGCCCGAGCAGGTGCGCATCCTGCCGGGCGCGGTCGAGGCGATGAACCTTGCCGCGTCGCGGGGATGGATCCTCTTCGTCGTCACCAATCAGCCCGACGCGGCGAAGGGTAAGACTTCGCAGTCGTCGCTGCACGAGGTACACGACGAGTTGCTGCGTCAGCTTGGGCCGGTGCCGGTCACCGAGTTCTTCTACTGCTTCCACCGCGCCGAGGATCTGTGCGCCTGCCGCAAGCCGAGCCCGTATTTCGTGGAGCACGCGGCGCGATACCACGACGTCGATCTCGCGCAGTCGTGGTTCGCCGGCGACGCCGACACCGACGTGGAGTGCGGTCGCCGCGCCGGCTGCCGCACCGCGCTCATCGAGTACGAGCACTCCAGGCCGCGGCGTGGCGGCGCGCAACAGTCGGACCTCGTCTGTGCCGACCTCGCCGAGTTCGTCCGATCGTTGTCGCAGGAGACCTCTTGACGCGACGCTCCATCGGCATCCTCGGCGGCGGCATCTCCGGAATCGCACTCGCAGCGCACCTCGGCGACGACGTCGAAGTGCTCGAGAAGCGCGACCGCATCGGCGGCCTGTGCGGCACCATCATCGAGGACGGCTTCACTTTCGACGCCGCCGGCCCGCACATCATGTTCAGCAAGAACAAGGAGGCGCTCGGCCTGATGGTCGAGGTCCTCGGCGACAACGTCCATCAGAAGCGCCGCGACAACAAGATCTGGTTCAAGGGACGGCTGGTGAAGTACCCGTTCGAGAACGATCTCGCCTCGCTGCCGCCTCAGGACAACTTCGAGTGCATCCGCGACTACATCGTCAACCCGCACGCGAACGACGAGCCGCGCAACCTCGCCGAGTGGTCGTACAAGACGTTCGGCGAGGGGATCTCGGACAAGTACTTCATCCCGTACAACCGCAAGATCTGGAACTACGATCCGGCGAAGCTCGGGCTGGAGTTCGTGTCGCGCATCCCGAAGCCGCCGATGGAGGACGTGCTGAAGTCGTCGATCGGCATCCCGACCGAGGGCTACCTGCACCAGCTGAATTTTCACTATCCGATCGAGGGAGGATTCGAGGAGATCGTGCGCGGGTTCGCGAAGCGGGTTCGGGGCGTGATTCGTGCGCCGTTCGCCGTAGGACGCGTTCGCCGGGACGGCGCGCGATGGATCGTGAACGAGGAGCGTTCGTACGACGAATTGGTTTCGACACTCCCCATTCATGAGCTGCTGAAGATCTGGGGCGGCGCGCCGCCCGAGGTCCACGAGATCGCGGCGAAGCTTCGCTACAACTCGCTGATCAACGTCGTCATCGGCGTCAGCGAGGACCGCGGCTATCCGTGGACCGCGCTCTACGTTCCCGACCCGGAGGTCATCTTCCACCGCCTTTCGTTTCCGCGCGCCTTCAGCGAAAAGTGCGTGCCGCCGGGGTCGTTCTCGATCATGGCGGAGATCACCACCAACGAAGGGGACGGCGTGTGGGAGCTCACCAACGAGCAGGTGCTCGAGCGCGTGATTGGCGACATCGAGCGGATGGGGCTGCTCGACCGCAAGACGATCGTCTACCGCAAGGTCGTCCGATTCGTCTACGGCTATCCGGTCTACGATCTCGATTACCGCGCGAACGTTACCGCCATGCGCGAGGCCGTTGCCGCCACCGGCCTGCGGCTCCTCGGACGCTTCGCGCAGTTCGACTACATCAACAGCGACGTGTGTGTTGAGCGGGCGCTCGCGATGGCCGACGAACTCCATGTTTGAGCCCAACGCCTACCAATACTTCGAGGACGTCAACTGGGGCCTGCTCCGCCTCTGGGGTGACCGCAGCGGGCGCGAGGTGCTCGACGTCGGCTGCGGCTTCGCCACCACCTCGCAGTACATCCAGCGGCGCGCGAATCGCGTGGTCGGCGTGGAGTCGAGCGGCGAGGCGGTGGTCGTGGCGCGGCAGCGCATCCAGCAGGTCATCCACGCCGACCTGACCAGGCTCGACGACGTGCGCGGCGCCATCGGCGGCCGGCGCTTCGACACCATCATCTTCGCCGACGTCCTCGAGCACCTGCCGTGGCCGCTCAGCGTGCTGCGGTCCTACCTCGAGTTGCTGAAGGACGACGGCACGGTCATCGTCTCGCTGCCGAACGTCGGGCTCTGGTCGGTGCGGCTGGCGCATCTCTTCGGTGCCTTCAACTACGAGGAGACCGGCGTGCTCGATCAGACGCACCTCCGTTTCTTCACACGGCGCACGGCGCTGCGGCTGCTCGACGCGGCAAATCTTCAGCCGATCGCCCGCACGTACAATCCGGGGCTGGTGCGACCGTTCGTTCCACTCGCGAAGAAGCTGCTCGTGCGCCGGCACGGCGGCGGCGACGTCGACCCCGAGGCGCTGCTGGCGTCGCGGCCGTACAAGCTGTACCTGAAGACGGCGTATCCGGTGGAGCGGGCGGTAGCTCGTTTGTGGCCGGGGGCGCTCGCGTTTCAGATGATCTTCGAGGCGCGGCGGAAGCGATGAAAGTCACCGTCTCGATGATCACGATGAATGAGGAGCGCGCGGTGGCGAAGGTGGTGGGCGACATCCGCCGTGTGGTGCCTGGCGCGGAGATCTTCCTGGTCGATTCGTCGAAGGACCGCACCGCGGAGATCGCCGAGGAGCTCGGCTGCCGCGTCTTCAAGCAGTTCCCGCCCAAGGGCTACGGCCCGGCGATGGACCGCGCGGTGCGCGACGCGCGCGGCGACGTGGTGGTCACGCTCGACTGCGACGACACCTATCCGGTGGAGGACATCCCCAAGCTCGTCGCGCTGGTCGAAGAAGGTTGGGACCTGGTCAACGCCACGCGCCTGGCGAAGCGGCCGAAGGCGATGCCCTTCGCCAACTACCTCGCCAACCGCCTCTTCGCCTGGACCGCGCGGCTGCTGCACGGCATCAGAACCACCGACATGCACAGCGGCATGCGCGCGTACCGCAAGTCAATGCTGGAGAAGGTGCAGTGGGACCCGAACGGCCCCGCGCTGCCGGTGGACATGCTGGTCATCCCGTACCGCATGGGCTTCCGCGTGATGGACGTGCCGATCGAATACCGCGAGCGGATCGGTGCGTCGACGCTGCAGCGGTGGAGTTCGACGGTGTGGACGTTTCGGCGCTTATGGCGCGCGCGAAAAGTGAGCCTATGAGAGTCCTGCGTGCTGCGTGCTGCGTCCTGTGCGCTCGCCGGCTCGGACGCAGGACGCAGGACACAGGACACAGCACCTGATGAAAGTCGCCATCCTCTGCGGCGGCCTCGGCACGCGTCTCGGCGAGCTGACGCGCGATCTTCCCAAGCCGATGATCCCCGTCGCAGGCCGCCCATTCCTCGATCACGTCGTCGACTCCTTCCGCGGTTTTGAAGTCGTCCTGTTGACAGGCCATCATTCACAGAAAATCTATGACCATTTCGGCGACCGCGTGCAGTACTCCGAGGAGCGCGAGCCGCTCGGCACCGGCGGCGCGCTGTGGCAGGCGCGCGCGCTGCTCGGCGAGCGCTTCCTCGTCACCTACGGCGACGTCCTCCGCCGCTTCGACTACGATCGCTTCGTGCGCGAACACCGCGAGCCGGCGCTCGCCGTCTACGAGCGGATCTCCATCGGCAACACCGAAGTGGAGGGCGACCGCGTGGTCCGCTTCGACAAGCGCGCGCCGGAGCTGCCGTACATCGACGCCGGCTTCTCGCTGATGGACGCGAGCGTCTTCGATCTCCTCCCCGAGCGCGGCTCGTACGAGGAGAGTGTCTTCCCGGTGCTGGCCGCCGCTCGGCGGCTGGCCTGCGAGATCGTCGACCACGACTTCTTCGACATCGGTACGCCGGAGGAGCTGGCGCGCACGCGCGCCGCGCTGTCATGAAGATCATCCTGACCGGCGCGGCCGGCTTCATCGCCACCAACCTGATCCCGCGCCTGCTCGACTCCGGGGCGGAGGTGTATGGCGTCGACAACTTCTTCCTCGGCAAGCGCGAATATCTCACCCGCGCGCAGAGCCGGCGCGGATTCACGTTCGAGGAGCTCGATCTGCTCGACCGCGACCGTGTGGTGGCGATGTTCGAGCGGGTCAAGCCCGACCGTGTCTGGCACCTCGCCGCGAACAGCGACATCAGCTTCGGCACGACCTACACCGACTTCGATCTGAAGGGCGGCACGCTGGTGACGTACAACGTGCTCGAGGCGATGCGCCTGGCCGGCACGAAAGAGATCATCTTTTCGTCCAGCGGCGCGATCTACGGCGAGCCGGCCGTGCATCCAACCCCGGAGCATTACGGGCCGCTCTTCCCGATCTCGCTGTACGCCGCGAGCAAACTGGCGTGCGAGTCCCTGATCACCGCCTTCGCCCACAACTACGATCTCCGCGCCTGGATCTTCCGCTTCGGCAACATCGTCGGGCCGTTCCCCACGCACGGTGTGATTCACGACTTCGTGCTGCGGTTGCGCGACGACCCGGCGCGCCTGACGATGCTCGGCGACGGCACGCAGTCGAAGCCGTACGTGCACGTCGAGGACTGCCTCGACGGCATGGCCTTCGGCCACGCGAACGCGCGCGAATCCGTCAACTGCTACAACCTCGCCGTCGACGGCGCCACGTCCGTGAATGACATCGCCGAGTGGACGATCGAGGCGATGGGACTGCGGGACGTTCCGATCGAGCGCAGCGGCGGCAAGCGCGGCTGGAAGGGTGACGTCCCGTACGTGCGTCTCGACACCTCGCGCATGGAGGCGCTCGGCTGGCGGCCGAGGATGTCGAGCGACGAGGCAGTGCGCCGCGCCATCAGCGAGACGGTCGCGCAGTTCACCGGCCGAGCATCTGCGCTGCGACCTTGAGGTTGTTCGCCGCGTGCGGCGTCTTGGGGTCGAGCTCCAGCGCGCGGCGGTTGCACTCCATCGAGTAGCTGATGAGCCGCGTGCGCGTCTCGCCCGGCGGCATCCGCTGCGCCTGCACCAGGTGCGCGGTGCCGAGGCCGACCCACGCCTGCGGATACCACTCGACGGTGAAGTCGGGCTGCAGCTCGATGGCGCGCGTGAGGTGCCTGATGGCGCGGGTCTGATCGCTGAACTCGAGCGCCTGGCCGAGGTTGTATTCGGCGACGGCGTTCGGCGGCGTGACCGCGATGGTGTGGGCGAAGAGCGTCTCGCTGTTCTTCCAGTAGCCGGCCTGGTGAAAAGCGAGGACCGCGAGAATCGCCACGAAAGCGGCCTCGACGTAGGGCCAGCGGCGCGCGGCGAACGCGATCATGATCGCCAGTCCGATGTACGGAAAGTAGGTGTAGCGATCGGCCATCGACTGCACGCCGATCTGCACCAGACCGATGACGGGAACGAGCGTGCCGAGGAACCAGAGCCAGCCGACCGGGAAGGCCGGCGAGCGGCGGGCCGCGAGCAGCGAGCAGGCGGTGATGATGATGAGCAGCGTGGCGGCGGCCGTCGCGGCGAGCGTCGAGACGGGCGTCATTGGATATGGAATGGCCAGGTTGACCGGCACGAAGAATTTGCCGAGGTAGCGGACGTAGGCGACGAGCGCGTTCTCGACGCTGGATGACGACTGCACCGCGCGCAGGTGCGTCTGGCCGAGGACCGCCAGCGCGACGCCGGCGGCGGAGAGGGCGAAAAGCGGGATCTTCTCCACGATGCGCGCGCGAACGTCGTCGAGTCGCTGCAGCGGCCAGTAGTCGAGCAGCAGCAGGACAAAAGGCAGCGTCACGTACATCGGCTTGGCCAGCAGCGAGAGCGCCATCATCAGGAACACGCGCAGTTTGCTTTTTGGATACGACAGGATCGCCAGCAGCGCGAAGAGCGTGCTGAGCGTGTCCTTCCGTTCGGAGATCCACGCCACCGACTCGACGTGCATCGGATGGACGGCGAAAACCGCGGCGACGAACGCGCTCGGCCAGACCGCGCGCGTCATCCGCCGCAGCGCCACGAACAGCAGCGCGGCGTTAGCCGCGTGCAGCGCGACGTTGGTCAGCGCGTGCATCCCCGCGCGCTCGCCCCAGAGGCCGAGGTCGATGGAGTGCGAGAGCCAGGTCAGCGGCGTCCACTTCAGCGCCTCGAAGTTGCGCGCGACGATCTGGTCGTCGTCGAAGTTGAGGAAGGAGTGCGCGGCCACACGGCCGAAGACGGCGAAGGTGAGCGCGATCAGTCCGGCGATGATCGACGTCGAGTGCCCTTCTCCCCGCGCATGGGGAGAAGGTGCCGCGGAGCGGCGGATGAGGGGCTTCGCCACCCGCGCAGTCTAGTGCCGCGCCGCCCGCCCCTTTGCCGGTGGTTCCACACCGGAGCGGAACCAGCCCTTCGCCGTCGGCTCGTGCAGCAGGAAGTCGAAGAGCATCTTCCCGCCTTTCACCGCGCCGCTCGGTGAGAGCGTCTCGCCGTCGGCCTCGAAGTCGCCGCGGAACCACGCCAGGCCGTCCTCTCGCGCGGTGGCGCCGTTGGCCCACATGTACGGCCCCCACGCCACCCACGGCGCGATGCCGCGGCGGTAGTCGATCAGGCCGACGCGCTGGTCGTGGTGCCACTCGGGCACCTCCATGCGCGCCTGCTCCATCTGGTCGGTGATGATCCAGCGGTTCGACAGCCCGGTCTCGTACGCGTACGGCTCGGGGTTGATTCCTACCTGCGAGTAGCCGCCGTAGACGCGGCTCGAGAGATAGACGATCTGGAGGTTCGGGTACTGCCGCTGGATCTCCCGCAGCGTCTCGGCGATGTGCGTCTTGAGACGGTAGGCGTCGGCGTTCGCGATGCCAAGCGTGTCGCCGGGGCGGTCGAGGACCATCTGCAGCCAGGCCACCTGCACCTGCTTCGGCGAAACGCCCGACGGGATCACCGCGGTGCTGTTGACGATGTCGTAGCGCGGAAAGCCGCCCGGGCGCTCGGCCCAGAAGCGATAGTCGGCGCCGTCATGCGCCGCGTTGATGATGACCAGGTCGTCGTGGTTCACGCGGACGTCGCCCGCGGCGATCGACTTGAACGACTCCATGATCCGCGCCGCCTCGCCGGCGCCGCCGGCGAGGAAGACGATCTTGCCGTTCGCCGACGGGTTGCCGTCGGCGTCGAGCGGCTGGATCTTGGCCGCCCGCGCCATCCCCGCGGCGAAGTGGTCGCCGGCCATGACGTTGCTGCCGTCTTCGTAAAGGCCGCCGTAGTAGCCCCAGCGATAGGGAGCGCCGCGGAGGTCATTGAGGGGGACCATCCAGGAGAAGTCTTCGGCGGCGGCGGCAAAGGCGGAGGCGACCAGGGCGAGGAACAGGATGACGGGACGCATGTGACGGGCTGCGGCAGAATTCGTGCCACAGTAAAGAGTGAAGAGTGAAGAGCCTCATCACTCTTCACCGTTCACTCATCACTTACGCATGATCGACCTCGACCTCGCCTTCCAGAGACTCGCCGCCTCCGCCTTCCGCCGCAAGTTCCGCCTGCAGGGCCGCGAGCTGGCCTATCTGCAGAGCTGGGGCCTTCGCCGCGTGATGGAGCAGGCGGGGAAGTTCATCGACGAGCGCCTCGCGCCGGCCGCGCCGCGCAACGACGGCAAGCAGACGCCGTGGCGCGGGCACCCGGTCTTCGTCGCGCAGCACGCCACCGCCACCTGCTGTCGCGGGTGCCTGGAGAAGACGCACGGGATCGCGCGCGGGCACGCGCTGACCGTCGACGAGCGCGCGTACGTGCTGCGGGCGATCGAACGCTGGCTCGGGACGGCGTAGACTTCGCGCATGCCGCAGCACATCGCAAAACCGACCGTCATCGCCGCCGCGGGCAACAAGCCGAAACAGATCGAGGAGTTCGTCGGGCGCGTGAACTCCGGCACCGCCGCCGTCAGCGTGGCTCGCATGACCAGCCCCTCCGGCTGGGTCGAGCCGGGGCAGACCCCTGAGTTCGACGAGTACACCGTGGTGCTCCGCGGCGCGTTGCGGGTGACGACGAAGAGCGGCGCGATCGACGTCGGCGCGGGCGAAGCGGTGATCGTTGCCGCCGGCGAGTGGGTGCAGTACTCGACGCCCGGCGCCGACGGCGCGGAGTACGTCGCGGTCTGCCTCCCGGCGTTCTCGGCCGACTCCGTGCACCGCGACGCATGAACCTCGGCGCGTGGGATCTCCGGCGGCTGCGCGTCGACGCGCCGGAGTCGCCGCGCTTCGCACTTATCGCGCTGGTGGTCTGGATCGCCGTCACCGGCGCCGTCGCCGCGAGCCACGAGCTGTGGCGCGACGAAGCCGACGCCTGGCTCTTCGCGCGCGACGGCGACTTCGCGCATCTCGTCGATTGGACGCGCCACGCCGGCACGCCGGCGCTCTGGTACGTCATTCTCGCGCCGCTGGCGCGCGGCGGGCTGCCGGTCGAAAGCCAGCAGGTGCTGCATCTGATGATTGCCGCCGCTGCCGTGGCGGTCTTCCTCTTCCGCGCCCCGCTCTCCCGCTCCACGAAGCTCCTCGGAGCTTTCGGCTACTTCCTCGGGTACGAGTACTCCGTCGTCGTCCGCAGCTATGCGCTGTCGATCCTGCTGATCTTCCTGCTCGCGGCGCTGCACGGACGGCGTCCGCTGCTCTACGCGCTGCTGCTCGCGCTGCTGTTCAACACCAACGCGCAGGGCTTCTGCGTCGGCGCGGCGCTCGCCGTCCTCTTCGCCGTCCGCGTGCGAAAGCGGTTGCCGATTGCGATCGTCGCGCTCGGCGCGCTCCTCGCGTGGTGGCAGGTGCGCGCGCCGGCCGATCCGATGCAGGCCGGCTCGGTGCGCGCCTTCAATGCCGGCGCGTTCCCGTGGACCATCGCGAATGCCTTCGTGCCGCAGATCGAGCCGCTGGCCGGCTTCATCCTTGGCATGCTCGTCCTGCTGGCGCTGACGCTCGCGCTGCGCCGCTCGCGCGAGGCGGTGCTCCTTCTCTGGCTGACCATCGCGGCGATGGGGATCATCTATTCATGGATCTGGATCGGAGGGCTGCGCCATGCCGGCTTCGTGCTGATCGTGACGCTGGTGGCAGTCTGGATCGCCGAGGGGGAGTCGGTGCCGGCAGCGCTGCTGCTGAACGTGACGCTCGCGTTGTCGGTGATCGTCTGCGCCTCGACGTGGCGAAAGGAGATGCTCGGCAGCTTTTCCGGCGCGAAGGAGATGGCCGCGTTCATGCGCGCGCAGAGCCTCGACCGTCTGCCGGTCGCTGCGCACAACCTCACGCAGTCCGAGGCGGTGCTGGCCTATCTGCCGCCGCGGCGGTTCTGGTACGCAGGCCTCGGCGCGGAGGGCTCGTACATGACGTGGGACGCCGCGTTCGAGCGCGCGCTCGACGTGCCGTACCCGATTGCCGAGCTTCGCGCGCGCGAGCACTTCGGCCGTGGGCGGTGGCTGCTGCTGTTCAACGTGGAGATGCCCGAGCCGGCGGCGCACGGCTTCCGGCTGCTGCACGTCACGCGCATGCCGTTCGCGTATCCGGACGAGAGGTTCTGGTTGTACGAGCCGCTCTTTTGAGTTTATCCCGCGCGAAAGCGCGGGATCACCGGAACCACCGCGCTGAGTAGGCCATCGGAGCGCGGTCGTTCCGCTGATCCCGCGCTGCGCGCGGGATAAACTCCGGCCAATGAAACTGCTCGTCCTCTCCGAACGTGACGTCGAAGAACTTCTGACGTTTCAAGAATGCATCGAAGTGATGGCGGAGGCGCTGACGGCGCTGGCGCGCGGGGAGGTGACCAATCCGCTGCGAAGTATCGTGCGCGCGGAAGGTGCGGCCGGTTTCATGGGACTGATGCCGGCGTATCGCGGCGGCGACAAGCCGGCGTACGCGCTGAAGGAGATCTGCCTCTTCCCCGGCAATCCGGCGCGCGGTCTCGACACGCACCTCGGCGGCGTGTTGCTCCACAGCGGGGAGACCGGCGAGCTGCTGGCGATCATGAACGCCTCAGCCATCACCGCCATCCGCACCGCCGCTGTCTCGGCGCTGGCCACGCGCCTTTTGGCGCGCGAGGATGCGAGAGTGCACGCGGTCATCGGCGCCGGCGTGCAGGCGCGCTCGCACCTGGCGGCGATTGCCGCTGTGCGCGACGTCGCCGAGGTGCGGATTTGCAGCCGTACGAGGTCGAAGGCAGAGACGCTGGCGGGTGGGAACGTCCGCGTGGTCGACTCCATCGAAGAGGCGGTCCGCGGCGCCGACATCATCAGCACCACCACCAGCTCGCGCGAGCCGGTGCTGCACCGCAGCTGGATCGCGCCGGGCGCGCACATCAACGCGGTGGGCTCGAGCATCGCCGCGGCGCGCGAGCTCGACTCCGACACCGTCGCCGCGGCGTCGCTCTTCGTCGACCGCCGCGAGTCGACGCTCAACGAGTCGGGGGACTACCTCTCCGCGCTGCGCGAGGGGGCCATCGCCGGGCCGGAGCACATCCGCGCGGAGCTCGGCGAGATCCTGCTGGGTCGGGCGGAGGGGCGGCGGTCGCGGGACGAGATCACGCTATTCAAATCGCTCGGCATCGCCATCGAAGACCTCGCCGCCGCACAGTTCCTCTATGACAAGGCGCGCCGCCTTGGCCGCGGCAGCACCGTCGATTTCTAGAGCCAGAAGCGCTGGATGAGCGTCCACGCCGACTGCGCGACGGCGAGCGCCGTGAGCGCGACCACCGCGCGCTGTTTGACGTGCTCGCTCGCGCGACGCGCGCAAAGCGGCAGCAGCGCCAGCGGCAGGTAGGGGAGGAAGTAGCGGCCCTGCAGTCCCTTGAAGAACTCCGGGCCGGGCGCGGTGACCTGGAAGACTGTAGTGACCGCCACGATAGCTGCGAGAAAACCAGCGACGAACCACGCCCGGCTGAAGCCTGACGCGGGACCGTCGAATACCGCCACGCCGATCAGCGCCGCGAGCCAGACCAGCGCGAACGCCAGCGGCGCGGACGCGTCGAGCCAGCCGAAATCGGCGACCAGTTCCACTGTCAGCAATCCGCCGACCTTCGCCAGTTCGTGCGCCATCCGCGCGAGGTACGTGACGGGCGAGCGCAACGCGTCGAGGCGAAGCGGTATCCCGCCCGGCCCGCCCGCCCCCTGCATCCATACGTACGCCGCGAACGTCCCGGCGATCGTAGCCAGCATCATCAGCGCAACCACCGCCCGCCGCGCGCGAAGCCGCGGCACGCCGAACGCCACCAGCGGCAGCAGCGCGTAGCCCGGCTTGATCGCGGCCATGACGAATGACAGCGCCACGACGCTCGCTCCCTCGGCGCGCAGAATCTCTACTACCAGTGCAACCGCGCAGGCGATGGTCAGCGCGTCGACCGCCAGCGTGGCGCGCATGAAGACCACCATCGGCGTCAGAGCGAAGAGCGCCAGCGCCCAGCGGCCGAACGGTGCGCGGCGGATGGTGGCGGCGAGGATCAGCGTCGAGGCGATCAGGTTCGCGAACCGTCCGAGGTAGACCAGAACGACAGGCGAGAGCGAGAGGAGGCGGCCGAGGAGGACGGCGGGAGCGGTGGCTGCGTAGCCGAGAGGAGTGTAGGACGGGGCGGTGTAGGCGAGGGGCTGGCGCCAGGAGTCGGCGACCACCGGGACGAAGATGCGGTCGCCGGCGCGCAGCGGTGTGCGCGCGAAGGTTGGGCGCGCCAGCCCTGCGGCCGCGGCGTCGACGATGCTGCGTGGGATCGGCGCGCCACCGCGCGCGAACATCCGTCCCTCGGAGATCGACCAGGCTCGGAAGAGGTGCGCCGGCTCGTCCGGCGTCTGGAACGGTGGGGTGAGGATGATGAGCAGCGCGCCGAAGAGCAGACTGGCCGCAGCGAAAAAACGCGCCGGGTGGGACACGCGGGGGAGAATAGCGTGGATGTCTGTGGTGGGTCGCAACCGGGAGCCGTGGGTGGTCGCGGGCCTCGTCGCCGTCGCAGCCCTCTTCATCGCCCTCGGTCACGGCCGCTGGCTCGACCCCATCATCGACGCCGGGCGCGATCTGTACGTGCCGGAGCAACTGGCGCACGGCGCGCGGCTCTACCGCGACCTCGACTACAACTACCCGCCGCTGGCGCCGTACGCGCTGGCGCTGGCGGTGCGCGCGTTCGGCAGCTCGCTGTTGCTGTACGAGATCGTCGGCGGCCTGCTGGCGGCGATCGCGGCGGCGGCGACGTACCTGCTGGGGCGGGCGGCGGCAGGAGTGGCGGGGGGCGCGATCTCCGCGCTGCTGTTCGTCGCGCTCTGCGTGGCGGGGCGGCCGAACTTCAACTTCTTCTTCCCTTACGCGCACGCCATGACCTTCGGCGCGGCGCTGACCATCGTCTACGTCGCGGCGCTGCTATGTGGGACGGGTTCTCCAACCCGTCCGCTCGCGGTCGTCGCCGGCGCGCTGGCGTGCGCGGCGAAGATCGACTTCGCGCTGGTGGCCATCGCCTGCGCCGTCATCCAGCGGCGCTGGAAGACCGCGGCGCTCTTCCTGGCGGTGACGGTGGTGTCCACGCCAGTGCCGTCGCAGCTGATGCGCGGCGCCGCCGCGGACTTTTACCGTCGCCTCGCTGTCGGCGGCTGGACCGACTTCGCCCTCGGCACGCTGCTGCTGGCCGCAGTCGCCGTGCTCTCCGCGCGCCCGAGCCGCGCCATGGCGGCGGTGCTCTTCGTCGCCTTCTGCTTCGTCAAAGCGAACACGCTCTTCGCCCCGGCACCGCTCATTCACCTCGGGCTGATCCCGTTCGTCATCCGGGCGAAAGACCGGCAGCTGCCGCTGCTCTGGTGCGCGTCGATCACCTCCACGGCGCGTATCGCGCTGCATGTCTCGCCGACCTTCAACGGCTTCGCCTACATCCTCCCGACCATCGTCCTCTTCGTGTACCTCGCGCTGACCATCGATCCGCGCGCGCGGGCGCTCTGGCTGGCGGTGTTCGCCGGAGTGGCCGCGCACGCGCTCTGGGTGCAAGTCGACCGCGCGCGCACGCCTGCGACGCGGGTGGAAACGCCGAGAGGTGCGTATCTCGATCCCGATGCTGAGCGCGCCGCGGCGATGCGCGGCGTCCTCGAACAGCTGCGCCGCGGCACGCTGGTCGTGGTGCCGGAGGGCGTGACCATCAATTACTTCAGCGGACGGCCGACGCCGCTGCGCCGCTACCTCTTCACGCCGCCGGAGACGGGCGATCCGCGCATCGAGGCGGAGGTGATCCGCGACTGGCGCGCGCATCCGCCTGACTACGTCGCCATCGTCGACCGGTCGGTGACCGAGTACGGCTCGCGCGGCTTCGGCGTCGACTACGATCGCGAGCTGGCCGGGCTGATCGCGCGCGAGTACCGCCCGGTGGCGGACTTTGGCGCGATCACCCTCTTGAAGCGATGAAGCGCGACGTCTTTCTCCTGCTGGCGATCTTCGCCGTGGCGATGGTGCTGGTCGACCCGCGCGGCGACTTTCCGCTCGACGACGACTGGGACTTTGCGCTCGCCACATGGGCTTTTGCGAAAACCGGGCACTTCCAGTTCACCCCGTTCACTGCGACCTCGCTCTACCTGCAGGTGGTGTGGGGGGCAGTCTGGACGCTGCTCTTCGGCGAGTCGTTCAACGTCCTGCGTGCCTCGACGCTCGTCCTCGCCGCGGCGACCATCGTCGTCTTCCACGCCCTGCTGCGGCGCCTGCCGCTCACGCGCGGGGAGCGCTTTCTGGCCGCCGCCGCCCTGATCTTCCATCCCATCTTCTTCTGGTCGTCGGCAACGTACATGACGCACATCCCGTTTTTGTTCCTCTCGGTGGCGGCGATGGCGGCGTTCCTGCGCGGGATCGAGGAAAAGTCAGAACGGTGGATCGCGCTCGGCGCGGTGGCGGTAATCGCCTCGATGTTCGTGCGGCAGACGGGGGTGGTCAGCGCTGTCGCGCCGGTGATCGTGTTGCTGATGCGGCGGGAGCGGAAGTTGGCGGCGATCGCCGCGGCGCCGCTGCTGGTCTTCGCCGGCGCGTTCCGGCTGCTGGCGCACGGGGAGTTCGGGTATCACTCGCTGGCCACGCGCGGGGCGGGATTCGAGGTGGCGGGGAACGCGGGGAAGTACCTGTTCGACGACTTTTCGTCGTCGGCGATCTTCCTGCTGCCGCTGGTGGCGCTGGCGGCGACGCGCGTGCGGCGCTGGTGGATTGCCGGCGGCATCGCCGCGCTGTTCGTGGCGCGCGCTCTGCTGTTCATCGGCGTCGGCTTCGCCATCCCGTCCTGGAACCCCTTCCTTACCTCCGAGCAGCTCTTCGGGAACGTCTTCGTCAACCTCGGCCTCGGCCCGCTGACCTTGTTCGACGCCCACGCGCTCGGCTACCCGGCGCCGCTGCACCTCGGCTACGTCGCGCGCTTCGCGCTGACGATGTTCGCCGCGGTGGCGGGTGGGGTGGTGGTCGCTTTGCTCGTCGAGCACCGGCGGGAGCTCGCCGCGATTCAGATCGCCGCCGCCACGCTTGTGCTCGCCTTCTCCGCAGTCTGGTTCGACCGCTACACGCTCGACGCGGCGTGGCCGCTGGCGTTCCTGCTGCCGCTCATCGCGCGCGGCGCGAATAAGCGGGTCGCTGTAGTACTTCTGCTCGCGCTCGCCCTCTTCGACGTCTGGGCCGTTGGTGACTACTTCCGCTGGAACCGCGCGCGGAACGAGGCGTGGAACCGCTTGATCGCTCGCGGCGTGCCTGCGGAAGCCATCAACGGCGGCGTCGAGCTGAACGCCTTGGCTCGGCTGCGCGGCAGGCCGTTCCCGGCGGAGCGGCCGCAATGGGTCATCCGCAACGACTACGTGCTCTCGTTCCGTCCGCTGCCGTCGTACGACGTCGTCGAGCGCGTCGGGCCCCTGTTCGCCCTGCGCGCCAAACGGCCGGCGGCGACGACGCCGTGGCGGTAGCCGTGGGCAGCGGCCACCGCCAGCGCTGGGATGACCACCAGCACGTAGCGCGGGTATCCGACCGGCAGCCAGGCGGTGAAGAGGAGGGTGATGGTCGCTGCCCAGGCCAGCAGCGGCTCGCGCGGCTTGAAGACGGCGAAGAAGACTCCGATCAGGATGGCGATCCCCACCCAGTCGCCGAAGGCGTACTCGGAGACGAACCGCAGCTTCTCGAGCGGGCGCAGGCGGTGCTCGCCGGTCTCCGCCAACAGGATGCGGAGGTCACCGAACTGGCTGAAAAAGAAGGGGTTGAGCGCAGCGGCCAATGCGAAGGCGATTGCGGACGCCGCCCCGGCTTCGACGAAGCGCCGCTGAACCAGCAGTAACGCCACCACCCCGGCGAGCGCGAGCGCGCCGGAAAGCCGCACGTCGATGGCGAGCGCGGCCAGCATTGCGGACGCGACCGTACGCGGCCAAGTCACTTTTCGCGCGACCGGGACCGCTGCGGCGACCACCAGCAGCGTCAGCAGCGGGTCGAAGACCGCCGTGGCCGAGAACGTCTGGGCCAGGAAGCTGAAGTAATAGAGGAGCACCGCCAGCAGCGAGTCCGACAGCACGTAGACGAGCGCGGCCGTGAGCGCCGTAGCCAGCAGCGAGACCAGCCGCACCCGCGGCAGCGCGCGCAGATAGGCGGGCGCGAGGTGAGGCGGCGGAACGCGCTCCCCGCGCGCGGCCCGTTCGGTGAAGGCGGGGTCGTAAGGCACGGCGGGCGCGGCCAAGGCGAAGATCCACTTGCCGACGGGGGGATTGGCGCGCTCGGCGCGGCTGTTTTGCCACGCCCGAGGGGAAAGCCGGGCGGTCTCGCTGATCTTGTGCGCCTCGTCGATGCGCCAGTCGCCTCCGAGGCGTCCGGAGGCCCAGATGGCGGCCGCGACGGTAGCGAAAACGATGAGGGAAAGGGCCTTGCGCACGGGGCGAGTGTATTCGGAATAGCCTTTCCGGAGAGCGCGTTAGGGCGAGTCCGGGCTTGACAAGCCCACCCCCGGCGCGTACAGTGCGCCGGTTTTCCCTGCCGGGAAGTTCACTTTCGCTGTAGGTGTCTCAAAAGGAATCGTACGGAATGCCGACCATCAACCAACTCGTCAGTCAGGGCCGCGCCAAGGTCGCTTACAAGACCAAGTCGCCGGCGCTGCAGTCGAGCCCCCAGAAGCGCGGCGTGTGCACGCGCGTCTACACCTCGACGCCCAAGAAGCCGAACTCCGCGCTCCGCAAGGTGGCGCGCGTCCGCCTCACCAACGGCGTCGAAGTCACCACGTACATCCCCGGCGTCGGCCACAACCTCCAGGAGCACTCGATCGTGCTCATTCGCGGGGGGCGTGTGAAGGACCTGCCGGGCGTTCGTTATCACATCATCCGTGGCACGCTCGACACTGTCGGCGTCGCCAAGCGCATGCAGGGCCGTTCGAAGTACGGCGCCAAGCGACCGAAGAAGGGTTGATCCGAGATGCCTCGTCGTCGTGAAGTCCCGAAAAGAGAGATCCTCCCCGATCCCGTCTACAACAGCCAGCTGGTGACCAAGTTCATCAACTCGCTGATGTCCGAAGGGAGAAAGTCCGTGGCCGAGCGCGTGTTCTATGGCGCGCTGCGGAAGGTCGAAGACCGCGCCAAGGACGATCCTCTCAAGCTCTTCAAGAAGGCGGTGGACAACGTCAAGCCGGCGCTCGAAGTGAAGAGCCGCCGCGTCGGCGGATCGAACTACCAGGTTCCGGTCGAAGTCCGTCCCGCCCGCCGCACCGCCCTCGCCATCCGCTGGCTGATCAGCTACGCGGTCGCGCGCGGCGAGAAGACCATGCAGGACAAGCTCGCGGGCGAGATCATGGATGCCGCCAACAACCGCGGCAACGCGATCAAGAAGAGAGAAGACACGCACAAGATGGCGGAAGCGAACAAGGCGTTCGCGCATTACCGCTGGTAGGTTTCGCAGTCACGTAGTCAGGCCGTACCGAAGTCGCAGTACCCCCTGGTTTTCCGTAGCTCCGTCTCGACCGGATAACACAGAAGCAACCTGGTTCTGCGGTTCCGGACCGAGCAACGGGAACATGAACAAATCAACCTAGTGACGCCCTCGGCGCCGGTGTGCGCTGCGTGCGTTGTCGTGAAGAAAAACGAAAACCATGGCACGTCCAGTACCTCTCGAGAAGACGCGAAACATCGGCATCATGGCTCACATCGATGCCGGTAAGACGACGACTACCGAGCGCATCCTCTATTACACCGGCCGCACCCACAAGATCGGCGAAGTGCACGACGGCACCGCGACGATGGACTGGATGGTCCAGGAGCAGGAGCGCGGCATCACCATCACCTCGGCGGCCACCACGGCCCTCTGGGGCGATACCCGCGTCAACATCATCGACACCCCGGGCCACGTCGACTTCACCGTCGAAGTGGAACGCTCGCTCCGCGTCCTCGACGGCGCGGTCGGCGTCTTCTGCGCCGTCGGCGGCGTCGAGCCGCAGTCGGAGACCGTGTGGCGCCAGGCCGACAAGTACGGCGTGCCGCGCATTGCCTTCATCAACAAGATGGACCGCATCGGCTCGAACTTCGTGGCCGTGGTCAACCAGATCCGGCAGAAGCTCGGCAAGAACGCCGTTCCCCTGCAACTCCCCATCGGCGCCGAAGACCAGTTCAAGGGCGTCATCGACCTGGTGCAGATGAAGGCCCTCTTTTTCCGCGACGAGACCCTCGGCGCGAAGTACGACGTCGAAGAGATCCCGGCCGAGCTGCGCGAGGAAGCGGAGCACTACCGCGAGAAGATGGTGGAGTCGATCGCCGAGCAGCACGACGAGCTCCTCGAGAAGTATCTCGGCGGCGAGACCCTGGAGATCGGCGAGCTGAAGGCCGCCCTCCGCGAGGCCACCATCGGCCAGAAGATCACCCCGGTCCTCTGCGGATCGGCGTTCAAGAACAAGGGCGTGCAGCCGCTGCTCGACGCGGTGGTGGACTACCTCCCGTCGCCGCTCGACATCCCGCCGGTCAAGGGCATCAACCCCGACGACGAGGCGTTCATCGAGCGCCCCGCCGACGACAAGGCGCCGTTCGCCGCGCTGGTCTTCAAGATCATGACCGACCCGTTCGTCGGCCAGCTGGCCTTCTTCCGCGTCTACTCCGGCAGCGTCGGACAGGGCACGGCCGTGGCCAACTCGACCAAGGGCAACACCGAGCGCGTCGGCCGCCTGCTGCAGATGCACGCCAACAAGCGCGAAGAGATCAAGGAAGTGTGGGCGGGCGACATCGGCGCCGCGGTCGGTCTGCGCAACGTGACCACCGGCGACACCATCTGCGACCGCGACAACCCGATCGTCCTGGAGACGATGAACTTCCCCGAGCCGGTCATCGCCGTGGCCATCGAGCCGAAGACGAAGGCCGACCAGGAAAAGATGGGCGTGGCGCTCTCGAAGCTGATGCAGGAAGACCCGACCTTCAAGGTGCACACCGACCCGGAGACCAACCAGGTCATCATCCGGGGTATGGGTGAGCTCCACCTGGAGATCATCGTCGACCGCATGGTGCGCGAGTTCAACGTCGCCGCCAACGTCGGCAAGCCGCAGGTCGCCTATCGCGAAGCGATCACCCGCAAGAGCGAGGCGCAC
>Ga0157377_10000297_pt1 | contig 23329 bp, 19 predicted proteins | sample M55metaG_FD_121116 | JGI IMG/M metagenome (GOLD analysis project Ga0157377, IMG submission 121116) | Miscanthus rhizosphere microbial communities from Kellogg Biological Station, Michigan, USA - M5-5 metaG | ecosystem: Host-associated > Plants > Roots > Rhizosphere > Soil | place: USA: Michigan...
GCTCGGGCGGCGGCTGGTTGACGCCGACGCGGAAGATCGGCGAGCTGGCGAAGTAGATCGGGAGGGTGTCGTCGTAGCCGGCGGCGATGGGACTCTTCTTGTCGGTCACCGACGCGGAGAGGACCGTCCCCGGCGCCTTCAACCGTGTCGACGGCACGACGCGGACGTAGCGCGCCAGGCCGTATTCGACCGCCCACACCGAGGTATCGCGCGCGGTGATGAGGAGGCCGCCGTCGTCGACGAACTTCGTGAGGTTGGCCACGCCGGTGAGGCCGAGTCCGGGGCGCATGTCGTCGGTCTCGTCGACGCCGAGATTCGGCGTCAGCGCGGTCTTCTTCCACGGCAGCGGCGGACCGGCGGGCATCCCGTTGACGATCTCCTGCGACGCGTTGTTGCCGCCGGTGGGCGGGAAGACGATGACGTCGAACTGCTCGCGCGGGTTCGCCATCTTCGACACGTCCTGCGTAGAGACGTAGGTGTACGGCACGCCGAGCGACTCGAAGGCCAGGCGCCACCACCCTTCGTCCTGCGTGCGCAGCCACGTGTGCATGATGGCGATGCGCGGCTTCGGCTTGCTGGCGTCGGCGGCCCAGGCGCGGATGTAGGCGATGTCCGCGTTGTTGGTGGCGGGGGCGGCGGGCTGAAGCCCGCCGCTCCACTCGTGCATCGCCACTTTCAGGACTTCGGGGTTGGCCACGCGCTTGAAGTCGAGGTTCTTCAGGTAGCCGAGCGTCCAGCCGGTGTCGTCGTAGACCTGTTCGGTGCTGCGGACGAACTGCACGTCGAGCATGGTGTCGGCGAGGCGCGAGTACGGCTGGTCCATCCGGACGATGTACGAGCCTTTGGCAAACGTGACCGGCTTGGGCGTGTCGGTCTTCGGCTTGTCCTCGGTCCCGCTCGCCGGCTTCTCCGGCGGCCAGTTGGTGGTCATGGTGAACGGCGCGTCGGCCACCTGCACCTCGACGCCGTGCGTGCGCAGCAGCGACATCAGCTCGTGCAGCTGTCCCTGCCGTTTCTGCGCGCCGTCGAAGACCCATGCCGCCGGCCCCTCGTTCGAGGCCTTGCCGATCGAGCGCTTGCCGAGGAGGTAGAACTGCTCGAGGAAGTGCTCGCGGCGGTCGGCCATGTCGGAGAGCGCGAGCAGCAGGCCGCTCTGCTGGTAGTTGACGTTGTTGCGCAGCGACCAGCGCACGGTCGGCAGCGGTGGGTTGGGACGGAACCAGGCGCGCTCGCTCTGGCCGCGCACCACGCGGTTCTCCGTCGACGGGTAGCGGTTGCCGAACGTCTCGTAGAAGCGGCCGATGGTGTTGTGGCCCATGCCGGTCCAGAACATGTAGTTAGGGGCCCAGCCATCGTAGAAGCCGTAGGTCCAGACGCCCGGCACGCCGCGCTTGGTCATCTCCTGCACCTCGTGCCAGGCCATGCGGTGCCACTCGTCGATCATGATCGGGTCGAGCGAGGCGTTGTACGGGCCGGTGCCGGTGGAGACGTACATGAACGGCACCGACTCGTGCAGGTCGTGCACGACCTGCGGGTGAAAGTCCCAGTACGCCTTCAGCACGTTCTGCGAGAGCTTGAGGGCGAGGCCCATGTTGTCGCGGTTGTTGTCGTGTGCGACGTAGTGGCCCCAGTAGACCAGCGGTGGGGTCGGCACGCCGGGGTTGGCCAGGCGGTAGCGCGAGAGGTCGACCTGGCGGTTGCGGCCGTCGACTTCCAGCACCGGCGTGATGAGGAAGATCACGTTGTCGCGGATCTTCTTCACCAGCGGCGACTCCTCGACCGCTAACCGATACGCCAGCTCCATCAGCATCTCGGGACTGCCGGTCTCGGGAGAATGCATCGCACCCGTGGCGTAGTAGATCGGCTTCCCTTCGCCGATCAGTTTTCGCGCCTCGGCGTCGTTCGTCTTGCGCGGATCGGCCAGGCGGCGGGTGATGTCGCGGTAGCGATCGAGGTTGGCGATGGTCTGCTCGCCCGAGATCGCGACGGCGATCATCTCGCGCCCCTCTTCCGTCTTGCCGATGGAGAAGACCTTCACGCGCGGCGAGGCCGCCTCGAGGGCGCGCATGTAGCGGTAGACATCCTCGGCGTACGTCAGGTGGTTCTCCGCGCCGGCGATGTAGCCGAGGAACTTCAGCGGCGTCGGGACCTTGGCCGAGGCCGGGAGGTGATCGACCATCTCGGTGGTGAACTGCGGCCCGGTGGTGAACTGCCGAATCTGCCGCGTGTAGTCGGGGTCATCGGCCTGCTGCGCGACGGCAGCGGTGGCGGCGAGGAACAGGGCGAACGCGAAGCGATGCATCACACCTCCAGCATTCCGTTGCGGAGGATGTCGGCGATCTCGCGAATGACCTCGCCCGACTCCTTTCCGAACGGTTCGGCGACATTGAAGAGGATCTCGATGATGAAGTAATTGAAGAAGATGCGCGTGGTGAGGAGGAGCGCGGAGACCGGCGAGACGTTCGGACGCAGCCGCGAGGCGATGCGCTGCATGGCCTCCTCGCCGAGGGTGGCGGAGATGCGCTGTCCCATCTCGCTGTAGAACTTGCGGATGTGCGTGCCGTCGAACTCGATGACGTCGACGTAAATCAGCGCGACGTACTGGCGGAACTCGCGGACGCTGTCGCGCGCGGCGACGCCGAGCTGCTCGATGTCGTCAGGGAACTGCCCCCCCACCAGCGCGCGTATGAACGGGTAGCGCCTGGTCGCGGTGATCTGCCAGAACTCGTCGAGGAGGGTGCGGAAGATCGCCTCTTTGTCCGAGAAGTGGTGGTAGACGTTGCCGGTCGACACGCCCGCTTCCTCGGCGATGTCCCGCATCGTCGTGGCGCGATAGCCGCGATGTGAAAACAACTGCAGGGCGGCGTCGAGCACCTGCCGTCGGCTGCGCTCCGACCTTTCCTCTCTCTGCATGCCGAGCCGCGACAGGCTACGCGCCGCGGCGGCGGAGGTCAACGGATGGACGCGTTCCGCGGCGCGGCACACGTGCGGCGCGGGGGTGTGGCAGTGCAGCGCGCCAGCGTTGCACGTGCAGCGCAAGGGTGTGACAGTGCAGCGCGGTAGCGGTGCACGTGCAGCGCAAGGGTGTGACAGTGCAGCGCAGGGGCGCTGCAATGCAGCGCAAGGGTGTGACAGTGCAGCGCGGGAGCGCTGCAATGCAGCGCGGCAGCGGTGCACGTGCAGCGTAGGGGTGTGGCAGTGCAGCGCGGGAGCGCTGCAATGCAGCGCGGCAGCGGTACACGTGCAGCGCAGGGGTGTGGCAGTGCAGCGCGGGGGCGCTGCAATGCAGCGCGGCAGCGGTGCACGTGCAGCGCAGGGGTGTGACAGTGCAGCGCGGGGTTGCGCGCGCGCACCCCGAAGTCCTTTCCTATCCGAACTTAGCGCTCAGCAGGACGGCAAACCGCATCAACGAATCACGCGCTCGCGCTGGTTTGGCGAGGTGAAGTCGATGAGGCGCGAGACGAGCTTGCGGCCCGCGCTGGTCGTCTCGTAGGTGATCAGGAATCGCCCCGGCTTCGACGCCGCGATGGACGGGCGCGCGCCTTCCGCGCTGATGTTGAAGGGTGTGACGTTGTGATCGGGCGCGATGACCGCCCCCTCGATGCCGAGGCCGCTGTCCCAGACAGCGACCCAGCGCGTGCCGTCCCACGCTGCCTGCGGCTGCGTCTGCGCATCGAAGCGCCGCTGTCCTTTGGGGCTGATGAGAAACGGCTCGATCGTGGAGCCGACGATCGCGCCCTTGATCGACAGCATGGCGCTGTCGGCGAAGACGACGAGAAATTCATCGCCGCCCGACGCCACCGCCGAGGGCGCGCGGCTGTCGAAGATCAGTGACGCCGTGGTGGTCAGCCAGTAGAGCCGGGTGAACGTGAGGTAGTACCGCGGGACCGGCGGCTTCGGAATGATCGGGTAGTGCCCGCAGCCGAGGATGCAGGGGAAAGCCGTGACGGCAGTGTCGTGATGGACGTAGCCGACGTCGTTGCCCATCACGGTGAGGTCGTCGATGGGCTGGGGGAGGTCGTACACCGTGACCGGTGCGGCGTCGCGATCAACCTCGTAGAGGAAGTTGCCCGAGCCGACGTAAGCGCGTGTCTCCGTCGCCCGCACGATCGGCGGCCCCGAGGTCAGGCCGATGGGGCGCGCGGCGACCACCTTGAAGTCGCGATCGAGCGCGCCGGTGACGAGCATCGGCCGCCCGTCAGGCTCCGGCTCGAGCCACGCGGCGATGTAGCGGTCGCCGAATCGCGCCACGGCCGGCGCGTCGGCCACGCCGCTCGTCCGCACGCCGATCGTCGTCAGCTGTCCCGCCGCGTTCATCCGCCCGGCGTAGCCATGCGCGATGCCGTCCTGGTCGACCTCGCTCCAGGCAACGAGGAAACCGTCGCCGTCCGCGGAGACGCGGGCGGCCTGCGGCGCGGGCTTGAACGTGGTCAGCACGGAGGTGGTCCGCCAGACGACCTCGCCCGTAACGTGAGGCTGGGCAGAAGCGGCGGAAGTGACGAGAAGGAGAAGGGCACCGAGGGAACGCACGTCCGTTATACGGACGCCGGCGCGAAATCGTCGCTGGTCAGCGAACGACGCGCTCGCGCTGCGCGGGCCGGTCGAAGTCGATGACGCGCGACGCCAGCCGCCTCGTCTTGTCCTCGCTCCACTCGTAGGTCACCAGGAGCCGTCCGGGCTTCGAGACGGCCAGCGACGGACGCGCTCCGCGCGCGGTCACGACGAACGGACGCACGGCAAGGTCAGGAGTGATCGCCGCGCCGGCGATCCCGTCGCCAGCCGGCCAGACCACCACCCATCGCGCGCCATCCCACACCGCCTGCGCCTGCGTGGTCGGATCGAGCCGCGGCAGCGGTCCCGGCAGGGCGACCTGCCGCACCTCGGTATTGCGATACGCGAGCGCCCGCACGCCGAGCGACGGGTCGAAAAAGACGAGCAGGAACGCGCCGCCGTCGCCCGCGACCGACACCGGCGCCGTGCTGGCGAACAACCACATCCAGTTGCCGAGCTGGTGATTGAGCCAGTGGAACGCGACCGCGTAGATGTCGGTGGGCGGCGAACATTGAAAAAAGCCGCAGACCGAAGGCATGTGTTTGGTCGAGTGCGTGACGTAGCCGACCTGATCGCGCACGGCGGTGAAGTCGTCGATCCGCGCCAGCGCGTCGTAGGCCTTCGTCGCGGCGCCGTCGCGGTCGATCTCGTAGAGGATCGTGCCGGACGCGACATAGGCGGACGGCGTGGCGACATGGAGGATCGGCGCGCCGGGGCTGGCCGCGACCGGCCGCGTGCTCACCACGCGGAAGTCGCGGTCGAAGGCGGCGGTGACGAGCGTCGGCAGCGGACCGTTGCCGGGCTCCAGCCACGCCGCGACGTAGCGGTCGCCGAACGGCGCGATCACCGCGGCGTCGCCGACGCCCGGCGAGCGCACGCCGACGTCGAGCAGGCGCCCGCGCGCGTCGAGGCGGCCGAGGCAGGCGCGCAGCTGCGTGTCGAATTCCGTCCAACCGACGACGAAGCCGTCGCCGTCCGCCGCTACGGGTGCGGCGCGCGAAGTGACGATGTAGGGGCTCGCCGCCGGCATCGTCCGCCAGATGATCTCCTCGCTGACGAACGGCTGAGCCTGTGCGGTCGCGGCGAGAAGCAGCAGCAGCGAAGCGAGCCGGCCCATGGACATTGATACGCGCCGCGCGGCGAACACGTCGGGGCGATGGAACAGCTCGCGCAAGGCTCCCCGTTTAGAATGCCGCTGATGTCCACCCGCCAGCGCGTCGACGCGCTCCTCGCCCGGCTCGCTTCCGAGCCGCAGTTCCCCACGCAGGGGGAGACGGTCTTCGTCGACCTCGAGCGCGCCGAGGTGCGCCGCGCCTACATCCCGCGGCGCGTGGCGGAGACGCTCCTCGGCGGGCGCGGCGTGAACATGTTCCTGCTGCACAACCTGCTCGACGCGTCGCTCACGCCGCTGCATCCCGACGTGCCGCTGATCTTCGGCACCGGCATCCTCACCTCGATGGTGCCGTCGGCGTCGCGCGGCAACGCCACGTCGTGGTCGCCGGAGAGCGGCGTGCTGATGGACTCCAACGCCGGCGACTACTTCCCGTCGTTCATGAAACTGAACGGCATCGACCACCTCGTGCTCTACGGCAAGGCGCCGAAGTGGACGCTGCTGCACTTCGCCGGCCGCGAGCCGAATTTCGTCGACGCCGCGCCGTGGGTCGGCCTCGACAACATCGACCTGCGCGAGCGCATCGCCGCGCACTTCAACGGCGTCGAGGGCAAGGACTACGGCCTGGCCGCCATCACCAGCGCCGGCGAGAACCTCGTGCTCTGCTCGGGGATCATGGCCGGACCAAAGGCGATCTACGCGCGCGGCGGCCCCGGCGCGAAAATGGGATCGCTCAACTTGAAAGGCGTCCTCATCGCCGGCCGCACCGCCGACCTCACGCCCGCCCACCCGCACAAGCTCCGCAATCGCGAGGTGGCGATCAAGCTCCTCGGCACTTCGGTGGTCAAGAACGCGCTGAAGAAGCGCGGTACGCCGTTCCTCTACAAGCCGTCGCGCATGCTCGGCGCGATGGGGACGAAGAACAACCAGGAAACGACGTGGACGGACAAGCTCGACGCGGAGAACATCGATCCGTTCCGTCCCGGCATGGAAGGCTGCTTCGCCTGCCCCGTGAACTGCCGCCCGCTCAACGACATGACCGGCTGCGAGCACACGCCGCAGGACCGCTACGTCAAGGGCGACGGTCCGGAGTACGTCACCGTCGGCAAGTTCGGCCCCAACATCGGCATCAGGGAAGTCGAGCAGGTGCTGCGCCTCAACAACATCTGCAACGACCTCGGGCTCGACACCGCCTCGACCGGCTCGGCCATCGCCTGGGCCATGGAGCTCGTGCAGCGCGGCATCGTCACCGGCGTCGACCTGCAGTGGGGCGACTACGACGCGATCGAGAAGCTGCTCTTCGCCACCGCGCGGCGCGAGGGCTTCGGCAACGTCATCGCCAACTCGTCGCGGGCGGTGGAGACCGGCCACTATCCGCCCGAGGCGCTCGACTACCTGATGGCGGTGAAGGGTCTGACGCAAAGCGATCCGCACGACGCGCGCATCCTCAAGGCCTTCGCCCTCGGCCTGGCGGTCGCCACCCGCGGCATGGACCACCTGAGAAACCGCGTGACTTTGGAGATCAACGCCAAGATCAACGACGACCCCGGCTTCAAGCGCGAGCTGTACGGCGGCGACGTCTCCGCGGAGCCGAACAGCTACACCGGCAAGGAGGTGGCCGTGCGCAAGTGCGAGAACACCTTCGCCGTCGGCGACGCGGTCGGCATGTGCCGTTTCACCACGAAGCTCTTCAACTCGCCGTCGCTGCCGGGCTACGAGGAGTTCCGCGACCAGATCTTCAACGTCACCGGCATCGAGCTGTCGCTCGACGACATGGACCGCATCGGCCTCGACATCATGGGCGTGGAGCGGCTGATCAACGCGAAGCTCGGCGTCACGCGCAAGGACGACACGCTGCCGAAGCGCTGGTTCGAGGAGGCGATCGGCGTCGGCCCGTTCAAGGGCGAGAAGATCGATCGCCGCGAGTTCGACGACATGCTGTCGCGCTTCTACCTCATCTCCAACCTGACCGACGAGGGGCTCCCGCGGCCGGAATGGCGCGCGGAGCTCGAGGGCGTGCTGGCGTCATGATCACCGTCCGTTTGCCGGAGACACTGCGCGACGGCCGCGGGGCGATTGTGACGATGGACGCCGCGTCGCTCGACGACATCATCGGACGCCTGGAGCTCGAAGAGGAGCGCGACGAGCTGTACAACTTCGCGGTGAATGGGGAACTGATCGTGCACGGCGAGAACGAGGTCGTGCTCGAGGACGGCGACGAAGTGGAGATCGTCGTCGCCTTCTCCGGCGGCTAAGGACGATGAACGAGATCGATCAGCTCTTCGCCGACTTCACCGACGCGCTGCGGCGCGGCGACTGCGACGCCATCGCGGAGCTCGTCACCGAGGACGCGGAGTTCTGGGCGCCCGGCGCGGAGGCGATGCGCGGCCGCGATCACGTGCGCACCGCGATGCGCGACGCGTGCGAGAAGTTCGTGGTGGAGCGAACCTGGGACGAGATCGAGCGCGTCACCGGCGACGACTTCGCGGTGAGCATCGGCACGGAGCGGACCCGCGCCACGCCGCGCGCCGGCGGCGAGGCGGTCGAAGTGGTGCAGCGCGGCTGGACCCTGGCCCGCCGCGGCGCCGACGGCCGCTGGCGCTTCGCGCGCGGCATCACCAACCGCGACGCCTGACGTAGAATGTCGGCAACGCCCGACAGTCCAAGTCGTCCTTCGCTCCAACAATCCGCAACGTGGAGGTGTGTGTGCTCATGAGACCCCTCGGTCGTCATCTGCTCCTGGTCGCCCTCGTTCTCGTCCTGGTCGTCCCCCCGCTCCTCGGACAGGCCACCACCGGATCCCTCACCGGCAAAGTCACCAGCGAAGGACATCCCCTTCCCGGCGTGACTGTCACCATCTCCTCGCGCTCGATGCAGGGAACGCGCAGCGACACCACCGGCGAGGCCGGCGGCTTCCATTTCCCCTCCCTCCCGCCCGGCGAATACACCGTGACCTTCGAGCTGTCGGGCATGCAGTCGGTCCGCCGGAACGCCACGGTCAACGTGGCGCAGACCAGCTCGGCCGACGCCGACCTGAAAGTCTCCGCCATCTCCGAGGCGATGACCGTCACCGCGGCCGCGCCCGCCGTCGCTGAGACCACCGAGGTCTCGTCGAACTTCAAGGTCGAGCAGATCAACGAGCTGCCGGTCGACCGCGACATCCGCGGCATCACCCTCCTGGCGCCGGGCGTCACCGAGGCCGGCCCGCGCAACCAGATCACCATCTCCGGGTCGCACTCGTACGAGAACCTCTTCCTCGTCGACGGCGTCGTGGTCAACGAGAACCTCCGCGGCCAGCCGAACCCCGTCTACATCGAGGACGCCATCCAGGAGACCACCGTCCTGACCGGCGGCGTCTCCGCGGAGTTCGGCCGCTTCACCGGCGGCGTGGTCAGCACGGTCACCAAGTCGGGCGGCAATGAGTACGCCGGCTCGTTCCGCGACTCGCTCACCAACCCCGACTGGACGCGCAAGACGAAGTACACCGCGCAGGTCGATCCGCTCAACGACATCAACAACGTCTACGAGGGCACCTTCGGCGGGCGCATCGTCCGCGACCGCCTCTGGTTCTTCACCGCCGGCCGTTACCAGAAGACCGACGCGCGCCGGCAGACCACGCAGACCAACATCCCCTATCTCTTCGAAGACACCGACCACCGCTACGAAGGCAAGCTCACCGCGCAGATCACCCCCAGCCACAACATCGTCGGCTTCTACACCGGCGAGCGCGACAAGAGCGTGAACAGCGTCAGCAACGGACGCGTGGTCGATCTTCGGAGCCTGGTGCCGTTCGACAGGCCGCGCTCGCTGATGGCCTTCACCTACACCGGCGCGCTGACCAAAGACCTCCTGCTGGAAGGCCACTTCAGCCGCATGCAGGACCGCTTCACCAACGGCGCCGAGAATCGCGATCCCATCGAGGGAACCATGCTGCTCGATGCGACCAGCGGCAACCGCATGTGGTCGGCCACGTTCTGCGGCTCGCCCTGCCCGGCCAAGCAGCGCAACAACAAGGAGTGGCTCGGCAAGATGTCGTACTTCCTGAGCACGCGCTCCACCGGCAACCACAGCATCGTCGGCGGCTACGACGAGTTCCACCAGCTGCGCAACGAGAACAACTACCAGTCGGGCAGCGACTTCCGCATCCACGGGCGGATCATCCAGGTCGGCTCCGAGGTCTTCTTCGGCACCGACACTGACAACGGCGAGATCGAGTACGACCCGGTGCCTGCGCTGTCGCACACCTCCGACTTCGCCGTCCGCTCCACGTTCATCAACGACAAGTGGGAGCTCAACAACCACTGGGGCTTCAACGTCGGCCTCCGCTACGACAAGGCGTTCGGCAGCGACCAGGCGGGGAACAAGACCGTCGACGACAGCGCCATCAGCCCGCGCCTCGCCGCGAACTTCGACCTCGGCGGCGACGGACGCAATCGCTTCAGCGCCACCTACGGCCGCTACGTCTCCAAGGTCGACCAGGGCCCGGCCGACAACACCGCCACTGCCGGCCGCTACGCGTCGTACTACTGGGACTACAAGGGCCCGGTCATCAACCCGCCGGGAACACCGACCAGCCAGCTCGTGCCGACCGCGGAAGTCATCCGCCAGGTCTTCAACTGGTTCAACTCCGTCGGCGGGACGAAGAACACCGCGCTCCTGACCTCCGCGCACATCCCCGGCGTCACCCTCCGCTTCGACAAGTCGCTCAACGCTCCGTGGATGGACGAGTACACCCTCGGCTACTCGCGGACCTTCGGCAGCCGCGGCTACGTCCGCACCGATCTGGTGACGCGCAAGTGGGGCGACTTCTACGTCGTGCGCCGCACCATCGCCACCGGAAAGGCGCGCGACCCGAACGGCACGCTCTTCGACCAGGGCGTGATCGAGAACAGCAGCGATGGACTCAGCCGCAACTACCACGCGCTGCAGCTGCAGGGCAGCTATCGCGCCGGCAACGCGCTGACCGTCGGCGGCAACTACACCTACTCCAAGCTGAAGGGCAACCTGGAAGGCGAGACCACCAACGCCACCAGCCTGACCGACTACCAGAACAAGCCGGAGTACACCTGGTTCCCGGAGAACCAGGCCAACGGACTGCTCGGTCCCGACATGCGCCACCGCGGCAATCTCTGGGTGCGCTACGAGCTGAACACGCACCTCGGACGGCTGAATCTCTCGCTGCTCGAGCGCTATCACTCCGGGCTGACCTACTCCGCGCTCGGCCTGATCGACGTCCGCGCCAGCAGCGCCACCGGCACGGGCCCGGTCAACGGCGTCACCAACCCCGGCTACACCACCGTGCCGTCGTCGGTGAACTACTACTTCGGCGACCGCGGACGCTTCCAACTCGACTCGGTGAAGGCGACGGACCTCGGCATCAACTGGTACGTCCCGTCGATGCGCGGCTTCGCGCCGTTCATCGAGATCGACATCATCAACATGTTCAACGGCCAGGCCGTCGAGGACCCCGACTTCATCGACAAGACGATCCTGACGCGCCGCAACGCCACCTGCCTGCAGAGCGGGACCACCACGCGCTGCGCGGCATTCAACCCGCTGCTGGGTGAAAAGCCCTCCGAGGGCGTGAACTGGCAGAAGGGACCGATCTTCGGCACGCCGACGTCGGCCGATGCGTACCAGCTGCCGCGGACGTATCGCTTCTCGCTGGGATTGAGGTTCTGATCTCCCCGTCATCCTGAGCGCAGCGAAGGATCTCCGTCTCCCAAGGCGGAGATCCTTCGCCCCTCGGGCTCAGGATGACGTCGCGCGGCGCGTCTTCGCCGCGAGCGCCGCAGCACCGCGATGCGGGTTCTTCCGCGTCATCTCCGCCAGCACCCGCTCCATCTCAGCACGCTTGCCGAGGATGGCGTAGATCACCGCGAGATTCGCGTACGACTGCAGGTGCTGCGGCGAGCGCTCGATCTCCCGGCGATAGGCGGCAACCGCTTCGTCCGGCCGGTCGAGCCGCGCCAGGATGTCGCCGCGGAGGTAGTCGATTCCGTAGAGGTGCGGCACTTCGAGGTCGTTGGCGCGCCGCTCCGCCTCGGCGATCGTCGCCAACGCTTCGGCCAGCTTTCCTTCGCCGCGCTGCACCTCGGCCAGCAGCAGGATCGATGACGGTTGCCGGTCGCCCTCGGCGATCGCCGCGCGCGCGCTCGCTTCCGCCTCGGCGAAGCGCCGCTGCTCGACGTACGCGCGCGCCAGCAACTCGTGCGCCTCGCGCGGCGCCTGCTTCGCCGCCAGCTCCGCGTGCGCCGCCGCCTCCGCCGCCCGCCCCGCCTTGAGGCAGGCGAAGCCGGCGCCGAGGGCGAGGTCGGGGGAGAAGCGCTCCGACTGCGCCATCGCCGACTTGTAGGCCTCGATCGCCTCGTCGTAACGCCCGCCGTCGACCAGCACCTCGCCGAGCTTCGACCAGACGTCCGCCAGCCGCGGGTTGCGCGCAAGCAGCGCGCGGAGCGCCGCCGCGGCGTCGTCGAGCCGGCGCTGATCGGCGAGGTGAAAGGCCGCCTTGATGTCGGCGAGGTGCGCGATCTCGTCGCGCGGATTCGGCAGCGGTCCGGTGCGCGTCTTCGCCGTTCCGACGTACCCCAGCGCGGCGAGCTTCGCCGCCTCCTCGGCGTCGACCGGTCCGATCGGCGCGATTTCCGTGTTGAAGGGCTCGAGCGCGCCGCGCATCGCGGCGGCGGTGCGGCGCTCGGTCGAGGCGAGGTCGCGCGTTTCCCCCGCGTCGCGCGACAGGTCGTACAGCTCCGGCCGCGGCCCGTCGATGTAGTGGAAACGCTCGTCGATCACCGACCGCAGCTCGCTCCATCCGAGGTGGATGCGCGGGTAGAGCGTCTCGGAGTAGATCGGCTTCGGCGGCCGCTCGTTCTTCGCGAGGCCGAGCCGCTCGAGGACCATCGGGAAGACTTCGACCAGTCCGGTAGGGCGATCGACCGTCTCGCCCGCCCGCCGCCCGCCCGGCAGCTTCATCATCAGCGGCACCTGCAGCGCCTCGCGATAGAGCAGGATTCCGTGCTGGTCCTCGCCGTGCTGCCACAGCCCCTCGCCGTGGTCGGATAGAAAGACGACGATGGCGCGGTCGTAGATGCCGGCCGATTTCAGTCGCGCCACGAGGCGCCCGACGATGTCGTCCGCCCTGGCGATCTCGGCGTCGTACGACCCGTCGTACGGCGCGTGCGGCTCGTAGATGTGAAAGAAGTAGAAGAGCGGCTGCGACGCGTTCCGCGCCAGCCACTCCTCGGCGCTTTTCAGCGTCTCGTAGCCCGAGCGCTGGTGCTCGCTGGCCGCACCCGCAGCAGCGACAGCGATGCTGTCGTCGTAATCGTCGAAACCGGAGTCGACGCCGGTGTCGGAGCGCAGCACGTACGACGACACCGCGGCGCCGGCCTTGTAGCCGTTGGCGCGCAGCACCGCGGCGAGGGTGCGGAACTTCGCGCCGTCGAAGCGATAGCCGATGTTGTTCCGCACGCCGTGCTCGGTCGGCAGGAGGCCGGTGAAGATCGACAGATGCGACGGCAGCGTCATCGGGCAGTGGCTGAAGGCGCGGCTGAAGAGGATGGAGTCGCGGCGCAGCGCGTCGATGTGCGGCGTGGCCACGCCGCGGTAGCCGTATGCGGGCAGATGATCGGAGCGCAGCGTGTCGACGGAGATCAGGATCACCGGCGCGCCGCGAAAGACGTCGGGCGACTCGCGGCGGCAAGCCGCAAACGCGAGCAGGGCGATGGCAGCGAGGCGCCTCATGAATGGACCATACTAACTACTGATGACAACGTTCCAGACGCCGCGCGCCGGCGAGCGGATGATCGCGGTAGAGGAAGCCCAGCAGCGCGTGCTGTCCGAGGTGGGGCTGCTCGGCACCGAGCGGGTAGTGTTCACCGACGCGCTGGGGCGCGTGCTGCGCGAGGAGATCCGTGCGAACGCGGACGTCCCCGCCGCCGACAACACGGCGATGGACGGCTACGCGGTGCGCGCGGCGGACATCGCCAACCCGCCAGTGCGGCTGCGCGTGGTCGAGGACCTGCCGGCCGGCACCGTGGCGACGCAGCGCGTGGAGCCGGGGACCGCCATCCGGATCATGACCGGCGCGCTGATGCCGGACGGCGCCGACACCGTGGCGCACGTCGAGATCACCGACGCCGGCAGCGATTTCGTTCTGGTAAACCAGCCGCTTCGTACCGGCACAAACGTGCGCCGGCGCGGCGAGGACATGCGCGAAGGCGACGTCGTCCTCGTCGACGGCACGCCGGTCGGCGCGGCGGAGATCGGCGTGCTGGCCGGCGTGCAGAAGAGCGTGGTGCGCGTCTCGCGGCGGCCGACCGTGGCCATCCTCTCCACCGGCGACGAGATCGTCGACGTCGACGAGCCCCGCCCCTTCGGCAAGGTGGTCAACTCCAACTCCTACTCCCTCGCCGCGCTGGCGCGCGAGGCCGGCGCGCTGCCGCGGATGATCGGCATCGTCCGCGACGAGCGCGCCGCCACCATCGCCGCCATTGAGTCGGCCCTCGAATCCGATTTCATCGTCTCCTCCGGCGGCGTCTCGGTCGGCGCCTACGATTTCGTCAAGGACGCCCTCGACGCCCTCGGCGCCGAGACCAAGTTCTGGCAGGTGGCGATGAAGCCCGGCAAGCCGGTGGTACTGTCGCGCCTTCGCGAGCGCCTCTACTTCGGCCTCCCCGGCAACCCGGTGTCGTGCATGGTCTCCTTCATCCTCTTCATCGCGCCGGCACTGCGGAAGGCGATGGGACAGCGGACGAACCTGACGCCGCCGATCGTCTCCACGCGGCTGGCGGCGCCGCTCAAGTCGCGCGGCGACCGCCGCAACTATCTGCGCGTGCGCGTGGCTGCGCGCGGCGGCGAGCTGGTCTCGCAGCCGATGCCGTCGCAGGGCTCGGGCGTGTCGACCTCGATGGTGCAGGCCAACGGGCTGGCCATCGTGGAGCAGGGAGTGACGTCGGTCGAGGCGGGAGCGGTCATCCCGACAGTGCTCTTCGCCAGCCCGTTCAGCGACTGACGCTCAGCTCGGCCATGAGCCGCGTCAGGCGCCGCGACTCGGCATCGCCCGACTCGTAGGTGCGGCAGAGGAGGTCGATGTCTTCCTGCGGCACGCTGGCGCGGACGGTGAAGCCGTCCTCCGGCTGGTCGGGGAGCAGCGAGCGGCGGCGCTTCCAGCCGCCGTCGGCCAGACGGTAGGAGACGAAGACGTCGGTCGGCGCGATCTCGGAGGCGGCGGTGAGCGTGGCGTCGCCGCCGATCACGTTGCGCGCGCGATCGCCCGCGGCGTTCGCCTCCTGCGCGCGCCGCAGCTCCTCGTCGAGCGTCACGGAATCCTCTTCACGTCGGTGAGCCAGATCCGCTCGCCGGTGACGTGGAGCTTCGCCGAGATGCGGCTCTTGTCCGGCGGCAGCGAAGCCACCGCGGCGCCGCGCACCGGGTAGTCCATGACCATCGCTTCCATGTAGCCGGGGATCGCCTCGTGATCGACGCGCAGCGTGTTATCGCCCGCGTCCCGCCCCACCACCGCCCCGCGGACGTCGTACAGCGTCTCGCCCGGCTCGGAAAGCGGCTTGGCCGCCTTCTCCGGCGTGCACGCGAGCGCCAGCAACACCACCGCCGCCACCGCCATCCTTTGCATGAGGGGTGCAATTATACGTGTGCAATGCGCACACAGACCGCCGTCAAGCTCGCCGTCGCAGGCGTCATCGCCATCTTCTTCGCCGGCTTCATCCTCCGCGCGGCGATGAAGCTCGCCGCGACGGCCATGCACTCCATCCTCTTCGCCATCCTGCTGGTGGTACTGGCGGCGTGGGTACTCGTGAAGCGGCGTTGATAGAATGACCGTATGAACCCGCAGGATCCGGAAAGCGACATCTGGAAACGTTACCTGGCGCTGCAGTTGACGCCCGAGCAGAAGGCGGAGCTGCGCCAGCGTGCCGAGGCTGAGATGGAGCGCGCCCGCCGGGAAGGCGTTTACGAAAGGCTGTTAGCGCTCCGCGGGAAAGTACATCTCGAATACGACATCGACGAGCTCCGCAAGGACCGCGATTGATCGCTGTCGATACGAGCGCCTTCGCGCGCTATATCGCCGGTATCCAGGATCGCTTCTACTTCGTGCTGACGGACGCGCTGAAGCGAAGCGACGCCGTTCTACCGCCGGTCGTCATCACCGAGCTTCTCAGCAATCCGTCGCTGACCGCACAGCAACATGATTTCATCCTGACGCTTCCGACATTGCCGTTGCAGCCGGGGTTCTGGCAGGCCGCGGGGTTGCTGCGCGCCGACCTCCTCCGCCGCGGTCTCAAAGCCAACCTCGCCGACTGCCTCATCGCGCAGTCCTGCATCGACAACGACGCGCCCCTCATCACATATGATCGCGACTTCCGGCATTTCGAGAGCGCAGGACTGCGAGTGATCTGATGCTTCCTGAAAAGACATTCGAGGGACGGGTGGCCATCATCACCGGCGGCGCCACCGGGATCGGGTTTGCCATCGCGAAGGAGCTGGGGCGGCTCGGCGCGAAGGTGGTCATCGCCAGCCGGAAAGAAGAGAACCTGAAGGCGGCGGTGGCGGAGCTGGGCGGGGGCGCGTCGTATCACGTGCTCGACGTCCGCGACGCCGAGGCGGTGGAGGCGATGGCGGCCAGGGTCGAGGGGGAGCACGGGCGCATCGACATCCTGGTCAACAACGCCGCGGGCAACTTCATCGTGCGGGCGGAGCAGCTCTCCACCAACGGCTGGAACAGCGTGATCGGCATCGTGCTCAACGGCACGTTCTACTGCACCAGCGCGGTCGGCAAGCGGATGATCGCGTCGAAGAACGGCGGCGCGATCCTGAACATCATCGCCAACTACGCCTGGACCGGCGCGCCGGGCGTGGTGCACTCCGCCAGCGCCAAGGCCGGCGTGCTGGCCATGACGCGCACCCTCGCGGTGGAGTGGGCGCGCCACAAGATCCGCCTCAACGCCATGGCGCCGGGACCGGTGGACACGCCGGGCGCGTCCGAGCGGCTCTTTCCCGATCCATCCGTGCACGAGGCGATCACGCGGACCATCCCGCTGCGCCGCTTCGCCACGCTCGAGGAGGTGGCCAACGCCGCCGCGTACCTGCTGTCGGACTACGCGTCGTACGTCACCGGCGAGGCCATGGTGATCGACGGCGGGCAGTGGCTGAGCGGCGCCGACTACTGGGGCCGCGTCCGCGAGATGTCGCGCAAGTAGTCGAGCGCCAGGCGCGACATGGCGCGCACGCCGAGCGCGAGGCCGCTCTCATCGACGAAGAAGAGCGGCGAGTGGTTCGACGGCGCCTGCTCCGCCGTCTGATCCTTCGGGCGCGTGCCGAGCCAGATGAAGAGTCCCGGCACCTTCTGCTGGAAGAACGCAAAGTCCTCGGCGCCGAGCGTCGGGTTGACGGTGATCACGTCGCTGGTGGCTTTCTTCAGCGTCGGCGCCATCGCCTCGGTCAGCGCCGGATCGTTGTACGTCACCGGATAGCCGGTGGTGATGGTGACGTCGGCGCGCGCGCCGCCGGCGGCGGCGATCGTCTCCGCGGTTCGCTTGATGCGCGCGTGGATGTCGGTGCGCATCTGCTCGTCCAGTGAGCGGATGGTGCCGATCATCTCCACGTCGTCGGGGATGATGTTGTTGCGCACGCCGCCGTGGATGGCGCCGACGGTGACGATCGACGGCGCGAGCGTGACGTCCAATTGACGGCTGGGAATCGTCTGCAGCGCCAGCACGATCTGCGACGAGACCACGATCGGGTCGACGCCGAGCCAGGGGTAGGCGCCGTGCGTCTGCTTGCCGTGCACCACGATCTTGAAGGAGTCGACGGCGGCCAGTTCCGGGCCGGGGCGGTAGGCGATCTGGCCGACCGGGAAGCGCGAGGTGACGTGCAGGCCGAAGACGGCGTCGACTTTCGGGTTGTCGAGCACGCCCTCTTTGACCATCAGCGCCGCGCCGCCTTCCTCACCCTGCGGCGCTCCCTCCTCGGCGGGCTGAAAGAGAAACTTGACCGTGCCCGGGATCTCCTGCCGCACGCCGGCCAGCACCTCGGCCACGCCGAGGAGGATGGCGACGTGCGCGTCGTGCCCGCAGGCGTGCATCACGCCGACGTCCTGCCCGTTGTAGGTGGTGCGGACGGTGGACTTGAATGGCAAGTCGACCTGCTCGACCACCGGCAGCGCGTCCATGTCGGCGCGCAGCGCGACGACGCGTCCCGGCTTGCCGCCCTTCAGCAGCCCGACCACGCCGGTGTGCGCGACTGGCGTCTGCACCTCGATGCCGAGGGCGCGGAGGCGCTCGGCGACGAGCTTGGAGGTGCGGAGCTCGCGGTTGCCGAGCTCGGGATGCTGGTGGATGTCGCGGCGGATCTCGATGACCTTCGCCTCGACCGCGGACGACGCCGCGTCAACTCGCTGGTCGAGTGTCGCGGCGGTCAGCGTGGTGCTCATCATCGTCAACAGTACGAAACGTACTACTTGCCTCACCGCGCGTTCCCCTGCGCGATGCTGCCGCGCAGCGCCTCCGCCTTGCCCACCAGCTCGCGGAACCACTCGGCGAAGTTCGGCTCGCCCTTCTCCTCGGCCAGCCGTTGCGTGCGCGTGGCCATCTCGATGAACTGATCGACGAACGTGCGGAGGTCTTCGCCGACGCCGAGGAGCATCAGCGTGGTCGACTGGTCCTCGATGGCCTTGAAGGCCTGCAGCGCCTGCGCGTACTCGTTGCTGAAGTACGCAAAGTTCTCGCGGGACTCGTCGGAGCGGGGATCGTCGTCGTCGGTCATGGAGCGCTCATTTTGCCATGGGGAGTACCATTTCCAGATCATGCGCATTCGCCCGTTTCATTGCGCAGTCCTGCTCCTCTCCCTCCTCGCCACGGCACAGACGAAACCGACCATCCCCGGCATCGGCGAAACCATCGACGTCTCGATCGTCAACGTCGACGTGGTGGTCACCGATCGCGCCGGCAACCGCGTGCGCGGGCTGACGAAGGACGACTTCGAGATCTACGAGAACGGCGTGAAGCAGCCGGTCTCGAACTTCGCGGAGTACGCGCTCGACAACGTCCCTCTCCCGCTTGCGGGAGAGGGTGCCCGAAGGGCGGGTGAGGGCTCCGCGCCGTCGCAGAAGCGCACCGTCATCGTCTTCATCGAGCGCTTCTTCCTGCCCGGTTTTCGTAACGACCCGCTCTTCGCCTCGATCAAGGGGCTGCTGCACCAGACCATTCGTCCGGGCGACCGCGCCACCATCGTCACCTGGAACCGCGGCGTGCTGTTGACGCACCAGGCCTTCACCGACTCGCTGCCGGCGCTGGACCGCTCGCTCGACCGCATCGCCAAGCTGTCGGCGACGAAGTTCATCGATCCGACCGCGGAGACGCGCTGGAGCATCGAGGACATCCGCGCCTTCGACGCGCAGGCCGGGGCGAACGCCGGCGGCGCGCCGGCGCAGGGCGACACGCTCGCCGACCTCGAGCTGCAGTTCGCGGCGGAAAAGGAAGTGGTCGACATCCAGCGCAAGGTGCGCGCGATCAACGCGCTGATGCGCGCCATCGCCGGTGTGGAGGGGAAGAAGATCATGCTGCTGGCCACGCACCGCCTCTCGCTGGAGGCCGGCGCGGAGCACTACTACGCCACCGGCTCGACGATGATCCCGGGCGAAAAGCGGCAGCGCCTCGACATGCGCGAGCTGCTGAAGACGATGGCGGCGACGGCGAACGCGAACAACGTCACCATCTATCCGGTTTTCCCCGAGGGGCTTGGGAGCGCGCAGAGCGAGGGCTTCGGTTCGAGCACGGCCGACTACCTCATCCTCAACAACGAGACTCCGGCGCTGAAGCTGATCGCCGACGCCACAGGCGGCGTCACCGCGTGGGGCAGCGACGACGTGGTGAAGCTGATGCCGCGCGTGCAGGAGGACCTCGACTCCTACTATTCGCTCGCCTACCGCGTGCCGGGTACCGGCACCGACAAGGCGCGCCGCATCGAGGTGCGGATGAAGGACAGGAAGAGAGGGCTGCGCGTCCGCACGCGGCAGGATTTCGTGGAGAAGTCGGACGTGACCAAGATGGAGGACCGCGTCATCGCCGCGCTCTTCCGCAATCCGCCGTCGCCCGGCTTCCCGCTGCGCGTGGAAATCGGCAAGCGCCGCCAGCGCGGCAGCGGCTTCGTCATCCCCGTCGCGGTTCACATCCCCATCGCCGTGCTCACCGCGCTGCCGAGCGGCGACGTCTACAACGGCGCCTTCTCGGTCTATCTCGCCTGGGGCGGCAAGCTGGGCGGCATCAGCGAGACGACGCACAGCACCAAGACCTTCCGCATCCCTGCCGCAGAGATCGAGAAGGCGCGGCAGAGCCACCTGACGTACGAATTCGAGCTCGCCTCCGATCCGCGCACCGAGAGCGTCGCCCTCGGCGTGCTCGACGAGGTCTCCAAGGAGTACGCCCTCCGCCTGATCCAGCTCAAGCGCTGAGGTTGCGGCGCGCCCGCCGCGGGCAGACAATAGCCGGCGCCGCACAAGGAGAACGCTCATGCGTTGGTGGTGTCGAGGCGCCTTAGCCGTCCTGTCGTTGTCGCTCATTGCCGCCGACAAGAAACCGCCGCAGCAGGCGCTCCCCACCCTCGGCGAAACCATCGAAGTCTCGATCGTCAACGTCGACGTCTTCGTCACCGACAAAGCCGGCCGCCGCATCCGCGGCCTGAGGCAGGACGACTTCGAGATCTACGAGAACGGCGTCAAACAGCCCCTGTCCAACTTCGCGGAGTACGTGTCCTCTAGTGCCCCTCTCCCCGCTGCGCGGGGAGAGGGTGGCCAACGGCCGGGTGAGGAGTCCGCTCCCGAGGACCAGCGCCGCACCATCGTCGTCTTCGTCGAGCGCTTCCGCCTGCCGAAGGTGAAAGCCGATCCGCTGTTCGGCTCCATCCGCAAGCTGCTCCACGAGTCGCTCCGCCCCGGCGACGCCGCGACGATCGTGACCTGGCACAACGGCCAGTTGTCGACGCTGCAGGGTTACACCGACGACATGGCGGCGCTCGACCGCGCGCTGGACACCCTGGTGAAGCAGAACACCGCCGTGACGCGCGATGAGTACGCCGAGACGCGCGCGGAGGCGGACGACGTGGAGGACTTCGAGACCGACGCGCAGAGCTTCGCGCGGCGGGTCGGCGGCGACGGCGCGGTGGCGATGATGCGCGAGGGCGCCGAGGACATGAAGAGCATCAACGGCCGCACCGACGCCATCCGCGCGCGCGCCGACCTCGAGGCCAAGATCCGCTCGATCAACGCGCTGATCCGCTCCATGGCCGGCTTCGACGGCAAGCGGGTGATGCTGATGGCCACGCACCGCCTGTCGAAGCTGGCCGGTGCGGAGTTCTTCTGGGCCAACGGGGTCGAAGAGACGCTGGACGGCGTCGACCGGATGGAGCTCGACACCAGCCGCTTCATCCGCTCGCTGTTCGAGACGGCGAACGCGAACGGCGTGGCCGTCTACCCGATGTTTCCCGAAGGCCTCGGATCGGTGGCGGGATCGGTCACGCCGCAAGGCCGCCGCCAGCGCGGCGGCTCGGCCGCGTACGAGTACTTCATCCAGGACAACGAGGTGCCGGTGCTCACCGAGGTGGCGCACCACACCGGCGGCACCGCGGCGTGGGGGAGCAACGAGGCGGCCGAGCTGATCTCCAGCGTCCGCGACGACTTCGAGAACTACTACTCGCTGGCCTACCGCACCACGCCGCGCAGCCTCGACAAGGCGCGGACCATCGAGGTGCGGACGGTCGACAAGGAACGGAAGCTGCGCGTCCGCGCGCGGAGCCAGGTGATCGAGAAGTCGGACGTGACGCGGATGGAAGACCACGTACTGGCCAGCCTCTTCCGCCCCGCGGCCGGCGCCACACTGCAGTTCGCGGTGCGCGTCGGCGCGCCGCGCGCCAACCGGCGCCTCCCCGTCACCATTCGCGTCCCCATCGCCGCGCTGACCCTGTTGCCGAACGGGCCGAATCAGAGCGGCGGCTTCTCCGTCTACATTGCCTGGGGCTCGAAGATCGGCGGCATCAGCGACGCCTCGCACCAGCGGCAGCTGTTCCACATCCCGAACGCCGACGTCGACCGCGCAAAGAAGAGCTACTACACCTACGAGTTCGAGCTCGAGACCGTCCCGCACACCGAGCGCCTCTCCATCGGGCTGGTCGACGAGGTCTCGCGCGAGTACGGCGTCCGCGTCTACAGCCTTCGTCCCGACGCGCAGGCCGTGCTGCAGCCCGTGGTCAATCGATGATGCGCATCCGTCCGCTCGCAGCCGTCGCCGCGCTGCTGCTGGTCGCCGCCGCCGACCGCCCCAAGCCGCCCGCCTCGGCGCTGCCGACGCTCGGCGAGACGATCGACGTGTCGATCGTCAACGTCGACGTCTTCGTCACCGACAAATCCGGCAAGCGCGTACCGGGCCTGACGAAAGACGACTTCGACATTTTCGAAAACGGCGCGAAACAACCGATCACCAACTTCGCGGAGTACCTGGGCTCGAGCACCAGCGCCCCTCTCCCCGCTGCGCGGGGAGAGGGTGGCCAACGGCCGGGTGAGGGACCCGCGACGAGCGCGCCGCCAGTCGACCTACGCCGCAACCTCATCCTCTTCGTGGAGCGCTTCCGCCTCCCCAAAGTGAAGTCCGACCCGCTCTTCGCCTCGATGAAGACGCTGCTGCACCAGACGGTGCGGCCCGGCGACGCGGCGATGGTGGTGACCTGGTATCGCGGCGAGCTGAAGACGCTGCAGGGCTACACCGACGACCTGGCGCTGATCGACAAGGCGATCGACGCGGTGGCGCGGCAGAACACCTCGGCGATGCTCGACGGGACGCAGGAGACGCGCGTCTTCGCCGACGACGTCCAGGACTTCGAGCTCGAATCGCAGGAGTTCGCGCAAGAGGCGCTGGCGGGCGTCGGCGCCGATTCCTCCGCCACCGTCGCCGCCCTGCAGCAGGGCGCCGATGATGCGCGCGGGCAGTCGCAGCGGATGGACGCGCTGCGCGCGCGCGGCGAGATGCGTCAGAAAGTGCGCACCATCAACGCGCTGATACGCTCGATGGCGGGGCTGGACGGCAAGCGCGTCATGGTGATGGCCACGCACCGGCTGTCGCAGTACGTCGGCGCCGAGTTCCTCTGGCTGGGCGGCGTCAATGCGTCGCTGGACGGTCTGGACCGCATCGAGCTCGACACGCGCGACCTCGTCAAATCCCTCTACGAGACAGCCAACGCGAACGGCGTCACCGTCTACCCGATGTTCCCCGAGGGGCTCGGCACGGCGGGGATCGAGGTCCCGGTGACGGGACGCGCCGAAGGGGGCAACGCCGCCGCGGGCATCGAGTACCTGATTCAGAACAACGAGACGCCGGCGCTGAAAGAGATCGCGAAGCAGACGGGCGGGCTGGCGGCGTGGGGGCCCGGCGACGCGGCGAAGTTACTCACGACGATCAGCGATGATTTCAGCACCTATTACTCACTCGCCTATCGCACCACCCCGCGCAGCCTCGACCAGTCGCGCTCCATCGTGGTCAAGGCGAAGGACCCGAAGCTGATCGTCCGCGCGCGGCGCGGCGTCACCGAGAAGTCGGACGTCACGCGCATGGAAGACCGCGTCCTCTCGAGCCTCTTCCGCGCCGACGACGGCGGCTTCTTCGA
>Ga0157377_10000304_pt1 | contig 22848 bp, 16 predicted proteins | sample M55metaG_FD_121116 | JGI IMG/M metagenome (GOLD analysis project Ga0157377, IMG submission 121116) | Miscanthus rhizosphere microbial communities from Kellogg Biological Station, Michigan, USA - M5-5 metaG | ecosystem: Host-associated > Plants > Roots > Rhizosphere > Soil | place: USA: Michigan...
GGTCCGCGAAATTCTGGACGATATGCCAGAGAAGGACCGGCGCATCCTGAAGGAAATTTTTCTGGAAGAGCGGGACAAGGATGACGTCTGTACCGATTTTGGAGTAGACCGGAATTATTTGCGAGTGCTTTTACATCGGGCGAAGTCGTCCTTTAGGTCACAGTATATCAAGAGCTTAGAGGCGCGAGCCGGCGCCGGCGGCCGGGACTGAGGAAATTCTTAGTGAAACGATTTGGCACATCCCTTCACTACCCTCTGTGCGAACATTCCAGCAGAGGAGAAGCGGTATGAACCACAGCGATGCCGTGCGCTTGATGGCTTCCGAGAAATATCTCCTGGACGAGTTGGAACCGCAACTCCGAGAAAACTTTGAAGATCACATGTTCGGGTGCCACGAATGTGCGCTCGACGTAAAGTCGGGAATTGCTCTGATCCAACACAGCAAAGTGGTGCTGGGAACCCCGGAGCCGGTGCTGATGCCGAAGCGCAATCCGATGGTAGTGGCGGAGCCGAAACGAAACTGGCTTGGATGGTTACGTCCCGCGTTTGCTGCTCCCGCTCTCGCGCTCTTGCTGGCGGTGCTGGGATACCAAAGTCTCGTAACCGTTCCGAAGTTGGAGCAAGCGGTCAACCAGCCGCAATTGCTGCCGTGGGACACGATCAATGTGCGGACGCGAGGCGTGGCGCCCATCCAGATTAACGGGCAATCGGGCAAGGGTTTCTCGGTATTCGTGGTGATTCCGCAAGACAAGAAATATTCTTCGTATACGGCCCATTTGTATAACCCCTCCGGCCAATTAGAATGGTCGACCGCAGCCCTTACCGATGGAACCAAGCTGATTCAGGTTCCCGGCGCGAAGCGAGAGCAAGGGACGTATAAGCTCTCAATTCAAGGCGTAACGGCGGCAGGCGAGAGTTCGGAGTTAGGTCCCTTCCCGATCGATTTTCGAATTCAGCTCTAAATATGAAGTGGAGTGTGGGCGATGGCAATGAATGGCAATGGAAGAACGCATGCGTACTATGCAGAAGCGCATGCGATCGCCAAGCAGGCGAAAGATTCGTATGGTGCCAACCTCGCGGCATATGGACAAATTTTCCTCGATCCCGAAAATGGGGGCGAGTTTTGCAGCGAACCAGGCCGTCTCGATGTAGAGAACGGGTTTTGTGTTGGGTCGTCCCACATGGTGGTTACCGGAAAGCTATGCGACAGCGGGTGGGTGACCACCGCGAGTTCGGTACTCGAAGGTGTGAATGTGCGGGGGGTGCTTACCGCCGACCGGATCGAGGGGAAAATTTTTTCGACGCACCCCCTACAGGGATACATGCCAGCGATCGAGTTTCAGGAAGTGAAATACACGAATCTTAGAATCAAGGGTGACGTGGTGACGCCGCAGATCGACAGAGCGATACTTGGCCCGACGCCGGAGGATGCGGTCGGCAAGGATCCGAATTCCGATCCATATCTCGACGAGTGGCTCACCTCCGATACGTTTCTCGGTAACGTGAGGAATCAGGACGCGCGGATCGCGGATAATCCGCGGGCACCGGACTTTGCACGCGCAAGGTTTCGCCGCAAGCCCGGTAAGTGCACAGTGGAATGCGCGCTCGTCAGTACGATCGACAACGTGCCTTCTCAGTACCGCACTGCGGGGCATGTGATAGAAGTGCCCGGGTTTGGCAATGTCTTCGTCGGCGAGCTCTCAGTAGGAAGACACTTCGATTTGAACATGATTCGGCTGGAGTTGGAGGATGGCATCTTCACGCTCGGCGGTCCCGGGGTAAACGGGAAAAGCAAGCCATAGGCATCCGCCAAGATTCAACAATCAAAGGCCCGGGAGCGATTGCGCCCGGGCCTTCGCTGTTTTCGTGATGCTACTTCTTCGTTTCGATTAGAATCTTGCCTCAGCCGATTTCTGGATGTTCCCCGCGCCGAAAACTTTGCGTCGCTGTCTCCACAGGCACGTTCTCGTCAGCAGTACATTGACAGCAATGGCATTGCTGAGCGGTTGCAGTCGGTCGCGCGATCCCAAAGTCGCGTTCGAAGCCGCGCAACAGACATTCATCCACGGGAATTTCACTGACAGCCAAAAAGAAGGATCGAAAGGATTTGAGGAGTTTCGCAAATCTCATCCGGATTGGGCGTGGAAGTTCAAAATACTGGAGGCCGAATCGCTTCTGTGGAGCGGGATGTACGAACCTTCTCTGGACATCTTAAAGACCGTGCCTCCGGAGCGACTGCCAGAAGTGCAGCTCCCGGTTCTGACGCTTCAAGCGGCGGCGCATGCCCGCCTTCACCAGTTTCAGGAAGCAGAATCCGAACTAAGCCGAGCGGAGGTTCTCTGCCGCGCCGCAGCGGAAACGCGGTGCGGAGCGATACCGCGCACTCGTGGCGTGATCGCGGAGGAACGGGGACGGCTCGATGACGCCACCCATTTTTACGGTCAGAGCCTCGCGTTTGCGCGAGAGCACGGCGATCCATTTCTGGAAGCGACTGCGCTTCTTAATCTTTCGGCGACACTGCTGCTCGAAGAGCACTTTGGCGAAGCTGCCGATGCCTCGCGCACGGCATATGATGCCGCAAACTTGATCGGCGCGAGCGACCTGGCCCAGACTGCTCTGGGGAACCTAGGCTTCGCTTACTACCGGTTGGGGGATTCGGAGCGGGCGTTGGACTTGTACCTGGAGGCCGAGAAAAGAGCGATCGAATACGGAGACGTTAGCGATCAGATGTCATGGGTGACGAACATCGGGTATGTGCAAATGGATGCCGGGAAGTACGATCTTGCCGAGCAATCGTATAAACGCGCGCTTGATCTCGCGCGAAAAACGAAAAGCCAACAGGAAACGTTCAACGGCCTGCGAGCGCTGGCCAAAGTGTCGGTGCAGGCAGGAAAGTTGGAGCAAGCCAATCAGTGCGCAGATGAGGCGATTGCCATTGCGAAGAACAGCGGGAATCGGCCGGGAGAGCTGTATCCGCTCTTGGTGAAAGGACTGGTTGCGACTCGACAGGGCGATACGGCGCGTGCCGAGACAATATTTCTGGATGTGCAAAAGGACCCTAAGGCATCTGCAGCGTTAATCTGGGGCGCGCAGCATGCGCTCGCCCAACTCCATGAGCAACAGGGGAATCGCGAGTTGGCGGAGAGTGAGTACCGGGCGGCGCTCAGCACGTTTGAAGTTGCCCGTTCAGCATTGCAACATGAAGACGCACAGCTTCCTTTCGTTACGAATGCGGCGCTGATCTACGACGACTACATCAATTTTCTAGTGTCGCAAGGGAAGGTCGATCAAGCGCTCGAAGTGGCGGACTACAGCCGCGCGCGAACTCTCGCGGAAGGGCTGGGGCGGCTGCGCCGGGGGACATCGTTTACGCCAGAGTCTTTGAATGGGGCGCGGCTGGCGCGAAAGACCGGGGGAACAATTCTCTTTTACTGGCTCGGGCAGAAACAATCGTATCTGTGGACGATTACTCCAGAGAAGACAACGATTGCGCGGCTTGCGCCTGCTTCTGAGATCAACGCGACGGTTCTGAAATATCGAAAAGCGCTTCTGGGGCCGCTGGATGTCCTCGAGAATGCTGATGACGCGGGTACCGCTCTGTATCAGATGCTGGTTGCGCCGGCGGGCGTGTCATTTGCGAAGGACAGCAAGGTCTATGTCATTGCGGATGGCGGGCTGAATAGCTTGAACTTTGAAGCCCTGCTCGCGCCGAGCCCTAAGCTGCATTACTGGATCGAAGATGTGACCGTGGTAAACGCGAGTTCGCTGCGACTGCTGGAATCGGGACAGGCAATAAAGACCAAGCCGTCGCAGAAGTTGCTATTGATGGGAGATCCGGCACCTGCCGATCGCGCTTATCCGGTGTTGTCGAATGCGGGGGCGGAGATTGACGGTGTGCGCAAACATTTTCCCGACGCGGCTGAAACGGTGATCGCGAAGGAGCGCGCGACTCCAGTTGCGTATTTGAAAAGTGATCCGGGGCAATACGGGTTCATCCATTTTGTGGCGCATGGAACAGCGAGCCGGCTGAGCCCGCTGGACTCGGCGGTCGTGTTGTCTCGCGCAACATCCGAAGAGGATTCGTTCAAGCTCTACGCGCGAGATATCGTAAAACAACCTTTGCGAGCAGAACTGGTTACGATTTCGACGTGTTATGGTGCGGGCTCGCGAGCGTACACGGGAGAAGGGTTAGTGGGATTGTCCTGGGCCTTTCTCCGGGCTGGAGCGCACAATGTAATCGGCGCGCTTTGGGAAGTAAGCGATGTATCCACGCCTGCGTTGATGGAGCAAATGTATCAAGAGATCGGCGAAGGCAAACCTCCGGAGAGCGCATTGCGCGATGCCAAGCTCTCGTTTTTGCGGGGCACCGCCTATCGCAAACCGTTCTATTGGGCGCCGTTCCAGCTTTATACCGGGTCGTAGGCTCATTCGAATTCCGAACTATTGAAGGGAATTTGCATTGATGAGATGCACTCTGCTGGTTTTGATCGTCTGCGTGGGCGCGGTGTTCGCTGCTGACACAAGTTTGGCAGCGCGCCGCTCGGAGTTGAAGAAGCTGCTGGCGGACGACTGGGAATACCAACTGCGGACATTTCCTGAGCTGGCGATGCGCACCGGAGACCGAAGATACAACGACCGGCTCAGCGACTATTCGCCCGAGGCGTTAGCCCGACATATTGAGCACCAAAAGGACTTGCTTGCTCGTCTCGATGCGATCGATACGACGGGGTTTCCGGAACAGGAGCGACTGAACAAGGCCCTTGTTGCTCGTGCCGCGCGGGAAGACATTGAGTCTGCCAAATTCAAAGAGTGGGAAATGCCGGCGAACCAGTTCTACGGTCCGCATCATGCATTTGTTTCGCTGGCGACGGATAGTCCTTTCGACTCAACCAAGGATTACGAAAATTACATTGCGCGCCTGCACAAGGTGGCGCGCGCGTTTGATCAAGTGACGGCGAACATGCGCCAGGGAATGCGAGATAAGTTGATGCCGCCGAAGTATCTGATGGAGAAAGTTGCGGCGCAGGCGCAATCGATTGCCGACGTTCCGGCTGAGAAGAGCCCGTTTGCAAAGCCAGTCACACAATTTCCTGCTGACGTTTCCTCTGCTGATCAGAAACGGCTACGAGACGAAGTGATGGCGGCGGTGAAAGAGGAGGTGCTGCCGGCTTATGCGAAGTTTGCCAAGTTCGTGAAGACGGATTACGCACCGCAGGGCCGGGCTGAATACGGAATTTGGGTCGTGCCGGGCGGGGAGAATCGATACCGCTTTGCGGTCCGCAACCAAACAACTACAAATCTGAGTCCGGAGGAAGTCCACGAGATTGGTTTGAGAAATGTCGCTGAGATTGAAGGAGAGATGCTAAAGATCGCGCGACAGCAGGGCTTCAGCGACATCAAGAGTTTTAATGCGAGTATCCGCAAGAATGAGAAGCTGTACGCTTCGTCTGGACAGCAGCTGCTAGACCTCTATCAGAGGTACACCGATCAAATGTCTGCCAAGCTTCCACAACTGTTTGGGGCGCTTCCAAAAAACAAACTGGTTGTGGTGCCGATGGAGGAATTTCGTCAGGCGGATGCGGTGCCTGCCGATTATTCCATTGGTGGTGGAAATGGATCGCGGCCAGGGCGAATTAATGTAAATGAATATGACCCGCAACACCGGCTACTTTTGAACGTGGAGGCGATTGCGTACCACGAAGGTTTGCCCGGGCATCATTTGCAATTTTCGATTGCGCAAGAGCTGGATGACCTTCCAGCCGTGCGGAAGTACGGGCTCGATTACAACGCGTTCAGCGAGGGATGGGCATTCTATTCGGAGCGGCTGGGGAAGGACGTTGGGTTTTATCTGGACCCGTACAGCGACTATGGCCGTCTGCAAAACGAAATGTGGCGGGCGGTGCGGTTGGTGGTCGATACAGGAGTTCACTACAAACATTGGTCGCGAGACCAGATGGTTGAATATTTTCGTGAGCATACCGCGATGGATGAGCCCAACATACAGACAGAAGTGGACCGGTACATAGCGTGGCCGGCGCAGGCGCTGTCTTACAAGATCGGGCAGATGAAGATTCTCGAACTGCGGGATCGAGCCAAACGGGAACTCGGCAACAAGTTCGATCTGCGGTTATTTCACGATGCCGTGCTCGGCGCTGGGCCGTTGCCGATGGAAGAGCTGGAGGCGAAAATAAACTGGTGGATCGAGGCGGGCAAGACTGGCGGAGCCGTTAGCAAGACGGAATGATAGTTCTCCCGAGTCAGGTCAGCGGCTGGCTTGGTTTTTACTAGGTGACCGCGATTTGGAGTGGTCTGACGACGCCCTAAGAACGGGGAGACTAAGAAGCTACTTAGTCCCCCTTGCCGCGATGAACAGCTACTCGGTGTTTCCTTTTTGTTCTGTGCTCACCACCGTTACTTTCCCAAACAACCCATCGTTTTCGTCATTGGGCCCGGAAGTAAAGAAAAGCTCGTTGAAGAGGCCCGTTGTTCCGCTGCCAAAACTTAGCGCCCAAAGGCTGTCGATCGTGAGGGGACTTCCGTCGGGGTTGAGAATTTGGCCTTCGTGTTTTCCCGTAAATGTATTGAAGGCGTGAATGTTGCCGCTGCCGAAGTTTCCGATTAACAGACGGTGGCTGAACGCGCCGAAGTCGCCGGGGCTAAGTGCGATTCCCCACGGTGCATTCATCCACGACCCGCGTTGTAGTTCAGAGAGGAATCGCCCCTCGGTGTCGAAGATGGCGACGCGGCCGAGCCCTGCGCCATGCTCCTCGTCTGTTTCACCTGGTTTTCGCCGCGCGTACGTAACAACGATAGTGCCGCCGACATTCTGAATTCCGAAAGCAGACCACCGGTCTTCATCCTGCAAGTTCGGGTTGCGAAATGCGTCGTCGGTCGTGTGGATCCGATGGAACTTACCGTCGAAGACATCGACCCGGCCAGTGACGAAGTTGGTGGCGTAGAGGAATGCTCGTTCGTCCTTCTTTGCGATGGCCAGTCCTTTGTAGATCGCCTTTCCAGGTTGATTCACCATTCGTACGGCGACGGTTGGATTCACTCGCGGGTTCCATCCAGAGATCGTCCCGTCTTCTGTTGCGAATAAGAAGATGGCAGGCTGGTCGGGAGCTACTTGAAATGAAGTCGTAGGGTTGAAAGTAATTCCGGTGGGAGCGGACGCGCCGGTTACATCTTTCGGGGGAGGAACAGTGACGACTAGCGGTTGCGCGTTGCCGTTTCCATCGTAGAGGGTCGATAGTCCCGCGTGATTGTCTGAAACCCACCAAGCGCTCGATGAGGAGCGGGCTAGCCCCCACGAGTTTACGAGGTTTGGATCGACGACGACGTGCTCGGCCGAAATGCTCGATTGATCAGCAGTCAAATCGACCCGATTATAGTGTTGCGCTGACGAGGTAGCGGATAGAGCCAGTGAGAGAATGAACGACGCGCTGGCATAAGCGGCCGCGCGATTACGAAACGTCATTGTAACTCCTCCTAAGTTAGTGTGTAGCTCCTTTCGAGAAACTAGCGACTGAGATAAGAGGGAATGTCACGATGATGTCAGCAGTTTGTTAAAACGTTCACTTAGGTGACGTCGCGGTAAATAGTCTATGGTCAGCAAGGCATAAAGGTGAAGCTTCGGACATAGAGGGACATAACAACTGCAGAGCAATTGTCAGGTGTGTTGTTCAGGCAATAGTTTTCGAAGAGGAAGATGAAGATCAATTCTAAGCGAGCGCGAGTGAAGCCGGGTGCTTTTGCTGCAATTCTTCATAAAGCTTCACTCGAATGAGTGACTGCGGTACACTTTCGCAACGCTTGGGGGTATGCATGGGGAACGATGTCCATGCTGACGTGCACGAGATTTCCGGGCGACCGCTCGCTGAACGGGCGCGCGTTCTGCTCGAAATCAACAACGCGATCGTTTCACACCTTGATCTCGCGCAAGTGCTGAATGCCGTCTCGGCATGCCTGCGTCGGGAGATCAATCACGATTTTGCTGGCCTAGCACTCTACGACGCCGACCGTCATGAGCTGCGTTTACATGCTCTCGACTTCCCGAAAGACCAAGCGTTTCTTGAAAAAGGTCAACTGATACCTCTGGTCGGTACTCCGGCCAGCTTAGCGTTTTCCACGCGCAAGGCAGTTCTTCGGCATCGTCCGGACCCAGAGGAGTTTCCCGCTGAACTGATGCAGCGCGCGTATGAGCGTGGCATAAGGTCCGGGTGTGCTGTCCCTTTACTCTGTCGCGACAAAATTGTTGGAAGTATGGTGGTGGCAAGCCTGCGGGAGTCGGCGTTCACCCAGGACGACGCAGAGCTGCTCACTCAGATCGGTGTACAGATCGCGATCGCAGTAGATAACGCCCTGAACTACGAGAAAGCGCGCAAAGCTGAGTTACAAGCCACATGGGAACGTGACCGGTCACGATTGCTGCTTGAGGTAAATAATGCTGTCGTCTCGCACCTGAATCTCAGCAGCCTGCTTAAGTCTATCTCCGTTAGTCTTCGCGATATTTTGTTGCACGATTCCACATTCCTGATGCTTTGTGATCCTGACGGCATACACATGCAGCTTCAAGGCCAGGATGCGGGAACAATGGGAGAAGCGGGTTTTTCTGAAGGCATGCTGATTCCCGTAGAAGGCACGCCAGAGGAAAAAGCAATCATTACCCGTCAACCGGTTTTGATTGCAAGCGCGGCGGAGCTGGCGAAGTTTCCATCTCCTTGGGTGCGCCATGCGATTGAACAAGGCGTGAAATCCGGTTGCATCTTGCCGCTTGTCGTGCACGGGCGCGTCTTGGGCGCGCTAGGCATGGTGAGTCTAAAGGAAGGCGTCTTCACACTGGAAGACACCAAGTTGCTGGCACAGTGCGCTGGCCAAATCGCGATTGCCGTCGACAATTCGATAAATTTCGAAAAAGCGCAACTAGCGAAGCGAGAGGCAAGTGTCGAACGCGATCGCTCGCAACTACTACTGAACATCAATAATGCACTCGTGTCACACCTTGATTTGCGCGATCTAGTGAAGGCCATTTCAACCAGTCTTCAGGATGTACTGCAGCACGATTGCGTAGCGCTTGGCATTCATGACTCTGAAACCGGGAAGATGTTCTCTCAAGCGGTTACGTCTGAACTGCAACCGATGCACGAGGGAGTGTTCTTTGATCCAGAAGGCACGGCTACTGGACTTACCCTCAGTACCGGGCAGCCCGTTTATGTTCCAACGCCCGACTCGAAAAAGTTTCCTTCACCCGTTACACAGGGCTTTTTCGATCGCGGACTCAAGAGTCTTTATGCGGTTCCGATGACGGTCCACGGACGCCAGCTTGGCGTCATGTCAATCTCGAGCGTACGGGAAGATGCATTTACGGACAGCGACAAAGAACTGTTTCAGCAGATCGCGAATCAGATTTCGATCGCCGCCGCGAACGCGATTGCAGTCCGAGAGTTGCAACGATTGAAAGACAAGCTGGCCCAGGAAAAGCTCTACCTGGAAGATGAAATTCGCACTGAGTTCAACTTTGAAGAAATTGTGGGACAGAGCCCCGCTCTCCGGCAGGTGCTGCAACTGGTAGAGACGGTCGCATCGAGCGATTCAACCGTTCTGTTGCTGGGTGAGACCGGTACAGGAAAAGAGTTGATCGCGCGCGCAGTTCACGAACACAGTCGGCGGAAGTCTCGTACTTTCGTAAAGCTTAACTGCGCCGCGATACCAACGGGTCTTTTAGAAAGCGAACTGTTTGGTCACGAAAAAGGAGCATTCACCGGCGCGATCGCGCAAAAGATTGGTCGCCTCGAACTAGCGGACCAGGGCACATTGTTTCTGGACGAGGTTGGCGACATACCTGTCGAGATACAGCCTAAGCTTCTTCGGGCGCTGCAAGAGCGGGAATTCGAGCGGCTGGGCAGCACGCATACAAAGAAGGTGAATGTGCGCCTGGTCGCGGCAACAAATCGAAACCTGGAGCAGATGATGGAAGAGCGCCAGTTTCGTACCGATCTGTACTATCGGCTTAACGTGTTCCCGATTCGAATTCCGCCCCTCCGAGAGCGCCCTGGAGACATTCCGTTACTCGTTCGCTACTTTGTGGAGAAATTCTCCAGACAAATGCAAAAAGCGATTCGAACCATACCAACAGACGCCATGAGCCGGCTCCAGACCTGGCACTGGCCAGGAAATGTGAGAGAACTGGAAAACCTGATGGAGCGCTCTGTGATCCTCTCTAACGGAAGCGCGTTGCAGATGCCGCTTGGGGAAATCAAAACCGGACCATCCCCTGTCGCGACTATCTCCTCTTCTGCCTCATCATCTTTACAGGCAGCGACGGCACAGGCCACGAACGCGCCAGGCATTGACCGTGAGCAAATCATTACGGCGCTTCGCGAGACCCGCGGCGTCCTAGCTGGGCCCAATGGGGCCGCATCGCGACTTGGAATGAAGCGTACGACGCTTCAACACAAGATAAGGAAGTTAGGCATAACGCGCGACCATTGGTGGCCCATCTCCAAGTGACGAGGAGACGCCTTCGGGCTCGAGGTAAACGAACGTCCCGGTATCGGTGCGACATGTACCTCGGTAGCGAATCTCTTAGGCGAACTGTCTGTCTCCGGTAAAGCGCCGGCTTCCTTACACCAACAAACTGATTCCTGCTGCTGCCCGTGACGCTGCCCACATGGGCACTCTGCCCACGAAGTACTCCGTTGGGCATGGGCAGAGAGCGCGCCGGCTTGCCTTCCATTTAAGCAAAACCATCGAGAAATCAGCAGCTTGTAACTGTACGCGTCCCCTATCGTGCCTTGGCACGGCAGCTGCATAGTTCAAGTGCATGATGCCGAGTCTGATTCAAAACACACAGCGTTCATACAGCCCGATCCACACGCGCGAACAAGCGATTGTCTTGTTGCAGGAATTGCGACATCTCTACCGCTCACTTTCCCTGTATGAGCGCGAGGGGATTAAGAGCCAACTGACGAGCTTAGCGAGCGCCCAACTCGGCACAGAGAGTAAGGAGAGTTAATGCTTCGTATCAGCGTTGTGAACGACACGCCAACAACGAGATTCAAGTTGGAGGGCAAGCTTGCACACGAATGGGTGCGCGAGGCGCAACGAGCCTGGCATGCACTCACGACCCTGCAAGGAGAGGACAGCGTTGTCGTGGATTTATTCGATGTTTCGTTTGTTGACGAACTCGGTTGGCAGTTGCTGGTTGAAATGCGACACGACGGGGCAACGTTGCAGGGTTCCGGGCCGATGATTTCAGCACTTATTGAAGAGATTGAGCACAACCGGGAGATGGACGCCACGAGCGCGGATGCTTCTCCCAAAAAAACTGGGAGTGAGGCAAAACGATGAACGGCAACATGCACGACCGCTGTACTGATAACGACTATCGCGAACTGTTCGCATCGTCCGCGACCCAATTGCACTGGCTCTGTTACACGCTGACGGCTGACCAGGAACTGAGCGAGAAGGTGCTTAACGCTGCGCTCGAGCAATCACTCAAGGGAGCAGGCCAGGTTTTCCGCGAGTGGATGGTGAGTTGGGCACGCCGCTTGATTATCCGGGTGTGCATCGCCACCGTGAGACCGACATCGTTGGGGGCACCGCAGTGTCAATGCGGGCAGCACGAAAGCGAGGCGGACTTGGCGGTGTTTGGTTCGCCCGAGCTTCTGTTGAGCCTTCCTGCTGGTGTCCTTCAGGATAATTTGCTTCGGCTCGATCCACTCTCGCGGTTTGTGTTCGTCCTCAGAGCGCTGGAAGGCTACTCAAGGCACGAGACAGCACTGCTCCTGAATATCGATGACCGCGCATGTGAGTGGACATACATGCAGGCCGGAAGATTTATGAGCATGCTGTTGATTAGCTCTATGGGTGAAACGCCAGATGCTCGAGCCATGAACGTTTACCAGGTCGCCGTTTAGGCGGAGGAGTTTTATATGAAGAAGAAGATCGCAATCATTGTGGCAATGGTGGCATTGGGAAGCCTAAGCGCTGCTTATGCGTGGAAGGGACGAGGTGCGGATCGCCTGGTTGCGTCCGGTACTTTGGAGGCGCGCAACATTAGCGTGGGTTCCAAGGTCGGTGGGCGCATTACCGAGGTGCTGGTTCACGAAGGCGACAGGGTGGAACCGAAGCAGCTCCTGGTGATATTCGACAGCGCGGAACTCGAAGCTCAACTTCTACAGGCACGCGGCCGTGCAGATGTCGCTCGAGCAAACCTCGACAAAATGCTTCGTGGATCACGGCCCGAAGAGATTGCTGAGGCGAAGGCGGCATCGGATGGCTACCGCGAAGCTGAACTCGCGCAAGCTCGCGCAGATCTCGAGAGGGCGCGAGCGGATGATAGCAACGCCAAGCGTGAGCTAGGTCGCACCGAGCAGCTGGTGGGCTCAGGGGTAATGGCCCAGCAATCGCTGGACAACGCTCGAGATCGGCAACGCGCAGCACAAGCGCAAGTAGATGCATTCGCAAATGCTGTGGCCGCGGCTGAAGGCAGACTGAACGCTGCCCGGGCGGTGGCTGACAAGACTCAACGCGGATTCCGCAGTGAGGACATAGCCCAAGCGAGGGCCGAATTCACCCTGGCGGACGGGCAACTGAAGGAAGCTGAGGCCCGGTGGGCGGAGCGCGAGGTTCGGTCTCCAGCCGCGGCGGTGGTTGAAACGTTGGACCTGCGTCCCGGCGACTTGCTTACCGCAAATTCCCCCGTAGCTCAGCTACTTGAGGCGGACCAGCTGTACCTGATGGTGTATGTCCCGGAAACGAAGATCGGAAGTGTGAAGTTGGGCCAGAGGGCGCAGATTCGTGTCGATGCTTTTCCCGACGAAACGTTTCAGGCGCACGTGGAGCAGATTCGACAGCAATCTGAGTATCTTCCCCGAAATGTGCAGACGAAAGAAGAACGGGTTCACCAGGTCATCGGCGTGAAGTTGCGCGTTGAGAACCGTGACAACCGCTTGCGTGCTGGTGTTAGCGGAGATGTGGAATTCTCGCCGGAGGCACGGTAATGGCGGCTATCGAAACACGAAATCTCACGCGGCGCTTCGGCGATTTCGTTGCGGTGAACAAAGTCTCGATCGCTGTAGAGAAGGGCGAAGTGTTCGGATTTCTTGGTCCCAACGGGAGCGGAAAGACAACCGTAATCAAGATGCTGACCGGCATCACCTCGATCAGTGAAGGCGAGGCGTCGATCGAAGGCCTGAACGTTCGAACCCAAACAGACGCTGTGCGAGAGCGCATCGGGTACATGAGCCAGAAATTCAGCCTATACGACGATCTGACAGTTCTCGAAAACCTCCGATTCTATGCACGGGCTTATCAGCTGAAGGGCGCGGCGATTCGCCAAAAGATTGATGAGACGATCGCGGCCAACAAGCTCGAGAAATACGTTGATCGCCTTGCCGGCCGGCTATCTGGGGGGTGGAAGCAGCGTTTGGCGCTCGGCTGCGCGTTGATGCATGAGCCAACGGTCTTGTTTCTTGATGAACCAACCGCCGGGATCGACCCGGTAGCACGCCGTCAGCTGTGGGATCTGTTGTTTCAATTGTCCGGTCGCGGGATCACATTTTTTGTGACCACGCATTACATGGACGAGGCGGAGCGATGCAGTCACCTTGCTTACATCTATTACGGCGAACTCATCGCGGATGGAACGCCAGATTCGCTGCGTGCGCTCCCAGAAGTGAATCCCCCAGGAACTCATCGGTTTGAGATTTCTGCTCCCGCGATTACCACCGCGCTGCGCAAAGCCAAAGAGATGACTTTGTTTAAGAGCGCCACGATCTTCGGCCGTTCCATTCACGCTTTGGTTGACGAAACGGTGGGGCGGGAGGAATTAGATCGGGAGCTCCGCCGGCGAAACATTGATGTCGAGGAGATTCGGCCGTTGGTTCCGACTTTGGAAGATGCGTTCGTCGAGTTGAGCCAGCGGCGGCAGGAGCAAATGGAGGCGGCATCGTGATCAACCCTTTCCAAGGAATGGGCGCCATCTTCTATAAAGAGGTTCGGCACATGCGCCGCGATCCGATGGCGATCCTGTTCGCGCTCATCATCCCGGTCGCACAGATGGTGATACTGGGCGCGGCAATAGATACAAACATCCGCCAGGTGCGCACTGCTGTATATGACGCCAGTGGACCTGCGATGCAATCGGAAGTTTCGGGCACCGCATCAAGCCGCGCCTTCCTGGATCGATTGAGGAACTCCGATACCTTTCGCGTCTACAAGTATGTCCACAGCGATGCCGATCTGAACGAGGAACTGGTATCGGGTCGAGCCAGTGTGGGAGTCAAGGTGCCGGTCGACTTTGACCGCAATCTTCTTAAGGGCAAACCTGCTCAAGTGATGGTGATGGTAGATGGCTCAGATTCGTCCGTGGCGGGGCAGGCAGTCAATGTGTCTGGATCTATCGGTCTTGATGAATCCTTGCGTCGGATGATGCCTGCAGGCAGCGCGATGCCAATCGATGTGCGGCCCAAGCTGATGTTCAATCCGGCATCGCGTTCGCCAAACTTCATGTTGCCGGGCTTGATGGCAGTGTTGCTTCTAATGGTCACGGTGATGCTGACAGCATTTTCGATCGTGCGCGAGAAAGAGCGCGGCACGATGGAACAGTTGTTCGTCACACCGGTGCGACCCCTAGGCCTGATGTTGGGCAAGATCATGCCGTACTTTGTGACGGGCATTATCGAGTTCGCGGTGATTCTGCTGTTCATGAGATTTGCCTTTCAGATCCCAATTCACGGAAGCGTCTTGGTTCTGGCTCTGCTGACAACCTGTTACTTGTTTGTAAACCTTGCGATTGGGATGCTGGTATCCAGCAAGGCGAATTCGCAGGCGGAGGCCCTTCAACTCTGCCTCATGGTGATGCTGTTGAGCATCTTCTTGTCGGGGTTCATGTTCCCACGCGACACGATGCCGAGCTGGGCATTTGCGATCAGCCACCTGGTTCCTGCGACCTACATGATTCAGATTGCGCGAGGCGTGATTCTTCGCGGAGCCGGCCTTGCTCAACTGTGGATGCATGGGTTGATCCTCGCCGGGATGGGTATTGCCTTGTTAATGCTGGCCGCGAAACGGTTCAGCAAAATGACGGTCTGATCGTCAGCCGAAATATAGCGACATGCGGAGAACTCAAGTGCATAAGTTCACAAATAACTTCTCGAAAACCGGGCGGCTCTTCGTGTTCATGTTGAGCCTGTTTTCACCCGTCATGGTCGTGGCACAACAGACCTCGGCAGTCGCCCGCTTGCTGACTCTCGACGAAGCCATCCAAATCGCGATCGCGAATAACCGTTCGCTCAAAGTTTCAAGCCTCGAAGTGGAGAAATCGGAGTGGCAGGTTGCCGAGTTCAAGACGAAGCGATTGCCATCGGCGAGTACGACGGTGTTGGGATCGCAGCTTTTGAATGAAGTCAGTTTTACATTCGAGCAAGGTGTCTTCGGCACTTATCCTGCCACCGGCCCGATCCCTTCGACGGACACGAAGATCACGACGCCGCGTCAGATGACCGTTTACGTAGTCGGCCAGGTGATACAGCCCCTTTCGCAACTTTACAAGATCAACCTTGGTTTGCACGCGCAGAAACTATCGGCGCAATCCGTTGGTGAGAAATTTCGGGGCGACAAGCAATCTCTTGTTAAGGAAGTGAAGTCTGCTTACTACTCGGTACTCCAATCGGAGAGTGCGCTCGAGGCCTCCGAGGCGAACCTTAAACAATACAACGAACTCGATAGGGTGGTTTTGCAACGAGTGTCACAAGAAGCGGCACTCAAGTCGGACAGCCTCGACGTTAAAGCAAAGCTCGCCAGTGAACAATACAAGCTTGTTCAGCTGCGCCACACGCTCGATACGCGCAAGGAGTATCTCAATGATCTGTTGGGGCGCGACATCCGAACCGATTTTTATGCCGAGCAAGTCCCTCCCACATCATTCGAAGAGATCGAACTGAAAAGTGCCCAGGATCGAGCACTTTCGCAGAGAACGGAGATCAAGCAAGCCGAACTAAAAATACGACAGGCGGGGTATGACCGTCGGATGGCAAAAGCCGACTATATTCCGGAAGTCGGGGTCGCGTTCAATTATTTGTCACCGTTCAACGTCGAGTTCGTCCCGAAGAATGTTGCGAGCTTGGGTTTGGAATTGAAATGGGAGCCTTGGGACTGGGGCCGCCGCAAGGATGTCCTGAACCAAAAGAAAGTCATCGAAGCCCAGGCCCAAACACAATTGAACGATGTGCAAGCGAAAGTACTGATGGACGTCAATAGTCGCTTCCGCAAGTTAGAGGAATCTCGCATGTTGATCTCCGTGGCACGGGCGTCGCGGGACTCGGCGCAGCAAAGACTGCGTGAAGTTACCAACAAGTATCAGGAGCAATCCGTTTTACTGACAGACGTGCTGCGACAACAGGCGGCGATGGCCGGAGCGATGGACGACTACCAGCAAGCTGTGCTGGGCTTTTGGAATGCCAAGGCCGACTTCGAAAAAAGTTTGGGAGAAGATCAATGAATCGAGACAGGACAAATCATCGAACAACAATTTCTGGCGTTGTAGCGGCTGCGCTTTGTGCTATCGGACAAGTGGCGTGCACCCATGCAGATTCAGCGCCCCGGCCTTTAACCCCAATCAGGGTGGCACAGGTGCAGACAGTGGCAACCGGAAGCGAAACTCGCTATTCGGCCAACATCGTGCCAAATGCGCAAGTTGATCTGGCTTTCAAGTCAGGTGGTTATGTTCAGAGCCTCCGGCAAGTTCGCGGCGTAGACGGACGCATGCGATCGATCGATATTGGCGACTGGGTGACCAAGGGCACGGTACTCACAGTTGTGAGGCAAAAAGATTACTCCGACCAACGCGAACAGGCGCGAGCACAGTTGGCGCGCGCACAAGCCGACTACGATCATGCGAAGCTCAATCTTGACCGGACGACAACTCTGTATAACGCGCAAAGCGCCACAAAGCCCGAGTTCGATTCAGCGACCGCGCAGCACAACAGTGCCGCCGCGGCTTTGAATAATGCCAAGGCCGTATTGGCTCAAGCGCAAACTGCCTTGGAAGATTCTTCCCTTCGAGCGCCGTTTGACGGATGGATTGTTAAGCGAAATGTAGACGTCGGTGCACTCGTCGGTGCCTCAGTTGCTGGATTCACGATTGCCGACACCCGAACGGTGCGCGCTGTTTTTGGCGTTCCAGACAATGCCATCGGCCGAATCAAAGTAGGGCAAAAACAAGCAATCATGACGGATGTTTTCCCTGACGCCTTCCAAGGTCAGGTTACGGCGATCGCTCCGGCGGCCGATCCAAAAAGCCGAGTGTATTCGGTGGAAGTCACGTTGCCGAATCCGAAGAATCATTTGAAATCGGGGATGATCGCCTCCCTGGCTTTCGAAGGAGAAATTCTGCCTAGCAACGTGTTGGCGGTTCCGCTTAGCGCTGTGATTCGCGATCCGCAGAAGCCTGAAGACTTTGCAGTCCTTGTTGTCGAAGGAACCGGTGACCCCGCCACGGTACGCGCTCGTAGCGTGTCTGTCGGCGATGCGTACGGGAACATGATCCAGGTGGTTGGTGGTGTGAAAGCCGGCGAACGCGTCGTAACCGCCGGTGCGACGCTCGTGAAAAGTGGCGAACAGGTACGCGTCATTCAGTAGGCCCAGAATCTCTTTATTCCTATTTCTTTAAAAACGAGACCGATATGGCACACAAAACTGATTCTGAAATGATCCAACACACTCACAACACTGCCCGCTTCTTTGTGGAGCATCGGCAGATTGCCCTTGTGCTGCTCCTCGGTACGTTCATGTGGGGCTGGTATGGCTACTCGAAGATGGCGAAACGGAAGGATCCAGTCATTCCCGTCCGCATTGCCGTGGCTTCGTGTAAGTGGCCAGGAGCTACCGCAGAAGAAATAGAACAGCTCATCACTCGTCCGATCGAGCAAACCATGGCGCAGAACCAGGCCGTAAAACCACCTGATGGTTCTGACTACGGCATTCGCTCGTTGAGCTTCCCAAACTTCGCGCTCGTGTTTGTCCAGCTCGATGAAAATGTGAAAGACACTCTCAAACAGCTTAACGACATCAACCTGCGACTGAACGAACTCAGCAACAAGCTTCCCGACGGGGCAGGCCCGATCCAATTCAACGGCAATTTTGGCGACACGGCTGCGCTGATGCTGACCGTGGCCAGCCCTCGAGCGAGCGAAATTGATGTTGCTCTACGCGCGCGATCGGTGAAGAAGGCGATCGAACAGTTGCGGGCGAGTCTACCAACCGGCACGCCGCAGTCGCGCGTAAGTATCGTGGTTTCGTTTCCCCAGTCTGTGGCAGCGGAAGAAGTGAAGATGTCGTTTCGCCTCGTGGATGAACTGGGTGTTCGGAGTGGAGCGTTTCGCGATCCACACGTGTTCCAGGGCCCTGGCTTCATCGGGATCGATGTTAGTTCTGAATTGGATGATGCGGCGTTACGCGCCTGGGGAGATCGGGTGATGCAAGAACATTTTCATCGATCTGAAATCCACCCGGACTCCTGGCAACCGGTCTTCGTTCGCGATCCGCTGGAGACCGAGACTAAACTGGCCGCCGTTGCTGGTGATAAGTATTCCTATCGTGAACTCGATGACTACACCGCACTGATCCAGAGAACTCTGCAAGGTACGCCAGAAGTATCCAAGGTGGATCGAAGTGGCGTGTTAGCCGAGCGGATCTATCTCGATTATTCGCAGCAGAGGTTGGCCGAGTACGGCATCCAGCCGTCAGGTCTGAGGCAAGTACTCTCCACTCGCAACATTACATTGCCTGGCGGCCTGCTTGAGGTCGACAGCAAGAATGTGTCACTTGATCCTTCCGGCAAGTTTGAAAACGCCCGAGCCATCGGTGACGTCATCGTGGGCAGCGCCACCAGCGCAGCGAACAGCCCGGTCTACCTACGAGATCTGGTCGATATTTCGAGAGCGTATGAAAGTCCGGCGCGATATTTGAACTACCTTTCGTGGCGTGACAAGGACGGGGTCTGGCACCGCAGCCGCGCGATTACGCTGGCGGTTCAAATGCGGGACGGACAACAAATTGCAGAGTTCGGAAAGAGCGTCGATGACAAACTCGCTGCGGTTCGGAACTATCTTCCCGACGACCTTGTGATTGCGCGGACGTCCGACCAACCGTTGCAAGTCAAAGAGAACATCGATCTCTTCATGGGCGCACTGTACGAAGCCATCCTACTAGTGGTGGTGGTGTCGCTGATTGGTTTCTGGGAATGGCGGTCCGCAGTCTTGATGGCCATCTCAATTCCGATCACGCTAGCCATGACTTTCGGGATGATGTACATGCTGCACATCGACATTCAACAGGTGTCCGTGGCAACGCTCATTATTGCGTTGGGGCTATTGGTTGATGATCCGGTAGTCGCGGGAGATGCAATCAAGCGGGGACTGGCCGAAGGTCAGCCTAACGTTGTCGCTGCCTGGCTTGGTCCGACGAAACTCGCGACAGCAATCATGTTTGCAACGGTGACCAACATCATTGCATACATTCCCTTCTTACTCCTGACCGGAACGATGGGCGAATTTCTCTACAGCCTTCCCATTGTCATGACCTGTGCCCTCGTCGCCTCGCGGCTAGCGTCGATGACGTTTGTGCCGCTACTGGGGTACTACTTGCTGAGACCCGACAAGAAGCCTGAGAAACCGATCGAACTCCGGCGCACGACGGGATTTACAGGCTACTATGCGCGCGTGGCGCGAGCGGCCATCGATCACCGGTGGAAAGTGTTTGCCGGCTCGCTGGCATTCCTCGCCCTTGGCGTGTTGTTCATGTCTCAGCTGAAGACCGCGTTCATGCCTAACGACGTTCAGTACTGGTCGTATGTTGATGTTTGGCTGCCGAACGACGCTAATTTAGATGCGACAAACCAGACTGCCCAGCAGGTCGAACACATCGTCCGGGAAGAGGCAGAGAAATTCGGTCGAGAGCATTTGGACAAATCGGGAAAGCCGGAACAGATTTTGAAATACGTCACAACGTTCGTAGGCGGCGGGGCGCCGCGTTTCTGGTTTTCCGTTTCGCCACAACTACAGCAATTGAACTACGCCCAGGTAATCATGGAGGTCACTGATAAAGAGATTACAGGCGAGTTTGTGAAACATCTGCAGCCGTTGCTCTCACAGCAAATGCCAGGAGCGCGAATTGACGTTCGCCAGCTGCAGTATGCGGCGATTGATTTTCCCCTCGACATTCTTATTTCTAACAATGCTGACGTGAGCGCGGCGCAATCCACTGAAGATATTCACACGCTCCGGCGCTTGGCCGCACAACTCGAAGACATTTTTCGTTCTTTGCCGACGACTGCAGGAGTGCGAAACGACTGGGATGCGGAGAGTTCCGGTGTCAAGCTGAAGATCGACCCAGACCGTGCAAATCTGGCTGGAATAACGAATCAAGATGTTGCTGCTTCTTCAACATCAGCGATGAGCGGTGCTCAGATGACCACTTTCCAGGAAGGAAATAAAGAAATCCCCGTCGTCGCTCGCCTGAAGATGGACGAGCGTGCGCAACTGTCTGACATTCAAAATCTATATGTCTATGCGGCGCAAGGATCTTCGAAGGTTCCACTCGTTCAGGTATCGAAGATTGAACACTCCATGCAGACCGAACGCATTATCCGCCTTGATCATTTCCGGACAATCGCCGTGCGTTGTTTTCCCCGGCCAGGCGTTTTGTCGTCGGAGGTGCTGAAAGAGGCCATGCCCAAGATCAAGGAGTTCGAAAAATCACTTCCGCCCGGGTACAAGATCCGCATGGGCGGCGATTATTATCAGCAGCACAGGGGATTCGGCGAGCTTGCTATCGTAATGGGTGCGTCGATATTCGGCATCTTTCTGGCACTGGTATTTCAATTCAACAGCGCGGTGAAGCCTCTGCTGGTTTTTGCAGCTGCTCCTTATGGGGTGGTCGGCGCCGTGGCAGCACTCTGGATCATGGGGACACCCTTCGGATTCATGGCTTTCCTCGGCGTGGCAAGTTTGATCGGAGTAATCGTCAGCCACGTGATCGTGCTCTTCGATTTCATTGAAGAAAAACACCAGGAAGGTGAACCGTTCGAAGAAGCGGTAATCGACGCGGGAATTATCCGATTGCGTCCCGTGATGATTACCGTTGGTGCAACGGTTCTTGCCCTCTTTCCGCTCGCTCTCCATGGCGGCCCGTTGTGGCAGCCCCTCTGTTACACACAAATCGGCGGGTTGGCTGTGGCGACATTCATAACGTTGCTGCTGGTGCCGGTGCTCTATGCAATCTTCGTGATGGATCTGAAGATTCTTAAGTGGGAAACAAAAGAGAAGGAGCCGTATCTAGCCACTGCAGACGTCGCTGCTGATTGAGGGAAATGTTTTAGGACATTTCCGACGCGCGCCGATACTTTGCACGAACTGTCACATGTGACAGTTCCGCCGGTGGTCGGCCGGACGTAGAATTTGGCTTCCACTTTGGGGTAACTCGCCAGGTTGTATTTCGTAGCCGCTCGCTTGCAGCTAGCGTGCTGCGTTTCGGAGATGCCAATCGAATCTGGATGGATTTCTTCGGCAGTATTCCATTCAGGTGCGAAGTCCTCAACGTTGTTCCAGCCTTATCGCAAAGGAGCGAATCATGCCTCTTACTCCAGAACAGCGCGACCAGGTCGCAAACGAACTTAAGAGATTTGCAACTGACTTGAACCTTTCAGATGAACAGAAGGAAAAGCTGCGCACTTCCTTGTCAGAAGGTTACGAAAAAGTGCAAGAGTACAAGCAACAGAATCCCAACGCATCAAAGGAAGACTTGATTAAGAAGGTTGCTGGCAACCGTGCGTCGATTCGGCAACGCCTGGTGAACTTTCTGACTCCCGATCAGCTCACCAAGTGGGATGCGGAAGCGGCAAAGGCCAAAGAATTTCTAGGTCAGAAGATCGCAGCCTAGACTGTCTTGCTGTTGGGGGCGGACGACGCCCCCTTTTTTATGTCATCTCCGTTCGGCTTGAGTGGAAGGAATCCTCTGACGCGCAAGCGTCTGTCCCCCCGATCCACTCCGTTCACTAATAAGGTCAGGCTAAAATGCCTTTGTGGTGGAGGTGTGCCCAGACGCAGTCTGGTGTCGAACATGCTCCAAAGTAAGCGAATGACGGGGCAGAGATTCAATCCAGCGGAAAGTCCAATGGCAGCGAGGGTGCGTTCAGAAGATGGAACACGATAAAATGTTGTAAACCCGCGCGGAGGGATGTGTGAGTGGTTGAAACAGGCGGTCTTGAAAACCGCTGTACCTGAAAGGGTACCGGGGGTTCGAATCCCTCTCCCTCCGCCACTATCTGTATTGTTTCGTTTAATCTACGCGGACACTGGCGAAGTCCTGGTTCGTCGTCGCCCATGGAGAAAGGAGCCGCTGGCGGCCCAATTGGAGCAGGGGTAGTCGGTGCCGGCATTGCCGGATGGGGAATCGGGCGCGGCATTGGACATCTCCCAATCGGGAATGGTCAAACCGTTGATGATGCAGTGCTGAACCTTTTCGCCAACACATTGTTCAAACCCAATTCGGCTATGACAGGAAGAAGCTGTGGAAAGTCGGGTTCGAACCCGCCGTGGATGGATGACCCTTGCTATCTGCAATGGCGCGATGACGTGGAATGGTGTCGAGAAAATGATCCTGGGAATAACGACTGCGTGCACCTGGCGCATCTCAACTATTACCGGTGCAAGGCGAATTTGGAACCCGTAAGACCCAGATAGCATGGCCCACCTATCACCAGTTCGGAACGTTCATAGCACGGGAGGAAGTTAAATGGACGCGCAGGCATGGTCGGTAATCACCAAAGCCATGGAGTTGTCAAAA
>Ga0157377_10000313_pt1 | contig 22234 bp, 18 predicted proteins | sample M55metaG_FD_121116 | JGI IMG/M metagenome (GOLD analysis project Ga0157377, IMG submission 121116) | Miscanthus rhizosphere microbial communities from Kellogg Biological Station, Michigan, USA - M5-5 metaG | ecosystem: Host-associated > Plants > Roots > Rhizosphere > Soil | place: USA: Michigan...
ATGGTCGACCATACAGTTCAATCTAGCGTGAATATGACCATCACGAGTCCAGAGCCCCCCCGCACCCGGCCTTCTGCTCTGACACCGGCCCAACACCTGCGAGCTCAAAGCTGTGCGCAGCCCATTGCAAGCCACGCTTTCATTCCACCGGCGAAATAAGAATGGGGGCTGCCTACCTTGCGCCAGTGATCCGAGTAGGTTCCAGACGCGGGCATACACCATTGCAGGACCATGTCGACGGCCCTGGCACTGAGACTTGCGCGAGTCAGCTGTACTGAGAGTGCTTGCTTAGGTGTCAAGCACGCAGACGCGGTCTCCAGAGGAGGCCACGCGAAACCTATGACCTTGGGACATCGGCCATCTGAGCTCGGACTCGGCACGTGCGACCCGGTGCCCGGCCGATCACCCCCTCGCATCAACCGCCGCTGCCGTGCCGAATCAGGTGGTCGAATGCAGACAACGCCGCCTTTGCACCGTCGCCCGCAGCGATGACGATCTGCTTGTAGGGCGTGGTCGTCGCATCACCGGCACCAAACACGCCCGGCACGCTCGTCGCTCCCCGCGCGTCGACGATGATCTCGCCGTACTTCGAGAGCTCCACCGTGCCCTTCAGCCATTCGGTGTTGGGCACCAGCCCGATCTGCACGAACACGCCCGCCAGCGGGACCAGATGCTCGGCATCGGTCGCTCGGTCCTTGAACTTCAGGCCCGTGACCTTCTGCCCGTCGCCGACGATCTCGGTGGTCTGGGCGTTCACATGCACAGTGACGTTCGGCAGGCTCTTCAGCTTGTCCACCAGCACCGCATCGGCCTTGAGTGCCGGGGCGAACTCGACCAACGTGACGTGCTCGACGATGCCCGCCAGGTCGATCGCCGCCTCGACGCCGGAGTTGCCGCCGCCGATCACCGCGGTGCGCTTGCCTTTGTAGAGCGGGCCATCGCAGTGCGGGCAGTAGGCCACGCCCTTGTTGCGGTACTCGGCCTCACCCGGGACGTTGACGTTGCGCCAGCGCGCCCCGGTGGCGAGGATCACCGTGCGGCCCTGGAGCACCGCGCCGCTGTCCAGCGTCACGCGCGCCGGGTCGCGGCCGTTCGCCGCTTCCAGCTTCGCTGCCCGTTGGCCGGTCATCAGGTCCACACCGTAGGCGCGTGCGTGTGCTTCCAACGCCGCGGCGAACTTCGGACCTTCGGTTTCGAGCACCGAGATGTAGTTCTCGATGCCCAGCGTATCCAGCGTCTGGCCGCCAAGGCGCTCGCCGACGATGCCGGTCTTGATGCCCTTGCGCGCCGCATACACGGCCGCGGCCGCGCCAGCGGGGCCTCCGCCGACGATCAGCACGTCGAAGACGTCCTTCGCCGCCAGCTTCGCGGCGTCGCGTGCGGCGGCGCCGGTGTCGATCTTGGCCACGATCTCGCCGATCTCCATGCGGCCCGAGCCGAAGGGCTGGCCGTTGAGGAAGATCATCGGCACGGCCATGATCTGGCGCGTCTCCACCTCGTCCTTGAACAGGCCGCCGTCGATGGCGACGTGCCGGATGCGCGGGTTCAGCACCGCCATCAGGTTCAAGGCCTGCACAACGTCGGGGCAGTTGTGGCAGGTGAGAGACATGTAGGTCTCGAACACGAAGTCGCCATCCAGGGACTGGATCTGCTCGATGACCTCGGGCTCGAGTTTCGGCGGATGACCGCCGGCTTGCAGCAGCGCGAGAACGAGCGAGGTGAACTCGTGGCCCATCGGGATGGCGGCGAATCGCAGGCCCATGTCATGGCCGGCGCGGCTGATCGAGAACGAGGGCCGGCGCGCGTCGTTGCCGTCATGGCGCACCCGGATCATCGGGCTCAATGCGGCGATCTCGTCGAGCAGTTCTCGCATCTCGCTCGAAGCCTCGCGCTCGTCGAGCGAGGCGACCAGATCGACCGGCTGCACGACGCGCTGCAGGTATGCGGCAAGTTGGGTCTTGAGGTTGTCGTCCAGCATGAGGGGGACTCCAGGTGGTGCCAAGCCGACGCCGACGGATGACGTCAATCAGTGGCACGGAGAAAGAGGAATGCCGACAGGCACGCCATCCGCCGGCTGATGGCCGGCGAAGGCGTCTTCAGGGAAGTTCGGCGGGACCGATCAGATCTTGCCGACGAGGTCCAGCGACGGGGTCAGCGTCTTCGCGCCTTCCTGCCACTTGGCGGGGCACACCTGGCCCGGGTTCTTGGCGACGTACTGGGCGGCCTGCAGCTTGCGCAGCGTTTCCTTCACGTCACGGGCGATGGCGTTGTCATGGATCTCAGCCGTCTTGACCACGCCTTCCGGGTTGATGATGAAGGTGCCGCGCAGTGCCAGGCCTTCTTCCTCGATGTGCACGCCGAACATGCGCGTCAGGGTGTGCGTGGGGTCGCCGACCAGCGGGAACTTCGCCTTGCCGACGGCCGGGCTGGTTTCGTGCCAGACCTTGTGCGAGAAATGGGTGTCGGTGGTCACGATGTAGACCTCGGCACCCAGGTCCTTGAACTTGGCGTAGTTGTCGGCAGCGTCTTCGACTTCCGTCGGGCAGTTGAAGGTGAAGGCTGCCGGCATGAAGATGAGGACCGACCACTTGCCCTTGAGCGACTCATCGCTGACGTCGATGAACTTGCCGGCCTGGAAGGCGGTCGTCTTGAACGGCTGGACGGTGGTGTTGATGATGGACATGGTTCTTCCTATTTGGGTTGAGATCACTGCGGATCGGACGCCATTTTGCGTGCACTGCAGCATAGCGGCGTTTGATCTGATCAATGTGAGCGATCGTCTATATCAATCGACCGACCATGCCTCGACGTGTGCCCCCCGTGTGCCCCGCTACCGGGCACCAACGAAATGAACCGCCTGCGCCCCCACCTCATAGAACACCTCCCGCGCGGTCTTCATGATGGCCGGCTTCACCGTGCTCACCGGCAGCGACAGGTCGGACTCCGACATCGTCCCCAACACCAGCCGCGCGAGATCCCGGCCGAAGCTCGTCCCCGGGGCGATGCCGCGGCCGTTGTAGCCGCTGAACGAGAAGGTGTTGCGCGCGAGTTCATGGAAACGCGGCAAGGCATTGGAGGTCATCCCGATGGCGCCGAACCACTCGTGCTCGAAGTCGATGCCTTCGAGCTGCGGAAACAGCTTGCCGAGCGCTCGGCGCCCCCAGTCGCGGTGGATCTTGTGGCCAGGCCCGCGCAACGTGCCCACGCTGCCGAACACCAGGCGATTGGCGCGATCGAACCGGAATGACGACAGCACTTGGCGGGTGTCCCAGGCGCCTTGGCGCTGCGGAAGAATCGAGCGTGCGAGTGTGTCGGGAAGAGGCGCCGTGGCCATGTTGAAGTAGGGCAGGCGCACGATCTCCTCGCCCAGCTGCGACCAGACGCCGCCAGGGCCGGTGTAGGCGTTGGTCGCGACGATGATCCACTTCGCCTCGATCGCGCCACCCGTGCCCGTGCGCAGGCGCCAGCGGGCGCCGAGATCCTCGATCGCCGTGATTGCGCTGCGCGTATGCACACGGGCACCAGCCGACATGGCGGCCGAGGCCAATCCGCGCACGTAGGCCAAGGGCTGGATGGTGCCGGCGCGTTGGTCGAGCAAGGCGCCGCGGTACGCAGTCGTGCCCAGCTTGTCGGCCGTCTCGGCGGCTTCGAGCAACTGGACCGGCGCGCCCAGTGCCTGCCATTGACGCGCACGCTCCTTCAACGCGGACAGGCCCTTGGCGTCCGCCGCGCAGTGCAAGGTTCCGTTGCGAACAAGCTGGCAGTCCATGCCGTACCGATCGACCAGCTCGTAGACCAGGGCGGGCGCTTCGCTGAGCTGGCGCAGGAGCTTCGCCCCGTGTTCCTGCCCGAGCTCGTCGGGCAGCACGGAGGGCATGACCCACATGCCGGCGTTGACGAGGCCGACGTTACGGCCGGAGCCTCCGAAGCCGATGTCCACGGCTTCGACCACGGCAGCCGATGCGCCGCCTTGTGCCAGGTGCAGCGCTGCGGACAAGCCCGTGAAGCCGGCACCGACGATCGCCACGTCGACCGAAAGCTGATCGGTCAGCGCAGTGGTTTCCGGTGCAGGCGGCGCGGATGCTTCCCAGAGTCCGTGAGACCGAGTGTCGTTGTTCAAGGTGATTCAGGAGAGCGTGTGGCGACCCATCACCTTACCGCGCAAACCGGAAGTCACGCACTCGTCCGATGGTCCGTTGCGACCAAGCCGTCCAAGCGGACGCGGTTTCAAACCGACACACCGCCGACTGGCCGCGTCACTCTTGAATCATGGCTGTTGCACGGAATCGGGTCGTTACCGATACGCAGCGTACTACCGGTGTCCGCCCCCCGAGACGAGGGATGTCCCGCTGGGTGTCCATCCCTAGGATCGCGCCACCGCAGGGGAAGGGAATCTTGCGGCATCCATCAACCGAGAGACATCCATGAAAGCCTCCTCACTTGCTGCCGCCCTGCTGGCCACCGCCGGCGCCGCGAATGCAGCCCTCACGCCCATCGGCGGATCGGAAGTCCACTTCACCGGCTACAGCAGCGCCAGCGTGTCCACCGACCCGCAAAGCGCCGGCCTGCGCAATGCACAGCTCGTGTCGGACGACGCGCTGGACGAGTTGACCTTCACCTTCCTGGGCAAGGACGCTGGGCACGTGAACCAGTTGTTCTTCGACGGCGAGCTGGCCTTCGACAACCTCGCTGCGCCCTTCTTCACTTACACCACCGTGCAAGGCGCCGGCGCGCTGGACTTCGCCTTCAAGGACACCCATGGCGGCGCGACGGTGGCCAACGGCGGCAACCCGCTCACCTTCGCAAGCTACGTGGTGCTGGGCAGCTTCGATGCAGCAGGCGCTTTCTCGCCGTACACGCAGGGCGGCAAGTTCGACTACGTGCTCGGCTTCAACGACAGCTGGATCTACGACACGGACTACAACGACCTCGCGATCGGCATCAACGTCACGCCGGTGCCCGAGCCCGAGACCTACGCCATGCTGGTGGCGGGACTGGGGATCATGGGGTTTGTGTCGTGGCGCAGGCGCTTCAGCTGAGCGCGGTCTGCGGACGTCGTTGGGAGCCGGCCTCAGGGCCGGCTTTCTTTTTGGCTCTTCACCGAGCTGCGGGGACTCCGCCCGTTCGGGCTGACAGGCTCAGGACAGGCTTGTCGAAGCCCCTCGCTGCCTTCAACGGCGCTTGAACGGCGCCTGGTACAGCCACACGCGGCGGCCGTCGGGGCAATCGAGCACCCGGGTCGGCACCAGCTCCAGCGCCGGGAACTCCAGGCTCGCCATCCATGCGCCCGGCCGCAGCTCGCGCTGCGCCTTGGTGGCCGCGCGGGGCATGCTCTCGGGGCGCTGAAACAGGTAGACCATGTCGTAGCCGGACCAGTCCGCGCGCCAGATGTCGCCCTGGCGGATGCTCGCGAAGCGCGTGCGCAAGGCACAGGCGATGCGCAGCGGCCAGCTCCATTCGATGCCCGAGACCTGCGCTTGCGGATACGCGCGGTGCAGTTCGACAAGCCCATCGCCCAGGCCGCAGCCGGCATCGACGATGCGGGCACCGGCAGGCAGCGGCACGAGCTTGGGCAGCCCGGTCAAGGCATCGGTCGGCGTCGGGAACAGCGGTGCGTCGCGCCAGGCATGCACTGGGTACAGCACGGCCAGCAAGGCCAGCGGCAGCAGCCACGCCCACGGTGGCACGTCGCCGATGAGTCCGGATGCACCCAGCGACAGCGGGAAGCCCCAGGCGATGAAGATGCGCCGCCAGCGCGTGTCGCCCCGGAAGCTGAAGGTGATGGCGATGCCCGCCGCGAGGATGAGCGCGAGCACCGGCGACATCTTCAGCCAGCGCGTGCCGGCGATGAACACGGCCCAGGACGCCGCCCAGGTGATGAGCGCGGGCAGCGGCCACGGCATGCGGCCGGATGCAAGCAGCGGTGGAAGGCGAGGTGTCATCACGCAGCGGCAATCAGCCCGAGGTTCGTCTCGACATGGAAGCTCAGGTCCGGTTCATCAGAAGTGGAACGCGAGCCGCACTCCACCCCAATGCTTGCCGACCACCGTGATCGGTGCCGCGGCTTCCTTCATCACGATGAAGTTGCCGCCGCCCATGTCGCGGCGATAGGTCTGCAGCAGGAAGGGACGCTGGTTGCGCGCCGACGCGAGGCCGGTGCGGTCGTTGAAGATGCGGCGGTAGCGGCTGTTGGCCGTGTCCCAGACCAGGTCGCCGCGCTGCGGGTGGCAGTACTTCTTGTTGTGCGTCGCGACGTACCCGTTGCGGTCCACCGCGATGCAGAACACCACCTTCGGGCTCATCGCCACCATGCGTTCCTGCACCTGCGGGAAGAGCCGGTCGGCCAGATCGACGAAGCGCGTCGTGTGCTGCGGCGGGTTGGTCCGGGCGATGGGCTTGTACTGCTCGTCGAAGAGGTCGGCGAGCGAGATGGTCTGCGTGCGCAGCGAATCTTCGAGCAGCTTGCCGATTTGCGCGGCGGCTTCCTGCGCGGCGGAGATGAAGGGCGTGTCCTCGGTCTCGATGCCGCAGTTCGACACGAGGTCGATGAGGTTCTCGGACACCTTGAGGAAGCTCTCGCTGCGCACCAGCGCCTTGTCCAGCGCACGGCCCGTCTCGTCGATCTCCTGCCCGACCTCGTTCATGCGCGCGTTCAGCTCGGCGCAGATGCCTCGGCTTTGCTCGGCGGCGGCGTTGATGCTCGCCACGCCACTTTGCACGTCCGACAGCGCGCGGTGAAAGCCGCCCTGCTTCTCGACGTCCACATCCTGCACGCGGATCTCGCGCGACAGCGCATCGATGCGCTGGTCGAGCTCGCCCACGGTGCTCATGATTTCCTTGGAGGACGACTCCACCTTGGCGGCCAGGTCCTTCACCGCGTCGGCCACCACGCCGAAACCGCGGCCGGCCTCGCCCGCGCGCTTGGCTTCCACCGATGCGTTGAACGCAACCAGGCGGGTCTGCAGCGCGATCTTGGTGATGGTCTGTGCCGCCTGCGACACCTGGCGCAGCGTGCCGACGATGGCGGTCACGCCCTCGTTCACTTCTTCGACCGCCTGGCGGGCACGGTCCACGGCGCCGAGGCTGCCCTGCGAGACTTCGCTGATGGCGTCCTGCGCGCGGGTGATCTCCTGCACCTTGCCGGCCAGCCCGTTCAGCGTCTGCGCCTGGCGGGCGGACATCTTCTGGGTGTCTTCCATCACGCCGCGCACTTCGGCGGCTTCGCGGCCCATGTTCGCGGCCTGCTTGCCGATGGAGTCGACCGCCGCGCGCAGATCGGCGCCGGAGACGGCGTCGTGCGGATCGGCCGCGGTGGGTTCGGCAGGGGTTGGTGGCTCCCGGCGGAAAGAAGAAAACATCATTTTTTGTCTCCGTCAATACTCGCGCAGCTTCACGCGCAGGCGCGCGATGGACTGGCTGTGAAGCTGGCAAACGCGGGATTCCGTCACCTTGAGAACCGCCGCGATCTCCTTGAGGTTCATGTCGTGTTCGTAGTACATGCTCATCACGTACTGTTCGCGTTCCGGCAAAGACTTGATCGCCTCGATCAGCGCTTCGCGCATGCGCTGGTCCTGCAGCTGCGCGAGCGGATTGAAGCCCTCGTCGGCCACGTGCCGATCCAGGAAGTCGTTATCCCCTTCATCGCCCGACATGTCTTCCAGGTAAACCAGCTGTGTGCCGCGAACCTTGCCAAGTAGTTCCTGATATTCCGTGAGCGTGATGCCCATCTCGCGGGCAATCTCGCTTTCAGCCGGCGCGCGGCCGAGCTTTTGCTCCAGCTTGTGCACGGCCGATTCGATGCTGCGCTGCTGCTTTCGCGTGCCGCGAGAAAGGTAGTCATTGCCGCGCAACTCGTCGAGCATGGCGCCGCGGATGCGCTGCGTGGCGAAGGTCTCGAACTGCACGCCTTGCGCGGCGTCGAAGCGCGACAGCGCGTCGGTGAGTCCGATCATGCCCACTTGGATGAGATCGTCGATCTCCACGTTGGCCGGAAGCTTGGCAATCATCTGATGCGCGAGCCGCCGCACGAGCGAGCTGTATTGCTTGAGCATCGAGTTGACGTCGAGTTGGCCTTTGGCGGTATACATGGTCAGCTCTCTCAGTTCATGGCCGGTGCGTTCGAATGCGCGCCGTACGTCGAAGAAGTGATGTCGATGGCCGCGCCGAAATGCGGCTGCAGCGTGTCGCGGGCCCAGCGGCGCAGCGAGGGCGTGGGCGCCTCGTTCGCATCGGTGGCCGGGTCGATCTGGATCCAGTCGCGCAACACGGCGCCCAGGAAGTCGTCGCCGCAGGTGGCCAGCTGCATCGCGATGCGCTCGGCACGCGGCGAGGTGGGCGCGGCGCTCAGCAGCAGGTCGTGCACCATCAGGCCGGCGCGCTGCGTCATCAGCTTCATCGCGGCGTAGGCGTGCGTCACGCTCTGCGGGCGGTCATCGGCCATCAGCAGCGGGCGCGCTTCGCTCCTGGCGAACATGCGGCACAGGTCGCCGGCCGAGGCATGGATCAGCACCACGTCGGCATAGGGTGCCGCGTCGGACGCCATCTGCAGGAAGGAGGCGGTCGATCCGTGCGTGTCGACGAACTTGATCGGCAGCATGCGCGCGGCCAGGTAGGACACCTGCTCGGACAGCGTCTCGATGCATTCGGCCATCTCCATCGTGGCCATCTCGGCGTGCATGGGCGAACGCTCGGCGGCGTCGACCACCAGCACATGCTTGCCGTGCTCGGCGAAGGCGGCGCACAGCCGCTCGAGCAGCACGCCGCCGAAGGCCACGTGCGGGTTCGAGGCCACCGGCACGAAGCGCACGCGGGCGTGGGCGAAGAGTCGGCGAAGGCCATCGGCCTGGTCCAGCGGTGCGGGGCGGGAATGGAGTCCGGTCATGTCGTGCGATGGCTGGTACTTGTTCTGGTTCTGGTTCGTGCGTGCCGTTCTCAGGCGTGCAGGCCAGCTTGCGGCGCGCGGCCCTGCGGCGCGGCAAAGATCAGGTTCATGTCGCTCACGTCCATGCGGTAGGCGGTGCCGGCGGTGGGGCGCAGCGCGCGGTGCACGAGCGCATGGGCCGACAGTCGGTGCCAGTCTTCGGGCACGCGCTGGCCGTTGGCGACGCCGACGACCGACAGCTTGTGGCGGATCAGCGCGTCCAGCGCGGGGCCGAGCTTCACGGCCTCGTCCATCTTGGAGAGGATCACCCCGCGGCACAGGCTGGCGCGGTAGGAGACCAGCACGTCCTCGATGGTCTCGCCCTGCTGGGCGGCGTTGACCACCAGCAGCTTCTGGATGGAACGGTGGCTCAGCATGTCCAGCAGCTCGCGGGTGCGCGAGTCGCGCTGCGCCATGCCGGCAGTGTCGATGAGCACCATCTTCTTGGCCGCCAGCAGTTCCAGCAGGTCTTCCAGCGAGGCGCGATCGTGGGCGGTGTGCACCGGCACGCCGAGGATGCGTCCATAGGTGCGCAACTGCTCATGGGCCCCGACGCGATACGCATCCAGCGTGACGAGGCCCAGGTTGGCGGCGCCGTACTTGGTGGCGAAGGCCGCGGCCAGCTTGGCGGTGCTCGTGGTCTTGCCCACACCGGTGGAGCCGATCAGCGCGAACACGCCGCCCTGGTCTTCGAGCGCGGCTTCGGCCTCGCCCGTCATCAGGTTGCGCTCGAGCACGCCGGCCGCCCAGGCACCCTCGTCGGCGACGTCGGGGCTCAGGCTCTCGGCCAGCTTGCGGATCAATGCAGGCGAGAAGCCGCAATCGAGCAGCTTCTGCGTGAGGCGGGCCTGGCCCGGCTGGCGCTGCAGCTTCTCCATGAAGGCCAGGGCACCGAAGCGCTCCTCGATCAGGCCCTTCATCGAGCGCAGCTCGTTCATCATGTCGTGCTCGCGGCGCTGAGTCGCAGCGGCTTCTTCAGCAGCGCGCGGGCTGTGGCGCGGCGTGTCGACGGCGACGTCGGCCAGCGACGGCACGTGGGCCGGCGCCTGCGGCGCGTGGCGGATTTCCTCGCGCAGCGTCGGCGCTTCACGGTGCATGGTCGGCGCGGCTGCCGGTGCGGCGTAGGTGGGGGCAGCGGCGGGTGCCACGTAGGCCGCCGTGGGCGCGGTCGCGGGAGCGGCGGGCGCGTTCATGCGGGCGCTCAGCTTGGCCTGCAGCGGGCTCATCTCGGGCTCGACACGCTGCTCCACCGGCGCCTCGGCCTTCATCGCGGCCTCGCGGCGCTTGAGCATGCGCTCGCGCACATAGTCCTGGAACGACAGCGTGCTCATCGCGAGCTGTTCGACATCCTTTTGCACCTCGGCCTGCGTGGAGGGCTTCGCGGCATGCTTTTGCGGCGCGGCGGCCGGGCGGGCGGCGGGCTTGTGGTTCATCGGCGCGGACGCGGGTGCCGCGATGCGCTCGATGTGCTCGATGCTCTCGGGCGCCATCGCCAGCACTTCCACACCGTCCGGGCAAGGCTTGGTGGACAGCACCACCGCGTCGTCGCCCAGGGCCTGGCGGACGAGGTTGAGTGCATCGCGCGAAGTGCGAGCGGTGAATCGTTTGACGTTCATGTCATGCCCCGGATGGTCGAGTCGGTCGTTTCTTGAAGAACTGAAGCCAGTGTGTAAGAACCTGTGCATCGGTGGTCAGCCGAAGAGCGTCCGGAATGCCTGCCATTTGAGGCAGCGGTTCGGGCGGTCGGCGTGAGGTGATGCATGGGTCCAGACGGCTGGGTCAGTCTTGTCATTGTTCCGGGAGGGGGCGAAAACTTAAGTGGGATAAGGAGGGGAAAGACGGCCGTCTTCCAGGCTTGTCACGGCGGCTCGAAAGACTTTTCACCACAGAGAACACAGAGCCCACAGAGTGAATTTCTTCCTCTGAGGGCTCTGTGTTCTCTGTGGTTGAAATGCTTTACGCCGCCCCACCAATGATCGATCCGATGCGGATCGAATGCGTCTCCGGAATCTCGCTGTGCCCCAGCACGCGCAGCCTCGGCGCCGCGCGCTTCAACAAGCGGGCCATCGGCGCGCGGATCATGTCCGGCACCAGCAGGCAAGCCGGCACGCCCAGGTCTTCCTGGCGCTGCGCCGATTGCGCCGCGCTGCGCGTGAGCGTGTCGGCCACGCCCGGGTCCAGCGCCGCGCCGTGCGGTGAATTCAGCGCCTGCGTGATCAGCCGCTCCAGTTCCGGCTCCAGCGCGATCACGTCCAGCTCTCGCGTCGGCCCGTAGATCTGCTGCACGATGCTCGGCGCCAAGTGGATGCGGATGCGCCGCGCCAGCTCCTGCGGGTCGGTGACAGTCGCAGCATGCTCGGCCAGGCTCTCGACGATGGAGCGCATGTCGCGGATGTGCACGCCCTCTTCCAGCAAGAGCTGCAAGACCTTCTGCAAGGCCGCGATGCCCACCATCTTCGGCACCACGTCCTCGATCAGCTTGGGCGCGAGCTTCGTGACGTGTTCCACGAGCGCTTGCGTCTCCACCCGGCCGAGCAGCTTGGCCGCATGCATCTGCATCAGGTGCGACAGGTGCGTGGCGACCACGGTGGAGCAATCCACCACCGTGAAGCCCGACATCTGCGCCGCTTCGCGCTGGCGCTCCTCGATCCACACCGCCGGCAGGCCGAAGGCCGGGTCCTTGGTGGCCGTGCCGATGAGGTTGGTCGTCGCGCCGCCCGGGTTGATGGCCAGCCACATGCCGGGGAAGGCCTCGCCCTCGCCCACCACCGCGCCTCGCAGCGTCAGGCGGTACATGCTGGGCTTGAGTTCCAGGTTGTCGCGGATGTGCACCGGCGGCGGCAGGAAGCCCACGTCCTGCGCGAACTTCTTGCGCACGCCCTTGATGCGGGCGAGCAGGTCGCCCTCGCGGGCCTTGTCCACGAGCGCGATGAGGCGGTAGCCGACTTCCAGGCCCAGCGTGTCCACCGGCTGCAGGTCGTCCCAGCTCGCTTCGGCATTGGGCGGCGGCACCTCGCGCGGCGGCGGCGGTGCTTCGGCAATGCGCTTGTCGCGCTTGTACATCCACCACGCGGCATAGCCCATGGCGCTTGAGATGAGCAGAAACACGACATGCGGCATGCCGGGGATGAGCCCCAACGCGCCGATCACGCCCGACACGATCGCGAGCGACCGCGGCGAGTTGAAGACCTGCTTGGCGATCTGGCTGCCGACGTCGTTTTCCTTGCCGACGCGCGACACGACCATGGCCGCGGCCACCGAGATGAGCAGCGCCGGGATCTGCGCGACGAGCGCGTCACCGACGGCCAACAGGATGTAGCTGTTGGCAGCGTCGGCGGCCGACAGGTCGTGTTGCGCCACGCCGATGATGAAGCCGCCGATGATGTTGATGAAGAGGATCAGCAGACCCGCCATCGCATCGCCGCGCACGTACTTCGAGGCACCGTCCATGGAGCCGAAGAACTCGGCTTCCTCGCCGACTTCGGCGCGGCGCTTCTTGGCTTCCTTCTCGTTGATGAGGCCGGCGTTCAGGTCGGCGTCGATCGCCATCTGCTTGCCGGGCATCGCATCCAGCGTGAAGCGCGCGCCGACTTCGGCGATGCGCTCGGCGCCCTTGGTGACCACCACGAAGTTGATGACCACGAGGATGGCAAACACGATCAGGCCGACGGCGAAGTTGCCGCCGATCAGGAAGTGGCCGAAGGACTCGATCACCGCGCCCGCCGCGCCCGCGCCGGTGTGGCCTTCGAGCAGCACCACGCGGGTGGACGCGACGTTCAGCGACAGACGCAGCAAGGTCGTGAGCAGGATCACGCTCGGGAAGGCCGCGAAATCCAGCGGCCGCACCATGTAGGCCGCGACCATCATCACCATCAGCGCCATCGCGATGTTGAAGGTGAACAAGAGGTCCAGCGCGAAGGGTGGCAGCGGCAACACCATCATGGAGAGGACCATGACGATGAACAGCGGCGCCATCAGCGCGCGGATCGCGCCGGCGTTGGGGCCAAGCCACTTCTGCATCTGCTGCATCAGCGCATTCATTCAGCGGACTCCGTCGTCTTGTTGTGCGGGTCGAGTTCGGGCGGCACGTCCACCGATGGCACGTCGCCCGGCATGGGCGCGTGGCCGGCGAGCGCAGCGCGCAGCTGGTACACGTAGGCCAGCACCTGCGCCACGGCGGCGAAGAGTGCGGCGGGAATCTCCTTGTCGAGCTGGGCATGCGCGTACAAGGCACGCGCGAGCACTGGTGACTGCAGCACCGGCACCTTGTTGGCCTTCGCGGTGTCGCGGATGGACATGGCCAGCAGATCCGCGCCCTTGGCGACCACGCGCGGCGCCCCCATGCGCACCTCGTCGTACTTGAGCGCGACGGCATAGTGGGTCGGGTTCATCACGACCAGGTCGGCCTTGGGCACGGCGGCCAGCATGCGGCGGCGCGACATCTCGCGCATGCGCACCTTGATCTTGGCCTTCACTTCCTGGTTGCCTTCGATCTCCTTGTGCTCCTGCTTCTGCTCCTGGTGGCTCATCTTGAGCTTGGTCAGGTGCATGTGCCGCTGCAGCGGCGCGTCGATGGCCGCGAAGAGCGCAAGCGCGATGAGCAGTAGCACGACGCCGCTCACCATCACGCTGCCCACTTGCGACAGCGCCGATGGCAGCGGCATGGCGATCACGTTGCTGAAGGCATCCACATGCCTCCACAGATAGAAGCCGCCGATGGTGCCGAGGATGAGCGCGAGCGCGCAGGCCTTGAGCGCGTCGATGAGTTGCTGCTTGGAGAACAGGCGCGGCAGCCCGGCGATCGGGTTGAGCTTGTCGAACTTCGGCGCGAGCGGCTTGAGCGTCCAGTTCCAGCCGCCGATGAGCATGCTGGCGGCCAAGGCGACCAGGATCATCGCGATGCCGAAGGGCACGACGACGAGCATCATCTTGCCCGTCAGGGCGCCGAGGCGCTGGAGGATGAGTTCAGGCGACGAGCTCGTCGCATGGTCGAAGCGCAGGCCGTCGGCCACCAGCTCCTGCAGCCACGCGGTCAGCTTGGGGCTGGCCGCGGCCAGCAAGGCACCGCCGCCTGCGATCGCCGCGAAATGGCCCAGGTCGCGCGAACGCGCGACCTGGCCCTCTTCTCGGGCTTTCTGCAGTTTCCGCTGCGAGGCGGGTAGGTTGCGGTCTGATCCGTTGTCGTCTGCCATGGGGATGCGTGGGCCATGAGCGGCCTTGCATCATTGTTCCGGGGTGGCAGCCGGACTTGAGCCGGATGAGAGGGGGGAAGCCGGCGCTATTCCAAAACAAAAACGGCGGCCCACAGGCCGCCTTTTCGTGACGCAAGTCGCAGTGCTCAGAAGCCGAGACTGGCGAGCAGGTCGTCCACTTCGCCCTGGTTGGTCACCACGTCGGTGCGGTTTTCCGGATCCACCACCGGGCCGTTGAGCATCTCGGTGTCCCCGCGGTGCGCGGCGGCAGCGGCGGCCTGGTCGGCGGGTGCGGCCTGCAGCAACAGCTTCACGAGGTTGTCTTCCAGGTCGCCGGCGAGCTTCACCACCTTGGCGACCACCTGGCCGGTGAGGTCGTGGAAGTCCTGCGCCATCATGATGTCGGTCAGGTGATGGTCGATGCGGGCGGTGGCGGCTTCCACGTCACCCACGAAGTTCATCACCGAGCCCGAGGCCACCGCCTTCACCGGGTCGGCCATGATGGCGCGCGCCATCTCGCGCGTCTCGCGGGCGATCTTCTCGTGCTCGGCCTTGGCCTGGTCGACCGAGTTCAGCACCTTCTCGGCGGCCTCGGCGGTCTTCTTGGCGACGTAGTTCAGGCGGCTGCGCGCGTCGGGCAGGTTGTCGGCGGCGATCTGCAGGTTGGGCATCACGCCCAGTTGCTCGAGCGTGTCGTGCAGCAGTCGCGTCAGGTGGCCCAGCTGCTGGTACACAACCTCGGGCGAAGCACCGGCGGGCGCTGGCGGAGCAAGGGTGACAGGGTCGTCCATCTTCATGTGGTTCTCCCTCAGGCCGCGGCCATCAGCTTCTGCATGATCTTCTGGACCTTCTCTTCCAAGGTGGTTTTGGTGAAGGGCTTGACGATGTAGCCGGCGGCGCCGTCTTGCGCCGCGCGCACGATGTCTTCCTTGCGGGCCTCGGCCGTCACCATCAGCACCGGAAGGTGCTTCAGGCTCTCGTCCTTCTTGACGGCCGAGAGGAGCTCGAAGCCGTTCATGTTGGGCATGTTGATGTCGGAGACGACGAAGTCGAACTTCGCGTTCTTGAGCATGTTCAGGGCCACGGCGCCGTCTTCGGCTTCCTCGGCGTTGTTGTAGCCGATCTCCTTGAGCAGGCCGCGCACGATGCGCCGCATGGTGGAGAAGTCGTCGACGATCAGGAACTTCATGTCTGTGGAAGGGGTGCTCATGGCGGTCCTCGTTGCTTTGGCCTTCTGCGGCGTTTCAGGCCTCTGGGCCCTTATCGGGAATTGACGGGATTAATTGAGGGCTCGGCGGGCTCGGACTGTGAAATCGTCGGCTCCGGATCGGATATATCCACCGGTTCGGTCGATCGGCCGAAGAACCGGTCCTCCGCTTCGCGGTTCATCACGATGATGCTGATGCGCCGGTTCACGGGGCTCGTGGGGTCATCCTTGTCGAACAGCGCACTCGATGCGAGCCCTTGCACACGCAGCACGCGGTCCTCGGCCAGCCCGCCCGCGAGGAGCTCGCGGCGCGAAGCGTTGGCGCGGTCGGCCGACAGCTCCCAGTTGCTGTAGCCGCGCTCGCCGCCGGGGAAAGGTTGCGCGTCGGTGTGGCCTTCGAGCGTCAGGCGGTTGGGCACTTCGCTCAGCACGCCGCCGATCAGCCTGAGCAGCTCGCGCATGTAGGGCTGCACCACGGCGCTGCCGCTCGCGAACATCGGACGCTGGTTCTCGTCCACGATCTGGATGCGCAGGCCGTCGGCCGTCATGTCCAGTCGGATCTGCGATTTCATGGCCGCGAGCTTGGCGTTGCCGGTGAGTGCGGCGTCCACACGGTCCTTGAGCTTTTCGAGCCGCTCCATCTCGGCCTTCTTCTGCGCGGCCTTGAAGGCCTGCAGGTTGATCTTCTTCTTGCGGTTCTCCATCTCGCCGGACTTCACCTGCCCGCCCTGGCGCGACAGGTCGGTGCCGCCGCCCTTGATGACGTGCGACGAATCGCCCGAGCCGCTGCCGCCCATCAAGGCAACCTTCAGCGGGGAGTTGAAGAAGTCGGCAATGCCCTTCTTGTCGCCTTCGGTGGTGGAGCCGAGCAGCCACATCAAGAGGAAGAAGGCCATCATGGCCGTGACGAAGTCGGCGTAGGCGATCTTCCACGCCCCGCCATGTGCGCCATGGCCGCCCTTCTTGATGCGCTTGACGATGATGGGCTGGAGCTTTTTCGAGTCACCGGCCATGGTGCGGGCCCTCGATCACTTCTTGCCCTTCACGTGCCCTTCAAGCTCCGCGAAAGAAGGACGCTCCGTCGAATACAACACCTTGCGGCCGAACTCCACCGCCACCTGCGGCGCATAGCCTTGCATGCTTGCGAGCAGCGTGGTCTTGATGCACTGCAGTTCCTTGCCGTTCTCGTCGATCTTCTGCTCCATCAAGCCGGCCAGGGGCTCTGCGACCGCATAGGCCAGCAAGATGCCGAGGAAGGTGCCGACGAGTGCCGAGCCGATCATGCCGCCGAGGATGGCCGGGGGCTGGCCCACCGAGCCCATGGTGTTCACCACGCCCAGAACCGCGGCCACGATGCCGAAGGCCGGCAAGGCGCCCGCGAGGCGCGCGATGGCCGCGGCCGGCGCATGCGCCTCGTGGTGGTGCGTCTCGATCTCGGAGTCCATCAGGCTCTCGATCTCGTGCGAGTTGAGGTTGCCCGACACCATCATGCGCAGGTAGTCCGTGATGAACTCCACGACGTGGTGGTCGCCACCGACGGTCGGGTACTTCTGGAAGAGCGCGGAGCTGTGCGGGTCCTCGACGTCCTTCTCGATGGACATCAGGCCTTCCTTGCGCGCCTTCTGCAGGATGTCGTAGAGCAGCGCCATCAACTCGAGGTAGCGCGCCTTCGAATACTTGGAACCCTTGAGCAGCCCGGGCAGCGCACCGATGGTGGCCTTGAGCACCTTGGGCTGGTTGTTCACCACGAAAGCTCCCAGGGCGCCGCCCAGGATGGCCATCAGCTCGGTGGGCAGGGCGTGAATGATCACACCCATGTTTCCGCCGTGGATGATGTACGCGCCGAAGATGCAACCCAGCGCTACGACATAACCGATGATGACGAACATGGTGAGGGGCTGTTGGTCTGCAGGTTTTATCGGCCCGCTTGAGACTCACTTGAGATTCCTGACAGCGCAGTGTGCCGATCAGCGCCCACCCTTGATCGAAGCAACAGCAAGACTAACCAGCCGCAAACCAACCAAAGCGAGCGAAGCGAAGCGCCCCCCAAGCCACGCCCGCGGAGCCGGCTTCGCCGGTCCGCCAGGCGGCGCCCCTCGGGGGCAGGAGCGCAGCGACTGGGGGGCCCAAAAAAAGCGGGCCGCTAGGGCCCGCTGTGGAAAGCACAATAGTTTGTGCCAGGAGGAGACAAGACAGAAAAACAAACCGGATACGAGTGATCTTTCGGCAGGTCTTCTTGAAACTTGAGGAACGTCGAACGGAAATCGCCGATCCGTGAATTAATGCATCTGGATGCCGCCGGCCGCACGGCCCTTGCCGGCGCGGGCGGGCGGGTTGCACAGGCCGCACACATAGTGCTTGGCGATCTCGTGCGGGTGCGTCACGAACTTGCCGTGGCACTTGGAGCATTCGGTGAGCGTGAGCATGCCGTTGTCCACGAACTTCACCAGGCGCCAGGCGCGGGTCACCGACAGCAGCGCCTCGAGTCCTTGCGCCGTGGTCTGCTCCTGGTAGAGCTGGTAGGCCTTGATGACGGTGTCGATCTCGTCCATCTCGGCGACCTTGTTCAGGTACTCATGGATGTTCAGGAAGAGGCTGGCGTGGATGTTGGGCTGCCAGGTCATGAACCAGTCGGTCGAGAACGGGAGCTGGCCCTTGCTCGGCGACTTGCCGGAGACTTCCTTGTACAGGCGCAGCAGGCGTTCATAGGACAGGTCGGTTTCCGATTCCAGGACCTGCAGGCGTGCGCCGAGGTTGATCAGCGTGACGGCACGTTCGATCTGGCGGGCTTCGGTGAGGATGCTCTTGCTGCGCATGACGGTGTCTCTTCCTGGAATCTGGTGTTGTTGCGAACGGTGCTTCTCAGGCCTCAGGCAGCCTCTTGATGGCGCCCAGCCATCAGGATGCTGGCGTGCAGCCGCGTCGTCGTGTCGTTGGCGGCGCCGGCCTTGCCGTGGTTGGTGAGCAGGCTCCACACCAGGTCGTCGTCCATGCGGAACTTGCACAGCAGGGTGTTGCCGGAGGCGATCTTCATCATCTGGGCGGGCGACAGCAGGGCGATCAGGGCAGCGTTCTCTTCGCTGATGCCAAGGCGGTACAGGGCTTGTTCGCGGTCGGCACGGATGAGGCTCTGGGCCAGCATCAGGTACGACAGGTTGGCTTCGCGGATTTCGCTGAGGATCTGGTCTGCGTTCATGTGTGTCTGGCTCCGATTTGTAAGTGGCGGGTCTTGTCTGTCCGTCGTTGAGCGTTCTTGGTATTGCTTCAACGTGAAACGGATTGTGCGGATCGGATAAAGACCGAAACATCAGTCCATCTCTGTGGCTTGAGTCCAGTTTCTTCCATGCCGCCTGTCAGGCAACTTCCTACAGGAAGACCCTGATCACGTCGCCCTTGCCTTTACGGCCGAGTTGCCGATGAGGGAAATCACGTCCTTTTCCGGTCCACTTGCTTGGATGAGTGGGCTTGACAAACGAAAAGGGAAGTACCTCACGAAATGTGGCGCCATCCCTAAAGTTCTTGAAAAGGCACTCCGATAAGCATCCCAACGCGATTGAAAGTTTTCAAAAGCGTGGTCCGGTTAGCCGGCCGTGGTTCGACAGCGAAGAGCGCTTCAGGACTTTCGGTTGACTAGCGTCGGGCGGTCGGAGGCGAAGGGCATACGGGCCCCCGCACCGACAGGCAACGGTGCCGCGAGGTGATGAGCTTCAAGGCACACGCGTGTAACGCCGGCTAGGCCGGGAGTCCGTCAACTGTTTGGAGTCTTTCATCATGAGTATGTCGATCAATACCAACATCTCGTCGCTGACCGCCCAGCGCAATTCGAGCAAGGTCTCGGATTCGCTGTCGACCGCGATGGCTCGCCTGTCGTCGGGCCTGCGCATCAACAGCGCCAAGGACGATGCCGCCGGCCTCGCCATCAGCGAGCGCTTCACCACCCAGATCCGCGGCCTGAACCAGGCAGCGCGCAACGCCAACGACGCCATCTCCCTGTCGCAAACGGCAGAAGGCGCGCTCGCCAGCGTCGGCGACAACCTGCAGCGCATCCGCGAACTGGCTGTTCAGTCGGCCAACGCCACGAACAGCACCTCTGACCGCGCCGCCCTGCAAGCGGAAGCCAACCAGCTGATCTCCGAAGTGCAGCGCGTGGGCACGCAGACCGAATTCAACGGCAACAAGCTGCTGGACGGTTCGTTCACGAGCAAGGCGTTCCAGGTCGGCGCCAACGCCGGCGAAACCATCTCGGTCAACTCGATCGTCGATGCACGCACCACCTCGCTGGGCAGCAACACCCTGTCGCTGAACGGCTCCAAGATGGGCGCCGTGCTCGCGACTTCCGTCGCCAACGCTGCCGCCGCCATCAACGGCGTGGCCGCTGAAACCACGCTGACCCTCAGCACCTCGGCCGGCACCACGGGCGCCATCGCCTAGAACCTGAGCGACGGCGCCAAGGAAATCGCCGCCGCCATCAACACCGCCAGCGCCGGCGTGGGCATCACCGCCACCGCCACCAACAGCGGCGTGCTGAAGAACCTCGGCGGCCCGGGCGTCGTCACGATGACGCTGAACGGCAAGGCCATCTCGGCCAACGTGACCGACCAGAACGACCTGAGCTCCCTGGTCTCGGCCATCAACGGCTCGGGCTCCGGCGTCACTGCCAGCTTCACTTCGAGCTCCTCGAAGGCCGGCATCACGCTGAACACGCTGGACGGCGCGAACATCCAGATCGCCGACTTCAACAACAGCGGCGCGGTCAAGACGGTGGACATCGCCACCTACGACCCGACCACCGGCACGGCCGGCACGGTCGCGACGCTGACCGGCGGCGCAGCCACCGACTCGAACGTGATCACCGGCAACGTGAGCCTGTCGAGCTCCAAGGGCGCGATCTCCTTCGCCAACGCCACCGGCACGACGGTGTTCTCCGCCGCCTCCGGCGTGGGCACCTTCAGCTCGGTCGCGGGCCTGGACATCTCCACCGCCGCCGGCGCGACGAGCGCCCTGGGCGTGCTCGACGCAGCCCTGGCGCAAGTCAACGGCGGCCGTGCCGACCTGGGTGCGGTGCAGAACCGCTTCTCGGCGACGATCTCCAGCCTGCAGACGACGAGCGAGAACCTGACCGCTTCGCGCAGCCGGATTCAAGACGCGGACTTCGCGTCGGAAACCGCCGCCCTGTCGCGCTCGCAAGTGCTGCAACAAGCTGCCACGGCCATGGTCGCCCAGGCGAACCAGCTGCCGCAGCAAGTGCTGCAACTGCTGCGCTGAGCGGCAACAGAGCAACCGGGGTAAACGGACGCGTCACACCCGTCCGGTTCGGGGCTCGGCCCGTGGGATGCGAAAGCATTCCACGGGCTTTTTTCTTTGGGCGGGCGGCCTGAGAGGGGTGGAAAGTGGCGGCGATTTGAGCCGCTTTTCGTTCATTTGCAGCGGGGTCAGTCTCTCCACAATCCATCTCATCACCCCTTGGCAGCAAGGAGTGACGTTCGGCGCCAGAGCCCATCGCCGACAGTGTGGAACCGATGAGTCGGCGGTCGTGCACTGTCTGAGATGGACCCAGCAATCCGGACGTTCGCCGCAGGGGCAGACTCCCGACAGGGAATCGCCACCTCGGAATTCAGGCCGGCTTTCAAGCCGGAAGTCCAGAGATTCTCAGGAGACCCACTGTGGCCCAAACGATCAACACCAACATCTCGTCGCTCACCGCGCAGCGCAACTCCGCGAAGGTCCAGGACTCGCTGGCCACCTCGATGGCTCGCCTGTCGTCGGGCCTGCGCATCAACAGCGCCAAGGACGACGCCGCCGGCCTCGCCATCAGCGAGCGCTTCACCACCCAGATCCGCGGCCTGAACCAGGCAGCGCGCAACGCCAACGACGGCATCTCGCTCGCACAGACCGCGGAAGGCGCCCTCGGCAGCCTGAGTGACAACCTGCAGCGCATCCGCGAACTGGCCGTGCAGTCGGCCAACGCCACCAACAGCTCGTCCGACCGTGCCGCACTGCAGGCCGAAGCCAACCAGCTGATCTCCGAAGTGCAGCGCGTGGGCACGCAGACCGAATTCAACGGCATCAAGCTGCTGGACGGTTCCTTCACCGCCCAGACCTTCCAGGTCGGCGCCAATGCCGGCGAGACCATCTCGGTCTCGGGCATCGTCGATGCGCGCACCACCTCGCTGGGCAGCAACACCCTGTCGCTGAACGGCTCCAAGATGGGTGCCGTGCTCGCGACCTCGGTCGCCAACGCTGCCGCCGCCATCAACGGCGTGGCCGCTGAAACCACGCTGACCCTCAGCACCTCGGCCGGCACCACCGCGCCGATCGCCTGGAACCTGAGCGACGGCGCCAAGGAAATCGCCGCCGCCATCAACACCGCCAGCTCGGGCGTGGGCATCACCGCCACCGCCACGAACAACGGCGTGCTGAAGAACCTCGGCGGCCCGGGCGTCGTCACCATGACGCTGAACGGCAAGGCCATCTCGGCCAATGTGACCGACCAGAACGACCTGAGCGCCCTGGTCTCGGCCATCAACGGCTCGGGCTCCGGCGTGACGGCGACCTTTGCCTCCACCGCGTCCAAGAACGCCATCGTGCTGAACACGCAAGACGGCGCGAACATCCAGATCGCCGACTTCAACAACAGCGGCGCGGTCAAGACGGTGGACATCGCCACCTACGACCCGGCCACGGCCACGGCCGGCACCGTCGCGACGCTGACCGGCGGAGCGGCCACCGACTCGAACGTGATCACCGGCAAGGTCGACCTGTCCAGCTCCAAGGGCGCGATCTCGTATGCCAACGCCACCGGCACGACGGTGTTCTCCGCCGCCTCCGGCGTGGGCACCTTCAGCTCGGTCGCGGGCCTGGACATCTCCACCGCCGCCGGCGCGACGAGCGCCCTGGGCGTGCTCGACGCCGCCC
>Ga0157377_10000314_pt1 | contig 22223 bp, 18 predicted proteins | sample M55metaG_FD_121116 | JGI IMG/M metagenome (GOLD analysis project Ga0157377, IMG submission 121116) | Miscanthus rhizosphere microbial communities from Kellogg Biological Station, Michigan, USA - M5-5 metaG | ecosystem: Host-associated > Plants > Roots > Rhizosphere > Soil | place: USA: Michigan...
AAGGCGATCGAAGCTGGCGTGGAAGTGCTTCGACGCGGCCAAGTGCTGGCAGTGTACCCTGAAGGTACACGTATCTCGGACGGCAAGGTACATGCGGCCTATCCTGGTACGGTGCGCACACTGCTCGACGCAGTGCAGGCTGGCCTCGAAGAGACTGGCGAGGCTCCGGGCATTCCCATCATCCCAGTGGGGCTCGTGGGCATGGGTTCTATCTCGGCGCCTGAGGGTGGATTCGTCCCTCTTCGCGGCGAGGTAGAGATCAACATCGGAGCGCCGATGTACCTGAGTCCGATGGAGATCAGGACCCTCAAGAACGGTGGCCGCCCCGGCAAGGCGGTCATCACGCAGGAGATGACTCCGCGCATGATGCGACGGATTGCCCGCCTATGTGGAAAGGAGTACGACCCGAAGCGAGCTAAGATCCCGCCGAAGGGTTTCTAGCGACGAGCGCCAGGCAACGCCCTATGACGGCCGACCCTGGCGCTTCGCGCGCCCTTCCCTTCTGCTTGTACGGAAGAACTAGAATAATTTTATTTTGCGGACTTTGTCCGTATTTTTGTTGGTAAAAATATCTCAAATACTTCGAAGGCCCGGCCCCCACCCACGCTGGCAGCGTAGGCAGGGTCCGGGCCTGGTGCTCGGTGTGGTACCGTAGGTTGTTGCCTGTTGGTCCTGGCGTCGAGCGCCAGGTTCACCGTGCGGTTGTCAGCGCGAGCTCTGGTGAAGCCGGCTCAGCGCTTGGTTGTTGTTCCGACCGTCAGGCGACGCAGCCGCTGGGCGGCGTTGTCGGCGGAGAGGTCGGAACTGTTGGGTCGCCGCTCGGCACCCCGGGTGTTCCCGGCGTACCGGGGTCCGTGGGCGTGGGAGTCGGCGCTGGGCTGGTCTTGTCCGCCATCGGCGCAGCTGTCGCGGCCAGGTTCATCGGACTGCTGCTTGGCTCCGCGCCGACACAGTGAGCGTTGACGAAGGCCGTGATGGCACCGACGATGTCCGATTGAACGTTAGTGACGCGGAGAAGATTCCCATGACGACAGTCAGCTTCTCCAACGGGCCCGGTATACCAGGACCAGGCCAGCCACTGGTGGTAGTCGGCGTATTCCTGGTAGCAGGTGGCGATAAAGGTTCCACCGCCTGCATCTGAAGTTGACTGTGACGTGGCGCGGCTCACGTCGATCAAGCCGTCGGAGTGAGTGTCTGTGATGTGGGTCAGGTTGCCGTTGTTGTCGCGAGTGGCGTTACTGATGTCTCCTCCGATGGAGTGTACGGTTACGCCACTTGGAAAGTTTGGCGCGCCGAAGACGGTACGCGCATCCGCGACTGTCACGGCTTGTCCGATTTCGTCTCCGATGGCGGTTGAGTCATCGGCTGATTTCAGGCTGGCCGCACCGTGGGCGAGGGTTGAACCCTCCGAGTATCCGACGACGATGACTTCGCCCGGCCCTGCGTTGCCACGGGAGATTGTGGCGATGCAGTGGATGGCGTCAGCGAGTTGTTGCTGTTGCTGACGGCCAAGCAGGGTGAAGCTGTACTGGAACTCAATTGCCACGGTGGCGTTCGAGATTCCGTCGATCTTGGCGGCGAGGTCTGTCGCCTCGTCCAGATCACCCCACTGGCCGGCATTCTTGCCGCCGTAGCCATGAACGAGGATGACCGGGTAGCTCCTGCCGAAGGTGTTGTATACACCTCCCTCGAAGCCACCTTCGTGCTTCGTCAGTCCTACGCTCGACGCGACGCCATTACAGGCGTCGAGGTCGCTCGGGATGCCGACGATGTTCGTGGCCGATGCCTGCGCCGACGAGACGATGAATCCCGTCACGAGCAGGAGAAGCGCCACGAGTGTCGAAAATACGCTTACGCGCCTTCGATTCATCGAAGTCACAGCCTCTCTGAAAGAGTGAGCTTTTTGGTGTCGATTAACGCCGAGTATATTGTAATATGTATTGTAAGATGTGTCAAGATTGTCTTAAGCTTGAAGCATAAGTATAATTCCTTGTATGACTAAGAAGAATGAGATGACAAAAAATAAGCTTCAGACTGGTAGTCGGAAGTATCAAAAAAACTTATCTGAATTGAATAGTAGTAATCGATTGTTGAAAATCATGATGATTGCGGTCTGCGCCGCACCAATGCTTTGCCTTCTGTATTTTTATTTACTAGGCTGGAATTTATATCATGATAAACCTCTTTCATTAGTGTATGGTTTAGTCATGGGCATTGGCGGTTTGATTACTCTCGCTGTTGGTACTTATCTTACATATCGATATCGACTACAAAAACACGCAAAACGAGTGGCGAGGTTTGATTTTGTGTTGCTTACTGCTTGGGTTTTACTGATTGGCACTTTCTTTAGCTATTTGAGCTCGGCGATATACCAACCTGGATTTTCTGATATAGTTACGCTTGTCGCTATTGTTATAGTTGCCCCTCTTGCTGCAATTGCCTTACCGAAATTATCTAAGATTGGTTCTTTGGTGTTCGGAGTGGTTGCTTTAATTGCTATAACTCTTGAGGGAACAATGTTTTCGTCCATGATCGAGGCCAGGGGCGATAACGTATGGACTGTATCTTTGCCAATTTTTCTTGGGTTTCTGTCGAATACTTTTGCCGCTGTTATCTTGTTGAGACGTTTTTATAACGCTTCGCAAGCACATAAAAACTAAGAGTCTCTATCGGTTTAGTAGTTCGCGGACTTCTGTAGTGTTTTTTGTGTGCATTAATGCATCGCGGAGTTCGCTGGCGCCGTCGAAGTCGCGGATGTAGATTTTGAAGAATCGTTTGAGGGTTTCGAATGGCTTGCGCATGTCGGATTCGTATTGATCGAATAGGTCGAGCTGACGGTGTAGCAGTGCAATGAGCTCTTCACGGGTGTGTGAGCGGGCTTCGAGTGCGAAAGCGAATGGGTTATGGAATACACCACGGCCAATCATGACGCCGTTGACGCCTGGGTGCTCGGCGATGAGCTGTATGCCATGCTGACGGTCGCGGATGTCACCGTTAATGGTAAGAAGCGTATTTGGTGCGATGCGGTTGCGAAGCGCAACGATATCATCGATAAGTTCGTAGTGTGCGGGCACCTTGCTCATTTCTTTGCGTGTGCGCAGGTGGATGGTAAGATTGGCGATATCTTGCTGTAGCAAGTGCGTAAGCCATCCTTCCCATTCGTCTATGCGCGTATAGCCGAGACGGGTTTTCACGCTCACTGGCAGGCCACCCACTTTTGCTGCGGCAATGATTGCCGCAGCGTTTTCGGGTGTGTTAATAAGCCCACTGCCGGAGCCTTTTGGTGCGACGTTTGGCGCCGGGCACCCCATGTTGATGTCGATGCCCGAAAAACCAAGCTCGGCCATGCCACGGCTCATTTCGGCGTAGTATTCTGGTACATTACCCCAAATATGCGCAACGATCGGCTGCTCGTCTGGCGTAAACGTAAGGCGGCCGCGTGTGCTGTGCTTGCCACGTGGACTGCACCAGCTGTTGGTGTTGGTGAATTCAGTGAAAAATACATCTGGCTTACCCGCCTCGGCGATGACGTGGCGGAATACAACATCAGTCACTGCCTCCATAGGAGCCAGGATAAAATACGGGTGTGGTAGATTCTTCCAGAACGATGTCATTAGTCTATTATCTCATAAAATGGATGAGCCCCCACCCCGAGACGCCTAATTGGCGCCAAGGGATGAGGGCTGAGCCGGAGTTACTGGGAGCCACTGCCGGTAGGCGCGTGGTATAACTCCGGAGCGGACCCATGGTTAGGATCCAGCGCAGCGAGAGGGACTCGAACCCCCAACCGCGGTCTCCCACCTGTAAGGCGAGACGCCGAGCTCTGCCGGTTGAGCTATCGCCGCTGGTCGGTCCTACGTGCCGCCCGGGAACTGGTCACCGGGCGGTCGCGTGGACCGCGCCTACTACTTTACCACGTAGTAGCATTTCTAGCAAGACGAGTGCCTTGCTAGCGCACCGTATGACCGCATCCCTCGTAGGGGCACGTGTATTCCGATGTGTCCCCGGTCTTCTTATAGACCGTGTGGTGCTGCGGCCCGCTGCAGGTCGCTTCGGTCTGATAGTTGCTTGCGGGCGTCTTCTTGGCGGGAACCTTGAAGAAGGCCACTTCGATCACCTCTTCCAGTGCGCGGTGTAGTTGGTCGGCTGACCGGTGTAATATTAAACTATTTAGTCGTATTTGTCAATAAGCGCATCTTCAAATGCGATGATGCCTTTGTAGCTTGCATCATACTCACTGACATCTGGGAAGTCGAGATTAATGATGCAATGCCAGACGGCTTTAATGAGCTTCGAGAAGTGTTCGAGATCTTCGTGCGTGAACGATTCTTCAAGTGCATGGATCTCACCGCGATTGTCTGGCTCGACAAACTGTAGTACGCCTCCCTCGAAGCTGTAAGAAGCGTAATTACGAGAGTTTTCACACAGTAGTTGATAGAACATAAGCTGCTGGCGGTATTTGTGGAGGCGGATTTTGTCGTAGTCGGTTGTCCCCTTCCAGCTGTTGCTTGGGCGGCCTGTTTTGTAATCGGTTACCGTAATAGTTGATTCCTCGAAATCAACAAGATCGAGTGAGCCTGTGAGATGTGCTTCGCCGATAAAGACCCCTTGATTAGCAAAGTTTAGCTCGGTGCGTTGGTTGCGTGCAAATGTACTGTATTTTACCGCAAGGAACGTAGCAAGACTTTCACTACCTTTTTTGCTGTAGAATTCGAAGTCGGCTTCGTTCAGATGCTGACGCTCGAGTTCGTGGATAAAGTCACCAAGAATATCCTCGACTGGGCGTTTTTCACCTGTTGCCACAAGGTGGTTGTGCGCGCGTTGCAGTGTGGCATGAATCGCAGTGCCGTAGCTTGCACTGGCGCTTTTCGCTGCTGGGAACCTGAGGAGGTTGTTCATGAGGAACATACTTGGACCACCATGTGTGAGATCAATGAAATTATTGAGATGTGTTGCTGAAAGTTTGTAGTTTTCAAGCGTTGGCTTGAGCAGTGCTTTCATGGTTGCTGTTGGCTGGTTTGTCACATAGTCCTGCCAGTCGAGCTGGTTTAGCGTGGTGAGTGCTTCTATATCGTGCCCTGGGGTAATAACTTGTTCGTCGATAGCAGTGCCACTTAAGAAACCTGCTGGCAAAATATCTTTGCCACTCGCGTCTGTGGCACTATAGCTAATGAAAAGCTGACGCTTGGCGCGGGTCATAGCAACAAAGTAGAGGCGTAAGCGTTCGTTGTATGAGTTGGAGTTCGGGCGAATGCGGAGGTTTTCTGGGTAGTTAATAAGTGACGAGCGACTGCGTACTCGTTCGCCCCAGCGACCATCCATAGAGTTGATGATGAACACTGTGTCGAATTCAAGCCCTTTTGATTTATGCGAGGTCATCAGGTGTACGGCGTCGCTATTGGTTACGCCGCTGCGGATTGTCATAATGCGCGCACCGAGCTCGCGGTGCATGCGCGTGAATTCGAGCATATCAGCAATATGAAGGGTATCATTTGGTCGGTATTCGCGTAGTTTTGTACGCAGCGTCCGGAGCGCCTCAAGCGTAGTGAGATAGTCTTCGGGCGAATCATTTAATATGGGGGTGCCGAAATAGTACTGGTGATACGGCGAAATAAAGCCTTCTGTTTTTTCGCTTGGTGCACCAATGAGCGTATCGACAAATACTTCGAGCGTCTCGTGCGGCACAGCCTGGGCGCGGGCGATGAGCCACTCAGCAAGTTGGCGTAGGTCTGGCGTATTGAGCATTGTTTCGAGCCATGTGAGCCCGCTGCGATGCGCTTGCAGGCTAACCCGCCAGATTGTTTCAGCTGGAATTTGGAACATTGGATGTGACAATAATTCTGGCAACTTACTATCGGCAAGATCATGGTCGCCACCGAAAATTGCTACGGCAGTCTCGGCAAGCAATTCGAGGGCTAGGATACTTTCTTTATCTAGTATGTTGTCACGGCGTTCGTAGTCGACGGCAACATTGTAGTGGTGTAAATACGGTACGAGTGCAATAAGTTCATCGTGGTTGCGTGCAAGTACGGCGATGTCGCTTGGTTTTACGCCCGACTTAATCTCTGCAGCGATGGTACTTGCCACCCAGTCGTTTTCATCTATGCGAGTTGGAAGCTTTGTACGGCTCACTTTGGCGCGACTCGCATCAGCATGTGGTGTGAGTGTTTTGTTGATGTCCATGATGGTTTCAAGCCTACCGTCCGCCTGTTTGATGACTTCGCGCGCAGCCTGAAGAATCGGCTCGCTTGAGCGATAGTTATGCGTCAGTACGATACTGCGATAGCTCGGATATTGTTCGCGGAAACGATTGATATTGTTGACATCTGCGCCCTGGAAGCTATAGATTGCCTGGTCGTCGTCCCCTACGGCCATAACATTCGGCTCATCGCCAAGCGGATTATCAGTGAGGTTGAATAAAATGCGTAGCTGAGCTAGGTTGGTGTCCTGGAATTCGTCTACCAAAATATACTGGTATTTTTCTTGCAGGTTCGCTTTTAGGTCTGTATGAAGTTCCATCGCGTGCACTACATTTAAGATCATATCGTTGTAGTCATATAAGCTCGCCTGTTCCATTCGTGAGATATATGAAAAGTATACCTGCGCAAGTGCGCGGAGCTTTGCATGGCGTTTGCGGTCTTTAAATACGAAACGCCCGGAAGTGTCTTTCTCGAGCCATTCGTCGCGCCATGCAGTAATTGGTGTTGTTTTGTTGATTTCAACTGCTTCATCAAAGGCACGTGCCATGCTAAGTGCAAGTTCATTCGCAAGCGGAGTGATTGCTGAAGGCAGAATTTCTGCTGGCAAGGATGCTGCCTTTTCGGCAATCGGCACCAGCATGCTGAGCATACTTACGCTTGGGCGATTCGCAAAGATATCCGCGAGATCTTGCTCGATTGCATCGAGTGTTCTGTCGTTGGCATCAAGTACAGCGATGAGCTCGTCGCTTGATAAACCGGCTTGTTTGAGTTCACCAATTGCTTTAAGCGTGTCACTTAGGTGTACATATTCGCCATTATTTTTGCTAGCGAGCGGATTATTGTAATCGAGTTCATCAAAAATGTTTGTCAGGATATCGTAACTGGCAATATCATCTGCTGGTTGGAATTCGGCGCCGCGGTAGAAGTATTCGCGGTTTTGATTAATAATTTCGGTACCAAAACTATGGAACGTTTGGATTGCGACTTTGTAGGCTTGTGGTCCGATAATATCGCTAAGGCGCGAGCGCATGGCCGTTGCGCCACTTTCGGTGAAGGTAAGGCAAAGGATATTCTCGGGTAGTGTGTCGGTCTTTTTGAGGATATTGGCGACGCGCATGCTTAGCAGCTCGGTCTTGCCAGTGCCTGGCCCGGCGACAACGAGCAATGGCCCGTCTACGAGGTCTACTGCTTGTCGTTGTTCTTCGTTGAGATTTTTATAGCGGTCGTCAAAAGTAGTCATCATATTTATTGTACCCCAGCATGCTTTGCAAGAATGTGGTATAATTACCCATATTATGGATAACCAAGCGCTTCTCGATGACTTATCACTTGAAAAAAGCGCAAAGGAGCGATTTGGAGTCGCACTTGACGTTGATTCGGTGATTGTACGGCGCGTAGATGTTGGGCAATCGGCGTATGCTACACTCTTTCTTTCGAGTAAAAAACAGCTCTATTGCTACATTGATGGGCCAACAAAATTACTTTTGAGTGACATCAAGAAAATTGTGGCACGTATGGGACTAAAAGCAGAGCTTTTCTTTCCGCCAAGAGGTCATCATACCTATTTTGATGACATCGGTCGTGCGAAATTCCGCGAAGTATTCCCTGGGCGACGCGACGTGCATGACGATGACATTGTATTTTATCGTACGCTTGCGCCATATAGCCCAGCACTGATTTTAGTCAGCGAAGTTAAGGGCGGTGTAGTGTATCAAGCTGATCATGACGCGCGAGGTGGTTGGCGCCCAGCTGCGAAGTTTACGTATCGTCGTATTAAAACAAGCTAGATAGTAGTGAATGTACAGGTTTGTGGCGGTGTAGGTGCCGAACCGTTGTTTGTGACTTCGGCTTGGCCGTGTTTGCTGCGGATGAATTTCCATACGCCTTGATCTTCATTGTACCACTGTAAAGTATATGCCGGATTGTCATAGTACTCTGTTACCTTGCAGCCTGAGCCTCCAGATGCCTGAGTGCTGGCGACGTACACGTTAGTCCCTGTGGTTGAAGCGTCCCAGCGTGACGAGTAGATGATTTGATAGCGGCGATATTGTAGCCATGAGGCACCATTACAATCGGTATTGTCGCAGTATGCATAGAAATTGTAGGCGTCGGTCGAAAGATTATCTGTTGTGAGGTTGGGTAAATACTGTACCGTTGCACTAAGATTGGTTAGCTTATTAAGGTCTTTGTTAGGGTTAAGCTGGTTGCCTGTAGGATATTCGCCATGCGCGTCGTAGTATCGCTCGAGAGAGGTCATAATAATTTTGACAGCTTGCTCTTTGCTTGTGTCGCGAGCTTGGCGTTGTACGTTGTTGTAGGCTACGACGGTAATAACCGCAAGTAACGCGATAATGAAAACAACCGTTGCGATTTCAACGATGGTGAACCCGCGGCTAAGTCGCTTATGCATATGTTTAGTGTAGCAGCTGCGCGGCTATTGCTCAATACGATCGAGCACGACTAAATGCTCAATATGTGGAGTGCGTGGGAAGAAATTGTAGCCGCGATGTGCTCGTACGCCATAGCCTTCGGCGAGCATTGCCACGTCGCGTGCCTGGGTGACGGGATTGCAACTGAGGTAAACGACACGCTCTGGCTTTGTTTCGAGGAGGCGCTCAATGACGTCGGCGTGAAGGCCGGCGCGTGGCGGGTCGACGATCACTACCTCGTTACCTGTGATGTATTCAAGGGCTTGTTCGCTTGGTGCAAGTACGGCCTCGGCAGTTTTGCCGAGTCGTTGGATGTTTTGGCGCATTTCACGGACCGCATGCTCGTTGATCTCGACAAGCGTCGTGTTGTCGCTGCCGATCGTAAGGCCGATACTGCCGACGCCACTATAGAGGTCAATAGTTGGTTTATTATCGATCCACTCACCCATGTCGCGGAGTGCTTGTTCGTAGACGGGGATGTTTACCTGAAAGAAGCCCTCTACCGCGTAGCGGAATGGCGTGCCGAGGATTGTGTCTTCGAGCGTGGTTACGTCGAAGCTTGCAAGGCGCTTCGTGATGACGCTCGCTGGGCTTTTAGGATTAGAATAGATTACTTCCCCACCGACAGCTGGCAATGCAGATGCTTCGGCTTTAGTAATGATATCCTCGATTTCGTCTTTAAGATACAACTGCCAAACGGCATTGCCGTTCTGGTCGGAACGAATGAGGAGTGTTTTTAGCTGCCGTGCCGAGACGTTCTTAGTGTGGAGTAGGTCGCGAACGGCACTCGCAAGTTCGGTAATTTCGGGACGTGCGAGTGATGAATGATCAACTGGGTACTTGCCCTTGCTGCCACGCGCGAAGAACGCTAAATCCAGCGTATCGGTACCAGATGTAGCGTCGGTGCTGCTAAACCAGCTGTATTCCATTTTGTTGCGGTATTCGTAGATAACTTTGTCACTATATACCTCGATTGGGTTTGGCAGGACGATGTTGTGCAGCTCGAAGGCTTCTTCAATAAGGGCGGCTTTGTACATTTGCTCGTTTTCGAGCTTCATAATTTGCCACGGGCTTGTGCTAATAAAGCTTTCAGGATCTCGGGGCTCGATTCGTTCACTCGAGGCGGTGATTACTTCAGTAACGATCCCTTCAATAAAGTGAGATTTCTTTTTAGTTACACGAATTGTGACGGTTTCGCCGGGGAGCCCGCCCCAAACGAACGCTTTGCGGCCATCAGCAAGCGTACCGAGCGCCTGACCGCCGCCCACGATTTTATCAAGAGTTAGTGTTTCGTAACGAGTTTTTTTGATCATTCCTACTAGTATACCACTAGAGGTGGATTATGACTGCAGGCCAGGGATGAATGATGCGAACAATACGATTGTTGCAATACTCATTAAGATGAACGCAGCTAGGACGCCGGTGTTGCTCCACTTTGAATTTTTATACTCGCCCATGATCTCAGGATTGTTACCGACGCGGTAGATCATAAATAGTAGCGGTACTGCAGCAACGGCATTGAAGACTGCCGTAAAGATGAGTGCTTGGATTGGGTCGATGCCAAGGAAGTTGATAACGAGCCCGGCGAGTGTTGCAATGGCGATGATGCCGTAAAAGCCACAAGCCTTGCCGAACTTGCGGTAGAGACCTTCTTTGATGCCAAATGCTTCGCTGATTGCGTAGCTTGATGAGCCAGCAAGCACAGGAACAGCCAAGAGCCCGGTGCCGATGATGCCAACGCTAAAGAGGATTTTTGCGATAAGCCCAGAATTTGGGAATCCTTGTACGAGTGGCTCAAGCGCGGCTGCGGCGTCTTGTGGGTTTTCGATTTTGGTAATGCCGTGGGCGTTTAATACAGCTGCGCAGGCAATGACAATGAACCATGCCGAAATGGTTGCAAGTGACATGCCGGCAATAGTGTCGAGGCGAATCTTTTTAATGAAGCGGCGCGAAATCACTGGCTTACCTATTCCTGATGAAATACCAATGCGGTGTTCGTTAACCTCATCTTCAACTACTTCGCTTGTGTTCCAGAAGAAGAGGTACGGTGAAATAGTCGTGCCAAGCATACCTACCATGATGTACATCATTTCGCGGTCGATATGGAAATCAGGGGTAAATGTATGGGCAAAGATTCTTCCCCAGTCTTCATGCACTAAAAATGCGGTAATCGGGTATGCGAATAGTACAATCGCAAGCCACTTGAGGAATTTTGCGTACTGACGGTATGGTACGAAGATCTGTAGGAGCACACATACGAGCGCAAATAGAATTGAGAGTGATACATACTCGGCTTCTGGGAACAGTAGCTGCGTGGTGGCGGCCATTGCGCCAAGGTCGGCACCGATGTTTACGGTGTTGGCAACGGCGGCGAGCAATACTGCACTAAAGAGGAGTTTTTTACCGTAATGTCTTTTGAGGATTGCTGCGAGGCCGTCGCCTGTTACCGCACCAATACGTGCACAGGATTCTTGCACAGCGAGCAGTAGCGGAAACATGATTGGAAACATCCACAGCAAGCGTAGGCCATAGATTGCACCTGCCTGGCTATAGGTGGCGATGCCGCTCGGATCATCGTCAGCGGCGCCTGTAACAACGCCTGGTCCTAGAATGCGGATAAAGCGATTAACTCGATTGTACTTTTTGTGCGCGTGGGCGATGTTTTGTTCACGCGCTAGCCCCGAGTCTTTTTTCTTGTGCGAGCCAACGAGGTCATTGAGCCACGTGTATAAGTTGGACATAAGTTTCTCTGTTTATGATAATATGCGTCTATTGTATGGCATAAGCGTCATATAAGGCAATTGTTTAGTATACTGTAAAGATATGAAACGAAACGTACAGCAGCATGGGCAACACTTTTTGCGCGGACGAGCATTTATTGCCGAGCTGATTGGGCATAGCAATGTCCGCAAGAACGATACTGTACTTGATATCGGCGCCGGGAGCGGCGCGATTGCTGGTGTGCTTGCTGGCCGGGCTAGACAAGTGATTGCGTATGAGCCTGAGCCTACTGCGAATGCTTTGCTGCGCAAAAACATGCAGCGCAATGATAACGTGATTGTGTTGCAAGAGGATTTTTTAAAGGCCGAACTACCTGATGTGCCCTATAAGGTATTTTCGAATATCCCCTTTCACCTGAGTTCTGAAATTGTGCGGAAGCTTACGAGCAGTGCGCGCCCGCCAAAAACGGTGTATTTGATTGTGCAGAAGCAATTTGCACAGAAATTGATTGCCACGGGTGATCATTTTCATGGTGCGCTTGGTATGGCGATTGCCCCATGGTGGGCAGTGCGTATTCGCCGACCACTCCGTAAGACTGACTTTACTCCGCCCCCCGCTGTCGATACTGTATTGCTTGAACTTAAGCCGCATGAAACGCCATACCTTGATAGGGCGCAGCAGGCAGCCTACGTGGACTTTGTAATGAAATGTTATGCGGCACCACGGTTTTATGCTGCTGCAGGTGGTGATAAAGACAAACGTCCGTCGACGCTTTCGCCTGCTGAATGGGTCCGCCTGTTTACTCGATTTAGCTCTAAGAAAAAGTAGCGTCACATAGCCTAAGATCGTGTTTTAACCAAATTGTTGACATATTTATCATTGCTCGTTAGTATAGGAGTATGTTTAAAGGTTTAAAAATATGAGCAAACCAAGCGATGTCATAGAACTATTCCATAAAGCCGAGCCGCTATTTGTAGCGCTTGGTGACCCGAATCGTCAGCAAATTGTGGTACAGCTTCTGCAGACACATAAACTCAGCGTGAACACGATTACAGATGCGACTCCCCTTTCGCGTCCCGCTGTATCGCATCATCTGAAGATTCTAGCTCAGGCGGGTCTTGTGAGCGTTGAAAGACAAGGTACACAGCGACTGTATCATTTGTCCGATGAGTCAATTGAGCAAGTTGATCTGCTTGAGGAACTGGCGAAAGCGCTTCGTGAATGTACTAACTGGCAAGAAAATAATCTATAGGAAAAATCATGACAAATACTCTATTTCTCGCAAATGAAGACGGCAAACTCGCCTATGACGATCAGGGTGTAGGACCACTTATACTTTGCATGCCTGCTGGTGGTGACACACGTGCGGAATATCGATTCCTTACTCCTATTCTTGTAAAGGCTGGCTATCGTGTAGTCACGATGGATATTCGTGGACAGGGCGAAACAAGTGCTATTTGGACCGACTATAGCTATGAAGCGATGGCACGTGATGTTGAAGCATTGCTTGCTCATCTTAATGTTGGGCCTGCTATTGTTATGGGTACCTCTAAGTCAGCTGGTGTGGCTGTGGTGGCGGCTACAAATAAGCCTGAACTTGTATCGAAAGTCATTATGGTTGGGCCTTTCGCTCGCACAAAATCAAAAGTCGGCTCTTTTCTAACAGCGCAGATTCTTCTTTCGCCTATCTGGGGCCTCCGTCTATTTGCTGATTGGTATAACGATAAAATGTACCCAATTAAGCCGAGCGATTATGCTGAGCAGACGGCAAGAACGCGTGCGATGCTACAAGAGCCCGGCCGCCTTCGCGCATTACGCGAGATGTTTACCGATTCTGGGGCGGGGCTTGATGAGCGACTTGCAAAATTGGCGCAGCCAACATTAATTGTGATGGGAGAAAAAGATCCTGATTTTCCGAGCCCGCTCAAAGAAACACAAGAATATGTAAAGCGGCTGAAGTCTGTGCAGCCAGTTGTGTTTATGGCGCCAGGTGCTGGACATCACCCACAGGCGCAGTTACCTGTTGAAGTTGGCAAAGCTATTCTTGACTTCATAAAGTAGCTCGTTCAGGTGCGTGCTGCTATGTATCTGTGTAGAGTTGATTCTCGCGGATGTAGTTGATCATTGTAGGATGCGGTAATTGCGACAGGGCTGCCGCATTTGCGCGAAGTTGTGTCGATGCTATGTGGGCATTTTTGGTAGTGATGTATCTGCGCGCGATAGGCATGCGGTACTGTGTTTCGAGTTGTGCAAAAATAGCTTCTAGCTCGTTCTGATTGTCGCCTTCGCGCATGCCAACAGCAAATTCAGCTTCTTTCAGCAATGTCTCTAGTCCGTCCCACCGATGTGTAAATGTGCGTACAATATCTGAACCCATGAGGAGTGTGAAGCTCGCGTCTTTGAAATGTTTTTGTAGTTCAGGTAGTGTTCTGGTGACGGTAAACTGTTTTGAAGGTATCGTAAGAACTTGTAGCTTTTCGTCATCCTGAATGGCGCGTTTTATGAGCTCTGCCCTATGGCGGATATCAGTGACATGTTGCTTGCCCCGCGGTCGTTGCTCTGGTAGAAACACTATTGCATCAAGTGCAAGCTCGCGTGCGGTCGCTTGAGCAAATGTAATATGTCCAACGTGGATTGGGTCGAACGTACCAGAGTATATGCCAATGCTATGCTTCATCGGGCTAACTATTTGCTGTGAAGTATGCACGGAGTTTTTCTGCATATGGTGCGCGAAGTTCTGCTTCAACAAATGCAGATTGATCGTGATTCTGGTAGAGCCTGTCTCCCGCATGGCGCGGAAAGACGTGTGCGTGAAAATGCCATACATCTTGATTGCCTGCGGGCTCGTTGTGTTGGCGAGTTGATATTCCGTCGCAATCGTATGTGCTTCGGATAGCTATAGCAACTTTTTTGACGGTTTTGTAAACTTCGGCAAGTTCATTATCGGGAATACTATAAATGTTTTCGTAGTGTTTATTAGGGATGACAAGCACATGGCCTTTATTATTCACCCACCATTTTGGCGCGACAAATGCTGTCGTAAACTCATTTTGGTATGCGATATCTTCAACTGATTTATATTTGTCGGGCTTGCCAGCAAGAAAACTACAAAAAGGACATTCGTAGCCCTCGGGCTCATGGCTGAAGGTGTTATTCATATATTTATAGTATCAGATGATGCTGGCTGTATGGGTGTGTTTGATCTCTCGAATTGATTTTTGTAGCAATATTGATTATTTTTTATTATTATTGTCTAAAGTATTGATAGTTTATATTATATATGGTATAACAACGACAGTATTACGCCTGATACTCTAGGTAAGTTTTTTAAGAAAGAAGTAATTATTAGTATGGGCATCTTTAAACGCGCAAAACGTCAAGGCCCTAAGCGCCAATTTGGTGCCGAACGACGCACTACGCCACTCTCTATCGTTCACGACAAACCGTCAACTCAAAAAATAATGTTTAGCCGACTTGCTATCGTAGCAACTATTTTGATGTGGGCGGTATATATTATCTATACAATTATCCGGCAATTCTTTGATGGCCCCCAGACTTTCCAGTTTGCAATGCAAGCTATCGGTTATGTATTGGTTGTAACTTTCCTTACCTTTTCTGCACTTATGTATTTATTAGCACGCCAAGGGGCGTTACAGCGTTTTAGTCAGCATGTACGAGTGCCCCGAGCGGTTCTTGATCGTCACTTTTCAAAAACGCAATCTGCTATTACTATGCTGATCCCAAGTTACGCTGAAGAACCAGATGTTATCCGTAAAACTCTATTGTCGGCAGCGTTACAGGAGTATCCAAGCAAGCGGATTGTTCTTCTTGTTGACGATAACCCAGTGCAGAAGTATCAGAAGGATGCTGAGCGTCTTAATACTACGCGCAGCATTCCGCATGATATTATGAAGCTTTTGCGTGAGCCACGCGATCGCTTTGCTTTAGCTCATTCTGAATTCACTCGCAAATATGCGAAAAAGAAAGAAGTTGAGCCTAGTGTTACTCGGCAGCTTGCAAGCGAATATGTATGGGCATCTGAATGGCTACAAAGCCTAGCAAACAAAGAGACGATTGACGACCATGTTGATATTTTCTTTATTAACCATGTCCTACGCGACCTCGCAAATGAGCTAAAGCTTACCGCAGAGGCTCTTGCCGCTTCGGCTCGCGAGGATGCCATGATGCCCCAGGAGCGTATCGCGCAGCTCTACCGTCGTCTCCACTGGACCTTTAACGCTGAGCTTACTATTTTTGAGCGAAAAAAATACGCTTCACTTTCTAAAGAAGCTAATAAAGCAATGAATTTGAATAGCTATATAGGCCTCATGGGTGGTGTGTATCGACCTACGCAAACTCCCGATGGTCCTGTGCTCACGCCTGTAAAACAAATGCAAGAAGGTGATATTGAGATCCCAGATACGGAATTTCTCCTTACTCTTGATGCCGATTCAATTCTTTTGCGCGATTACTGTTTGCGCCTTGTATATTTCTTGCAGCAACCAGGTAATGAGCGTGTTGCGGTAACGCAGACGCCTTATAGCTCGTTCCGTGGAGCAGCAACGCGTATTGAGCGTCTCGCTGCTGCAACAACAGACATTCAGCATATTCTGCACCAGGGAATGAGTTTTTATGGTGCAACTTTCTGGGTAGGTGCTAACGCAGTGATCCGCAAGAAGGCTGTTGAGGATATTGTAGAAACAGAATGGGTTGGTGGGTTTGAAGTTAAGCGATATATTCAAGATCGCACCGTTATCGAAGACACTGAATCGAGTGTCGACTTAGCACTGCATGGTTGGTCGCTGGTTAATTACCCTGAGCGTTTAAGTTATAGTGCGACTCCGCCAGACTTTGGCTCGCTCATTGTGCAACGTCGGCGCTGGGCAAATGGCGGCCTGCTGATTTTGCCGAAGCTCTGGGCTACGATTCGTGCACGTAAAAGCAAAGATGAAATTGTGAGTAAGGCTGAGATTCTTTTGCGAGTGAACTATATGGCGTCAATCGCATGGGCAAGCTTTGGCTTGATATTCCTCTTGGCATTTCCCTACGATGGCCGTCTACTGAGTCCGTTCGTTGTCTTGGCTGCGCTTCCCTACTTTTTGGCGATGGCTAGCGATCTGAAGTACTGTGGCTATAAGCGCACCGACGTCCTGCGTATTTATGGCTTTAACTTAATTCTTCTCCCAGTACAATTGGCTGGAGTTCTTAAGTCGATCCAGCAGGCATTAAGCGGCAAGAAGATTCCGTTTGCGCGCACGCCTAAGGTTAAAAACCGTACGGTTTCACCTATGCTTTATGTGGTGGCACCACTCGTTGTTGTTGCTTTTTCTGTTCTTACCTTTTACCGTGATTTTAATGCACATAACTGGGGTAATGCTTCATTCGCCGCCTTTAATACCGTCGTTGCCGTATGGGCAATCCTCGCCTACATCGGCATAGGTAATACACTCAAGGATATTTGGGTTGGACTAACTGACTGGATGTATGTTGATATAAAGCCGAAAGAAATTCAAGGGGCTGAAAAGATAGATGAGTCGACCATAGACTGGCGCGCTATTCTCTACCATGGACACGATCAAGAGTCGGTTCCGCTCGCCACTCAGGCCGCTGAGCGTGTCGAAGAGAACACAAGGAAAGGAGTTACCGTATGACCCAAGAAAAGACCCGTCGTTTATCGCCTTGGCGCGTCATGCTTGCGATATTTATCGTTGTTGGCGTAGGTATTGGTGGCTTTGCTAGTTTTCGATGGTGGAAGTCGGAGCAGCTTGAAGTTTCGCATAAGCCATGGTTTGCGAGTTATGTTGACGTGACCTCGACGCCAACATACGCGTTTGAGCAGCTTGGCAAGACAGACCATAAAGATGTCATGCTTTCGTTTATCGTCAGCTCAACATCGAAAGACTGTGTGCCTTCGTGGGGCGGTAGCTTTACGCTGGATCGCGCCAGTGATTCTCTCGATCTAGATCGCCGAATTGCTCGCTTAAAACAGCAAGGCGGGAATGTGGCAGTCAGTTTTGGCGGCCTTAAAAATAAGGAGCTGGCAAGTTCATGTAGCGATGTTGCCTCTTTGAAGGCTGCATATAGATCTGTCATTGATCGATATGGCCTTGATACGATTGACCTCGACATTGAACAGGGCAACTTAACTGATAGCGCAGCTAGTGTACGTCGTGCAGATGCCATTGCGCAGTTGCAGACAGAGCGTCGTGCTGCCGGTAAGCCGTTGGCGGTATGGCTCACATTGCCTGTTGCGCCGACCGGCCTGAGCGAAGCGGGTACAACCGCGGTGTCGCAAATGCTTGCAAAGAAGGTTGATATTGCTGGTGTGAACGCGATGACAATGGATTATGGCCAAAGCCTCAATGGCCTTACGATGATTAACGCAGCAAAGAAAGCTCTCACCTCTACTCATCGCCAGTTAAGCGTACTATACCAGCGTGCGGGTATACACCTTAATGATGCAACTTTATGGACGAAAATCGGTGCAACGCCAATGATTGGCCAGAATGACTTTGAAGATGAAGTATTTAATCTAGACGATGCTTCTCAACTGAATAAATTTGCTCACGAAAACGGTATCGCTCGTATGTCTATGTGGTCTGCTAATAGAGATGTCGAATGTGGCAGTAACTATACCACTACAAAGATTGTGTCTGACTCGTGTAGCGGTATTAAGCAGGGTGCTGGTGCTTTCGCCCGTGCTTTGGGTGTGAGTTTTGGGGGGAGCTTTACTCGGAGCGCTGGTGCAGTGACAAGCGCTGATCCTGCCGCAAAGCAAGTTAAGGATGACCCTGCCACAAGTCCATACCAAATATGGAGCGAAGACGGGACGTATCTCCAAGGTACTAAAGTAGTGTGGCATCATAATGTTTATGAAGCTAAATGGTGGACTCAGGGTGATCAGCCTGATAATCCTGTGCTTCAAGATTGGCAAACGCCGTGGACTCTTCTCGGCCCTGTACTTCCTGGCGAAAAACCTGTTAAGCAAGCAACGCTTCCAGAGGGTACATATCCTGATTGGTCAGGATCGGCCGAGTATGACACGGGCCAGCGAATTCTGTTTAAGGGTGCACCGTACCAGGCTAAGTGGTGGAATAAGGGGCAAAGTCCCGCTGCAGCATCTTCAAACCCTGATAGCTCACCGTGGGTGCCACTTACCCAAGCGCAGATTAATGAGATCGAAGGCCAGTAGGCTGTAGGGGTTAACGAAAAATACGCCTTTAGCGGGCGTATTTTTGTTAGGCTGATTATATTTGGGCTATCATTTTGTAAGTAGTATAAGGCCTGAGGCGATCATTACTATTGCAAGACTATACTTGATGAAGTTCTCACCTCTTTTGAGGGCAATTTTTGTGCCAATGTGTCCACCTAGGTAGCAGCCGGCGAGCGCTGTGAGCGCATAGCTCCATATGATATAGCCTTGAGGTAATAGTATAAGAAATGCGATAACAGCTTGAATGAGCATAAGGATGCGACGCAGGGCGTTTGACTCCATCGCGCCCAGTCCCAGAAGGAACATGAGAGGTAGAAATAGTAGCGTGGCGAGCCCACCACCAAGCGAGCTTGCGAACAATATGATTGCATAGGCCATGTAACCAAGTAATACTGACTTTTGCGATCTTTCTCCTGGGTGCAGCTTTGTCTTTTTGATAAACAGTGTTGGCGCAAGTACGATCAGCAGCATGCCAATACTCGTTTCAAATACTCCACTTTGTATTTTTGGAAGAACCAGCATAGCAAGTAAGGTGAAAACAATTGTTATGGCGGCGAGGGGTGCCAGGAACTTTTTACTTACTAATTGCCTGCCTCGCATCGCGATCAGCGAGCCTGAACCGAGGCCGAGGCTTGCTATGGATGCACCAGCTACTATTTGTTGGGGCGATAGGCCGATCAGCAGGTAGTACGGCGTCATAATGAATCCGCCTCCTCCCCCGCTCATGCCGCTGACAATGCTTGATAAAAATGCGACGATAAACGTCACGGGTATTAATATATCCATGAAGGTATTCTTTTCCTTTGAGTTAGAGTTATTTAGTTATCGAAAGAGATTTAATGCAGCGCATGGCTGACATCGTGAATGTCTGGGCGTGCGCTACGTTGTAAGAAATCAGATCGTGACTGATATATTAAATCTATATTAGCATAAAAAGTATTATTATGCAAGCAAGAGGAATCTTTTTGGATGACGGAACCAAAAAAAGACGCTTCACTTAGCGCAGCATCTTTTAGTGACAAATTTATCGGACATTAGAATCTAAAGATCAGGGTCGGGACCCAGCGCTGCAATGAGCGCTGGGTCCCGACCGGCCGGAGATCGGACTGGTCAGGCGTCGGTGTCGTGGTAGGTGTAGTCGTTCAGCTCGACTTCCTCCGGTGCGGCACCGAGCAGCCCGGCGAGCACCTCGCGGACGGTGGGCATGATGATGCCCCAGTCGCCACCCGGTGTGCGGGTGACGAGGAACGAGCCGTTGAGGGGGTCACCCTCGCAGTCGCTCTCCCTGGGACTGGTCATCTCCACCTCCTCGACACCGCTGATGGCGCTGACTTTCTCGACGATCTGGCTGTGGCTTGCGCCCAGCGTGATGTCGACGTGGTCGAGCTCCTTCAGCACGGGCTCCTGGTTGCGGAGCTCGGTGAGTGTCTGCGGCGTTCCGTAGGGGCGTACCAGCTTGGTTGTGCCGTCCACGGTCGTCGCCACGTACACGTGCGCGATGTGTACCATCGGTTCTCCAAAAGTCGCAGCGGAAGCGTGCCTTCCCTGTAATAGCAGTGTCCCTCCATGAAAAGGAGGTGCAACGGCGACTATCTATATTATAGAATATATATTAACTTTGTAAAGTAGCTTCAGTGTAATAACAAAAAGATGCCCTTTACGGACATCTTTCTTGAATAATTTCATGGCTGGGTCGGCAGGATTCGAACCTGCGAATGCCAGGACCAAAACCTGGTGCCTTACCACTTGGCGACGACCCAATATATCGTCATTGACGCTTGTGAAATTGTACCATACCCCTAATAGATTTGCTAGTGGTGACTACGTCTGTTCACGCCGCTGTAGCGCTAAGATGGTTCGACCGAGCTGACCGCTCTCACGCTTCTCGGTTAGGCGGCTGGCGTCTAGTTGCAGGCCTTCAAGAAAATTACTAAGATCATCACGAGCCTTGGCTCCGTAGCCTGTGAAGTCTTCGCGTTCAAAGATCTTCCATTGGTCGAGAACTGGCATGACAACTTCTTTAAGATGTCGTGCGAGATCGTAAATATCAGCGTTGGCGATTTGCAAGGCTTTTACACGGAAGCCTTTAATATTTGCGCCAGGCATTTCGAATGACATTACTTCATCGCGGATGGCTTGCATCATTTGATTCGGTGCTACGTCAAGCGCGGCCTTTGCGAGCTCCCGATAGAACAGCATGTGCAGATTTTCGTCTTTTGCGATACGCTGTAGCATTTTATCGGCGATATGATTTTCGCTCGCAATTCCCGTTTGGCGGTGGGCTACGCGGGTTGCAAGCTCCTGAAATGTGACATATGCAAGCGTGTGTAGTGGATCTTTCTCGACAGTGTAACCTTGTTCCATCTGCGCCATGCGCATAGCTTCATTTTGGTCTGGATCAACGGCACGGGTGAGATCAAGGAACATGCGGATTGCATATGCGTGGGCGTCTTCTTCGGCGGTCCATTTGTGTGTCCATTGCCCCCATGCCCCATCGAGGCCAAAGTTGTCGGCGATGGTGCGGTGATATGATGGCAGATTGTCTTCTGTGAGTAAATTCACAATCATTGCAGCCTGTGCCTCGGGTGACAGGAGTGGCGCTTCCTCGGGGTTTTCTACGCGGTGAAGGATTTGCCCTGTTTGTTGGTCAATCGGCATGTATTCGATTGGCGTCCAGTCTCTGCGCATGCGATTATGACGATTTAGTTCGCTCGCTACAATGGGCTCGAGCTCGTGTAGAACGTCAAGTTGGTTTGGCTCCCCGCCTGTTATAACAAGGCCGCTTCGAAGAATAGCTTCATGGCCGCGGCGTTTGACGCTACTCGGTAGCCATAGCTCGCGTGATGGTGGTTGCTCCAAACTGGGTCTCTCACTCATACCTTTATGATAGCATAAGCATAATAAACTCGTTGACGCGCACTGAGGTTACCACTAATATAAAGCCATGAGTAGTACGTTCGCCCTCCCGAGCATTCTGCGCTATAAGCGGCAGGATTTGCGACATGATGCACTGGCAGCGTTGGTGCTTACGGCAATTACGATCCCGCAGTCACTTGCCTTTGCGGTTGTTGTTGGACTGCCACCCGTGACAGGGCTATACACTGCCCTTTTGGCGCCGATTATATTTGCGCTATTTGCGAGTACTCGGCGGCTAGTTATTGGTGCCGATTCAGCGACTGCGGCGCTGCTTGCGTCAAGTGCGACGCTGATTGCTCAGGCTGGTACGGCTGGGTATGCGAATGCAATTGCGATCCTCGGTATACTAACGGCAATCATACTAGTACTTATTGCTGTACTGCGACTTGGATTTTTATCCGATCTTGTGTCGCGGCCTGTGCTAATTGGTTTTTTGGCGGGTGTTGGGCTGCAGCTCATCATCACAAGCTTGCCAGTGATGATGGGAGTGCAGGCAAAGTCGGGCGGCGTGTGGGATAGTTTAGTAAGCCTTGTGCAATCCCCGATTATTAACTGGATGACGGTTACCGTGACGATCCTTGTTGTCGGTGTCCTATTGCTCGTGCGCGGTTCGAAGCTGCCCGGCGAGCTTATTGCTATTACATTCGCAATTCTCTTTGCGGCAGTGTTTCATGTTGAGAAGTTTGACGTGACACTTGTTGGCGACTTGCCGAGCCATTTGCCACAAATGGCGTTACCAGTATT
>Ga0157377_10000321_pt1 | contig 21657 bp, 20 predicted proteins | sample M55metaG_FD_121116 | JGI IMG/M metagenome (GOLD analysis project Ga0157377, IMG submission 121116) | Miscanthus rhizosphere microbial communities from Kellogg Biological Station, Michigan, USA - M5-5 metaG | ecosystem: Host-associated > Plants > Roots > Rhizosphere > Soil | place: USA: Michigan...
CCCAGCGCGATGCCTTGCGCGAACGCGGCCAGCGTCGAGCCGCCGGCGAACGCCCAGTCCCACAGATATTTGGCGCGCGTGGTGCGCCAGCGGAACTCGAAGGCGACGCCGCGAAAGATCAGGCCGAGCAGCATGAAGATGATCGGCAGATAGAAGGCGGTCAGGATGACCGAGTAGGCGAGCGGGAACGCAGCGAGCAGTCCGGCGCCGCCGAGCACCAGCCATGTCTCGTTGCCGTCCCAGATCGGGGCGACGGTGTTCATCATCGTGTCGCGCTCGGCCTTGCCCGGCATGAACGGATAGAGCAGGCCGATCCCGAGATCGAACCCGTCCATGATCACGTACATCATGACGCCGAACAGGATGATGAGAGCCCAAATCAGGGGCAGATCGATGCCCATCGGGTTCAGTCCGTAGTCGGCGCGGCCGGCGCCGTGTCGAGCCGGTCGGGAGCGGCCGACATCGGCCTGGCCGGCTGATGAGGCTGCCCCGGTCCGCCCTGGGGTTCGTCCTCGGCGGCCTGTTCGGCCGGACCATGGGCGAGGATGCGCAACACGTAGACCGTGCCGGCCCCGAACAACACGAAATACACGACGACGAACAACGCGAGCGAAATGCCGAGCTGTGTCGCGTCATGCGCCGAAACGGCGTCCGCCGTTCGCATGACGTTGTAGACGACCCAGGGCTGGCGGCCCGCCTCGGTCGTGATCCATCCGGCGAGGATTGCGATCAGGCCGGCCGGTGCCATCACGACAGCCGAGCGGAGCAGCGCCCGCGACCGGTACAGCGAGCCGCGCCAGCGGGCCCAGAGCGACCAGAAGCCGAGCGCGAGCATCAGCAGGCCCAGGCCGACCATGATTCGAAACGACCAGAACACGACCGTCGCGTTGGGCCGATCGCTGCGCGGGTACGACTTGAGCCCGGGAAACTGGCCGTCCCAGGTGTGGGTGAGGATGAGGCTGCCGAGACGCGGAAGTTCGACCGCGAAATGGTTGATCTCGCGCTCCATGTCGGGCCAGCCGATCAACGTCAGCGGCACGCCCTCGCCCGGCCGGTTCTCCCAGTGGCCTTCGATGGCGGCGATCTTCGCCGGCTGGTGCGCCAGCGTGTTCAGGCCGTGCAGGTCACCGATGAGGACCTGGACCGGCGCGACCAGCAGCAGCATCCACATCGCCATGGAAGTCATCGTGCGGATGGCCGCGTCGTCGCGGCCACGGAGCAGATGGAATGCGCCTGCCGCGCCGACGACGAGTGCCGTCGCCAGATAGGCGGCGACCGTCATGTGCGCCAGCCGATACGGGAACGAGGGGTTGAAGATCACCGCCAGCCAGTCGATCGGCACGACCCGGCCGTCGAGGATGGCGTAGCCCTGCGGCGTCTGCATCCAGCTGTTCGAGGCCAGGATCCAGGTTGCGGAGACCAGGGTTCCGACGGCCACCATCAGCGTCGCGAAGAAGTGCAACCCGGGGCCGACGCGTGACCAGCCGAACAGCATCACACCGAGAAAGCCGGCCTCGAGAAAGAACGCAGTCAGCACTTCGTAGGCCAGCAGCGGCCCGGTGACGGCGCCGGCGAAATCGGAGAAGGCGCTCCAGTTCGTGCCGAACTGGTAGGCCATCACCAATCCCGAGACCACGCCCATCGCGAAGTTGACGGCGAAGACCTTGGACCAGAAGAGATAGAGATCGCGGTAGACCTGCTGCTTCGTTTTCAGCCAGAGCGCTTCTAGCACGACGAGATAGCTCGCCATGCCGATCGTCAGTGCCGGGAAGATGATGTGAAAGGAGATCGTGAATCCGAACTGGATCCTGGCGAGCATCAAGGCGTCGAGGCTTGCCATCCGAAGTCCTGGGGAGCTCCTGGTCGGTGGATCGAGCTTAACGCTTCGCGATCATTGTGCGTACTCGGACAGAAACGACCGGCTCGCGACGGCGATGCGCGGGCACTTCATTTTAGGAGTCGTGGTCGTCCGGGATCATCGTCATCGCCACCGACGCCTCGGTCAAAGCCGGAGTCCTACGGCATCGGACGCGCCCTCTATTCGACTGCGCCCGACTACCTGCCCTTCTTGAGGAGGTACCCGAACAAGGTCGACGGCGCGCGCACCCCTGCCATCGCCTTGCATCGTTGCACCGATAAAGGGATAGTCGAGCAAGTCTTCAAGAAGGCTGTGACGACGTGCGGACGCTGAGGCGTGAGCGCATGGCGCTGTTGCTGGCGCTGGCGGCGATCACGATCGCATTCGTCTGGGTCGTCCTGCAGCCCTTCGCCAGCGCGATCTTCTGGGCGGTCGTCCTCGCAATCCTGTTCACGCCGCTCTATCGATGGCTGTTGCAGCTGACGCGGAAACGCCGAACGACTGCGGCGTTGTTGACGTTGCTCGCTATCTGCACCCTGGTTGGCATCCCGCTCGTCCTGATCGCGGGCTCGCTGCTCGGCCAAGCCGCTGGCGTGTACGCCGATGTCGCGTCGGGTCGACTCGACTTCGGCGCGTTCCTTTTGCGCATTGCCGCCGGCCTGCCGCCTTGGGCTGTCGCAGCGCTCGATCAGCTCGGCGTTGGCGACCTCGCTGCGCTGCAGGCAAAGGTGGCCGCCCTGTCGATGGCGGTGGCCCGCTTCCTTGCCACCCAGATGTTTAGCTTCGGCCTCGACACCGCGAACTTCGCGATCAGCTTGCTTGTCATGTTGTACCTGCTGTTCTTCCTGCTGCGCGACGGTGCTTCGCTTGCAAAGCGTATCCTCGACCCGATTCCACTTGCGAGCGAGGTGAAGCAAGACCTCGCTGCGATGCTTGTCACCGTCGTGCGCGCCACCATTAGGGGCGGCGTCTTGATGGCCGCCGCGCAGGGCGTCCTGGGCGGGCTGATGCTCACTTGGCTAGGCATCCAGGGTCCGACGTTCTGGGGCGTGGTGTTCGGGCTGCTGTCAATGCTGCCTGCGGTCGGCGCGAGCCTGCTGTGGGCACCGATCGCCATCTACTTCATCTTTACCGGCACGGTATGGAAGGGCGTCGTCCTGATCCTGTTCGGCACCGTCGTGCTCACGCTGGTCGACAACATCCTGCGGCCGATTCTGGTTGGCCGCGACACCGACCTGCCAGGCTATCTGATCCTGCTCTCGACGCTCGGCGGCATCGCAACATTCGGACTGAGTGGCGTCGTGGTTGGTCCGCTGATTGCAGCGACGTTCATGGGCACCTGGAGGATCTTCTACGCGCCGGAGACCACGCCGCAAGCCGGTGCCTGAGTAGGCTGATGCCAACGGGACTTCATGTGATGAGAACCGAGATAAGCATTCGATCTACGCTGGCCTGTCGCTCAGGCTTGCATCGAGTCGAAAGCCGCCACTGCCACATGACCAACCGAGGAGGCCCGGCGCGCCACCCAGATCAGCGTGGTCGCCGAAGTCGCGACCGCCTACCTGGTTCTGGCGGCCGACCAGGAGCGTCTGAAGCTGGCACACGACACGCTTGCAAGCCAGCGCGACTCGTACCGCCTGACCTTGCGAAGCTACGAGCTCGGCGCCAGCTCCGGCCTGGAACGCGCCCAGGCGCAGACCACGGTCGACGCCGCCCGCGCGGATGTCGCGGGCTTCAGCGCGCAGGTGGCCCAGGATCTGAACGCGCTGACCTTGATCGTCGGTGCGCCGATCCCCGACGAGCTGCTGCCTCAGGGCACGCCCGATCTGCTGACCGTCTTCACGGACTTGCCTGCAGGCGTGCCGTCGCAGGTGCTGCAGCAACGGCCCGACGTGTTGCAGGCTGAGCGCACGCTGCAGGCCGCGCAGGCCGACATCGGCGCGGCGCGGGCGGCCTTCTTCCCCAGCATCTCGCTGACCGGCAGCTTCGGCAAGGCGAGCGCCGATCTCGGGTCGCTGTTCGGTTCGAACGCCTTGACCTGGAGCTTCCTGCCGACGATCAGCCTGCCGATCTTCGATGCCGGCCTGCGGCGCGCCAACCTGGAGGTGAGCGAGGCCATGCGCGACATCGCCGTGGCCGGCTACGAGAAGGCGATCCAGACGGCTTTCCGGGAAGTTGCCGATGCGCTGGCCGCGCGAAGCACCCTGAACGACCAGCTCGAGGCGCGACAGTCGCTGGTCGATGCGACCGTGCTCAGCCAGCGACTGTCGAACGCACTTTACCGCAACGGCGTCAGCAGCTATCTCGAGCTGCTCGATGCCCAGCGCTCGCTCTACAGCGCGCAGCAAGGCCTCATCAGCGTGCGTCTCGCCCTGCTGAGCAACCGGGTCACGGTCTACAGGGTGCTGGGTGGCGGCTGGCGCGACGCAGCACTCGCAGGCGAGCGGGTTCCGGGATCCAGCCCGTCGTCGCTCCCTGCACGTTGACCCGGCTCGATAGCGGCGGAGCGCGCCAAGTGGAGTCGTCTTCGCGCTAACCTATTGGCCCTGGATGAAGTGCATGATGTGATCGATCAACATGGCATCCATTGCGCAACATTGTTTGTCGCAACAGACTTCTTCGAGGCGTCTGACGCCGCAGTCGAACGTGCTGTGCAGCTCGCAGTCATGCACGGCGCCGTGTTGTGCCTGCTGCATGCCGCTGAGCAATTGCAAGCACTCCGGCGGCCAATTGATTCGTGTCAGATCGGCCGTCGACGCCGCCGAGGGCTTCGCGCGATCGTCTTTCCAATCCCGCCGTTCTTGACAGTCTCCCCGTTGAAGTGCATACCGTGCGCACTTCGAAATCCGATCGAGGAGGTGAATTCATGATCACGGCATCGACCGGGCGCGTTGCCGCAGCCGCTTCGCTCGTTCTTCTCCTGGTGCTTTCGCCGGCTCGCGCGGCCGATCCTCCCGGCGTCCTGTGGGAGACGAGCTCGCAGATGGCGATGGCGGGAATGCCGACGCAGATGCCGACGCAGACGCAGAAGGTTTGCTCGGCGAAGAGCTGGACCAAGCCTCCGCCGGGCGGCGACAAATCCTGCGTTGCTTCGGACTACAAGTTGGTCGGCAACAAGGCGACGTGGACGATGAAATGCACCGGGCAAATGCCGATGCAGGGCACGGGGGAGATGACCTTCGAAGGCTCCGACTCGTACACGGGCGCGATCAAGGCCACGGCCCAGGGCATGAACATGACGATCAAGCTGTCCGGCAAGAAGGTCGGCACCTGCGACAACCCACAGTAGCCGACCGCGCCGCACCTGGGCCAAGTTCGTCGGTTGCACAGCGCTCTTGAAGCACCTTGGTCCAATGGGCGCGGTTCGGCCACGCGACCAAACTTCGACCACTCGAAAGTGGAGCCAGTCCATGCGCATCTCGACCGTCCGACGCGCCCTGTCCGCCCTCATCGTGCCGCTGCTGTTGCTGCAGCCGGTGCCCGCCACGTCGGCCTCGTCGTCGTCCAAGGCGCTCGACGAGGCGATGAGCCAGGGCGGCCTGAAGAAGGTCAGCGTCAAGGGCATCGAGCTCGCCTACGCGAAGCCGGGCGCGTCGCTCGCGAACTACAAGCGCGTCAGGATCGATCCGGTCGAGGTCTCGTTCGACAAGTCGTGGGACCCGACGCGGACGGGCTCGAACATCAAGGTGAGCGCGGCCGAGCGGCAGAAGATCCTCGACGGCATGGCCAAGCTGGTGCAGGAGGAATTCGCGCGCGAGCTGCAGGCCAACAAAGGCTACGCCGTGACCGAGGAATCGGGCGACGACGTCCTGCGCGTCAAGATCAACATCGCCAACCTCTACGTGTCGGCGCCGAGCGGCAGCAGCATGGGCCGGTCGCGAACGTATGTCGTGTCGGCCGGCGCGATGACGCTGGTGGCCGAGCTTGCCGATTCGAAGAACGGCGACGTGCTCGCGCGCTTGGTCGATCGTCGCGAGGCACGCAGCACGGGCCGTGTCTCGCTGAGCGACAGCGTCTCCAACCAGGGCGAAGCACGCTCGATCGCTGCCAGCTGGGCGCACATCCTGCGCAAGGCGCTCGACAAGGCCCACGGCATCTAGGCCGTCAGCCGTCCTCCGCACCGCTCCGGGCGACGACGACGCAGCCTTCGACCGGCAACCCGCTCTCCATGCGCAGCGTTTCGTTGCGCAGCACTTGCAACGAGAAGCCGGCGTCGGTGAGCGCTTCGCCGACGTACGACGCGCGGTGCGCGTAGCGGCCGCTGGCGCCGAGCGCGTGCGGTTGCTTGTCGGCGTCGCCGAGGGCCTCGACGGTGAAGACGAACCAGCCGCCCGGACGAAGGCTCCGGCGCGCGGCCGCCAACACCCGGTCGAGCTTGCCGAAATAGCACAGCGTGTCGGCGCAGACGATCACGTCGAACGCGCGCGGCTGGGTGTCGAGGTAGTAGACGAGCTCGGCGCGGTGCAGCACGTCGTAGACGCCGCGCGCGCGGGCGTGGCGCAGCATGCCGACCGAGAGGTCGCAGCCCGCGAGCGTGCGCGCCCACGGCCGCACGAGCGGACCGCACAGGCCGGTGCCGCAGCCGGCGTCGACGATCGCGAGCCCGCCCGACGGCGCGCCCGCTGCGGCGGCGAGCGCGTCGGCGACGAGCGCCGGCGCGCGGTAGTGCAACGATTCCAGCTTGGCGTCGAACGACGACGCGAACGCGTCGAAGACCTTCGCGACGTAGGCGTCGCTCGCGCGCTCGGGCGCGGCCTCGCCGCCAAGGCACGCCGCCAGGAGGTGCTGCACGACCGGGTTGTCGGGCTCCTCGGCGAGCCATTCGCGGTAGAGCGTCGCCGCCTGCTCGCGCTCGCCGAGGCGGACCAGCGCGCGGATCACCTGGTCGCGCGCCAGCAGGTGCCGCGGCCACAGCATGATCGCGCGGCTGCTCGCGACCAGGCCCTCGTGGACGCGGCCTTGCCGGATCAGCGTGATCGAAAGGTTGTACCAGGCCTCGGCGAAGTCCTCGCGCGCCGCGATCGCGCGGCGGCATGCGGCCTCGGAGTCGGCGAGCCGCGACTGCGCGCGGTAGACCACACCGAGGTTGCCGAGCGCATCGACCGCGGCGGGCTGGGCCGGCGCGAACGCGACGCACTCCTCGTACGCCTCGACGGCGGCGTCGATCCGGCCGGCAGAGAGGAGCACGTTGCCGAGGTTGTTCCAGGCGGCAGCGTTGCCCGGTGCGACGTCGAGCGACGCGCGGATCAGCAGGACGGCGTCGTCGCTGCGACCCTGCTTGTGGCGCAGCACGCCGAGGAAGTGGAGCGCGTCGGCGTGATCCGGACTGCCCTCGAGGAGCTGGGCGAGCGTCGCCTCGGCTTCGTCGAGGCGATCGTCCTGGAGGTGCGCGATCGCGCGCGCGAGCAGCGGTGCTTGCTCGACTTGGGCGACCATGCGATGCGGCGAGAACGCGGTGCTTCCTGCGTCGGACTCTACAGCGCCCTGCGCAACAGTGCGATCGCGTCGACGACGAACGCCAGCCATGCGATGGTGAAGAGGACCGTGCGCGTGCGGAAACGCCCGAAGCCGCTGACGTGGACGATGGCGTGCGCGAGCCGCGCCCAGAAGAAGACCGCGGCGCACGCCACGGTCAGCGCGGTGTGCACGCCGAGCAGGTGGGCGGTGAGCACGACCGCGGCGAAGGGCGCGAAGCTCTCGACCGCGTTGTGGTGAGCGCGGTTGGCGCGGTTCACCCAGTCGGGCAAGGGATCGGTCGGCGCGACCCGGTAGGTCTCCGGCGTCAACGGCCCGCGCGTGCGGACGTAGCCGATCACGACCGGAATCCAGAGCGATCCGGTCAGAAGCGCAACGAGAAGCAGATAGGTCAGCTCGGTCGTCATGGCGTGGGCTCCCGTTCGGCCTCGAAGCGGGCCTCGGTCATCACGTAGGGCGCGTAGCGAAAGTCGCGGATCGCGGCGACGCGACCGTCGCGCCACTCGATCGCGACGACGTACGAAGGCGATTCGGCCGTGTCGTCGGTCCAGACCGCCATCGCTTCGCGGCCGTCGAACCAGCCCGGCGCGACGCTCCAGCGCGGCGTGCGCGCATAGTTCGAGAAGTAGCTGCCGACCGCGCGGCGGCCGGCGGCCTTGCGCTGCGAGGCGAGATCGAGGCGGACGTCGTCGGCGAGCAGCGCGCGGACGCCGTCCCAGTCGTGCGCGCCGAAGAGCTGCACGTAGCGCAGGAGTTCGGCCGAGATGGCGTTCCGTTGTCCGGCGCCGGATGCCCCTGCGCCGGCGGCGCGCAACGCGACGCGGCCGCGGTGCAACGCCGCCTTGACGGCAGCGACGCTCAGCGAAAGCTCTTCGGCGATGTCTTCGAGCGAATGGTCGAGCACGTCCTTCAGGATCACGCACGCGCGCTGCGCCGGCGCGAGCGCAAGAAAGCTCGACAGCGCGGCCTGCACCGCTTGCCGCCGCGCGGTCGCCTGCTCGGGCTCGAGCGCCGCGTCGGCGGCGACGTCGTCCGCCGCCTCGAGCGGCTCGGTCGCGCGCAACGACTCGCGCCGCCAGCGATCGATCGCGCGGTGGTGCGCGATCCGGAACAGCCACGGCCGAAGCGGCGGCAGCTCGGTCATGTGCGAGAGCTCGAAGCAGGCGCGCGCGAGCGTGTCCTGGACGACATCCTCGCCGTCGGCGACCGAGCCGGTCATGCGCGCGCAGTAGCGCAGCAGCTCGGGGCGGACGTCGGAGACGAGCGAGAGGAAGCGGCGGCGGCCCTCGTCGAGCACGCCGAGCAGGTCTGCGTCGCCGGCTGCACTGTCCTCAGGCGTCGAACCAGCCATACGATCCGATCTCGGTCAGCTCGCTGCGCTCGGGCAGCACGGCGCAGCGGTCCTTGACGCCTGCCGCGAATGCCTGGAACGCAGGCAGCGAGGTCAGCGCGTTGCCGGACTCGCCGGCCTCGTGCGAGACGAGGTGCAGGAAGCTTACGCCGTCGGGGAGGCGAAAGGTCGCGTAGCGCAGGCCCGGCGGCCGTGCCGCGCGAAGCGCTTCGTAGACGGCCGCGGCGAGCCGCTCGTTTTCCGCCGCGCATTCGGGCTTCACCGTGTAGCGGACCATGTGCTTCATCGTCGTTCTCCGGCGCTGCGCTGGCAGCGCTCCTGGTGAAGACGTTCGAGGTCAGCGAAAGGATGCGGTCGCCGCGCGCCTCGCCTGCACCGCGCCGGCGAGGCGACGCAGCACCGGCTCGGTCTGCGACCAGCCCAAGCACGGGTCCGTGATCGAGACGCCGCGGCGCAGCGCCACCCCGGGCCGCAGGTCCTGCCGCCCTTCCTCGAGATGGCTCTCGATCATCACGCCGACGATGCGGCGATCGCCCGCGGCGATGCGCGCGGCGAGGCTGTCGGCGATCTCGATCTGCCGCAGGTGCTGTTTGCCGGCGTTGGCGTGCGAGCAGTCGACCATCACGCGCTCCGGCAGGCCGGCGCGGGCGAGCGACGCGCACGCCTCGTCGACGCCGCGCTCATCGTGGTTGGGCACCTTGCCGCCGCGCAGGATGACGTGGGTGTCGTCGTTGCCTCGGGTCTCGAAGATCGCCGCCTGGCCCATCTTCGTCATGCCCATGAAGGCGTGGCTCGCGCGCGCAGCGACGCACGCGTCGGTCGCGACCTGGACGGTGCCGTCGGTGCCGTTCTTGAAGCCGACCGGGCACGACAGCCCCGACGCGAGCTGGCGGTGCGTCTGGCTCTCGGTGGTGCGCGCGCCGATCGCCGCCCAGACGACGAGGTCGGCGATGTACTGCGGCGACAGCAGGTCGAGGAACTCGGTGCCCGGCGGCACGCCGCGCCCGGCGACGTCGAGCAGCAGCCGGCGCGCGCGGCGCAGGCCCTCGTTGATGCGGAACGATCCGTCGAGCAGCGGGTCGTTGATGTAGCCCTTCCAGCCGACCGTCGTGCGCGGCTTCTCGAAGTAGATCCGCATGACGATCGCGAGCTCGCCGCGGAGCTCGGCGGCGAGCTCGGCGAGGCGGCCGGCGTAGTCGAGCGCCTCGTCGTGGTCGTGGATCGAGCACGGGCCGACGACGACGATCGCGCGGTCATCGCGGCCGCGCAGGATCGCCGCGATCTCGGCGCGCGCGCGTTCGACGAGCGCCTGCACGCCCGGAGGAACCGGCAGGTCGTCGAGCAGCAGCGCCGGCGAGATCAGCGGCCGGACGGCGGCGATGCGGACGTCGTCGATGCGCGTCGTGTCCTGCGTGCTGTCGCGCACGCCCACCTCGTGGTCGTGCGCGGGATCGTCGATGGGCTGCATCGGACCGATTGTCGCGCCCGATGCCGGCGCTCAGGCCGGCGCTTGCAGCGGCACGACGACCTCGACCGTCGTGCCGTCTTCGGCCGACGAGCGCGCGGCAACGTCGCCGCCGTGCCGGCGCGCGATCTCGCGAACGATGAAGAGGCCGAGGCCGAGGCCCTCGCCGCCAGCCTTGCCGCGCGTCATCGGCTCGAACAGCATCGGTAGCTGCGCGGCGGGAATCGGCGCTCCGGCGTTGTGGACCGAGAGGGTCAGCGCGCGCTCGTCGATCGCCGAGATCACGGTGACCGCTCCCTCGGGACTGCCGTGGGTCATCGCGTTCCGCACGAGATTGCCGAGGAGCTGGGCGAGGCGGTGCGCATCGACGAACGCGCGCCCCGAGCCCGACGTCCGCAGCACCAGGGTGCGGCCGGGGTACGCGAGGCGCAGATCGTCGACCGCCTGGCCGAAGATGGCGTGTGGATCGATCTCGGCGCGCTCGACACGCAGCCCGCGGCCGAGGCGCGCCTGCGTGAAGTCGAGCAGGTCGGCGATCATCCGCGTGCCGTGCGAGGTCGCGCGCAGGATCGCCTCGACGCGGTTGCGCTGCTTGGGCGGCAGGTCGTGCGCCTTGAGGACGCTCGCGCTCAGCTGGATCGTCGACAGGGGGTTGCGCAGGTCGTGGCTGACGATGCCGATCATCTGTTCGGCGAAGAGCGCGCGCTCCTCCGCGGCGCGCCGCTGCACGTCGAGCTCGGTCTGCACCTCGACGAGTGCGCGCTGCGTCTCCAGGCTCCGGGTGTGCAGCTCCTCGGCGCGCCGGCTCGCTTCCATCAGCTCGCGTTCGTAGCGATGCCGGTCCTCGGCGCTGAACGCGGCGATCTCGTGGCGAACGGTGCCGTCGACCGCGCGCGCGACCGCGTTGAGGATCATCGGCTTGACCTCGCCGTCGGCACGGACGAGATCGAGCTGCATCTCGGTGACCCAGCCCTGCTTGTCGAGCAGCAGCGCCCAATGGGTCTGATGGAGCACCCCGCCGCCGACCGTCAGCAGCTCCTGGAGCTTGCGGCGGCCGACGAGCTCGTCACGACCGAACCCGGTCCAGCGGCAGAACGTCTCGTTGACGACGCGGATCGTGCCGTCGGCGTCGGTGACGAGCAGTCCGCACGCGGCGTGGTCGTAGAGCTCGTGAACATCCATGGCAGCGGCGCGAACGGCGATTGTGCGGTCGGCGTCGTGGCGACACGGTAATCTGGGAATTCTTCCGGCGCCGTCGCGTCGGAAGGAGCGCCGATGGCCCTCTCGATTGCGAACGCGCCGGCGCCCGGCAGGCGCCGCTTCATCGCCGCGCCGCTGGCGGCGCTCGCGCTGCCGCCGTTCGCGGTGGGCTTCGCCGCTGCGGCCGACGAGCTGACGATCCGGTACCTCGGCTGGGCCGGCGTCGAGCTGCGCTACGGCGCCAATGCCGTCTTCATCGACCCGCAGCTCGTCTTTCGCGATCAACCGGCACGCGGGGTCGCGACGGCAGCGATCGAGTCGCCGGTGACGACTCGGCCAGGCGGTGCGCGTGCTGCGCGCCGGCGACGAGCTCAAGCTCGCCGCGATCGCGTGAGCCGACGGCGGGCGCGACTCAGCGCTGCGACACGTCGATCCACTCCGCGCCGGCGAGCGCGGCGAGCCGCTCGGGAGCGATGCGCAGCGCCGCGTGCGTGTCGCCGGCCGCGGGGACGACGACGTCGAACGCACGCAACGACACGTCGGCGTAGATCTTGAGCGGGCGCGCGAGGCCGAACGGACAGACGCCGCCGACCGGATGCCCGGTCGCTGCCTCGACCTCGACCGCGTCGAGCATCTTCGCCTTGGCGGCGAAGCGGTCCTTGAACTTGCGGTTGTCGAGCCTCGCCACGCCGCCCATCACGATCAGGATCGGCTCGCCGTGCAGGCGCAGCGACAGCGTCTTCGCGATCTGCGCCGGCTCGACGCTATGCGCGGCGGCGGCGAGCGCGACGGTCGCAGTGCTCGTCGTCGTTTGCACGATCTCGATGTCGGGGGCGTGCTCGGCGAGAAAGGCGCGGACGGTTTGCAGGCTCATCGGGCGATTGTCACCGCGCCGACGTGGCCGCCGACGCAGACGCTTCGAGCTCGATCCACACCGGCGCGTGGTCGCTCGGCTTCTCGCGCCCGCGCTGCTCGCGATCGACTCCGGTCGCGACCAGGCGCTTCGCGAGCGCAGGCGTCAGCAGCAGGAAGTCCATGCGAAAGCCGGCGTTGCGACGGAACGCGTCGGCGTTGACCCAGAAGGTGTAGATCCGCTCGTGCGGATGGAGGCGTCGCGTCGCGTCGACCCAGCCCTGCGCGAGCAGGCGCTCCCAGAGCGATCGGGTCTCGGGCTGCAGCACGGCATCGAACCGCCACAGCCACCGGTTGTAGATGTCGGCATCGGTCGGCACGACGTTGAAGTCGCCGGCGAGGACGGCGTCGATGCCGGAGTCGATCAGGGTCTGCGCGTGGCCGATCAGCCGCTCGAACCAGGCGAGCTTGTAGTCGAACTTCGGTCCCGGCTGCGGGTTGCCGTTCGGCAGGTAGACCGACGCGATGCGCATCCCGGCGACATCGGCCTCGAGGTAGCGCGCCTGGCCGTCGGCATCGTCGCCGGGAACGCCGCGGCGCACCTCGCGCGGCGCGCCGATGCGCGACAGCACGGCGACGCCGTGGTGCGTGCGCTGGCCGTGCCAGATTGCGCGGTAGCCGGCGGCCTCGATCGCAAGCGCCGGAAACGTCGCGTCGCCGGTCTTGATCTCCTGCAGGCAGGCGACGTCGGGCGCGGTCTCGTCGAGCCATTCGACGAGGCGCGGCAGCCGGCCCTTGACGCCGTTGACGTTGAAGCTCGCGATTCTCATCGGGGCGTCGAATGCTGCCGTCCGTCGCCAATCGGCCGGGCGTACCCACTATGTCGCGCTGGCCGATGTCGACGCGCACGAGCCGTCGAGCGAGCGCCGATAGACTCGCGCCACGGTCGCTGTCGCCCGGCGATCCACCTCCGCATGCGCCCATGACCGCTTTGCCGCTGCCGCAGGACCGAAACCGAAGGGCGTCGCCGCGCGTGGCGATCCGACGGCCGGCGACGGTGACGATCGGCGACGTCCGCAAGGACGTTCAGACCTGGGACATCGCTCGCGAGGGCATGTGCCTCATCGCGTCGCGACCGATTACGCCAGGCACGCGCTGCAGGATCGCCTTCGAGCTGCCGGTCGGCGGCGCGCTCGTCGCGATCGACGCGACGGCGAAGATCGTCTACTCGTCCTACTCGGCGGCAGGCGAATTCAGGATCGGCGCGGTGTTTCTCGGCCTCGACGACGCGGCCGCGACGGCGATCGGCACGTTCACGGCGAGCTCCTGATCCGCGGCGCCGACTTCGCGCGGCGCCGCCATCCAGAGCATCCACGCGGTGCCCGTGAACAGCGCGACGCCGATGAACGCGAAGCCGAGCAGGACAACGCCGGCCTCCCAGGGATGGCTGAACGCCGCGAACCCGCCCGCCGCGGCGAACGCCGTCGCTGCCGCGATCACCCGCCCGCGCGCAGTCGCGAACTCGCCGAGCGCAAGCGAATAGCTGGCGAGAAAGACGAGCGCGAGAAAGAGCTGCTCCGAGCCCATCGTCCGCAATACCTGCACCACATCGCGCATCGCCTTCTCCCGACATCGGCAGGATGCGATGCCGACGAACGGTGCGCAATCCTCCAGTCGAGCGCTTGCCAAGGCGCGTGGTTCGCGTCACGCTAGCGGGTTGCAGGGTCGCCACATCGATGCGACGTGCTAAGCACCACCGGCGCGCACGCGCGTGGTGCATTTTTTCGGCGCCCGGGCGTCACCGGATCTTCGCCGCCTCGCTCTCCATCTGGGCGACGAGCCGGTCCATCTGGTCGATCACCGCCTGGATCGTGGCGCGCTGCGTCAGATCGACGCCGGCCTTCTTCAGCTGCGCCATCGGATGGTCGTTGCCGCCGCTCTTCAGCAGCGTCAGATAGCGGTCGGTCGCGGCCTTGCGCGACTCGAGCGAGCCGGTCGTCATCGCGTCGTAGAGCTGCGCCGAAGACGCGAAGCACGTCGCGTACTGGTAGACGTAGTAGGGCGTGTTGAAGAAGTGCGGAATGCGCGCCCAGGTCCACTTGTAGAAGTCGTCAGGAGCAAGCGAATCGCCGTAGTACTCCTTGAGCAGGCCCGCGTAGAGGCTGTTGAGGACGTCGGTCGTCAGCGGCTCGCCCTTTTCGACGAGGCGGTGCGCGCGCAGCTCGAAGTCGGCGAACAGGACCTGCGTATAGAACGTGCCGAAGATCGAGTCGACGGCGTGCTGCAGGAGGAGGAAGCGCTCCTTCGGGTCGCTCGTCCGCTTGAGCAACTCGTCGAGCAGGAACCGCTCGTTGGTGGTCGACGCGACCTCGGCGACGAAGATCGTGTAGTCGGCGGTGGCGAAGGGTTGGCTCTCGTACGACAGCACGGTGTGCATCGCGTGCCCGGCCTCGTGCGCGAGCGTGAACGCTGCGTCGAGGGTGTCGTTGTAGTTCATCAGCAGATACGGGCCGACACCGTAGACGCCGGCGTTGTAGGCGCCGCTCCGCTTGCCCTCGTTCTCGTAGACGTCGATCCTGCCGCCGGAGACGAACTTGCGGTACTTGGCGACGTAGTCGGCACCGAGCGGCGCGACCGATGCGAGCGCGAGGTCGCGCGCCTCTTCGTACGGATAGCTCTTGTCGCTCTTGTAGATCGGCAGGAAGCCGTCGTAGAGGTGGTAGCTCGGCAGGCCGAGGAGGCGCTGGCGCAGGCGAAAGTAGCGACGAACCGGCGCGGTGCCGGCGCGCGTCGCGTCGACCAGCGTCTCGACGACCGAGCGCGGGATCGCGTTGCCATCGAGCGCGGCGTCGAGCGTCGTCTCGAAGTTGCGCGCGCGGGCGACGAACCAGTCGCGCTGCAGCGTGCCGTTGTAGATCGCGGCGTAGGTGTGCGCGGTCGCGCCGTACGTGCCGACGTGGAGCGCCGCCGCCTTGCCGCGCTCGCCTTGGTCGCGGGTCTTTTCGAGCAGCGCCGCGTAGTTGCCGGGACTGAGAACGACGTCCGAGCCGTCGCCGAGGCGCAGCGTCGGGTACTTGATGTCGGAGGTGCTGAGCTCCTGGTAGATCGTCCGCGGCGCCTGGTTGAACTGGGTCGCGAACGAGAGCAGCCGCTCCCCCTTGTCGTCGAGGACGTGCGCCTGGCGCCGATACGCGTCGACGATCGGGAAGCGGTACGGCGCCAGCGCCGGCGTCTTCGCGATCCACTCCTTGGTCGTCGCCTCCGGGATCTTCAGCAGCTCGGGCGTGAACCAGGCCGACGCGGTGTCGAACTTCGCGAACAGCGCGGTGACGCGCTGAAAGCGTCCGGCGACCGCCTGATCGCGCGTGTCGACGTCGCGCTGCAGCTGCGGATAGCGGTAGAGCCGGTACTGGAGCTTGCCGATCTCGTCGAAGGACTGGTACGCCTTCAGCAACGCGTCGGGCCCCTGCGCCAGCGTTCCCTGCAGCTTGGCGAACGCGTCCATGCGCGCGTCCATCTCCTTCATGTCCGCTTCCCACGCCGCCCAGTCCGGGTAGATCGCCGAGAAGTCCCAGCGGAACTCGGCCGGGATCTCGACGCGATTGCGCGTCGTCGGCTTGGCGGCGAACGCGGCGGTGGTGACGGCGGCGGCGCAGAGCGCGCCCGTGACGGCGATGGACATCTTCATTGGATTCAGCAGGGGCCAAAAGAGGCGACGCGAGAGACTACCCGATCGAGCGCGGTCCTCATTCGAGCTGAATCTGGCCGTCGAAGCGGACGTCGAGCTTCAGGCCCGCGACTTCGAGGCGCATCGTCGCAGGCAACGTCTCGCTGCCCTTGATCGCGCCGCTCGCGGTCGCGCGCTGGACCGCCTGCTCGATCTCGCGCTGCGAGCTGACGCCGACCATCTTCAAGAACTTGCGAATACTGATGTTGAAGGCCTCTTCGTTCATGTCTTTCTCCTTGCCGCGCCATCGGGGAACGCGGGCGGCGTCGTAGTATCCATTGCCGCGCATGCCCATCGCGTCGACCATGAGTCCTGCCGACCCGCCGCCCGCCATCCCCGAAGGCTTCAAGGAACGCCGCTTCGGCGACGAGGGCTTCATCAACATCAACGGCCCGCTGTACGCGCGCCGCAGCGGATCGGCGCTGCAGCTCGGCTTTCGTGTCGAACGGCGCCACTGCAACCTGATGGGCATCCTCCACGGCGGGATGATGGCGACGTTCTGCGACATGCTGCTGCCGATCTCGGCGCACGTCCTCTCGGGCGAGCTCGGCAATCGCTTCCTGCCGACGATCAATCTGCAGATCGACTATCTCGCCGCGGCGCCGCTCGGCAGCTGGGTCCAGGGCGAGGCGCAGCTCCTGCGCACCACCCGAAGCCTCGTGTTCATGCAAGGCCTGGTCCACGCCGACGAGGTGCCGGCGGCACGGGTCAGCGGCATCTTCAAGATCGGTCCGCAGTTCGACGACACCCTGTCGCTGACGCGCGCTCCCTGAACGCGAGCACGGCGGCGCCGCGCCGCCATCCTCCCGATGAGCGTTGTCGGGCGCGAGCGCAGCGAGTAGCCTCGGCGCTCGCGACGAACATCGTCAGGAGGCCGCCATGCCCATCCGCACCCTGCCAGGAACCGACCTCACGTACGCGCTCATCGTGTTCGACGAGAACGGCAACGAGCGCGCCGAGCCCGACGGCTCGGAGATGAGCGAGACGGTCGTCAAGCGGCTCACCGATGCGGCGCAGCCGATCACCGACGTCTTCTTCATCGCCCACGGCTGGCAGGGCGACGTGCCGGCGGCGATCGTGCAGTTCGATCGCTGGATCGGCGCAGTGGCGGCGCAGGACGCCGACCGCGCCGCCGCGCGCGACCGCCCCGGCGGCTTCGCGCCGCTGATCGTCGGCCTGCACTGGCCGAGCCTGCCGTTCGGGGACGAGAAGATCCCCGGCGGCGGCGGCGCGCTGCTCTCGGCCGGCGACAGCAGCGCGGGCGCGAGCGAAGACGTCGACACGTGGGCGCAGCGGATCGCCGGCACGCCGCGTGCGCGCGCTGCGATCGGGACGATCCTCGCGGCCGCCGACCGCCCGGGCAGCGCCGGCGCGCCACCGCCCGACCTGGTGGCGGCCTACCAGACGCTGTTCGAGGAATCGGGGCTCGGCGCCGGCGGCAGCGCGGCGCCGCCGGGCGCCGATCAGGAAGGGTTCGATCCGGCGGCGATCATCGCGCAGAGCAAGCCGGCGGCCGGCGCAGCGAAGGGCGGCCCGGGGCTGCTCGGCATCGGCGACACGATCGGCGGGCTGTTCCTCTCGCCGCTTCGCCAGCTCTCGTTCTGGAAGATGAAGGACCGCGCCCGCGCATTCGGCGAAAGCGGCGCGCACGAGCTGCTCGCGCGGCTCGAGATCGTCGCGCCGAAAGCGCGCTTCCATCTCATGGGACACAGCTTCGGCTGCATCGTCGCGTCGGCGACGGTCGCGGGTCCGGCCGGACAGCCCGATCTGCCGCGGCCGGTCGACTCGCTCTTTCTCGTCCAGGGTGCGCTTTCGCTCTGGTCGTACGCGGGCGACATCCCGTACGCGAAAGGCAGCGCCGGCTACTTCCACCGCATCGTCGAGCACGGACTCGTGCGCGGCCCGATCGTGACGACGCGCTCGACGCACGACACCGCGGTCGGCCGCTTCTATCCGCTCGGCGCGCAGATCCGAAGACAGCTCGTTCTCGACGACGCGCTACCGGCGTACGGCGGCATCGGCTCGTTCGGCATCCAGGGCCTCGGCGGGCTCGAGGACATGCCGATGCGACCGGCGACCTTCCGCTACGGCTTCAAGCCTGGCACGATCTACAACCTCGAGGCGAGCGACGTCATCAAGAACGGCAGCGGCGCTTCCGGCGCCCACAGCGACATCGCGCATCCCGAGGTCGCGCACGCGTTCTGGGCGGCGGTGCTGGGAGCGCCGACGCCGCCCGAGGCGACGCGCTCGGCACCGACGCCGCCGACGCGGTCCGCGCCGCAGCCGAGCGCGAAGCCGCCGGGTCCGGGATGGGGAGCGCCGCCGCCGAAGGCGGGCGGCGGGCTGCTCGGCGGCGCTCTCCCATCGATCGACTTGCGCGCAACGTTCGGAACGGTGTCGGGCGGCGCTTCGCCATCGCCATCGCGACCACCGTCGCCGTCGCGCGGCCAGCGTGCGATGCCACCCGCCGGCCGCAGCGCCCCCGACCCTCCGGTCGCGTCGGCGGCAGCCGGCGCGCCGCCGTCGCGCTGGGTCAATGTCGCGCTCGAAGGCAAGCCGCGCGACGAGATCCTCCGCGTCGCGTCGTCGTACCGGCTGACGGTCGATGTCGACGTCGCGCAGCACGTCGAAGCGATCGCGACTGCGGGCTTCGCCGAGCAGTCGCTCTTTCCCGAGGGGACCGACGAGGTCGCGATCACCGTCCAGCTCGACAGCACCGACTTCAAGGTCGAAGAGCCGCAACCGACGCTGCACGTTCCGCGCTCGGGTGCGTCGCCCGACAAGGCGAGTTTCAAGATCACGCCGCTCCACGACGGCGCGTCGACGCTCACCGCGACGCTGCACAAGGACGGCAACTTCCTGCAGAACATCGTCGTCACGTTCACGGTCGGCGGCGACCGGCCGGTGCCGGTCGAAACGACGGCGCGCGGGCGGCCGCCATCGGCAGCGGGCGTGCTGCAGCCCCGCGACGTCGGCGTCTCGCTGTCTCCAGCCGCGGGCGGCTACGACTGCATCGTCTGGGGCGAGGTCGCCGCGCGGGCGCGGCTGCCGCTGCAGCCGGCGTACCTCGCCGCCGCGATCGACGCGCTGCGGAGCGAGCTGATGAAGGTCGTCATGCACCAGGACGCGAACGGCGACTACGTGTTCCAGGCCGGGATCGACATCCGCGACAGCGACCGCGATTTCGCCTTGACGACGATGGCGCGTGCCGGCGCGTTGCTGTTCCAGAAGATTTTCTTCGGCCCCGCGGCTGGTCCCGACGCGAAGTCGGTCGGCAACTATCTGCGCGAGGCGGCGAGCGACGGCACGCGTGCGCTCAAGCTCCAGGTCGTCGCCGAGACGGCGCCGATCCCGTGGGGGCTGCTGTACACCGGCGACGCCGCTGCCGGCGCCAAGCTCGATTGGGATCTCTTCATCGGCATGCGCCACGTCGTCGAGGAGATCCCGCTGCAGACGACACTCGCGATCAGCGACAGCGCGATCGCGAGCGAACCGCGGCTGGCGGTCAGCGTCAACGTCAACACGGGAATCGACGCGCAGCTCGGAGTCACCGTCGTCGCCGACCAGCAGACATGGTGGTCGACCGCGGCGACGAAGCGCCAGCGCATCGGCGTCACGGCGCGCGCGACGCGCGCCGAGGTCGTGAGCGCGCTCGCGAACGTAGCGACTGCCGATCAGCTGCTCTACTTCTACTGCCACGCCGAGTCGGCGGGGCTCTCGGATCCCGGCGGCCCGGATGCTTCGGCGCTCGTCCTCAGCGACGCCAAGCTCACCCTCGGCGACCTCGCGCTCGACGCGCCGACGTCGACCGCGCTCGCCGGGAAGCCCCTCGTCTTCATCAACGCATGCGAGTCGGCCGAGCTGTCGCCGGCGTTCTACGACGGCTTCGTCCCCTACTTCATGGCCAAGGGCGCGCGCGGCGTGATCGGCACGCAGTGCAAGACGCCGGCGCTCTTCGCCGCCGAGTGGGCGGAGCGCTTCTTCGATCGCTTCCTCGGCGGCGAAGCGCTCGGCGACGCGTTCCTCGGCCTCAGGCGCGAGTTCCTCGAGCAGCACGGCAACCCGCTCGGCCTGCTCTACGCCGTTCACTGCGACGGTGACACGCGCATCGAGCCCGCGTTCGCTTGAGGCGCGGGTGATGCGGAGCGTCTCCGTGCGACGCGTGCGATTGCTGGTCGCGCGCGCGCTCGCTGCCCTTGCCGTCGCCGTCATGGCGCACGCCGCGGCCTTCGACCTGCAGGCGCATCGCGGCGGCCGGGGCCTCCGACCGGAGAACACGCTGGCCGCGTTCGAGAACGCGATCGCGATCGGGGTCACGACCCTCGAGCTCGACATCGCGATCACCGCCGACGGCGTCCCGGTGATCTCGCACGACCCGTTCGTCAATCCGGCGCTCGCGCGCGACGGCGAAGGCCGCTGGCTCGCCGGCGCCGGGCCGTTGATCCATTCGCTGACGCTCGCCGAGCTGCAGCGCTACAACGTCGGCCGGCTCAATCCGGCCAATGCCTACGCCAAGGGCTTCGCCGAGCAGCAGGCCAGCGACGGCGAGCGCATCCCGACGCTCGCCGCGCTCTTCGCGCGCGTGCGCGAGCTCGGCGCGAACGACATCGAGTTCGACATCGAAACCAAGATCTTCCCCGACCGCCCGGACGACACCGTGCCGCCCGAGGAGTTCGTCGCCAAGCTGCTCGCCGTGATCCGCGCCGCCGGCATGGCCGAGCGCGTGATGATCCAGAGCTTCGACTGGCGAACGCTCGCGATCGTCCAGCGCGTCGAGCCTGGCATGCGCACCGTCTATCTGACGACGCAGGGCCGAGGCGGCGGCAACGTCGCCGACCCGCGCTGGGTCGGCGGGCTCAAGCTCGCCGACTACCCGTCTGTCGCGCACATGGTCAAGGCCGCCGGCGGCCGCACGTGGGCGCCGAACTTCAACAACGTCGACGAAGCCGCGGTGCGCAGCGCCCATGCGCTCGGCCTCGGCGTCATCCCGTGGACCGTCAACGCGACGGTAGACATGCGCAATCTGCTCGGCTGGGGCGTCGACGGCCTCATCACCGACTACCCCGACCGCCTGCGCGACGTCCTGCGCGAACGGGGTCTGACGCTGCCCGCGCCCGTCACTCGTCGTCGCGGACCTTGAACTGACCGACGAGCTGCTGCTGCGTGTTCGGCGGCACCGCCTCGTAGTGCGAGAAGTCGATCGTGTAGCGGCCCTGCCCGCTCGTCAGCGCGTTGAGCCGGCTCTGGTAGCCGAGGAGCTCCGACATCGGCGCCTGGCCGCGCACCGTCATCGTTCCCGGCGCGCCGTTCGCGGTGCCGCTCACCATGCCGCGGCGCGACGCGAGGTCGCCGGTGATGTCGCCGAGCGCCTGCTGCGGCGCCGTGATCTCGACGTTGACGATCGGCTCGAGGACGATCGGCCGCGCCTCGCGCACCGCCGCCATGAACGCCTTCTTGCCGGCGGTGACGAACGCGATCTCCTTGCTGTCGACGCTGTGGTGCTTGCCGTCGTAGACGACGCAGCGCACGTCGACGACCGGGTGGCCGGCGATCGCGCCGGTGGCGAGCACCTCGCGAACGCCCTTCTCGACCGCCGGGATGAACTGGCCCGGGATCGTTCCGCCCTTGACCTGGTCGAGGAACTCGAAGCCGCTGCCGCGCGGCAGCGGCTCGACGCGCAGGAACACCTCGCCGAACTGGCCGGCGCCGCCGCTCTGCTTCTTGTGCCG
>Ga0157377_10000328_pt1 | contig 21301 bp, 9 predicted proteins | sample M55metaG_FD_121116 | JGI IMG/M metagenome (GOLD analysis project Ga0157377, IMG submission 121116) | Miscanthus rhizosphere microbial communities from Kellogg Biological Station, Michigan, USA - M5-5 metaG | ecosystem: Host-associated > Plants > Roots > Rhizosphere > Soil | place: USA: Michigan...
AAGTCCGGCGAGCACGCCGGCGGCACATACGCCGCTCCCAGCTTGGTGCGCAGCACGAACACCGCGGCCTCGGCGCGCGTCAGCGGCTGATCCGGCGCGTAGTTGCCGCCGCCCACCCCGCTGGTCAGCCCCTCGGCCTTGAGCTGCGCGATCCACGCCGCGAACTGGTGACTGCACGGCACGTCGGTAAACGGCGCCGTGCTGCAGGCCGGCGGCTGGTACGACCCGCCGTGCTCGGCGCGCAGCAGCCAGCGCGCTACTTCGCCGCGCGTGAGGACCGTACCGGGGCAGAACTGCGTCCCGCCGCAGCCGGTGTCGACCCCGGCGTGGAGCACCGACTCGATGTCCGCGTACGACCAGTGCGTCGTCGCCACGTCGCTGAAGCTCTTGCCGACGTGGATGGTCACCGGGCTGCCGGGCGTCGGTTGGCCGGTGGAGAGGTTGGTCTCGTTGAACTGGATGTCCCCGTGCACCGGCCGGCTCGACGCGTACTGCGGCAGCACGAACACCGCGTAGCAGTGTCCGAGCGTCCAGCAGTCCGAAGTACCGCTCGAGACGTCATACGAGGGCGCGAAGTCGCGGAAGCCGTACAGGCTGCCCCATGGCGGCACACCGAACGCGCTGACCGGGAGCTGCTGCGAAGACGGCGCGATCGTCCACGTCGGTTCGACCACGACGGTCTCCCCCGGCTCGATGATGCCGTTGAGGTTCCCGTTGGTGGTGGACCAGGTATCGAGGCTGCGGTACGACTGCACGTGCGCGTCGACCACGACCTTCGTGTTCGTGGAGACGAGCGGCGGGCCGGCCACGACCTTGACGGTGATCGTCGCGCTGCCGCCGTCGCCGTCGCCGGCGGTCAGCGTCACGTCATAGCAGCCGGCGGCGTAATGATGGCTGACGCGGATGCCCGTGCCGGTGGTGCCGTCGCCGAAGTCCCAATTCCAGGCGTTGATGTTCGAGCCGTCGTCGGTGGACGTCTCCGCGCCGAGCTCGCAGTCCAATCCGTGGCAGTTGACCGTCATGCGCGCGACGGGTGGCGCGTTGGTCACGACGACGGGGAACGCGTAGGAGCCCGACAGCCCCTCCCCGTCCGTGACCGTCAGCGTCGCGTTGTACGTGCCGACGGCGGTGTAGAGGTGCGTCTTGTCGTCCTGGCCGGTGTCGGTCGCGCCGTCGCCGAAGTCCCACTGGAAGAACAGCGGGAATGGCCCGTCGTCGCCGTGCTCGACGTTGGTGAAGACGTACCGGCGCACGTTGGGGTCGGGCCGCGAGACGGTGAAGTGTGGCACCGGCGGATGGTTGACCGCCTCGAGCGCCACCGGATAGTCCTTGAGGATCTGTCCCCCGTTCTTGATGCGTAGCGTGGCGTCGAAGATGCCGCCGTGGCTGTAGATGCCGACCAGGCGGCAGTCCTGGAAGTCGCACGAGTTGTCGGAGTCGCGGAAGCTGCCGCTGCCGCATCCGCGCTCGGACGGATTGTCGCAATCCGCGGCGTTCGCGCTCCAGTTGATGGCGGGCGTCGTTCCGTCGCCGAACATCTGGACGTGGAAATTGTTGAGCGTGATGATCAGGCCGTCGTACGTCGTGGCCCAGGAGGCGGGCTCGGCGTACTTGATCGGCACGCCGATCGACGTCTGCAGCTGGGGCAGGCCGAAGTCGTAGAGGACGGTGACGGAGACGCTGTAGTTGATGGTGAGATTCGGGTCGGCCACCGGGAAGCGGTGATTGACCTTGTAGACGCTCGTGTACGACGGATTCCCCGGCGCGTCGCCGAAGCGCCAGACGTAGCTGCGCGCGGCGTAGCTGTTCGGCGCGTTGGCGGTGAAGACGCAGACGCCGTCGGTGCAGCGCGGGATGATCTGCAGCCCCGAGGGCTCGGTGACCGTGACGGTGGCGGTGCCGGTGGTATACGGCGGGTTGCCGTCGCGCGAGATCAGGTAGTCGAAGCTCGCCGTCCCGCGGAATCCCGGATCCGGGATGAAGGTGCAGTTGCCCGGATTGTCCGCGGCACACTCGATCTCGCCGTTGACGGGATTCTGAACGTCGACGAAGAACGCTCCCGCGGTGTCGTTGGCCAGGAGCTGCCCGCTGATGATCTGCAGCGAGGTGTCGCCGTCCATGGTGAAGGCGTCCGGGTTTGCCGCCAGCGGCGTGCGGACGGTGATGGTGACCGTGGCCGATTGCGCGTGGCCCGCGGCGTCGGTCACCGTGTAGCTGAAGGTGTCGTTGCCGAGGAAGCCGAACGGCGGCGTGTAGGTGCAGTCGTCCGCGGACGGCACGCACTTCGGATCGGCGTGGTCGAAGACCGCCCCGGGCGCGTCGTTGCCGAGGAGCTCCGCCTTGCTGATGGTGAGCGCGGCGTTCGCGTCGGTGAAGAACGTATCGGCGGCGATCAGGACCGGCCCCGCCGGGCACGAGCGCGGCTGCGGAGTCACCGTCGGGTTGTCGCCGCCGACGGGAGTATCGTCCTCGGCGTACAGCCCGTAGCTGACCTTGATGGCGGAAGCGGCGGACACGGTGAGGCTCTCCAGGACTGCCCTGGCGCCGGTGTTCTCCGCCAGGCGCGCATCGCTCGTCGCGCCCGCGGCGTCGATGCGCAGGACGTAGATCCCGTTGCCGCCGGCCTTCTCCCAGGCCAGCACATAGGCGCCGGCGCCGGCGCTGGCCACGCGCGGAAAGTCTCCTTCCACGTAGCCGCAGGCGACGGCGAGCTTCGCCCCGCCGATCGGCGCGCCCATGCGGGTGTACCGCTGGGTGCGGATCCACGGGCCGTAATGATTGGCGTCGGCGCCGGCCCAGGCGACGAGGAAGTCGCCGTTGGAAAGGGCCGCCACCGCCGGATGACCGGGCGATGCCGTCGGCCCGCCGGCGACGATCACCGGCTGCGGCGTCACCGGAACGCCGTGATCGTCGAGGACGCGGGCGTAGATCGTGGTGTTGGCCTCGTCGTCGGCCTGCCACACGATCATGGTGTTGCCGCCGGCCTCGGCGGCGAGCTGCGGCGTGCCCGGACTTCCGGCGCCGCCGCTGCTGACCACCTGCTCGGTGAGCGCCTTGGTGACCGGATCGGTGATCCGCGCCGTGACCGCGGCGCCGTTGACGGCCTGAACGAGCAGGCTGGACGCCGGCGGCGGCGGGGCCGTGCTGTTCCTGGTGATGCGCAGCACCCAGTCGTTGCAGTCCGCCGGGCTCGCGCTCTGGTCGTGCCGCTCGCAGTCGGCGGGGTGCGTCCCCGGGTCGGGCTTGGTGAACTCGAAGACTTTGTTGGTGTCCGCGACCGGCTGCCCCGCGGAGACGGGGGTGGCGGAAACGCGGGGATTGATCCAGCTGGCCACCCAGTTCGTCCACGGGGTGTCGCCGCTCAGCTCCGGGATGTCGCCCACCCAGATCTTGATGCTCGGGACCTCGTTCGGAAGGTAGGCCAGCATCGCCTCGGCGCCGTCGAAGGCGAGGACCAGCTGCTTGTCCTGCTCCGAGACCGGGGACTGGTTCTTGATGCGCAACGTCGACTGCGGCATGAGCTTCTGCCACGACCGGATCGATTGAAAGGTCGATCGCAGCACCTTCATCGACGAGAGCATCCGGTCCACGCCGGCGTTCTGCTTCGCCGCCGTCGTCCACCCCGTGCAGCCGATGAAGCCGGAGCCGGGGGTCAGACCCCAGTCGAGCACGCCGCAGGTGCCCATCGTGTAGCCCTGCGCCCCGGAGAGCATGCTGTAGTACGCGGTCTGCCGCGCGCGATAGGTGGTGTGATTCTGGAGGGGGGTCCCGCCGGGATAGACGGCCTCGCCGTTGATGGCCGCCTTCCCGAGCGTGCTGAGATTCGAGGCCAGGCAGAGGGCCCGCTCGGTCAGGTTGCGAAGCTCGTCTCCCCCGTCGGCGTTGGTGAGATCGCAGGGGTGGTCGGGGCGGGTGTCCGGGACCTTCTGCGGGGTGCCGCTCTGGAAGAGCTCGAAGTCGAGCCACGGCTTGGGGTGCACGTACTGCTTGTAATCGCTCAGGCTCGTGGAGCCGGCGGGATGGTTGGTGATCGGGTGAATCGCCCTCGTCTCCGTCTTGGTCGTCCCGTCCGGTTGCTTCGTCGTCCGGTTGAACAGGTCGGCCGCGCGGATGGTGGTACCGACCTGATTGAGTTTGAAGTCGAGGTCCGCGGGGCGGTGATCGAAGCCGGGCGAATAGATCACGAAGTTGCCGGCCAGGCGCGCCGTGACCACCTCGGAGAATGACTTCGCTTCGTTGACGTTGGTCGTGACCGTGCCGGCCTTGTCACTGATCGGATCGACGAAGCTCGCCAGCGCGACGACCATGCCGGCGGCGTTGGCGCTGGCCACCTTGTCGTCCAGCGCGTTCCAGAACGCGGGATTGAACCGGAAACACTTGCCCGGCCCCTGGCCGCTCGCGTTGCTGCAGGCCTGGGCCGTGACCAGATCGAAGGGTCTCACCGCCGGCTTTTCCATGAGAGCGACCTTGGGAGCGAAGGCCATCTGCAGGACGGTGAACGCATCGTTGGCGCCTTGCTGCGAGGGACCGCGGCCGGTGAGCAGCGTGTTCCATTGAGTCGAATTGGGGTCGTTGAACTGCAGGACGTTCGCGTTCCACACCGTGTCGCCGAGCCAGAAGAAGGGGGTGCTGTTGTCGTAGACCAGGGACGGCGCGGCGCTGGTGCGGAGCAAGCCGCCGCCGTACAGCCGGTGCGTGGAGGGCGGGGTCTCCGCCTGGACCACGAACCTTCCCCTGGAGTTGTTGGCGTTCTTGAAGTCCTTGGAGCAGTCGGGCGTCCCGGTCAGGTAATCCGTGCTTTTCCCGCGCCGTTTGCACCGCAGGTCCCACTGCCACGTTCCCGCCGGGAAGGCGCCGCGAATGCGAAAGTCCTTGCCGGGATCCGGGCCCTCGCCGGCCCAGAATGCGCGCGAGGTGTAGATGATGGGCTCGGCCGTGTTGCACTGGGTGAAGGTGACCGTGAGGACGAGGTCGCGCGTCGGATTGAGGGCCCCGCCGTTGAGGTACTCCTTGGAGCTCTTGATCGTTTTCTGCCATCGCTGCCAGGGCCGCGTGACGCCTGCTTCAGGAGTGAGGTTCGAGCAGGCGGCGCGCGCCATCGCGGCGGTCCCGAAGATCAGCGCGAAGGCGAAAATGAGGGGGAGCTTCCGCGATTCCGTGTACATGAGCGGAGCCTGCCAGCCGCGTCGCGGGCGCGAAACGGAAATGGGATGGATGCGGCGGATTCAGGGATGGATCGCGCGTTTGGCGTGAAATTCGGCGTCAGGCGCGCTGCCGCTGCACCAGCCGCCGCAGGAAGTCGTACGCCAGCCCGCCGCTGGTCTTCTTCAGCGTCATGAAGTAGACGGTGATGGCGATCAGGCCGCCGACCAGGGCGAGGGTCCCGAGCTCGCGGGCGCGGGCGAAGAAGGGCCAGACGGTGAAGGTCAGCGCGCCGAGCACGCCGACGACCAGCAGCGCGATCCGCTGCGACTTCGGCGCGTCGATCTCGCGGTTGGTGGTGACGGTGACCGTCTCCGCCTCCCAGCTCACGCTGCACTCCACCGCCCCCGCGGTGGCCACGCCGCGCCGCAGCGGCAGGATGAAGTCGCGCGCGTTCGCGCGCTCGGCCTTCACCTCGCCGCCGTACAGCTCGACCAGCTCGTCGATGGTCTGCTCGATCCCGTCGGTGGGGACCTGGTCTTCGATGAATTCCATGTCGTCGAGCCCCTCACCCGGCCTTCGGCCACCCTCTCCCCGCTTTCGCGGGGCGAGGGACACTCGCCATGATTCCCGCTAGTCTCTCACCGCGATGTTGTATTTCTGAATCTTCGCCTTCAGCGTGTTGCGGGCCAGGCCGAGGCGGCGGGCGGCTTCGCGGATGCGGCCGCCGGACGACTCCAGCGCGCGCTCGATCAGCTGGCGGTCGACCGACGAGATCACGTCGTCGTAGACGTCGCCGGTGATGTCGATCTTGCCGATGACCGGCTTGAGCAGCGAGGCCGGGAGCGGCATCGGCGTGCCGCTGTCGGGCACCACCCCGCCCATCTCGGCGAAGAGCCCGTAGAAGTCGCTGCGCAGCACCGTCTCGTCGTTCGACATCACGATGGCGCGGTGCAGCGTCGCCTCCAGCTCGCGGATGTTGCCCGGCCAGTTGTAGCGGAGGAAGAGGTCGATCACCCCCGGCTCCAGGCGCTTGGTCTCCAGGCCGAGGTCCTTGCAGATCTTCTTGATGAAGTACTCGGCCAGGACGGGGATGTCGTCCTTCCGGTCGCGCAGCGGCGGCAGGTGCAGCGGGATGATGTTCAGGCGGTAGTAGAGATCCTCGCGGAACTGCCCCTGCTCGATGGCCTTCTCGATGTCGAGGTTGGTGGCGGCGATGATCTTCACGTCGGTCTTGATGGTCTGCGTGCCGCCGACGCGCTCGAACTCCTTGTCCTCCACCACCCGCAGCAGCTTGGCCTGGATGGCCAGGGTGACCTTGCCGATCTCGTCGAGGAAGATCGTGCCGCCGTTGGCCAGCTCGAAGCGCCCCAGCTTGCGGCGGTCGGCGCCGGTGAAGGCCCCCTTCTCGTGGCCGAACAGCTCCGACTCGGCCAGCGTCTCCGGCATCGCCGCGCAGTTGAACTTGATGAACGGCCCGTTCCGGCGCGGCGAGATGTTGTGGATGATGCGCGCCACCAGCCCCTTGCCGGTCCCCGACTCGCCGCGCAGCAGCACGGTGGAGTGCCCGCTGGCGGCCTTGCGGATGGCGAACTGGATCCTGGCCACGGCCTCGGAGCCGCCGACGATGGAGTCGAGGTGCTTCTCGATCAGCACCTCGCGCCGCAGCGACTCGTTCTCCAGCGAGAGCCGGGCGCGCGCCTCCTCCAGCTCCTCGTACAGCCGCGCGTTCTCGATGGCGATGGCCGCCTGGTCGGCGAAGGCCTCCAGGAAGCTGAGGTCCTTCTGCGAGAAGAGATGCCGCGCCTGGCGGTGATCGACGTAGATGGCGCCGGCGATGCGCTCCTTGATGATCAGCGGGACGCAGAGAATGGACAAGATGTTCTCGGCGATCACCGACTCCGACTCCACGAAGCGCGGGTCGGCGCGCGCGTCGGCGGACATGATCGACTGCCCGCTGCCGATCACTTCCTTGACGATCGACTGCGGCGAGCGCTTCGACTCCCCCTCCCCTTCCTTGATGTTGCGCACCACGCGCGTGCGAAGCGCGCTGGTGATCGGGTCGAGGAGGATGATCATGCCGCGCTCGGCGCGCAGGCGGCGGATGGCCACGTCGAGGACGCGGCTGAGCACCTCTTCGAGGTTCAGCGTGGAGTTGATGATCTTCACCACTTCGTAGAGTCCGACCACGCCGCTGTCGGGCGCCTTGCCGGCCGGCTTGATGCGGAACAGCGCGCCGCGCGCGCGCTCGAGGTCGTGCGTGGCCTCCAGGCGCTCGAAGATGCGGATGGCGGAGCGGATGGTCTGCGTCGCCTCTTCCGGCTCTTCTTTCAGCAGGCCGATGTCGAACAGCAGCCGCCCCAGCTCGTAGGGCGTCTCCAGCTCCTCGAAGGTGACGCGCGCCGCCTCGAACTTCGCGTTGGCCGCGTCGCGCTCGCCCTTGAACGAGAGGATCTTTCCCCACATCCAGTCGTTCTTGGCGATGTTGAAGCGGTCGTCGAGCTGCGCGGCGCACTTCGCGCCGATCTCCGCGTGGCGCACCGCGTCGTCGAGGCGCTGCTGGGCGAAGGCCAGGCTGGCCGCGGCGGTGTGCCCGCGCGCCAGCCCCTGCGTGGTCTGGTGCGACTCGAAGATGGCCATGGCCCGATCGAGGTAGCGTTCGGCATCGGCGTAGTTCTCGCGCTCGTCCTCGATCTGCGCCAGCACGTACGAGGCCTCGGCGATGAGGTCTTCGTCGCGGGCGCGCTCCGCGGCGGCCACCGCCTTCTGCCCGTACTCCAGTGCTTTGGCGATGTCGCCGCGCTTGTTGGTCAGCCGCGCCAGCGGGATGTAGACCGAGCTGCGCGAGGCGCGCGTCTCGTCGAAGCCCTGCATGCTGAGGCAGCGGTTGTACTGCACCAGCGCGTCGTTCCAGCGCCCGAGCATCTCCAGACTCTCGGCCAGGTTCTCGCGCGCCAGCGCCTCGTTCTCCAGCGCGCCGATCTTCTCGTCCAGCCGCACGCTGCGCTCGAAGTAGTCGGCGGCCACCTGGAAGTTGCCGCGGCCGAACTCGATGATCCCTGTGTTGTTGTAGGCGGTGACCAGGTTCCAGAGATCGCCCTGCTGCTCGGAGAGGGTGAGATTCATCTTGAAGTACTGCAGCGCGTTGGTCCAGTCGCCGAGTTTCCAGAGCGTGTTGCCGAGGTTCGTGGTGGCCACCTTGCAGAGCTGCTCGGAGCCGAGCCTGTCGCCCACCTGCAGCGATTCGAGCAGCAGCTCCTTCGCCTTCTGCCAGTTGCCGAGGTTGTACTCGATGCAGCCGAGCATGTTCTTGACGTAGCCGTAGACCACGTTCGGCTCGGTGCCGGCCAGCAGCGCCAGCGCGCGCTCGGAGATGGCGCGCGCCCCCTCGTAGTCGTCCTTCTCGCGGTGCAGCCACGCGCTGCGGTTGAGCAGCTCCGCCACTTCCAGCGTGTCGCCGAGCTTCTCGAACTGCTCCAGCGCGTTCTGGAAGTACGACAGCGCCGCGTCCTGCTCGCCGCGCTTGGTCAGCACCTTGCCGATCTTCTTCATCACCCGCGCGAGATCGCGGTTCGGCTCGTCGTCCTTCGAGCGCGCCTGGAAGCTCTTGAGCAGGTACTGGTACGCCGAGATGGCGCTCTTGTTGTCGCTGTTGCGGTAATACGCGTCGGCGAGCTTCTCGCGCACCTCGGCCTTCTTCGCTTCCTCCACGCCGGCCAGATCCATCAGCTCCAGCGCGCTGCGATAAAAGTCCGTCGCCTCCTGGTGCGCCGCCGTGCGCATGGCCAGGTCGCCCGCCTCCACCGAGTAGCGGATGCCCTTGTTCGTGTCGTTGGCGCGCGCGAAGTGAAACGCCACCTGCCCGAGGAGCTGCTGCGCGCCGGCGGCCAGCGCCGGCTCCAGCGCGTTCGCCGTGCGCAGGTGCAGCTCCGCGCGGCGGCGCTCGGTCATGGCGTTGTAGATGGCGTCGCGCAGGTGGATCTGCGGGAAGGCCACGGTCTTGCCGTCCGACGACTCGTCGAGCAGCCCCTGCTCGATCAGCTCGCGCAGCGCGTCGTACGATTCCTCGCGCGACGGCAGCGCCACGCTGGTCAGCAGGTCGACCTCGGTGAGCTCGCCGAACACCGCCGCCGCCTCCAGCACCGCGCGCTCGGGCGTCGACAGCGCGTCGACCTTCTCCATCAGGATCGACGCCGCGCCGCCGGGGATGCGCAGCCCGCGCAGCCGTTCCATGTCCGCGGACCATCCCGCCGGCTGCCAGCGGAGGTAGTCGTGCGCGATGAGGTAGTCGATCACCCGGCGGATGTTCAGCGGCGAGCCGGACGACTCCCACAGCATCCAGCGGACGAATTCGTCGGAGACGTTCTGCTCGCCGAGGAGCGACTGCAGGTGCTCGCGCACCAGCGGCTCGTTGAGGGAGTCGACGCGCATCAGCGGGAAGTTCGCGTCGTGCGCGCGGTGCTCCCACTGCGCCAGCAGAGCGCTGCCGCTGCCGTCGCCGTTCGGGTCGATGGTCAGCGTGCCGATGACGATCAGCTTGTTCTGCCGCGCCTCGCCCACCAGGAAGGCGAAAAGCTCCTCGGTCGACGGATCGGCCCACTGCAGGTCCTCGATGATCAGGATCAGCGGCGAGCCGCTGGTGTCGGCCGCGCTGAGGAAGCCGTACATGTCCTGCATCGACTGCACGATGCGGTTGTAGAGGCGGTACTTGTGGCCGGTCGACGGCGCCGATTCCTCGCCGTTCGCCGCGCTGACCACCGGCCGCAGCAGGCGGCGGATCTCCGCGGCGACGTCCGCGGTCGGGTTCACCGCCGTCACCATCTGCTCGAAGATCTCGAAGAACGGCGCGTAGATGCTGCGCCGGTTCACCGGGCAGCGTCCGCAGAAGACGCGCGCGCCGTCGAGCTGCGCGCGCAGGGTGGCGTCGCGCACGATGCGGCTCTTCCCCATCCCCTCCGCGCCGGCCAGCACCGCGCCGCTGCCGCGTCCCTGCCGCGCCTCGGCGATGAGCGACATCAGCTGCCCCACCTCGTGCTTCCGCCCGATGAGCGGCGCGGCGAACAGCTCGCCCTTGCCCACCAGCAGCTCGCCCGCCGGCGCCGTCTTGCCCGCCGCATCGGCGACTTCGTGCAGCAGCGCCGCGGCCGAGGCGTAGCGATGCCGCGGATCCTTCTCCAGCAGCTTCATGATGATCCGCTCGAGCTCCTCGGGGATGCGCGGGTTGATCGCCGACGGCGGGCGGATCTCGTCGTCGAGGTGCATCCGGATCACGTCGATCGGCGCCTTGCCGTAGCCCGGCAGCGCGCCGGTCACCGTCTCGTACAAAGTCATGCCGAGCGCGTAGAGATCGGCGCGCGAGTCGACGCGGTCCTGCCGCAGCACCTCCGGCGCCATGTAGTGCAGCGTGCCGCGGATCTTCCGGTCGAGCACCTGGTGGCTCTCGACGGCGACGCCGAAGTCCATGATCTTCGCCTTGCCGTGGTCGTCGACCAGGATGTTGGACGGCTTGAGGTCGAGATGGATGATGCCGAGGTGGTGGATGTGGTGGAGGCCGGCAGCGATCTGCAGGATCACGTCGTAGAGCGCGGCCCAGCTGTGGCCGTCGAAGAACTCGGAGATCTTCTTCCCGGCGAAGAACTCCATCGTGAAGTACGGAAAGCGGTCCTGCAGCAGGCCGAAGTCGTAGACCTTGATGATGCCGGCGTGCTCGAGCGAGACGAGGGTGGAGAACTCCGCGCGGAAGCGGAGCATTTGTTGCGGTTCGGAGAGCTCGTGGCGGAGGATCTTCATCGCCACGTCGCGCTTGAACGAGGCGTCGTACACACGATAGACCGCGGTCGCCGGGGTTTCTTTGAGGACGGACCGAACCTGATATCGCGGCGGAAGTTGCAGCTCTGGGAGGAGCGTCTCGACAGTGCTCATGGGCTCGGAAAAGTTTCTGTGAACGGGGTGAGAGAATAACCCAGATTGTTTCGGGCGGGTCAGAAAGGTGACCATGAGCGGGTCAGGATGACAGCATGACGGGATGACAGGATGTCGAAGGTCCTACCGAACGTCATCCCGTCATCCCGTCATCCTGTCCTACAATGCCCCACGTCCGGCATGCCCGACCTTCCCCAAAACGTTGACCGCTTCCAGGTTAGCCGCGTCCTCGGCAAGGGCGGGATGGGGACTGTCTACCTGGCGCGCGACGAGCGGCTGGGGCGTCCCGTCGCGGTCAAGGTTCTACACGCAGAAGACTTAGCGACCGAAGAGCGCCGCACCCGCTTCATGCGCGAGGCGCGCACCGCCGCCTCCATCCGCCATCCCAACATCGCCACGGTCTACGAAGTCGGGGAAACACCTGAAGGCGTCCCCTTCATCGTCATGGAGTTCTGCGAGGGGGAGACACTGACCCAGCGGATGCGTCGCCGCCCGCTCGAGGCCGGGGAGTTCATGTCCATCGCCCGGCAGCTCGCCGCGGGGGTCACCGCGGCGCACGATGGCGGGGTCATCCATCGCGACCTCAAGCCGTCGAACATCATCATCGAGCCGACCGGCCAGGTGAAGATCCTCGACTTCGGCCTGGCCAAGGCGTTGCAGCAGAACGTCGCCGACACGCCCGACATCTCCTCCAACCGCCTCTTCGGCACGCTGCACTACCTCTCGCCGGAGCAGTCGCGCGGGCAGCCGGCGGACGAGCGCAGCGATCTCTTCTCGCTCGGCGTGGTCCTCTACCAGATGGCCACCGGCCAGCTGCCGTTCAACGCCGACGCGCCGCTGCAGGTGCTGGAGAAAGTGCGCGACGCGGAGCCGGAACCGTTCGTGGCGCGCGACCCCGCTTTCCCCACACCGGTGGTGAGGGTCATCGGCAAGCTGCTGCAGAAGGATCCGAAGCAGCGCTACCAGAAAGCCGGCGACCTGCTGGCGGACCTGGAGGAAGTCGACACGCCGACGGCGCGCTTCACCATCCCCACGCCGACGCGCAGCACGATCGGGCGCACCCGCCCGCGGCGCCACTGGCTGCGCGCCGCCGCCATCATCCTGGCCCTCATCGGCGGCGGCGGGCTGCTCTACTACATCGGCCAGCGCCAGAAGCCGCAGCCGGAGCCGGCGCTGTCGGCGGCGCCGGGACCGATCCGGTCGATGGCGGTCATGCCGCTGGAGAACATCTCCAACAACACGAAGGACGACTTCCTGTCGGTCGGTCTGGCGGACGCGCTAGTGACGAAGCTCCAGCAGATCCCGTCGCTGCAGGTGCGTCCCACCTCGGCGGTGGTCGACTTTCGCAAGAAGAAGCTCGACGCGAAGACGGCCAGCGAGAGCCTGCACGTCGACGGCCTGCTCGAGGGACGCTTCCTCGCCGCCGGCGACCTGGTGCGCGTCAACCTGCAGCTCACCGACTCGCGCACCGGCTACAGCGTCTGGGCCGACACCGTCGACGGCAACCGCGCGGACCTCATCAAGCTGATCGACGACGTCTCCTCGCACACCCTCGCCGGGCTCAATCAGAAGCTCGGCATCACCGAGCGCGGCAGCGCCTCGGAGCCGCGCTCGTCGAACCCGCGCGCCTTCGAGGAGTACCTCAAGTCGCGCGCCGTCGCCGGCAGCCTGGTGCCGGCGGAGTTCCAGTCGCAGATCGCCTCGCTCAAGCGCGCGGTGAGCCTCGATCCGAATTTCGCCGCGGCGTACGCCGACCTGGCCATCGCCTATTCGCTCGGCCTGGCGCGCGGGCTGGTGCACGACGACGACCCCGCCGAGCGCGCGGTGTGGTTCGCGCGGCAGGCGGTGCGCCTCGACCCCAACCTCCCGGCCGCGCACCTCGCGCTCGGCCGCGCCTTCGCCCACGCGCCGAACCGCTTCCGGGAGTCGGCACGCGAGTACCTCGCCGCGCTGCGCCTCAATCCGAACGAGCCGCAGGCGCTCAACTCCATCGCCGGCTATTTCATCGCCGTCGGCGACACGCAGAAGGCGCAGTGCGTCGGCGACCGGATGGTGCGCCTCGATCCCAACTCCAGCGACGCCAAGACGCGCGGCTACTGGTACGTCAACGCCGTCGACCCGGAGGGGGCGCTGAAGGCGTCGCAGGCGGCGCTGGCGTCGCGCGACTCCGCGCTCGCCGGCCACGACATCCGCGCCAGCGCGTATCTCATCAGCGGCAACATCGCCGGCGCGGAATCCGAGGCGCAGCAGGTGATCTCACTCGTCCCGCAGCACTACCTCGGAAAAAGCCTCAAGGCGATGATCGCCGCCGCGAACGGCGACAAGGCGACGTGCCTGGCCAACCTCAAGACCTTCGAGGCCGAGGCGGAGCGCAACCACTGGGCCTCCATGCGCCAGGCCTTCTGCTACGCCAAGCTCGGCGACCGCGACAACGCGGTGCGCTGGACCAAACGCGCCGCCGAGCTGGGCGACCGTACGTGGTACGCGTGGGTGCGCCACCCCTGGCTCAACGAGCTGCAGGGCGACCCCGAGTTTCAGGCGGCTGTGGGAGGCATGCGCGCCGACCTCGACGACGTGCGCGACGACATGGTCGGCGTGTATCAGCTGATCTGTCGCTAACGCGCGAGCCATGGACACTTGCAAGCCGGAAGTTCCGGCTTTCATGTGAGCCATGGACACTTGCAAGCCAGAAATTCTGACTTTCATGTGAGCCATGGACACTTGCAAGCCAGAAATTCTGACTTTCATGTGAGCCATGGACACTTGCGAGTTAAAATTTTTGACTTTCACGCGAGCCATGGACACTCGCGAGTCAAAAGTTTTGACTTTCACGCGAGCCATGGACACTCGCGAGTCAAAAGTTTTGACTTTCACGCGAGCCATGGACACTTGAAAGCCAGAAGTTCTGACTTTCACGTGAGCCATGGACACTTGAAAGCCAGACGTTCCGGCTTTCACGTGAGCCATGGACACTTGCTTGCGACCGTCCTACCATCGCGCATGCCCAAACGAGCCACGCTTGACCGCGACGCCGCGAAATTCGGAGCGCTCGTCCGAAACCTGCGCCAGGCGCACGGCTGGACGCTCATCCAGTTCGGACGCGCGGCAAAGATGAACCCCACCTACCTCGGATTCCTCGAGCGCGGCCAAAACATCCCCAGCCTGACCGTCATCCTGCACCTGGCCCGGGTGCTGGGAGCGAAAGCGTCCGATCTCATCCGGCAGGTGGAGCAGGACGGGTAGGCGATTTCAAGCAATCCTATTGAAGGCGAGCGCGGAGAAAGACCGCTGGGAAGGATCATACAGAGCACCCCAGAATCCCGACCCACGCGGGACGATTGCCCTGACTGACGAGGGCCGCGGGATGATGGCCTGATTCTAAACGGGCCCTTTCGCGGACGCGTTTGTTTCTCGACTTTCCTAAGCCGCCATGGCTGTTTCCGCAGTCGAACTTCCTCGAGTGGTTCGAGGCATGTCTCGCGGCGCGGCGAAGCCGTTCATTCGCCGGACTGGTACCGCATGGGCTCGCGAAATGAGGCTATCGGGTGGCCGAGCCGGCTGCTGTCTCGCCAAGGGTGACCGTCGAATCCACACGCCAATCCGGCATCCAAAACAACATGCCCAAGGTTTGATTACTGATTATGTCATCAAAAGCTCTACGGCTAACTATCTCCCTACTGACGCTAAACTCACCTAACGTATGAATCATATGGGTGACTGGTGTCACCATCGTCATCCGTAATCCGAAACGTTACAGCCTCCCGACAACCTCTTGCCCGGAACGAGCAGCCCAGCCTTTGGGTACGAGCGCACTTGAAGTCGCTCTGTCCTGGATCAGCGTCGCGTTTAGCCTTCGGCGCCTGTTCGAATAATCTTGGCACTTCGACTCTAACCAAGCCGCGATGCTATGCTCGAGGCATGTCTCGTTCGTCCAACGATGACCAGTCCGCCGAGTCCCTGACGCCCGCCGATTATGTGCGGCGATTCTGCAAGCTTGCGGCGACGCTAAATCGCGAACTGCATGGTGCTCACTCTCTCTCGTCAATTGACGAATCGAAGCTCAATACGATAGTGCTTGAAGCCTGGAAAGCGAGTCTAATAACAGACGAAGCGCGGCCAACTCGCTTAGCATTAAGGTATTGGCTCGACACGGATAAACATCCGGGTTGCGTTCGGTTTACTGAGCCCAGGCCGTGCCGCGCTGACGAATTCGCTCGTTTGGCGCCGGCAGTCGGTTTAGCGACGAGATACTTAGTACTAGCTGATGTAGGCGGAGTCCCGCGTCTCGTCGGCATAGAAGATGACGTCGTTGCTTCGTCGAGCCATCCAGGGCTTACACTCACGATGTGCTTCAAGGTCTATAACGTCGGCTTCGTTGAGATACTCGTTCTGGCCCCGACCAGGTTGCGTTTAACACACGGGCCGATCGGCTTGGAGTTCGATCGCGGCGAAATTCGTCAGTTTCTGCCAGCCTGGTACGTTTCGGACTTTCATCACCTGCTCAGCCGCTTAAGCAAGATACCCAATAATCCGCATGAGCCGCATCATCCATCGCATCATGCTCCGCAAAGCCAAGCGAGACTCCAGACGCTCGCGCGCATATGGATTCAACTGCTGCGCAAAATCCGAAGCAGTGGCCATGGAGGCGCGGTACTCATACTGCCGCCGGGCTGCACAACGCCGAACGACGTTACGACTAAGTATCGGGTCGATATGCCGAGTCTCACTCAAACAGCCCGCATCAGAGCTGAATACGATCAGGCATACGTAAGCCTTGCGCCACTTTCGAGGGGAAATCGCGAACTCACTGCCGAAGAGAAACGCCAATGCGATGCATTTCTAAATGAGATATTACTGGCAGATCTGGAATTGGCGCATCTTATCAGCGCGATTGCCGGCATGGCTGCCTTGGATGGCGCCGTCCTGATGTCCGGTGAACTCGAGGTGATAGGATTTGGAGCCAGAGTTCGTGTGCGTTCAGAAGTTGCCGACGGCGAGGTTACGCGGGCTTCTCCATTCGACTCCGACAGCAGGTGTTCTAGGCCGTTAAGTGCATTTGGTCTGCGGCACCTATCCGCGCACGAATTCGTGGCGCTCAACCCGCAGGGCATTGCGTTTGTAGTCTCTCAAGATGGAGCGGTACGCGCCTTTACGAATGGCGAAGACGTAGTGTTGCTTCACGACTACCTAGAACTGACAGACGCCGAAATTAGCACAGAGAGTTTCTCTCTGCGATAGATAATTCCGATACCGTAACTCGTAACTGGAGCCGACAGGGAGGCGATTCATTGGCCGGCGAGTCGGCTCGGAATCCTGCTAGCGGCGCGTCGGCAGGCCGCTCGCAGCGCGGATATTAACCGGCAGCGCTTGCCCTTGATTGAGCCCGTTCTCATCAGTCGGTGTGTTGGGGTTATGCGCTCCGTGGAACGAGCGCCGTAGCTCTTACGCAGCGGTGACAGGATTAGTCGCATCTAGCCCGTTGTCGGGGCTGCCGGGTTGAAAGCGCGCTGGACAGCGTTCAAAATAGCCGTTCGCAGCTTGCCCTCCGCACTCTGGAGCAGTTTCTCGCGAAACCAGGCATCTCGCAAACGACCGTCTAACTGTTGGATATCAGGACGTTGTTCCTAACCAGGCGACTGATGCTCAATTGAACCGTGATCGCCAGTAGTTCGGCTTACGACTTGTGTGTGCCAGGGCCATCACCTCGACCTGGTCGCTAAGAACACGATAGATGACGAAGAACGGAAATCGTCTGAGGGGAATCCGTCGCGCTGCTCCCCGAACCCGTGCCCGCGCGACGACCTCGCCGATCAGCGGGTGTTCGGACAGGCGCTGAAACGCGGCTTGTATGTCATTCCAGAGCCGTCCACCGAGCTCCGGCGAAATCGCCGTATATTGAGCGACATAATGGACGATTTCTTCTTCGGAGAACGGATTCGTCCGAACCGGCTGAGTCACCGGCCAAATATATCTCGTTCAATCCGTTGCCGCAGAACATTCCAATCGGACGTCACGACCTCGCCGCTATCCACCGCTCGAGCGCGTCGCTCGAGCTCAATTGCCCAGGCCTCGTCGACATCCGCGTCCGGAACTTCTTCGAGACTTTCGAGGATCCGTGCCGCCACGTCCGCACGTTGTTGTAGTGGAAGCTCGAGAACTTCGGCAAGCAACTTTTCGGCGTCGCGCATCGCTGTCAGATTCTAATCCAGAAGGAACGTATTGGTTTCGTCGGGAACTCTGTCTCCCAAAGGTGCCCGTGCAGTATACTGCACGTGACTCTGTGGCGACGACCGCTGACTCCTGCGTCTCGGGACGCATCATCACCACAATGCATAACGCGAGACGCCTGACCGCAATGATCGCCGCCGTGGTCTTATGGGCCGCTCAGGTGTGGGCGACGTCCATTCTGCCGCCGGCGACAATGAAAGACCTGGCGCAGGTCTGGATGGGCGGGGATCGCAGCCACATCTGGTACTCGCGGCTCGAACTGGACGCGAACGGGACCGGCAGCCTGATCATCCAGTACCTTCCCATGTATCCGCCGCGGGCATACCGGGTGACGCGAGCCCGTCTCGCGGAGTACGAGCTCCGGCTCGACGTTGCACCGATCGATGCCGAGGCAGAATCGATCTACGTCCGAGGAAAGGCGTATCCGGGACAGCTCGAGCTGACCATTGGTGGTACGTCCGGCCTATGGAAGAGCCAGGTAACCTTCGAGCCAGCCGATCGCATCATGAGCAAGATCGAAGCAGTCAACCAACGGGCCAAGGAGCTATCAGGGCGCTAAAATCGCTGATCCTGTTGCCGGGAATCACGTCCGTTCGCCAACGCATGAAGACACCCCTCGCAACCTCCATCGCCCTCGCCGCCCTGCTCTGCGCCCGCCTGCACGCGCAGGCGCTGACGCCCGACTTCGTGCACGGCGTCGACTACACGTTCGAGCGGGCGGTGGCGACGCGCGCGGTGAATGACGCCGAGGACAAGGGGCGCATCAGGCTGGTCACGCTCGTCTATCGGCCGGTCAAGAACGATCGGGGCGAGGTCGTGCTGTTCAGCCATGGGTCGACCGCCGGGGAGATTCGGTCGCCCAGCGAGCCGTGGGAGGGGCCGCCGGTCGCGGTGATCCGCTTCTTCACCTCCCGAGGTTATACGGTGGTGGCGCCGATGCGGCGCGGGCGGGCGGAGTCGTCGGGCACGTACGTCGAGGAATGCCCCATCTACCTCGGCAAGTGCACGCTTGCCGACCAGACGGCGATGACGGAGCGATCGCTGCGCGAGGCCAGCCTCGACACGGCGGCGGTCATCGACCAGGTCATCGTCGGCAAGCTCGCCAGGCGCGAGCCGAAGATCCTCCTGGCCGGCGTGTCGCGCGGCGGCTTTCTGTCGCTCATGGTCGCGGCGCAACGGCCGCGGCAGGTCAAGGGCGTGGTCAACTTCGTCGGCGGCTGGCACTCGGTCAGCGACAAGTACCCGGCGCGCGACAACGAGGCGCGCCTGGCGGCGCACACCACGCGGCTGGCGGAGGCGGCCAGGCAAAGCGCCGCGCCGTCGATCTGGATCTACGCGGCGCGCGACCCGTTCTACGCCGAGGCGACCACGCGGCAGTTCTTTCGCGCCTACCAGGAGGGCGGAGGGCGCGGTGAGTACGTCTTCGTCGCGGACCACTCCCTGCCCAACGGTCACACCGTGGCGTCGTCATTGCCATTGTGGGAAGCGGCGGTCGACGGGTTCCTGAAGAAGCTCGACAGCGACGCCAGATAGTCGTCGAGTTACCCCGTCGCGTCGAACATCCGCTGCAGCGCGCGCTCGGCGGGCACGCGGATGTCCTCCGGCACCTCGATCTCGTACTTCAGGTCGCGCAGCGAGTCGCGCACATCCTCGAGCGACGTCACCTTCATGAACGTGCAGAGCTTGCAGCCCTTGAGGAACGTCTTGTCGGGCACTTCCATGGCCAGGCGGTCGGAGAGGCCGCACTCGGTGACGACGAGGAAGCGTTTGGCCGGCCGCTCCTTCGCGTACTTCACCATGCCGGAAGTGGACAGCACGGCGTCGGCGAGCTTCGCCACGTCGGCGCGGCATTCGGGGTGGACCAGGATCTCGATGTCGGGGTTGCTCTCGCGCACACGGCGCACTTCGTCCGGCGTGATCTGCTGGTGGACGTAGCAGAAGCCTTCCCACGGGATGATGTTCTTCTCCGGCAGCGACTCCGCCACGTAGCGCGCCAGGTTGCGGTCGGGGACAAAGAGGATGTTCTTGTTCGGCAGCGTGCGCACCACCTTCGCCGCGTTGGCGGAGGTGACGATGATGTCGGAGAGCGCCTTGACCGCCGCGGTGGTGTTGACGTAGCTGACCACGGCGAGGTCGGGGTATTGCTGCTTGAGCTCGGCGATGCGTCGGGCCAGGTCGGCGGCGGGGGCGGAGTCGGCCAGCTGGCAGCCGGCGGCGAGGTTCGGCAGCAGCACGGTGCGCGACGGATTGACGATCTTCGCCGTCTCGGCCATGAAGTGGACGCCGCAGAACTCGATGACGTCGGCGTCGCGGACCTTGGAGGCCATCAGCGCCAGCTCCAGCGAGTCGCCGACAAAGTCCGCTACCTTCAGGATCTCGGGGCGGTAGTAGTTGTGCGCCACGATCACCGCGTTGCGCTGCTTCTTCAGCGCCCGGATCTCCTCGTGCAGCGCCTCGAACTCGCGGACGTCGTCCTCGGTGTATTCGTAGGTTCGTACCCGCGACAGTTCTTCGAATAACGTGCTCATCGGGTTCAACTGTAGCGAAACTGGCGCCACCCATGGAGCGGCGGGCTTCAGCCCGCCGGACGGCGGCCTGAAGGCCGCCGCTCCACGCTCAGGACCACGACCGTCGCCCCCAGATGTGCGTCGTCGCGGAAATCGACCACGTACGGCAGCGTCCGCAACAGCTCCTGCACGTTGCGCCGCTGCACGCCCATCCCCCGCCCGTGAATGAGGCGCACCTCGCGGAAGCCGCGGGCGCGCGCCTGCTCCAGGTACTCGCGCGTCACGTCGCGCACCTCGCCCGGGAGGAAGGGGTGGAGGTCCAGGCTCTCTTCGATCGGGATCTCGACGGGGTCGTCCACGCGCGGCCGATGCTACACTCTTGCGCTCCCATGGTTTTGTTCAATCACGCCACGCGCGAGATGACCGCGAAGATCGTCTATTACGGTCCCGGACTGTGCGGAAAGACGACCAACCTGATGGTCATCTTCGACAAGCTCGACCCCCGGCAGAAGGGGAAGATGCTCTCGCTGGCCACCAAGACCGACCGCACCCTCTTCTTCGACCTCCTCCCGGTCGACATCGGCAAGGTCGGCAACTTCAACCTCAAGATCCAGCTCTACACCGTCCCCGGCCAGGTCTTCTACAACGAGACCCGCAAGCTGGTGCTCAAAGGCGCTGACTCCGTCGTCTTCGTCGCCGACTCGCAGCCGTCGATGGTCGAGTCGACGCGCGAGAGCTTCAACAACCTGATGGAGAACCTGGAACAGAATCAGATCGACCCCAACGACACGCCGATCGTGATTCAGTTCAACAAGCGCGACCTCCCCGGCGTCCTGCCGGTCGATCAGTTGCAGGAAATGCTCGGATTTGAAGGCTATCCCTACACCGAGGCGTCCGCGATCCGCGGCGACGGCGTGATGGAGACCTTCAAGCTCGTTTCGAAGATCACGGCGAAGCATCTCCTCGGGCGCCTGAAAGGCAAGAGCGAGCCGATCGAGCGCGCGGAGAAACGGAAGGCCGCCGAAGCGCGCGTCGCTGCCAAGGCCGCGGCGATGGCCGCTCCGGAACCGGTCGCCGCGGAGCCGGAAGTCAATCCCTTCGCCGACTCCGTCCCCTTCCCCGAATCGGCGCCGCTCGAGAGCGGCTACGAGAAGATGGAAGAAGTGTCGCTCGAGCAGTTGCTGTCCGAGGGACGTGAGCGTCCCGCGACGATCAGCGGAACGATCGCCGTGCCGATCTCCGACATCGACGAGGTCGAAGAGCTCGGCGCGGACGAGATGGTGGCGATCGAAGAGCCGCCGATGGCCGTCGCCGTGATGGACGAGGAGCCGGAAGTCGTGGCCGCCGCGGCGCCCGAGCCTGTGTCGTCGGGCGATGGCGAGCTCGTCGCCGAGCTCGAGGCCGAAGTCGCCGCTCTGCATGAGCGGCTCGATGTCATGAAGAAAGAACGTCGTGCCGCGCTGGAGACGATCCTGAGCGACCTCGACGCGCTGGCTGCACGC
>Ga0157377_10000332_pt1 | contig 21143 bp, 28 predicted proteins | sample M55metaG_FD_121116 | JGI IMG/M metagenome (GOLD analysis project Ga0157377, IMG submission 121116) | Miscanthus rhizosphere microbial communities from Kellogg Biological Station, Michigan, USA - M5-5 metaG | ecosystem: Host-associated > Plants > Roots > Rhizosphere > Soil | place: USA: Michigan...
CCTACGATCCAATTACGAAGTGGAGCTTTTCAATTCCGCTCTGGTGGAAGTAGGACCCCGCTACGAGATTCCCATGCCCTCGGACGGAAGCCACGGCATCGCCCGGATCACTTTTACCAGTATTCAGGATGACGTCACCTTTAAGATCACAACGGATGCCACCGACCCCACTATTTCCAATGGCTCAGACAGTCCTGCCGTAGTCCATCTGAATGCCACCAGGCCCTATGCCATCGGGCGGGCCTTCAAGGACGGCTGCAAGTCGCCCCCGGTTTACATTCCCCTGGACACCCGGAGCGGCCAAGCCTTGCAGCCCTACGTTTACAGTGGAACGGGCACCTATGTTTGCGAGTGCGGGGTTTATCAATACGTGGAAACCATACCGGGTTCGGGCGTTTGTGAATTGCATAATGTGGGCACCACCGGCCCAGCTTGTCCGGGTCCCCCGGTCAGTCCATGCCCCCAACCTTCCAGCATGTTGAATGATGCAATCATTGACGCTTGCGGACATGCCTCGGGCAGCACTCCTTTTGACATGGGGGAGGGGCAGATGCGTGGTGTCGCTACCATCACGCCCATTTCATTTTTGACGGGTGGAGAATGGCCTTACTTCGGTCCCGATCCCCACACCTGCCCATCAGCCCAATGGGGTGGAGGCTGGTGGAAAACGGAACTTCAAATCTGGTATCTGTCCCACTTTATTTACACCTGGGACAATAACTCCTTCCAGTATCGGCCGGCGGGGATCAGTTTCTGTCTGGGAGAGCTTTATTGCAATGTCGGACCAGTTCCCACCACCATTCCGGGGAATGATCTGGAGCGGATAGTCGTTTCGGATCTAACCGGACCTTTCGGGGGTTCCACTAATAATGCTGCCGACAAGGCTTTTGAACTGGCGCAAGGTTTTGCTTTCTGCAATGGATCCGCCCCGAGCGCAGCCCTGACCGGCTTTGATATAACCGTGAGTTGTTGCAACTGGTAAAATGAATCCTGCCTTACAAGACGCCATCCGGGAAGCATTCGCCATTGCTCCCACTAACCAGGTCATTTTCCATACCCTGGAGATCCGGCAAGTGGGCGTCCAGCAGCCGGTCTATATCGCCAAGACGCGCCGCGGGTTTACGGCGGTCCTGGAGACTGGATCCGCCCGGTTCTTTGAAGCCTGCGGATTTGATTTCTCTTTGCCCCCCTCCAATGAGGACGGCTTTCAAAGTCTCAATATCGCTATCGACAACGTGGGCCGGCGGGTGACGGACTTCATCGAAACCGCCAAATCCCAAGTCCAGCCGGTGGAAGTCCTTTACCGTCCTTTCCTCTCCACTGATTTGAGCCGGCCGCAAATGAGTCCGCCTCTAGTCCTATTCCTCAAGGACGTCAAAGTCGAAACCATGCAAGTCACCGGACGAGCCACCTTCATGGACATAGTCAACAAGCATTTCCCCCTGGAGCTTTACAACCGGGAGCGCTTCCCCACCCTCGGATGATCTATGCACTGGGCCGCTCGCTACGTGGGAATGCCGTATGAGCCGGGAGCCCGGGGACCGGAAAAAGTGGACTGCTGGGGGTTGGTCCGGATGGCTTACCTGGACTATTTCAATATCGAACTGCCCCTCTATCCCGGACTCTCCATGGAGGCCAACCCGATTGAGGCGGCCACCCTTATCAACAATGGTTTGGCCAAAGGTGGAGACTGGATCCAGGTGAACAATCCTATTGACGGTTGCCTAGTAGCCATGAGCCATGGGACTGTCATCCATCACGTTGGGTTTTATGCGGACGTGGACATAGGTCGCATACTCCATTGTAACAACGGCCAAATGGTGGTTGCCGACACTCCGCGGGGTCTTAGAATGCGGGGCATTCGGATCATACAATACTACATACACCGTCTATGGCCTACATCATTGAGACCCCGAACGCCTTCGAGCCCTTAAATACGATCAAGCATCGGCTGGACTTCCCCATTACGATCCGGGAATGGGTTCGGAGCCAGTATCCTCTTTCGGGGGAGTTTCCCGTCCCCACCGTCTGTATTGTTAATGGGAAGCCCGTCAAGCGGGAGGGGTGGGACCAGGAAATCCGGGAGCGTGATATCGTCAACTTCGTAGCCGTGCCGGGGGCTACCTGGATCATAGTGGCCTTGATTGTGATCCTCATCGCCATCACGATTGTCATGGTGCTGAACCGCCCCCGCACGCCCGGGGAGCAGCCGGCCAGCGATCCCGTTTTTAGCGTCAAGGGCCAGCAGAATGAAATCCGGTTGGGAGAACCCATTGAAGTCAACTACGGTCGCAACCGGATCTACCCTTCCATGGCCAGCCGTCCTTATTATGAGTATCGGGGCAACGATCAATTCCAATTCAATTTATTCTGTTTGGGCCAAGGGGAATACGACATTCAAGCCATTCAGATTGGAGATACCCCCATCGCCAATTTCTCCGAAGTCCAATACGAGGTCATCCCGCCCGGGGGCACGGTGACGCTACTGCCAGTCGCCGTCTATACCGCCCTGGAAGCCGGGGGCCAGGTTCTCTTTGGATCTAACCAGGCGGAGTATGTGGACCCGGGCTGGGTCGGGCCCTTCCCCACCAATCCTTCCGGCACCACTGCATTTTCCATCCAGGTAGACGTGGTGCTCATGAAAGGGCTCTACCGTATGACCAAGTCAGGCAAACCCGACACCTGGATAGTTCAGTTCGCAGTCCAGGCCCGATTGATTGACGACTTGGGCGCTCCACTGGGCGACTGGTTTGATTTGACGGGGGAGCCCTACATTGAGATCGAGGGCGCAACCACGACACCCCAGCGCCGGACCTTTATCGAGGACGTGGACCCGGGCCGGTATGAAGTCCGGCTCCGCCGGGTCAATTATGCGGGCAACAACGTCAATGCGCCGCCGGTCTCCAATGTGGCTGATGAATTGACCTGGGAAGCACTCCGATCTTATATCGAGGGAGAACAGAACTTTGGCAACGTCACCTTGCTGGCCACCATTGTCAAAGCCACCAATAACTTAAATGCCAATACCCAGCAGCGCTTCAATGTCATTTGCACCCGCAAACTGCCCATCCGGGAGAGTGGGGGAACCTGGAGTGAGCCCGTTGCCACCCGCTCGATTGTCTGGGCGCTAGTGGACGTGTTCCGGAGCGTCTACGGGGGACGGATCTTTGAGGACTCCTTTTTCGATTGGGATGCCCTCGAGGAGTTGGATGAGCTCTACGAGGAACGCAATGAGCATTTCGATTGGACCTTTCGGGATCCGGTGACAGTGTGGGAAGCGGCCCAGGCGGTTGCCCGGGTCGGTCGGGCTACCCCACTCCTTTCTGGATCGCTCATTACTGTCAAACGGGATGGGCCCCAGGAAATTCCGGTGGCCATGTTTAACCAGGAGAACATCATTAAGGGATCATTTTCCTGGGACGTGAAGCTCTGGGACGTAGATGAATACGACTCCGCCCGGATCGAATATACCGAGCCTGAAACGGGCTACAAACAGGAGACGGTCCTTTGCACCCTGCCCGGCGGGACGGCGGACCACCCCGAGGATATTCGATTCCCCGGCATTCAGGACCGGGCTCATGCCTACCATGAAGGACTTTACCTGCGGGCCTGTCAGCGCCACCTGCGGGAGAACGCCACCTTTGACACCGGCATGGAGGGTTATATCCCCACCTTCGGGGATCTAATTGCGGTCGTGCATGACTTGCCCCGCTGGGGCCAGGGCGGGTATATCGTCCATGCCGAACGCGGGGTAGCCGATGCCTATACCCTTTGGGTTTCTGAGCCCCTGAATTTCGTCCCGGACGTGGTCCACCAAATTACCCTCCGGGGCCGGCTGGGCCAAGTTATCGGGCCCCTCACGGCTACGGCTGCGGAAGATCCCATGCAAGTCCTGATTCATTCGGAGGAGGACATTGATTTCCTTCTGACGGGGGAGACCGAGCCCATGCTATTCCAATTCGGGCTGGCCAATGCCATCACCCGGTATCTGCGGGTGGTCAAGATTGAGCCCCAGGGCGGGGAAGCCATCCGGATTACCGCAGTGGGGGATGAGCCGGTCATTCATACCTTTGATGAACTCCTGGCCCCGGCCCTCAACTCCAATGCGCTGGCGCCGGTTGCCCCCGACTTGCCGGAAGTCCAAGGATTGATCCTAACCCAGATCGATGTAGCCCTACATGTAGTCCAGGCTTCCTGGCATGCTGCTTTTGGGACTCAATACTATGTCGTGCAGACGAGCGAGGATAATGTTCACTGGAGTGTGCCCATGACGACTCCTCGGACCGCTCTTCAATTACAGGTATACCCCGGCAACCTCTGGGTCCGGGTGGCCGCCGTCAATAATGGGCAAGGCCCCTGGCTGACGAGCTTCCTGGATGTAGGCTACATTGCTGGTCTGACCGTGGTTACTCCCTGGGAAGGACTGAGCTGGGAAATCTCCTGGCAGGAAGCACAAGGGGCTACCGGCTACACCGTCCAGGTCTATGACGTCGTCTCCTCCACTCCGGTTTTGAAACGGACTGTCAGCCAGTTTGCCCGGAACTTTGCTTACGATCTGGCCATGGCCATTACCGATAGCAACCAGGTGCGAGAAATGCGGGTGGAGGTTACTCCCATCTTCCCCCCGGAGGACCCACCCCAGGTGATTGCTCCCACCGGGATTGAGCTGGAGAATAGTGTCCCGCTGCCACCTACGGGGTGCGCCTTTGACATCATGGGGGATTCCAGCGATATGATGACGACGGGCTACCGGCTGCGCTGGACGGTCCCGCCGGCGGCCGATCTTATCGGCATCAAGGTTTGGCTTTCCCCCGTCTCGGGATTTGATCCTTCGGTGGAAGTCCCCATCATCGATGAGAGTGTGAGCACTCCCGGGGTGATGATTCCCGTAGAAGCCTACATTGACATAGACCTGGATTCGACGGGAGCCCACCCGGCTCACTACTGGCGGGTAGCCCTGTTTGATGTCTGGGGAGAGGAGATTTCTACAAACGTATCGGGAGAGAATACTATCCCACCCCACGTCTAGGGGCTAAAAAGCTTGAGAAAGCCTATGACGAGGCTTCGTCAGGCCGTTTACGGGGCTTGGGAGAGAAAGCCTTGAAGTGGTGGTAAAGGGTGAGATGGTCATCATCCATCTTCTTGGCTATCTCCCGGAGCATATCATCCCAGCCGGGGCGCTCGATGGCCAAGTGGGCTAGGGCCAGGAGGATGGCCTGACGTTCACCCTCCTCAATCTCGAGGGTATGGGGCCCGAGGTTCCAATTGCGGGGCATACATCATCCCCAGGTAGTCCATCGCCGCCCACATCGTTCACAGCGCCATAGCCGGTAAGGAACAGCCCCTTTCCGGGAAAGATGATACTTGCGATGGAACAGCCAGCACCAAAAGGTTTTCATACTTTACCCCTCCAGATCGTGTTAGGAGATTCATGCGTCATTCGGTGGACCCCCTTAATGAAACGGCGCACGGCCTGCCGCAAGCTCAGATTGTCGCGGTGGGCACAACGTCGGGCCATCCCCAGGTAGATACAAGGTCCGCAGGTAGGAGCCTGCCGCTTGGAATACTCAATCTCGTTGAGATCCTCCGTCAGCCACTCACCCCCGCAGCACTTGCAGATCAGGCGGACCTTCCTAGACTTCGATGATTTGGCCGACTTACTCATGGGACTTTGATTGTGGCCTTGCCCAGCTTTCGACAACCTACCTCCCTGACCAGACCATAGGGTTTCAACACATCTAGGGCGTGTTCTAGTGCCGCGACAAACGTATCTCTTTCAGAGCTTCCTAAGAGGAGGATTTCGAGTTTGTTGACAGACAGCCATTTCTGATCCTCTTGTAGGTGGGGTTCCACTAAGAATCGAATGCGAAGGTCGGTGCAACCCAAATTTGTAATTTGGAAGTAAGTCCTTCCACTGCGTTTTTCATCTTTACATGGGCAATTGGAGCCCGCCGCCACTTCCAGGATATTGTGGGAGCATAACTCCAAGCGACTGATCGTGACATTCATACTTCTATAATCTGGCCAGTCGCGAGGTTCTCATTATGGGAGACAAAGACGATTTGGAGTTTTAGGTCCCGGGCTAGCTGTTCTAACATGGACCGGACTTGGGGTTGATAGTCGAGGGAGACGAAGCGGAAAGGCTCGTCGAGACAGATGAACTTGGAAAGTCGGGGACGGTGCAGCATAAGACACGCCACCCTCAAGGCGAATGCCGCCACGTCCACAACCCCGCCGCCACTGGCCGTGAGAGGGTCCACGGCTAGGCCCTGGCGGGTAAATAACAATTTGGCTTCGGTCCGGCCCCTCTTCCTTTCGAATTCAATCTTGAACTCGTAGGCTTCGTCCCCGAAGACAGCTTTGAGGCAGCGGGTTACGACCGAGGAAATCTTTTCATGGGCTTGTTGCTGCACGGCCTGGGCTACCAATTGAATGATCTCCTGGGCGTTCTGGGTTCTTTGCAGGGTCAATTCCGCTTCCTGCAGAGCCCGCTTTTCGAACTCTAGGGTCTTGGTCAGATGGTTCAAGTTAGACTCTAGGGAAGCCACCACCGCTTTTTCTCGCTCTATGTCGATCATAAACTTTAGTCAATCACTACAGGCACTCCCATAAATGCCTGTTCGGCTTCCTTTTTGGTGGCTCGGCGCACTTCGCTAATTTCAATGGGGAAAGCTTCAATACAGCGGTGATCGAGTAAAACCACTTCATCATCCTGTTTATAGCGTTTCAGTTTTTGGATGAGTTCAGAGACAGTCACGGTTTTTCTTTCTTTCTATGGCTTTGGCTCGGAGCTATTGCCCTTTCCACTTCTTTTCGTAGTCCCGAGCAGCCTTATCAAATGCAGCCGCGGCCCGTTCCTTTTTGGCCCTCAGTTCCTCTAGCAGTTTCTTGGCGCTCTTGAGATCGGAACAATCAAACTCCTCCTTCAGCCGCGACATCAGCTGGTCCAGAGCGCCTTGAGCCCGGTCGGCTTCGGTTCTTGCGTCCTCTACTTCTTTTCGCAGTCGCTTGAATTGATCTTCGTTCATAATCTTGGGCAGCAGCTAGGAGTTCATCAGCCTCATCCAAATACATGGAGGGTGGGGTGTAGCGCGGGCTTCCTTTCCTTTCGACGTAGAACAGGAGTGCCAGCACGGCTAATTGAAAAGCTTGGTCTTTCATTCTTGGGGTGGGGCTAGGAATTCATTGATTCGAGTAACGAGACACCCAGAGATATGCCGAACTAGGGGAGGAAGTATGGCATCAGCCCCACAGAATTTGCACCGCCATACTCGGCTTGATAGCCAACGCCCTGGCCCCTGGATAGTTTTTTGTTCCAGAGACAAGTCCGCCACGGCTCCCAGCAACTCAGTTGCTTTCTGGCTCCATTCTAGCGTGGTGTATGGCATCTTCATTCTGCCTCTATTATCCGTCCGGGCCTAGGCCCAACTTAGTTGTTGATGAGTTCTGGGTCCCGGCCCTGGGCCTGGATCAGCGGGACCGAAATCACCCAGACCCTGGCATCTAGGTTCTGGAGAATGTGCCGAGCCTCCAGGGTCTTGGGGGGCTGTTGGTCTATTTGGATCAATACAGTAGCTTCCGGGTCAGCCAGAAGCATGTTGATAAGGGATTGTGCTATCATGGGAGGTTAGGTTGGACAGACGTGTTTTTCGCGCAGGTTGAAATTCTCTCCGCAGGCCAGGCACTTCACGATCCGGTTGCCGGGGTCGGTGCCGGCAGGAGGGGCGGCGTTCTTACGCTCAAATGGAATGGGGGTGGTGGTTTCCCTAAATTGGACAACCTCCCACTCATGCTTAAAGGGGAAGGAACTAAGGCGCTCCTCCGCCTCTTCCTGCTTGTGGAAATAATCGACCCAGAGTTTACGAGACTTGATGTGGCGAATCATCCATATGCTCTGGGCCTTTTTGAGGTCGGTCATCAGACGATTCAGGTAGACCGCCAAATCCATCGCCTCTTCCTGGGCGTGGTTGAGCCATTGAGCTTCGGTGAGGTCGGTCCGGGCGCAGGTGACACCGTATTTATTTAAGCCGTGGAGGGCCCGTTGCTTCATCCTTTCAGCAACGGCCGCGGCGTGGGGACAAGGGCATTCTGGTTCTTTCATGCTTTGGGTTGGGTTCGGGCGGTTTCGTAGGCTTCAATAGACCAGGGGAACAAGAGCCGGGTGATCTCCTTCATGGCCTTACCGTATTGCTGGTGCTCCCATTGGGCGTGGGGATCGTCGCGGAGCCCAAAGAAGTGGAGCAGGTTGCGAAGGTCCCAGGTGCTGTAGAACTCAGTGTAGATGCCAACGGGAAGAACAAAGCGGGCCATTTCCTTGGATACCCCGGCATTCAACAACGCCTTGTAGGTCTGATAGGCATTCCGGTAGGCATCTTGTAGAATATCCGAGGCCGTAGCCCTGCCACCCCCATAAGGATGGGGCAAGCCTGGATTCCAAAGGCCCATTTCCACGCTGCCTTGCTTGTTCTTGGTGTCCTGGGGTCGCCACCCATTGGGCACATAGAACTCCTCCGGTAACTCCGTATAGCGGGCGCTGACCTCGTTTACGTTCTGCATGCGGTGCCGGATATACTGCCGCATGACGAAAATGGGCATTTTGATATTGAAGGTAATCTTGCACATTTCAAAGGGGCTCATGTGCTGGTGGCTATAGAGGTAGTTGAGCAGCTTCTTGTCGGCTTCGTCGCCCTTGCTGGGAGATCGATAACTGACCCGGGCCGCTTCGACCACCCGCAGATCAGATCCCATGTGATCGATATAGCGGACATAGCCGTGATCTAAGACGGGGAGGGTATAGCCGGGTTCAAGGACGCCAGTAACGGTTTGCATAGTTTGTAGGGGGAATGGAGTGCCAGTAACGGGAACAAGGATCGGTTTGGGGTAGGTAAGGGCCTTTGCTGCCGAGCAGATGATGGTCCCCCTCCAGCCAGGCATTAAACCGGGCACAGGAGGTCAGGGCCAGCAATGCGAGGAGACAAAGCTTTCTCATGGAAATAGGACCTTGGCCGGGTTCGGCTCCAGCCAAGCTTGTCGCGGCTCTGTAGCCTCGCGACAAACGCGCTCTAGGCATACCTCGCAGATACCATGGGATACCAGGGCGTCGGGATGCTCCTTCCGCGCCCGGGTCTCCAGCAAGCTCTTCAGAGGATGGAACGCGCAAATCGTCACAATTCCTGAGCTAGCGTTGTATTCATAGGCCGTTTTCATTTACGTCTTCCCTTATTATCGGGAACAGACTGGCGCTTTCTCGGGAGTGGAGTAAAATGGGGTCGGGCTGTAGTAAGCTCACCTAGTCTCTAAACACCGGGGCCGGTCCTAGAATCCGCTTCTAGGATCGGCCTTTTTGCTGTCTAGGAACTACCGGGATTGAACTTGACGGGCCGGCTCCAGGCCCCTTTGGCTCCATCCGGTCCTAGCAGCCGGATCCGATATTGGGCCGGGCGCTTGGCGGGCTGGGGGTCCCGATAAGTGATATTGTGAGGATGGATAAAACCTTTCTGTCGCCAGCCCCATAAGAACACCTTGCGCTGAACCTCCACCACCCAGCCCGGTTCAGGAGGAGCCCCGATGGTGACGAGCACGTCCGATCCGCCCGGGTCCCGGGTGACGGTCGGCATGGAGCCGTCATGATAAGGAGCAGCGGTCAGAATTAACATCGGTCCAATGATGGCCATCAGGCCCGCCCACATCGCTAGCTTTTTTCTCATTTTGATTTTCCAGGGTTGCTGCCGGGATTCTTATCACCACAGCCGATGGCCCGCAAGACTATTTCTTTGGTCTCCGCGTCGCATTCATTGGATCGCAGGGCGTGCTCTACCGCTTCCTGGAAGTTGATACCATGTTCCCCTAGGTTCTCCAGTCCCTCGATGAACTCCTTCATATCAAACTCGGTGGACTCCCGCTCTTTAGCGTTCTCCTGAAATACGTCCCGGGACGTATCCAGACGCTTGCGGATAATGGATCCATCTTCCAGAAGCACTCCAATACCCACCTTGTAGGGAATCTCATCGGACTTGCGTCGGATGAAGGTCCCGCAGTTCATGATGGAAGTGCCCGGTAGATCCTCTATCCAGGGACAGTGATTGTCCCCAATCAAAACCGCATTGTAGGTGGATAGGGTTTTCTTGAGAGCGTCCAAAGAGGCTTCCTCCGGGGCATCCTGGTAGCGGTTTGCTTCGTTCTTCCAGACATAGCGATGAACGATAGCCACTTTAGGAATGGATCGAATCTGGCGAAGTAGATCCATGTTAATCTTTTTCACGTCATAAGGAACAATCTCTTGATCCCAGCCAAACCCCCAGACCACAAAACCGTTTTCAACCCGGTAGTCTCCAGAAATATCCACGATCTTTCCGGCCTGCTTCAAAACCCCGTAGCCGCAGCGGTGCATCTGGTCCATGCGGTGATTGGGCAAGTCGTGCTGGCCCGGTATGCAGATCATTCCGTCCGGCAGATTCTGCAAGGCAAAGTGAATCAATTCGGGGGAAGCATTCCACCTATCGAATATGTCCCCGGCACAGATGATGGGTAGGGTTTTGGCGTAGTCCTTGAGCCACCAGAGATAATATGCCTGGGTTTGCAACCAATCTTCATCGGCTCGGCAGGCGGGCGGATTTAGGCTTAGGTGGAGATCGGAACAGAGTATGGCGATGGGTTCTTTCATGGCCCTATGTATTTGGCGCGTCGGATCGTTTTTCCACAGTTCCCACAAGCAATTCGGCAGAGGGGTTCCACCGAAAGGCCCGCCCCGCAGCAGTAGCTTTGGAACAAATGCAGATTATTGGATTCCATCCCTAGAAATAGTTTGGGTGCCTTTTTCTTTTTCATGGCAGGGGTGGAATGGGATTGGTCTGTCCAGGCTGGCGGTATTTGCTGGGGCGCTGCCAGTCCCGGAAGAACGTATTGGTTAAGATCGTCGCCATGGCGGCCGACTTATAGATCACCGTAGGCGGATTGGTTTGCCCGTTGGCTACTACACTGCCAATCACCACGTAGAAAATCTCGACATGCTCCGCTCGGATCTCATGGTGATTGGGTTGTCCACACTCTGGGCAGAGGCCCGGAACGGGCGTTACCTTGAGCGTGGACAGGGTGTTGGTGTAGTAATTAGTCCTGAGACTCCCAATGGTAATGGGATCGGCTGCCAGACTCAGCAGCGCGATTATGGTTGGTATGGTCATAATTTAATCAGCTGTATCGGAATCGTAGCCGCCGCCAGCAAAACTGCATCTGCGGAAATCATTGGGTCGGCATGTCGGGCAAGGCCAGTCCTCGTAATCCCCACCGGCCCCCAGCACCTTCACCGTCTTACCTCCACCGCACTTTGGGCATTTCATTATCTCCAAAGCCTCCGTTGCCAGAGTCTTAACGGCTTGAATGTATTCCCCAAAGCCATCGGCAATCACTCGGCTCTGGCTGACCTCGAGGATTATTTCGAGCTTGCGGCGTAGTTTATCCGTTTGTTCTTGTGTCATCATTTTATGATTTGCCCGCAGGTCGGGCAGGTTTGGCCTTTGCTATTGAGATGGAAATGGTTCTCTGCGGCTTCGAAAACGGCCCGGCGAGCATCGACCGCGAAGCGGGCTTCCTGGATTCTCCGGATCAACTCGCCCAGCCGATCATAGCGCTCCTGGAACTTGGTTAGCGTCTCCTCCATCACTTCCAAGTGGAGGAAGTTGGGAGGAGGATTCTTTTGATAGACTAGGGACTCCGCGTAACTGATCAGCTCATTGAGGGCTTCCCACCGCTTGTGGGCCCCTCGATAGGTCCTTCCCAGCGCCCAGATCGCTTCCGCTTCCTCCGCCCGGTCCCACCGCTCCTTTACGTCATTGGCCGCAATATGCGACAAGAGTATATGAAGATCCTCATACCGAAGACAGCGGCGGGTGTGGCGGTCCTGTCGGAGGACGAGCCCCTCAAAGTCTTCAATCCGCTGCCGGCTCGGCTCCAGTTCAGTAAGCCCCCGTTGCACTTCCTCGAGTCTTTCCTGCACCAAACGGATCCGTTCCTGGGCGCTGCGAACTTCCGTGGCGACGGTGCTCAGGGCCGTATCAATTACACTGAGATCGATCACCGCATTGAGCTGGCGGCTGACCTCCGGAGCGGAAAGGGCTAGCCAGAAAGGGGCATCGTGCTGGCCCTGAAAGTTGAGCTCGGTGAGCTGGAGCAATTGGGCGATCGGATCGGGGACCCCACTCTGACCGAAAGCTTTGAAGGGCTTCCCTTTCAACGTATAAAGGTTTTCATGGGAGGAGCCTTTGGAGCGGGCTATCTCTGAGGATTGTTGCTTATGGACTATCCAGATTTGAACCTCGGCGCGTTTGGTTCCCTCCCGGATGAAGTCATCCCCGCTAAAGTCGTTCAAACAGACCCAGCGCAAGGCCCGGATTATACTGCTCTTGCCGGCATCGGTTGGCCCTTGCAAGGTAGTAATAGCAGGGGAAAGGTGCACTGTCAGGTCCGCGTGGGCCTGGAAGTTCTGGAGCCTTATGGTTTTAATCCGCACGCCCTATAGTCTCCCGACAAGTTAGAAAGGAAAGACTTTCTCGATTCACCCTGGCCATCAGGGAAAAGATTCATAGATAATAGGAAATACAAGAAGCTGTTGAGTTAGGTGTTTTCTATAGATAGATGAGCTATGAACATTAGAATAGTCCGGCGTCGTAATTTCCTGACCATGGACAACTATGCCTTGGAGGATCCAAACCTCACCTTCAAGGCTAAGGGGGTCCTAGCCTATCTCCTTTCCAAACCCGATGCCTGGAAAGCCCGGGCTCGGGATCTGGAGGCTAGATCAGCGGATGGCCGACACGCGATTTTATCAGCTTTACGGGAACTTCGTCGACTTGGATACGCTGAAATACGGCCAGTCCAAGAACCCAAAACCGGGAGGATGATGGGGAAGGAGTTGATCGTGTATGAGCTGCCGAAAAGCCGATTTCCCCATCCTCGGGTTCCTCCATCATCGGAAAACCGCGCCTATAGTAATACTAAGGAAGAAAGTAATACTGATTCGGCGCCCCGTTCCGGGCCGCCGGGACAACATCCTTCTTTTGATTTGGAGGAACCAGATATCAACGGGAGTAGGATTATCAAATACTCCACACCGGTAGTGATGTTTGCTAAATATACTATCAGGGCTAAACTCCACATCCTAGGGGTCTACCCCAATACTCAAAGAATTAAGTATGTTAAGGGGGCCACAGCGGGAAGCTGGTCCCCCCAAACCCTAGCGGGGTGGGAAGCCTGCTACCTAGGATTGAAGGAAAGGATAGGTGACCCCCAAAAAATTGAAAGGGTGGTAGCGTGGTTTATCAAGAATGCCCACCACGAGTATACCCCCACGGCCCGAACCTTCCCCAGCTTCTGCGAGAAGTTCGATCAAATCGAGAAAGCTCTGCGGCGCCATACCCAGAGCCGCAATGGAGAATACCGTAACGGATTTCAGGACGAGGATGAACCCCGCTCCAAGATCCGCGTAATCGTTGACGGTGTTCTACAGGAGCCTGATGAAGACTAGAAAATACCAAGCCACCGAGGAAAAAACTATCCTCCTGGCCCTATTAACCCACGACCGGGTTCTCTCCCAAGTCTATGACAAGGTAGGGAAGCAACCCCAACTCTTTCCTAACAAGTGGTCCAACCAGCTAGCCCAATGGTGCTTTGACTACCACGTCCGCTATCATAAGGCCCCGCGGGCTTCCATCCAAAGCCTCTTCGGGAAGTATGCCCAAACCCAAAAGGATGAAAATTCCGTTTCCTTGATGGAGGCTTTCTTAACGGGCCTCAATAAGGACTATGAAGCCCTAGCCCAGGAGATCAACGAGAAGTATGTGATGGACCTAGCCTCGCACTACTTCGAGAAAACGGGGCTGGAGCGGGCCATTGACCAAGCCCAGGCCGCGCTGGAGCGGGGGGAACTCAAGGAAGCCAAAGAAGCCTACCAGAGCTTTCAGCCCATCCAGTTCGCCGATGACAACTGGTCTTACCCTTTCGCCCCGGCGGAGGTTCAGCGGACCCTAACTCGCTATGAGCAGCACCGCTCCCTGATCGACCTACCCGGTGATATGGGCCATTTCTTGTCCCCTTACCTGGAGCGGGAGGGGTTTATTGTCCTGGCCGGCCCGGAGAAGGTCGGCAAGTCCTTCTGGCTGGGGGAACTGGTATGGCGGGCGCTCCTGCAGCGTTGTCGGGTCCTTTACTATGTCATTGGGGATATGAGCCGGGATGAAGTCAACTACCGGCTCTATCAACGTTCGGCGATGCGGCCCGCCGAAACTATCACGATCGACTACCCCATTAAACTCAAGATCAAGCGGGAGGAGAAGGACGAGAAGGGCCGGCCCCAGGCCGAGTTGGAAGTGGAGCGCCGGGAATTTGCCGGGTTGAGCGCCCGGGCTATTCGGAAAGCCGCGCAACGCCTCTCGGTCCGGACCGCTAGCAAAACTCCCCGCCTCAAGATCAAGTGTGCGGGAGCCCACGTCATCAGCGCCGGAGAGATCGAGCGGGACGTGCGGGACTTCTCCGAAGAGGGATGGGTGCCAGATGTGGTGGCGTTGGATTATGCCGACTTGTTAGCCCCCGAACCTCTCACCGCCAAGATGGACTATCGCCACCAGGTCAATGCCTCCTGGGAGATATTGCGCCGGATCGGGCTGGACTATCACTGTCTCCTCCTGACGGCTACGCAGATTGCGGCCCGGGGCTATGATGCCTGGGTCCTCCGCAAAAAGGACTTCTCCGAAGACAAGCGCAAGAACGCCCATGTCACCGGAATGTGTGGTATCAATCAAACCCCCGATGAAAAGGACCGGGGCATCTACCGCTTGAACTGGCCCTTGCTGCGGGGTGGGCGCTGGACCGAACAGAAGGTCCTCTGGACAGCCGGCTGTTTGGAACTGGCCTGCCCCTGCATTAAAAACACATTGTGAATAAAGTCCACTCCGATAATATAGCGGCCGTGAACTCAAATCCTAAACTCCAAAGCTCTACGACCCGGGACCGACTTGGCTCCCGGATTGGCAGTATCGCCAGCCGTGTTAACAAAGTAATCGCACCCCATTGGAAAACGGATCAGGAGATCGCGGAAGCCGCGGGACTGGACTTGCGGCAGGCTCGGGCGCGCCTCTATCACGGGGCGGTCAGTGGCATCTATGAAAGGTCCCGCGTCATCCGTTATAGGCTCCGAACTAGGCCCGGACCGCGCCCCCCGGGGAAATAACCGTTGTAAACGCACGACAGGGGCCTTGTAGCCCTAAAATCTATGCATACTGTAACTAAGTCCTACCGGGATTTCCCGGCAGCTCACCGTCAACCAGACCATGAAGGCCATTGTAGTTTGATACATGGACATAATTGGGGCTGGGATATCACCTTCACGGCCCGGCGTCTTGATGCCTGTGGTTTCATCGTGGACGTGGGTAAACTAGGAATGATTAAACTCTTCCTCACGGAGAACTTCGACCATACTTTGCTTCTCAATGAAACGGATCCGCACCTGGCGACGTTACATGAGATGCTCTTTGCTAACATCGTCCGGGTCCCCAACTGCGGGATGGAAGGACTAGCGGAGTATGTCTATCATGGAGTCACCGAGATCATCAATAAGAGCGATGAGTATCAGGACCGGGGAGTGCGAGTCCTCCGGGTGGTCTGCTGGGAGGATTCCAAGAACTGCGCGACCTTCGATACCAACCGCGACAACTTTCTCCCCCAGGCATGACTATCTCCTACGACAAGTCCACCCTCCCCATCCATGAGCTGTTTATGACCTTCCAGGGGGAGGGCACCGCTATGGGAATGCCGGCTTTCTTCGTTCGCACTTACGGTTGCCCCGTCAAGTGTGACTTCTGTGACAGCGCGGGGACCTGGCACCCCGAATACATCCCGGCGCAAGTCCTGCGAATGACCCCCAAAGCCATCGTAGCCGCCGCCCGGGCGGAGGAAGCCAAGATCATGGTAGTGACGGGCGGGGAGCCCACTATCTTTGATCTTACTCCTCTCTGCCAGGAAGCGGCGGACGCGGAACTGGACATTCACCTGGAGACGAGCGGCACTTACCCTATCCGGGGAGAGTTTGATTGGGTGGTGCTCTCCCCCAAGCGGGCCCGCTCCCCTCTGGTGGAGTCCATCCTCAAGGCCGACGAGTTTAAGTTCATCATCGAGAAGCCCGACGACATCACCTTCTTTACCCGGATGTTACTGGATCGGGGAGTAAACTTGAATGAACGCCGTTGGATCTGGCTCCACCCCGAATGGAGCCAACGGGCTAATCCGAGTGTGCTAGGGGCTATCTCGGAAGCCGTCAAGAAAGGCAAAGGAGCTTTCCGGGCCGGATGGCAAATCCACAAACAATACCAGGTAGACGCCTTGGATAAACGGAGCCGGCCTCTCGTTCCCCTGGGCGGAGACCCTTCCAAAGGATACTAGGATGCGATTGCGATCATTAGAAGTAGCGGACGACGGAAAACTCTATCTCACCAACAATGACTGTGTTAACGCCGTTCGGCTGATGTGGGACCAGTATCGGCTCCACATCGATCCTCACTGCACTTTCGTTCAGGTCTATGGGGTGCCGCGGGGTGGGATACCAGTCGCCTATCTGTTTAAGGGCAACGACAACTCCCACATTCGGGTAGTCGACAATCCGGGGGAAGCTTCCGTCATTGTCGATGACATCGTAGATAGCGGGGCCACCAAGGCCCGCTACGCCAAGTCCTTCCCGGAAATTCCCTTCTTGTCGATGATGGACTACATCCCGGACCGCCCCAAGGTCTGGACAGTATTCCCCTGGGAGCAGGGCCTAGCCGGCAAGGACCAGTCGGCGGAGGATCTGGTGATCCGGCTTCTGGAATACATCGGGGAGGACCCGGCCCGGGGCGGACTGCAGGAGACTCCCGAACGGGTTCTCAAAGCCTGGAAGGAATGGACCAGTGGTTACAGCCAGGACCCCAAGGCCGTCCTCAAGTATTTCGAGGATGGGGCCCATAACTACGATGAGATGGTGATTGTTAAGGATCTGCCCTTCTACTCGACGTGCGAGCATCACCTGGCACCCTTCTTTGGCAATGCCACCATCGCCTACATTCCTGATGGGCGGGTGGTGGGCTTATCCAAGCTAGGCCGGGTCCTTAACATCTTTGCCCGTCGGCTCCAGGTCCAGGAACGGCTCACCACCCAGATTGCCGATGCCCTGGAGGAGACTATCAAGCCCCGCGGGGTAGGTGTCATCATTAAAGCTCGCCATCTTTGTATGGAATCGCGGGGCCTGTCCACTCAAGGCCACCACACCGTTACTTCTGCTCTCCGGGGCGTGTTCCGGGAAGATAGTAAAGCCCGCAGTGAATTCCTAAAGCTGTGAGAATCTATTTTTCTGGATGGGGGTCCGAAGCGCGACCGGCTGGCTTAGACCGCCGGCCGCACTTCATGCTTACCTTTTTCGATCTGGAGCGAAAGCAGAAGAAAGCCCTGCAGCTGCTCCGCAACGCCTTGATCCGTATCGGCCAGGGATCTAAGGAGGACGTATTCATCGACTCGGGGGCCTGGAGTCTCTTCCGGCTTCACGTCCTCAAAGCCGGCAAGAAAGCGGATCGCAAGGGTAAGCACGGAGAGGATTTGGAAGCCCCTGTCATCGAGTCGGGCTCCTCCCGGGGGGACTTCTCCTACTACAACCTCAAGAAGGGCACGCCCTTCCGAACCTACTGCGACCGCTATGCCCTCTTCATGAAGTGGAAGAAGCTGGAGCCCATCCGCTTCTTTGCTACTGTCGATGCGATTGGCAACCCCGACTTGACGTGGGATACCCAGCGTTTCTTTGAAGAGGAGCACGGATTGAAGCCGGTCCCGGTCGTCCACTTCGGCACCAAGCTCAAGTATCTAGCCCGCTATCTGGAGCGCAACTATGACATGGTAGGACTAGGGGGCTTTGCCCGCCGGCCCGAACGTCTCAAGATCAAGAACTGGTGTGACGAAGCTTTCCGGATGGTCTGCCCGGCTAGCAACAAGTATCTCCCCATCACCAAGATCCACGGCTTTGCTATGACGACGTGGGAACTGATCCGGCGCTGGCCCTGGTTCAGTGTTGATTCCACTTCCTACCTCCTCTATGGGACCTATGGGTTGATCTGCGTGCCCTTCTGGAGGGAAGGAGCCTTTCGGTTTGACCGCCCTCCCATGATCGTCAGTGTCTCCCACCGGGGCCGGCCCATCGACTACAAGACCCGCATGCACATATCCCAGGCCCATGGGGATACGCGGGAAGTCCGGGCGGCCACCATGAAGTGGCTGGAATACCTGGGCCTAGGTCTGGGCCGGATGGAGAAGGACAAGGAAGTAGAGCCGGGAGCCGCCACTAGCAATGATATCCGCACCGCCGCCAACCTCCGCTACTTCATGGAACTGGAAGCTTCCTTGCCGAAGTGGCCCTGGGCCTTACCGCGGGAAATAGCCCACCCGCCTCATGAGACCGCCTTAATGTTCTGTCGTTAAACCCCATATGAAAATCAATAGACAAACGTTCCTCGACGATCTGCAAATGGTCCGGGCGGGGTTATCCCCCAAGGAGTTCATCGAACAGTCCAGCTGCTTCGTCTTCCAGGACGGGGCCGTCATGACCTTTAACGACGAGATAGCTTGTCGAAAGGAGATAGGCGGTGAGCTCTCCGGGGCCGTCCCGGCGGATTCTCTCCTCGCCATCCTAGAGAAGCTCACCGACCCGGATCTCAAGGTGGTGGAGAACGAGAAGGGAGAACTGGAGTTTCGCGGCAAGAAGAAACGATTCTGGCTCAACCGGACCGCGGAAATCTTCCTGCCCATCGACCGGGTGGAGACGCCGGAGAAGTGGCGGGAAGTTCCCGACAAGTTCGCCGAAGCTATCAAGGCCGTCCGCCCTTGTATCTGCACGGATGAAACCCAATTCATCCTAACCTGCGTCCACCTACACCCCGAATATGTGGAAGCTTGTAACAACAAGGAACTGCTCCGCTGGCATATCGGGACCGGGCTCAAACGCTCTATCCTGGTGCGGGGTTCAGCCCTTGCTCAGATCATCGACTTAGGGATGACGGAAATGGCCGGCACCAAGTCCTGGCTCCACTTCCGCAACCCCAAGGGTTTGATGTTCTCCTGCCGGAAGTATATGGAGGACTACCCCAACCTGGATCATATCCTGGAATTCAAGGGGGAGCCCATCGTCCTTCCCAAGACCCTGGTGGAAGTCGCCGAGCGGGCCACGGTCTTTGCCACCGAAAGCTCCGGGGACCCGCTCCTCATCGTCACCCTGACCCCGGGGATTATGCGGATCCTGGGCAGCGGTATCTCCGGCGGTTATGAGGAGATCAAGAAAATTAACTATCACGGAACCTCCCTCAAGTTCGTGATAAGTCCCGATACGCTGGGGCGGGTTTCGGCCACCTACACCGATGCCCAGATCAGTAAGAACAAGCTCAAGGCCATCGAGAAAGGTAAGTGGGAGTATGTTACCGTCTTGGGTAGGACGGAGGATCACGTCAAGGAAGAGAAGGAGAAGCCGGAGGAGGACGAGACCAGTGAGGACTACGATCCGACCGCCAAAGACAATCAGGAAGATGATGTTCCTTTCTGAAAATGAAAGGGTTCTTTCATCTATCCGAAGTCCAGAAAGCCGCTCCTCCGGGCCTGATCGCCAAGTGCGGTAGCTGTGGGCTTTACCGGGGCTGTCATACTCCCAAGATGAAGCCTTACGGGAAGGGGGATCGGGTCCTAGTGGTAGGTGAGGCCCCCGGGGAAACCGAGGACGAGAAAGGCCGGCCCTTTATCGGCAAGGCGGGCCAGTTCCTCCGGGAGATTCTAGGACGCATCAAGGTGGATCTGGACCGGGATGCCCTCACCACCAATGCCCTGATCTGCCGTCCCCCCGGTAACAAAACTCCTGAGCCTAAGCAGATCGATTACTGCCGGCCCAACCTGATGACGGTGATCCGGAAAGTTCAACCCGAGGTTATCATAACTCTGGGCCGATCGGCTCTGGCCAGTGTCCTGGAGCCCTTCTGGCGGGATGACCTAGGACCGATGGAGAAATGGGCCGGTTGGGCTATTCCCCTGCCGGACCATTGGGTTTGCCCAACCTATCATCCCAGCTACCTCCTCCGCTCCCACAACAGTCTCCTGGACCGGGCCTTTGAGGCTCACCTGGAGACGGCCTTTGGCCTGGAGGAGAAGCCCCCGGCCCAGCCCAACTACCTGGAGCAGGTCGAAGTCCTACTCGACGAGAAGGATATTTATCAAGCTATCCGGAAGATGGACGAGGAAGGGGGCTGGGTGGCCGTCGACTATGAGACAAATTGTCTCAAGCCCGACTACGCTAAAGCTCAGATCGTCTCCTGCGCTCTCTCCAATGGCCGGCGCACTATCTCTTACCCTTGGTGGGGCAAGGCTATCACCGCCACCGGCATGTTCCTGAAGTCCAAGCGGACCCGGAAAATAGCTTCCAATGTCAAGTTTGAGGAACGCTGGAGCCTGCAGGAGTTTGGCCGGGGAGTGGAGAATTGGGGTTGGGATACCATGCTGGCGGCCCACTGCCTGGATAATCGTCCTGGGATCTGCTCTATCAAGTTCCAATCCTTCATCCATCTGGGCCTAGCTTCTTACAACGAGAATATAGAGCCGTATCTCAAGAACCAGAAAGGCAGCTTGTATAATCGCATCCAGGAAATTGAACTCGGCACTCTCCTCCGTTACGGGGGCCTGGATGCTTTGCTAGAGCATAAGCTGGCAGCCTTTCAGCGGGAGAGGATGGGCTATGACGACTAAGGAACGAAAAGAATTGAAAGAGTTGGCGAATGATTGGGAACTCCGGGCCCACGGTCTACGTGTTCGGGCCCAGCGATTGAAGCGGAAAGACTACACCAGCCAAGCTGCTTTGGAGACGGTCAAAACCGATTATCAAGCCCAGGCCGTCGCCTATATCTTTGCTGCGATGGATCTAAAGCTCAAAATACCCGAATGAAGATTGATGTCCTACGCCAGCGCGGCTACGACCTGATGCATCACGGTGTCATTGCCCTAGCCCAGGTCGAAGCCAACGGCATCCGGGTGGATATGAGGCGGCTCGCTCAAACCAAGGAGGACCTGGGGGCCAAGATCCGTTTATTGCGACAGGCCCTGGA